>Ga0207691_10005813_pt1 | contig 11935 bp, 7 predicted proteins | sample KBSM13metaG_FD_184327 | JGI IMG/M metagenome (GOLD analysis project Ga0207691, IMG submission 184327) | Miscanthus rhizosphere microbial communities from Kellogg Biological Station, Michigan, USA - KBS M1-3 metaG (SPAdes) (version 2) | ecosystem: Host-associated > Plants > Roots > Rhizosphere >...
GTACGAATCGGCGACGTCGAACCCCAGCGGCCCGCTGGTCGGCACGTCGAGCGCTTCGACGACGCCGTCGGCGCGCCGCAGCAACGGCGGATCGTGTCCCGCGCTCGCGATCGCCAGCGCGCCGGTGCGCACGTCGAGGATGCCGCACAGCGTGGTGGCGAACATGCAGGCGTCGTTGGATTGGGACAACCGCACGGCGGCCAGCCGCAGCGCCTCGTCGGGCGGGTCGCCCATCTGCGCGATGATCTCGAGCATGGTGACGACGCGCGCCATGAACAATGCGGCAGGAATCCCCTTGTCGGAGACGTCGCCGATCGCGAACCACAGCACGTCGTGGTCGCGCTGCAGGAAGGTGTAGAAGTCGCCTCCGACGGCGCGCGCGGGTTCCAGCAGCGCGTGCGCGTCGACGCGGCGGCCGCCCGACGCCATGGCCGGCGAGGGCGACACCATCGCCAGCTGGATCTCGCGCGCGATCGACAGCTCGCTCTCGAGCTTCTGCCGCGCCGCGCTCATCTGCTCGATGCGCACGAGCTGCTCCTTGATCGAGCGGCGCGCGTGGTCGAAGGCGCGGGCCAGCACGCCGACTTCGTCGGTGCGCTGCGTGTGGGGCAGGGGACGGTCGAACTCGCCCTCGCCGAAATGCGAGGCCGTTTCGGTCAGCGCGAGCAGCGGATCGGTGACGCGCCGCGCGACGACGTGCAGCCCCAACAGCGCCAGCATCATCGCCGCGAGGCCGAAGCCGATGACGACGAGGGTCACGTTGCGAAGCCGGTGCAGCAGGTCGGCGTCGGTGACCGTGATGCCGACCGTCCATCCGCTGTCGCCTACGGGCTCGAGCACGATCCAGCGCGATTCGTTCGCGACCCGGTCGCGGTACCTCGCCTCGCCGTGCCGGTGCTCGCGCAGCGCCGTGGCCAGCGCAGGGAGGGTCGCCGGGCCGTGCGCGCGCATGTAGTCCTCGAACGTGGACCGGCCTTCGAGGGTGGAATCGGGATGCACGACGAACCGGTGCTGCGGGCTGATCAGGAAGGCCGCGGCGCGCCCGCCCGGCGCTTCCGGACCGAGGATCACCGCGTGCAGGTGGGCGACCGGGACGTCGACGCTGTCCATGCCGACGATCGTCGTGCGATCGCCTGCGAAGATCGGGTAGTTGTAGGTCGAGAACAACACGTTTCCCGTGGCCGCATTACGATAGGGCTCCCCCCACCAGGGACGCCGCTCGGCGAGCGTGCGGGGCCACCAGAACTGGTCGTGGTAGTCGTAGCCCGGATACACCATCGGCTGTTCGAAGAAGCCGCCCGGCACTTCGCGTGCATACCAGGAATACGCGGCGTCCTGCGGCTTGAGCGCGCCGCGTTCGAGGATGAGCATCGCGCCGACGATGTTCGGATTGCCCGCATCGACCGCCTTGAGCAGCGCGCGCAGGCGGACCGGATCCGCGCCATCGGCGCGCGTCGTCTCCGCGAGCGTGGCCGCGCTGATCTTCGCCGAATCGAACGTCGCGTCCACGGCCCGCGCGGTCTGTCCCGCGAGGTTGCGCAGTTCGCCCAGTTCCTGGTCCAGCAGGATCTGCCGCGCGCCCAGATAGAGCAGCACGCCGACGAGCACCTTGATCGCCGCGCTGCAGGCCGACGTCAGCAGGGTGAGGCGCGTGCGCAGGCTGCGCCGCCACGGCACCGTCTCGGCCACCCGGCCCGCTTCGACCGCCGCGGATCGCTCGTCGCTGGCCACGGCCGGCTTCCTTCGCAGAAGGTCGCGGAAGCGTCGTGCCTGGGCGCGGGTGTGTCAAGGAGCGGCCCGGTTGGGCGGAAACACTGCCGAATGGTCACTGCGGAGGCATGGATGCCGGAGCGAACATCGCTCGCTTGCGAGCGATGGCCCGAAGGGCGAAGGCCAGGATGGCCTAAGTCAACCTTGGGTTCTCATCAGATCCACCCTCTCCGCCAGGCACAAAAAAGCCCCCTTGCGGGGGCGTTTTTTGTGCCTGGCGGAGAGGGTGGGATTCGAACCCACGGTGCGCTATAAACGCACGCCTGATTTCGAGTCAGGTACAATCGACCACTCTGCCACCTCTCCGGTGGATTGCGGCTTCCGCGCGCGGTGCGGCGGGGCGCAAATGATAAGGGCTGGGGCGGTGCGGCACAAGCCGCGGGGCGCGGCTTGTCGGAACGCGCCTGCGTCGCGCACTCTTGGGCGATGGGGAAGAAGGCCCGACGCAAGCGGCAGGAAGGCCATGCCTCGGACGGGCAGGTCGCCGCGACCGCGACCCCGGCGCAACCCGCTTCCTACCACTTTGCGGCCCTCAGCGGCCTGCGCGGGCTCGCCGCGCTCGGCGTGTTCTGCCTGCATGCCTACGGGCTGGCTGGAATGCCGCAACTTGCGCCGGGGCATCCGGAGCTGTCGTTCCTGCTCGCCTGGCCGATGCGGATGGGATGGTCGGGCGTGGACGTGTTCTTCACGCTCTCGGCGTTCCTGCTCGCGCTGCCGTTCGCGCGCGCGGGCCTCGCGGACGCGCGGGCGCCGGACCTGCGCGACTACGCCGAGCACCGCGCGCTGCGCATCCTGCCGGCCTATGCGGTGCAGCTGCTCGTCCTGTTCGCGCTGGTCGCGCTCGGTGCGTCCTCCGGCCTGATCGATCCGCCGCTGACGCCCGGTCGCCTGCTCGTGCAGCCGCTGTTCGCCTACGATCTCGGCTGGCCTGGCGTCGCCACGGCGCAACTGCCGCTGATCGGCAGCTGGTGGACGCTGCCGGTGGAAATCGCCTTCTACCTGCTGCTGCCCTGGCTCGCGCGGCTGCTGCGGCCGCGGCGCTGGTGCTGGCTGCTGCTCGCGATTCCGTTCGCGTGGGGCTGGCGCGCGCTGCTGCTCTGGAAGTACCCGCCGTCGATGACCCAGGTCTGGACCGTCGAGCACCTGCCAGGCCGCATCGACCAGTTCGCGATCGGCATGCTCGCCGCCTACGCCTTCGTGCGCGCGCCGCGCGTGCTCGACGCGGTGCGTGGGCGCGTCGCCGACGGGCTGTTCCTGCTGGCCGCGGTCGCATTCCTCCTGCTGCCCGCGCTCGGCTATGTCACCGGTGTCCCGGTGGGCGAGTCGCCGAGCCGTCATCCGCTGCTGATCGGCTGGCACACCTACGCGAGTCTGGCCGCCGCGGCGATGCTGGTCGCGGCGGCGCGCGGTGCGCCGCTCGTCGCGCGCATCGTCGGCTGCCTGCCGCTGCGCATGCTTGGACACGTCAGCTACGGGTTCTACCTCTGGCACGTCCCGGTGCTGCTCTGGCTGCGGTCGGAGGGCGGGGCGGTGGCCGCGGGCGGGCCCTTTTTCTTCATTCTCGACGGCCTGCTGTTCTCGCTGGTGGCCGCGATGGCCTCGTGGTGGTTCGTCGAGCGGCCCGCGATGCGGTTCGCCCAACGTCGCCGTGCGGCTAGAATGGCAGCCCCGTTTCCCGCGAGTGCGCCATGAGCCTGATTTCCGCGCCGGTTTCCTACGGCGAACTGCTCGACAAGATCGCGATCCTGCAGATCAAGTCCCAGCGCATGGGCGATCCCGCGAAGCTCGCCAACGTGCGCCGCGAACTCGAGGCGCTCGACGCGAGCTGGTCAGCCCATCCGGCCTCGGGCCACGACATCGCGGCGCTGCGTGCGCAGCTCAAGGCCGTCAACGAACGCCTGTGGGTGATCGAGGACGACATCCGCATCTGCGAGAAGCGCCAGGATTTCGGGCCCGAATTCATCCGCCTCGCGCGCGCGGTGTATTTCGAGAACGACGAGCGTGCGCGCATCAAGCGCGACATCAACCTCGCGCTCGGTTCGCAACTCGTCGAGGAAAAGTCCTACCAGGACTACCGCGCCACTCCGTCGCGCTGAGCGCGCGCGGCGTTCACCGCTCAGACAGCCGTCGGCGCACAAGAATCGCGCATCACAAGGATGCGGACGCGGAGCGCGCGATGGACCGCCGGAGCCTGAGCCTGCCGTTGACGGTCGTGCGCGACGCGGTCAAGGCGTCCATCGCGCACGACGTGCTCACGCTGGCCGCCGCGCTGGCCTTCTACACCCTGCTGTCGTTCGCGCCGCTGATGGTGCTCGTGCTGTGGGCGACCGCCTCGATGGGCCCGCAGACCCAGGACGCCCTGCTCGGCGGCCTGGGCACGCTGGTGGGCAACGACGCGCGCGTCACCGCGCAGGCGGTCATCGAGGGACTGCGCCGCCAGCCCGAGCTCGGCCCGCTAGCGCGCGCGTTCGGCGTGGTCGCCGTGCTGGTGGGTTCGACGTCGGTGTTCGCGCAGCTGCAGGCCACCCTCAACACGATCTGGGACATCCCGCCGCGCAAGATCAGCGCGATCCAGGGCTGGCTTCGCCGCCGCATCATTTCCGCGGGCGTGCTGCTGGCGATCGGCTTCGTACTGATCGTCTCGACCCTCGTCAACTCGGTGCTCGGCATGGCGCTGTCGAACAGCGGGCCGGTCTGGGACGTCGCCAATCGCGTGATCACCGTCGCGATCTTCGCCGGGCTGTTCGCGGTGCTGTTCCGCTACGTGCCCGACTCGCGGCTGACGTGGCGCCATGCGTTCGAGGGCGGACTGGCGACGGCCCTGCTGTTCGGCATCGGCAAGTGGCTGATCGGCACCTGGCTCGCGCGCGGCAACGTCGGCGGCGCGTACGGGGCGGCCGGATCGCTGGTCGTGCTGCTCGTGTGGACCTACTACTCGGCCGTCGTGTTCTTCTTCTCGGCCGAACTGCTGCAGGCCTGGGTGGATGCGCACGGGGAAGTCGTCGCACCCGCCGCGAAGTCGCACCCGCCCGAGGAATACCTCGACCCTTCCGCCGTTACCGCGAATTGCCCGCCGGAAACTTCACGCGATCCGGCTGCGCGTTCAGGCGCTCGAGCATCGTCCGGATCAGGCGCGTCCTGACCGGCCCGGCCTCCTTCGGCGGCACGATGTAGCGCACCGTCGCATCGAGCCAGGTGTTGGAATCGACGCGGAAGTTCACGCTGGGCCGGTCGCGCACGTTGACCTGGTCGACCGGCGTCCGCGCGAGGATCTCGCGGAAGCTGCGCGCGCGCGCCATCATCGCCTCGCCGAGTTCCTGTTCGACCGCCTCGCGCATCGTCTTCTCGATGAAGGCGAGGTCGGCCTGGTAGGCGACGTGGAAGGTGATCTCGTTCCACACGTACGGGAACAGCGGCCACGAGAAGTTGTAGACCTCCGACTGCAGCACCTTCGCGTTCGGGAACTTGATGATGCGGCCGCTCGGGTGGTCGGCCGACAGGTTGCGTCCGCCGACTTCCCACAGGGTGGTGTCCAGGTAGGCGACGTCGATCACGTCGCCGGTCGCGCCGCCGATCGAGATGCGGTCGCCGACGCGGTAGGGCCGCCGCGCGAGGATGTAGATCCAGCCGATGAAGCTGGTGATCGGCGTCTGCAGCGCGAAGCCGAGGATCAGCGAAACCAGCCCCAGCGACGCGGCGGCGGTGTACCAGTTCGCGAACAGCATCGACAGCGCGATCACGAACAGCGCGATGCCGACGACCAGCTTGATGATCCGCCGCAGGTTGAAGCGGAACGCGGCGTCCTCGATCGGGCACAGCAGCCACGCGTCGACGACGCGATAGGCGCCGAGGACGAGGCTCGAGAGGATCGCGCCGATCGCGAGGCGCTCGAGGCCGTGGTGGTAGCGCGCGACGCCCGGGATCCAGTCGGCGCGCAGGGCGAGGTAGAACGCGCCGCCGACCAGCAGCAGCACGACGTCGAAGGCCAGCCAGTGGCGCGAGGAGGTCTTCTGTTCGTGCGGCGCGCGTTCCTCGTTCGCGGGCGCGACGTCGTCGAGCGCTTCGCGCACGTCGCGCGTGGGAACGAGCGGCTCGTCCGGGCTTACCGGCTCGTCGCGCGCGGCCGGATCGTCGGGGCCCGGCGGCTCGTCGGGCAGGGCGCGGTCGTCGTCGGTCGGGTTTGCCATGGTTGCGATCCTTCGCTAAGGGCGAATGTCGGCGCCTCATCGGCCGGCGTCCTTCCGGCCTTCCGTTTCACGCCCCGGTCAGGGCGAGCTCGCGACGTCGGTGGCCGTCCCGGCATTGGCGGCGCGGTACCCGTTGACTTCCGCCTGCGAGAGCTTGCCGTCGTGGTCGCTGTCGGCCTGCTTGAAGTTGCGGTAGAGCAGGTCGTCGTTGCGGACCTCGTCGCGCTTGAGGCTGCCGTCGTGGTTGCGGTCGAGGTCGGCGAACGGCTTGGGTCCTGGCAGCGACTCCGCGGTCAGCGCGGGCGCGGACGCCGTTTCGGGGGCGGGTGCGACCGAGGTGGGCGCAGGCGGCTCCGGGCTCGCCGGGGCCGGCGCGGGAATCGTGACCGTGGCGGAACTCGGGCTCGCGTTGTCGTCGTCGTGGTGGCATCCGGCCACCGCGACGGCGGAGGCGATCGTGCAGGCGAGCAGAAGGTGGCGTGGGCTCATCGGTGGACTCCGTTCCGGGAAATGCGGGCGACCTTCCTTGTAGGGGATGGAGGGGGTCCTGACAAGCTGCCGCCCGGCCGGTGAACAGACGGTGAGCCATCCCTGGCGCGTGGCCTTGTCCCGTTGCGGGTTCGTCGCCATCTGCCTTCGCGCTGGCGGATTTCACCCGACGAAACATCGGGTTAACACCGCCTTCGATAGACTTTCCGGACAGGAATGTGCCCGCCATGCGGGCTCACCGACCGCGACCGTCCCCGCCGATCTTGCGGCACGGGGAAGGGCGCGCTCCACGGATCGGAGAACCACGGCGCCGCCCGAGGCAGCGTCCCTTTCCATCCATGGGAGAACCCGGTGAAAGCACGCAACACGTCCGCCCTGCGCCATCGCATCCGCAAGTCCATCCCCGTCGTCGCGATCGCCGCGGCGCTCGCCACGGGCTTCCAGGCCCAGGCGGCCGAACTCCACGCCGTGCGCGTCGCCAATGTCCCCGAGGCCGTCGCCGCCGGGCAGGCCCGCCGCCTCGCGCCGCTGGCGCAGGAACAGAACCTCCGCCTCGGCCTCGTCCTGCCGCTGCGCAACGAAGCCGAGCTCGATGCGTTGCTGAAGGATCTCCAGGATCCCCGCAGCCCGAACTACCACCAGTACCTGACGAACGAGGCGTTCACCGAGCGCTTCGGCGCGAGTGCCGCGGACTACGCCGAAGTCGTCCGCTGGGCGCAGGCGAAAGGCCTGACGGTCACCGGCACGACCTCGAACCGCCACGTCGTCGACGTCAGCGGCCCGGTCGCCGCGATCAACCGCGCGTTCAACGTCCAGCTCTCGCGCTTCCAGCACCCGACCGAGAACCGCACGTTCTTCGCACCCGACCGCGCGCCGACCACCGACCTGCGGGTGCCGCTGCTGTCGATCGCCGGCCTCACCGATGCGACGCCGAAGGTCACCCACCTGCATCACGGTTCGATCCCGCAGCACATGGACGCGATCGCGCACGCCAAGGGCTCGGGCGTCGGCGGCGAATACCTGCCGAGCGACATGCGCGCGGCCTACTACGGCAGCGGGCCGCTCACCGGCACCGGCCAGACCGTCGGCATCTTCTCGTACGACGGCTACAAGAAGACCGACGTGACCCTGTTCTACTCGCGCACCGGCATGACCTCGACGGTGCCTGTCCGCAACGTGCTGGTCGCCGGCTTCAGCGGCAAGTGCGCGGGCGGTACGCGCTGCGACGATGGCGAGCAGATCCTCGACATCGTCAACGTGATCGGCATGGCGCCGGGCCTGCGCCAGGTGCTGTTCTACGAGGGCGACCTCGCGACCGACGTGCTCAACCGCATGGTCACCGACAACATCGCGAAGGTGATCAGCTGCTCGTGGGGCGGCGGCGACTTCAACAACACGGCCGACGACGCGATCTACAAGCAGATGGCCGCGCAGGGCCAGACCTTCCTCAACGCGACCGGCGACGATGGCGCCTACAACAATTCGACCTGGATCGCGCCCTCGCTCGACGCGAACATCCTCGACGTCGGCGGCAGCGTCCTGACCGTGGTCGCGCCGGGCGGCGCGTGGAAGTCCGAGACCGGTTGGACCGGAAGCAGCGGCGGCTTCTGGACCAACGCGCACCAGGCGATCCCGACCTGGCAGAAACTCGCCGGCGTGATCAACACGACCAACAAGGGTTCGACCACGCTGCGCAACGATCCGGACGTTTCGGCCGAAGCCGACTACGACAACCCGACCGTCAGCAACGGAAAGTTCGAGACCGGCTACGGCGGCACCAGCTTCGCCGCGCCGCGCTGGGCGGGCCTGCTCGCGCTCGCGAACCAGCAGTCGGTCGCCGGGCATCACGGCACCGTGGGCTTCGTCAACGCGAAGATCTACAACATGGGCGTGGGCACCAACTACCACAACCTGTTCCACGACGTGACGATCGGCAACAACAAGCCCGACATCGGCGCCGGCGCCGGCTTCAACGCGGTCGCGAACTTCGACCTCGTGACCGGATGGGGCACTCCGGTCGGCGCGGCCTTCATCAATGCGCTGGTGACGCCGTAACGGCGAAGCAACACGCGAAGCACCGGATCGAGGGCCGCCACGTGCGGCCCTCTTTCTTTGGCGGACACGCTGCCATTGTGATTCCGAAGCCGCATACAGCCTTTCTTGTCATCCCGAGCGGAGCGAGGGATCCCGAAGTTGCTTCGCTCGGGGGAAGCCATCGGCCGACAGATCCCTGCGCTCGGGATGACAGGAAGCCAGCGCCATCCGCACGGCGCCCACGTTCATCGGCATGACAACGCCGTGACGCTTTCGTGATGCGTCCGCGCGTGTCTTGTGACAGTTGTCTCCGGGAACGACATTTCGCGTCATCGCGCTGACCCGCAAGCATCACGAACGCTCTCCATGCTGCGCGGGCTCGCTCGCCCGCTGTCCTCTTGCGATGCGAAGCAACTCCCATCGCCATCAAGGAAGACGCATGACTGCTCGCGCCTGGTCGCTTCGTGTCGCCATCGTTTCCGCACTGTCCGCCATCGCCGCGCATGCCGCGTCCGCGCCGCCGAAGTCGCTCCCGATCTACCACCCTGACCACTACGAGTTCAGCGCGAGCCTCGCGGCGCCGCTGCATGCGGATGCATCCGGGCGCCACGTGCTCGATCTCTACTTCGACTATCCTGGTGCGGGCGACAGCACGCTGGCCGCGTGGCAGGTCGACGTCGAGGACGCCAAGGGCGCCTCGCTGCGCCGCTGGATCGGCGAGGCGCCGATGCCGAAGCAGCACGGCCGCTACACCCTGCGCTGGGACGGCAGGGATGCCGCCGGCCGCGCTTTGAGGCCCGGCTTCTACACGGTGCGCCTGCGCGCGGTGCCGACGGTGCACGGAACGGCGGATGCCGGCGCTGCGCTGTACGACCGCGTACACACGGCGTTCGCGCTGTTCGGCAGCGAACAGGAGAACCAGCATCGCGACGTGATGATCGGCCGCCTCGCGAAACCGGCGATGCCCGTGTTCCGCGCGCTGCCGCGCGGCGCGCAGGCGGGCAAGGGCGGCGCGCGCACGCAATCGGTGCCGGCGGCTGGCTCGCTGCCGTACACCGTCTACCTCGGCAACCTGCACAGCCAGACCAACCACAGCGACGGCGGCGGCCCGCTCGCGACCTGCAAGGGCGCGCAGAATCCGCAGTCCGCCGCGCTCGGCCCGACCGACGCCTACACGATGATGCAGAGCCAGGCGCACGGCGATTTCCTGATGACGTCCGAACACAACCACATGTTCGATGGCTCCAACAGCACGAACGCCTCGGCCAATCCGGCGACCGCCAAGGCGCTGTTCGCCTCGGGCCTTTCCGCCGCCGCGAACTACAACGCCGCGCACCCGGGCTTCCTCGCGCTGTATGGCGTGGAGTGGGGCGTGATCAGCAACGGCGGCCACCTCAACATCTTCAACGCCGACGGCCTGCCCGAATGGGAATACAACAGCAGCGACCAGCTGATCGGCGATTACTTCACCGCGAAGTCCGACTATCCGGCGATCTACGCGACGATGAAGCAGCACGGCTGGATCGGCATGTTCAACCACCCGGCCACGACCGGCCAGTTCCTGGTCGGCGGCACGCCGCTGGGCTACGACGCCAACGGCGACGCGGTGATGGTGCTCGCCGAGGTCATGAACGCCGCCGCATTCTCGGCCAACACCACGTACAGCGAGCCCGAGCTCGACATGTACCAGGACGCGTACAACATCCTGCTCGAGCGTGGCTACCACGTCGCGCCGAGCACCGACCAGGACAACCACTGCGCGAACTGGGGCCTGAGCTCGACCAACGCGACCGGCGTGCTGCTGCCGAACGGCGCGCCGCTGAACACCGCGAACTTCCTCGACGCGCTGCGCGCGCGCCGCGTGTTCGCCACCGAGGACCGTACCTCGCAGATCGTCCTGACCGCGAACGGCCAGCTCATGGGCCAGACGATCGCAAACAGCGGCCCGCTCACCCTGGCCGCGAACTACGCGAGCACCGGCGGCCAGACCGCCGCGCGCGTGCAGTTCTTCGAAGGCGTGCCGGGCCGCAACGGCACGGTGACGCAGTTGTACGAAGGCAGCGGCACCACCACGATCACGCCCGCGAACGGCGCGCACTTCTACTACGCGGAAATCACCCAGGGCGACGGCAAGCTGCTGTGGTCCGCGCCGGTGTGGGTGAACCAGGGCGGCAGCGGCGGTGGCGACAGCACGCCGCCCGCGGTCACCGCTTCCGAGTCGGGCAACAGCGGCACGATCACCCTGTCGGCCAGCGCCAGCGACAACGTCGGCGTGGCGCGCGTCGAGTTCTGGATCGACAGCGCGCTCGCCGGCACCGACGCGACGAGCCCGTATTCGATGACGCTCGATTCGACGACGCTCGCCAACGGCAGCCACGCGCTCGTCGCCAAGGCCTACGACGCGGCCGGCAACGTCGGCAGCTCGACGACGGTGAACTTCAGCGTGAGCAACACCACCGGCGGCGGAGCCTTCCACGAGACCGAGTCCAACGGCAGCATCGCCGCCGCGAACGCGGTCGCGCGCAGCTACGCCTCGATCGTCGGCACGATGGGCAACACGACGGACAAGGACTACTACGCGCTCGCGCTCAACGCCGGCGACACGCTGAAGATCGCGATGACCGGCCCGTCGACCACCAACTACAACCTCAACCTGTTCGACGCGACCGGCCGCACCTTGACCAGTTCGATGGGTTCCACCAGCACCGAGAACCTCACGTACACCAGCGCAACCGCGCAGACGGTTTACCCGGAAGTCGTGAGCGCCTCGGGTTCGAGCACCACCCAGACCTACACGCTCGTGCCGACGTACACGGCCGGCAGCGGCGGCGGCAGCACCGAACTGATCGGCAACGGCGGCTTCGAATCGGGCAACACCGTGTGGACCGGATCGAGCGGCGTGATCGACAACGGCACCTCCGAACCCGCGCAGGCGGGAAGCTGGAAGGCCTGGCTGGACGGCTACGGCAGCACGCACACCGACACGCTGACGCAGACCCTGATGATCCCGGCGTCGGCGACGAGCGCGACGCTGGGCTTCTGGCTGCTGGTCGACAGCGACGAGACCACGACCACGACGGCCTACGACACCCTCAAGGTCCAGGTCCGCAAAACCTCGGGCACCGTGCTCGCGACGCTGCACACGTACTCGAACCTCGACAAGGGCAGCGCCTATGTGCAGCGCACGTTCGACCTGTCGGCATACAAGGGCCAGACGGTGCAGATCGCGTTCGTCGGCACCGAGGGATCGACCGTCGCGACGTCGTTCCTGGTCGACGACGTCAGCGTGAAGGCGCCGTAGTCCATCGCTCGGCGAGGTCCGTCACGGCGGGCCTCGCAGTCGCTCCGCCGACCCGAACGCGGAGCGGGGCGAAACGAGCATCCGCGTCCGTGGAACCTTGCGGCGCGGCAGCGGGCATCGGCGTCGTCGTATGATGCGACGCGTCCACGGGGAG
>Ga0207691_10005815_pt1 | contig 11927 bp, 10 predicted proteins | sample KBSM13metaG_FD_184327 | JGI IMG/M metagenome (GOLD analysis project Ga0207691, IMG submission 184327) | Miscanthus rhizosphere microbial communities from Kellogg Biological Station, Michigan, USA - KBS M1-3 metaG (SPAdes) (version 2) | ecosystem: Host-associated > Plants > Roots > Rhizosphere >...
CCCGGCGAGCCGGCCGCCACCAGTCCGTACAGGTAGGCCCGACCGATCGAACAGGCATCGGCTCCCAGTGCCAGCGCCTTGAGGATGTCGCTCCCCCGGCGGATGCCGGAGTCCACGTAGATCTCGATCGAATCGCCCACCCGTTGCCGCGATTCCTGGAGGACGTCCATGGGGCTCAGCATGTGATCGAGCTGGCGGCCGCCATGATTGCTCAACTGGACGGCGTCCAGGCCAATCCGGGAGGCCTTCGCGACGTCGGCCGGGTTGACGCAGCCCTTGAGCACGATTTTGCCGTGCCAGGCCTGCCGCAGGGCCTCAAGTTCCTTCCAGCCGCTGCTGGCATCCGAGTGGCCCAGGATGTGCTGCCACATGGTCGGGGTCACCACGGAGGAGGCGGCGGGGCTCTGCGGATCCAGGTTCGGGAAGCTGATGCCGTCCGACTTCAAAAAGTTGATCCACCACGAAGGGCGCCGGGCGATGTCCGCGATGGTTGACAGCGTGAGCGCGGGAGGGGCGGTGAATCCATTGTGGAGGTCCCGTTCCCTGGAGCCCAGCGCCCGCGTGTCGACGCCGACAATCAGGGTGTTGAATCCGGCTGACTTGCAGCGGGCCAGTTTGTTCTTCATCGCCTGGGCGTCGGAAGTGAGGCCAAAGTTGAACCAGCGGTCAAGGGACGGGTGGTGCTCTGCGATGGTTTCCATGGGCACGGTGCTCAGCCCGGCCAGCCCGTAGGGGATGCGGGCCCGGTCCGCGGCGGCCGCGACGGCCAGTTCGCCCTCGGGGTGGAACAGCCGCGTCGCCCCGGTGGGGGTCAAAGTCAGCGGCAGCGCGCTTTCTTTTCCGAGCAGGGTCGTCGTCGTGTCGGGTCCGGACACCGGGCCCCAGCTGGGCATCAGAGCCCAGGCATCGAAGACGGCCCGGTTGCGGCGCAGCGTCACTTCGTCTTCGGATCCGCCGTCGAGATAGTCGAAAATCCCGGCCGGCAAGACCTTACGGGCCGATTTCCGGAATTCCTCGACGTTGTAGGCGCCCGCCAGCACACGCCGTTGGCGGGACAAGACGGGGGCCTTCACCTGGACGAGTTGCCTGGCTTCGCTGATTTTCAATGACGGCCTTCCGTTGAACTGTGCTGCGTTATGGTTCAGCGTAGGAAATGAAGCTCCGCATCACCATGGAGTTATCGACAAATTGAGGGGCCAATCATTAGTAGCGAATACCAAACAGCTTCTTGGGTGTCCCGGTGACGGCACCGGAGGTGGAGACGCACGCGCTGCCTACCCTGGCCGACGTCGCCCGCTCGGCGGGCTCGGAAATCCTCAGCCTCGTGGAAATGCCGTCAGATGACCGGCAGATTGTCGCCGGCTCTGTCCTCTACGACTCGACGGCGCGGCCCGCCAAGTTCCCGGGGGCGGTTGCCCTGGCCATTGGTTTGTCCCTTTCCGGGAAGCGTCTGGGCGCGAAAGTGCGGGAACTCAGCGACGCCGGGTACGTGGCGATCGTGTACAAATCCAACGGCACCTCGGACGAAGTCCTGCGGGCAGCCGCCCGGGACAACGGGATGGCGCTGTTCCGGGCCTCCGACTCGGTGCCCTGGAACCAGCTCGCGGAGATCATGGACGCGGCAGTGGTCCCGCACCGGCAATCGGGACGGACCCTGGTGGACATCCGGCCCGGAGACCTGTTCGACCTCGCCAACACGGTGGCGGCCCAGGCCGGCGGTGCCATCGCGATCGCCGATCCCGAGCAGACAATCCTGGCGTATTCCACTCTCCCGGACCAGCCCATTGACGAGACGCGCCGGAGTTCCATCCTGAGCCTGCAGGTCCCGCATTCGGTGGAAACGGACAACGATTACCGCCGTGTCCATGCCGCTACCGATGCGCTGGATGTGGCCACGCAGGACCCCTCGCTCCGGCGCACGGCCATCGCGATCCGGGCCGGCGACTCCGTTCTGGGCTCGCTCTGGCTCCTTGAACTGGCGGACCACCACAACGAGGACGCCAACCGGATCCTGCGCGAAGCCGCAAACGTGGCAGCGCTCCACATCCTGCACAAACGGACCACCTACGTCTCGAACCTGACCCGCCAGATCGATCTGGTCCAGCCGCTGCTGTTCGATCCGAAACGCGCCGAACTGGCCGCCATCAGGCTCGGGATCTCGGCGCCGTCGATCCGGGTTGCGGCCCTGGGCATCTGGCCGTCCGAAGCCATCGCGGCCGAAACGCTGCAGTCCCGCCTCCGGCTCTTCGACACCATCCGGACTGCCTGCGCCATCCGGTTGCCCTCGGCCGTCTGCGGGCTCTCGGACAACATCGTGTACATCGTCCTGCCACAAACCACCGAAACCTCACGCCACTTCCAGCGCACCGCGATTCTGAAAATTGTGCAGAATGCGCGCCGGCTGCTCGCACGCCCGGTCCTGGCCGCGCTCGGCGCCGCGGCGACGATCGACCGGCTCGAGGATTCCAGGGTCAACGCGGAACTGGTCCTGTCAGAACTTGTGCGCAACGTCGCGGAAGGGCGCATCGCCGCCGATTCGGATGACATCGTGGCCGACGACGACTCCCTCGGCTCGCGTCTGCTGCTGCGACAGTTCGTCTCGGCGCTGACGGCCGCCGGCCAGCTGCCCGGATCGCACGCGCTGAGCATCGCGGCGCACGACGAACAGCATAAGAAGTCCTTCGAGGAGACCATCTACGCCTACCTCAGCTGCGGCGGAAACGCCATCGACGCCGCCAAGTCGCTGGACGTGCACGTCAACACGGTCCGGTACCGCCTGTCCCGGGTGGAGCCGCTCTTCGGCATAGACCTCGACGACGCCGAAACGCGCCTGCTCGTGTGGCTGCAGTTGTGGGCACGGCACAACTAGTCGCCGTCGTACACGGTTCAGGCCAGATCTGCCGAGGCTACGATCCCCCGCCGGCGGGCGGAGCCGCGGGGGGAGCGGCGGACGACGGCGCAGGCGGCGCAGACACGTGCCGCCCCCACGCCAGCTCCCGGAGCCGGACCAGATCCAGCACCGGTTGGGCCGGCGGGACGCCCGGACGGTTCCGCGGAACCAGCACCCGCAGTGCGCGGGGTTCGACGGTGCACCGTACCGGCGTGCTCATCAGCAGAGCCTCACCGTCCACTCCGACGGGGATCTCGGGCACGTCGGCGTCGACCACCACCTCCGCCGCCGCGCGTTGGATCAGGCCGCGCTTCGTGGCACGGCGCAACAGGCCGACCGCTTCCCGCGTGCTGGCGGCGGAAATCGCCACCGCGCCGAGCACGCCGCGGTCCAGCCGGGTTCGCCGGCCCAGGCCGGCGAGGTCGTTGCTGCCGTACGGACCGTTGCTCACCAGCACCGCCTGCGGGCCGTCCACTGTCTCCGCGTCCGCCTGCGCCCGCAGCCGTGCACCCTTATCGCCCCTGATCAGGTCCGGAAGCATCTCCAGCACGGTACCGGCCTTGTCGTCCCGGTACGCAGGGCTCTGCACCACCTCGGCGTACACCCCGAAGGATGCGTTGTTGACGAAGGTGCGGCCGTTGATCTTGCCGAGGTCGACGTGAAGCTCCACCCCGTCCCGGAGGGCATCAAGGCAGCCTGTCGGGTCCTCGCGGTCCAGCCCGAGATCCAGGGCGAAATGGTTGCGCGTGCCGGCGCTGATCACCAGGAACGGAAGGTTGTGCTCCGCCGCAATGCCGGCCACCAGCGCCTGGGTTCCGTCCCCACCGGCGACGCCGAGCAGATCGGCCCCGCGTTCCACGGCCTGCCGGGCCAACGCGTCGACGTCCACCGGTCCCGGTCCCTCAAGAAGCGCCACCTCGGCGCCGAGTTCTTCCGCCTTCCGCTGGAGGTCGAACTTCACCACCTTGCCCCCGCCGGAACGCGGATTCATCACCAGGAAAGCATGCTGCCAAGCAGGGGCGGTGTGCTCGGGCATGGCTTTGCCCTCACCCCTTTCCCGGAGCGCGGCACGGGCACAGACCAAGGCCACGAACGCCAGCGCAATCGAGAGCACCATCTCCAATAGCAGACCCGCCTGGATGTGCAGGACCACCAGCACCAGCGGGGCCAATACCGCGAGCGCCAGCGCACACCAGCGCAGGACACCGCGGCTGATGAGGAACCAGTAGATCGCAGCCACAGTCACTAACACGGCGCCGGCATCGATCATGACCAACGCGATGGTGCCTGCCAATCCCGCAGACACCAAAGGGACAGCCACCGCCAAGAGAATCGCGGCGTAGGCCGCCCTCGCCCACCACCGCCGGGTCTGTGGGACCTCGTCGAAAGGGATGACAGTCATGTCCTGCTCCTTGCGGTAATCCGGCCCCTGGAGTGGCTTCGACCGGTCTCGCCGCCTGCGGCTGGGCCGTCAGGTCTTGATTTTCGCCACGGTCATGAGGATCGCCGAGTCTTCCTCGGCCTCCAGGCTGTGCAGCCCGTCGGGCACGATCAGCAGATCACCGGTCTTGCCCTGCCACGATTCGTTGCCGGCCCGCAGGCGCACGCAGCCGCGGAGCACAAACACGGTCGCCTCGCCGGGGTTCTGGTGCTCGCTCAGCTGCGTCCCCGCCCTGAACGCCATGACGGTTTGCCGCAGGACTTTCTCATGCCCGCCAAACGCAGTGTCCGCGGCCCGTCCGCTGGGTGCCGCAACCGCTGCAGCCAGTTGCTGCCGGGCAAGGGCATCGAGCGATATCTTCTGCATGGGGCCACCCTACTCAGAAACCGGGCCCCTGCCGAGGGTCCTTCGCCCCGGACCGGCCACGATACCGGGCACCGGAAAGCTGCAGCCCTAGTAGGCCACGTCGAATCCGCCGAACTCCCCCGTCGCGGCCGAGACGGATTCTTCGACGTCCTCCACCCGGCCGGGCGCCTCCGGCGAGCGCAGCCAGCGCCGCAGTTCCAGCACCACGGACTGCGGCCCCTCGGCCACGATGCCCACGGAGCCGTCGGTGTTGTTCCGGACCGTGCCGCTGAGCCCCAGTTCCTCGGCCTTCCGGACCGTCCAGTAGCGGAAGCCGACCGCCTGGACCACACCGGACACCCGCGCGTTCAGCCGCACCGGCTCGCCGGAATCCGCCGGAAACTGCACAGGATGTTTGCCCGCCATGTTCCCAATGTAGCGCCCATCCGGGCGCCCGGTTTCGTCACACAGGACTTGGTACTGCCGGCCCAGTCTCATCCGCCAGACACCAAGGGACCTTTGCCTCTTTCCCGGGGACGCCGTCCACGAAAGGGTGGCTACCGGCACTGCAGCGATTTGTCGAAGACCCGGCAACAGCACAAAGAAGTGCTCTTACCCTCCACCGGCGGTCACCACCGCCAGACAAGGACAAGACAATGGCTGGACAGTTCGAAATCTTCACCGACGCGGAATCCAATGTACGGTTCCGGCTTCTCGCCGCCGACGGGACCGTGTTGGCGATTTCCACAGCATTCGACGACAAGCGCCAGGCGGCGGACGGCATCATGGCCGTGCGCGAGTGCGCCGGCACCGGGCTGATCCGGGAAGTCAGCAGCAACCCGTGGACCGGGCAGCGCGGCAGCAGGAATGCCTCGCCGACACCTGCGGTCCGCGAACACCGTCACCGCCACCGGCACCTGCCCGCTGTCTAACCCAGCGTCGTCTAACCCAGCTACTTCGCCGGTTCCGTCACGCTGCCCGTGGCCGCGCCGTTGCCCGCCGGACGCAGCGACGTGATCATCTTCCGGACGTCCTGGTACTCCGCCGTGCTGGCATAGAGCTTCGCCTTCTCCAGGTACGGCAGCCCGGGGTCCCCCGGCGTCGTGTTTTTCCCGGGGTCATACGCCTGCCCGAACAGCGCGCCGCTGGGCGGCCAGAGGAAGAGCTGGAACATCGGACACGACGTGGGCCCGGTCTCCTCCGGCATCATGGTGATGCCGTACGACGCGTAGGTGGGCGGCGAAGCCTCCGCCGCCCCGAAGTCGCCCCGGGCCTCGAAGACGTAGCGCGGCGGGCTCTGGTCCGCCGCACCGGGTTCGGCGAGCGCCTGCATCGGCTGAGAGTCGATGAGCAGGTAGGGCTGTTGATCGCCGCATTCGGCGCCCGTGACGATGTTCGTGCGCAGCGCGGCCATCTGCTTCCCGTCGGCGTTCACGACGTCCACGAACTCACCGCCCAGTGGAGCCTCCCCTGCCGGATCACGGACCTCCCACGCGGTCGGGTAGTCGAAACTCAGCGTCCCGTCCGACGTCGTGAACGTCTTCCAGCCGGACGACGACGGCGGGAGGGCCGACGTCGTCGGGGTTGCCGCCGCGGTGTTCCCCGGAGCCGTTCCCGATGCTGTGTCCGTGGCCGACTCCGACGGCGTGGTTCCCGGTGTCCCCCGCGAAGAGTCTCCCGACTGGGTGTTTCCCGGCTGGTCATATCCCGGCTGGGTGCCTCCGGCAGGCGGACCTGCGGACGTCGCCTCCGGCGCAGCGCCGGATGTCGCAGGGGGCGCCGCCGGTGAGCCGCAGCCAGCCAGCAGCAGGGCCGCGAGCACCAGCGCCGAAACAAACGGAGCCGGAACCGCAGCCGCTGTGAGCCGTCGCCTCGCCATGAGCCCGGGCCGGCCCTACTGCCCCGCCGGGCGCAGCGAGGTGATCATCTTCCTGATGTCCTGGTATTCGGAGGTCTCCAGATAGGCCTCCGGGGTGTCGACAAAGGGCTCGTTGCCCGGGGTGGTGTCGAAGGGGTTATAGACGCCCCCGAACGACGCTCCGCTGGGCGGCCAGGTGAAGAACTGGAAAATCGGGCAGGCATCGGGGCCGGACGGCTTGGGCGCGGAACTGATGCCGTAGGCCATGACGTTGGCCTTCGTGGGGTCCTTCTCGGCCGGATACAGCCGCAACTCAAAGATGAAGTGCGGCGTGACGCCCTGCTGGGCCAACGCCGGAACCTGCACCAGATCGAGCACCTGGTAGGGGATCCGCTGCGTGCATTCCGCACCCGGGGCGACGTTGGTCTTCAAGGTGGCCAGCGACTTGCCGCCCGCGTTCAGGACTTCCAGGAACACGCCGCCGGGTGCCGCCTCGGCGCCGCGGTCCTTGACGGTCCACTCGGCGGGGTGATCGAACTCGAGCTTCCCGTCCGGCGTCTTGAGGCTCTGCCAATCCGCCGCCGTCGGCGCCGGAGTGCCCGGCGCCGACGGCGGCTCGGTGGGCGGGGTATCCGCGGCGCCGCTGCTGGCCGGCGCGGACGTCAGCGGCGGCACGGTGGGCATCGACGGCGACGCCGGCCCCGGGCCCGCGGGCGCACCGCAGGCGCCGAGCAGCGCCGCAACCAAGAAGCCGGCCGACGCTGCCGTGCCGAACGCCGCGAGTCGACGCATGTCACCCTCCCCCTGGGATTCAAGTGGTTCGACCATTGTGGAGCGTCCGTCGGCAAAATCAAGAGGCAAAAGTCCCGGAGTGGCGGGCCGAACTCTGTGCCGGCCCGCGGCCGGACTGCGCCGGACTGCGATGGTCCGCGCCGGACTGCGATGGACGGCGCCGGAAACCTGCCGTGCCCGCCGGCTCCTGCCGCGGCGTGAGGAGACCCACGTTGACATCCCGACGATTTCAGTTGCCCGTGGAAGCTTGCTAGAGCTTAAGTAATGCAAGAGTTCCTCACCCAAGCAATGCCGTTCCTGGCCATGGCCCTCGCCGTGGTTGCCGGGCTCGTCCTGTCCTGGCTGGTGCGCAAGATTGTGCTCCGGCTCAACCGCAGCAAGCCCGAACTGCGCGAGACCTCCCGCGTGGCCCGGCTGCCGTTGCGCTTGTCGCTGTGCCTCATCGCCGTCCGGATCGCGCTCGCCACCAGCGGCGGCGATCTCGAATGGCGCCACGGCCTGGACCATTTGCTGCTGATTGCGCTCATCGGTTCACTGGCCTGGCTGGCCATCGCCATGCTGCTCATCATCGAGGCAATGGTGCTGACCCGGTACCGGGTGGATGTCGCGGACAACCGCCGCGCCCGGCGGCTGCGCACCCAGGTGATCCTGGCCAGGCGGATCGGCGTCGCACTGATCGCGGTGGTGGCCCTGGGCAGCATGATGCTGACGTTCCCCGCGATCCAGGCGCTCGGCGCCGGGCTCTTGGCTTCCGCAGGCGTGATCTCGATTGTCGCGGGCCTCGCCGCGCAGACCTCGCTGGTCAACGTCTTCGCCGGCATCCAGCTCGCCTTCACGGACGCGATCCGGGTGGACGACGTGGTGGTGGTCCAGAAGGAATGGGGCCGGATCGAAGAGATCACCCTGACCTACGTGGTGGTCCACATCTGGGACGACCGCCGGCTGATCCTGCCCTCGACGTACTTCACCACCACCCCCTTCGAGAACTGGACCCGGCGGCAGTCCGAGGTCATGGGCACCGTGGAGTTCGACCTCGACTGGCGCGCTCCCGTCGAGGCAATGCGCGGCGAGCTGAAGAAGGTCCTGGCCGATACGCCGTTGTGGGACAAGCGCGTGGGGATCCTGCAGATCACGGACGCCACCGCCGGCTTTGTCCGCGTGCGCATCCTGGTCAGCGCCGCGGACAGCGCCTCCCTGTTCGACCTCCGCTGCCTGATCCGCGAGGAACTGGTGCTGTTCCTGCAGCAGGACCACCCGACGGCGCTCCCCCACGTCCGCCTCGAATCGCTGCCGTGGGCACTGGTGGCGTCCACTTCCGGCAACGCTTCCGACGCCGTTACGGGGTCCAAGCGACCCAGCAAGGCTACGGCCGAGCACCACCGGCACCCGGATCCCCACGACTCCCAGCTGTTCACCGGATCCATCGAGGCGATCCAGCGCTCCAAGGCCTTCTCCGGACCGGGCGAGGACGTCTTCGAGGACCGCGACAACGCCATCGCCTCGCAGAACTAGCCGGGGAGGGGCGGCTTCGCCCGGACAGCACGACAGCACAGCCGGACCGGGCAGGTCTTCCCAGCCCCCGTCAACTGATCAATAATCAGACGTTGGCGGGTCAGCAACGCGCTGCCCCATTGTCTGCCGGACCAGCTGAGGAGTCCCCATGACGGTCGAAGAAGCCCCCACGGAAACACCCAAGGCGGCTGCCGGCGACTGGTTCCAGCGCGCCGTCGTCTATCAGATCTATCCGCGCAGCTTTGCCGACTCCAACGGCGACGGCATCGGCGACCTTCGTGGCATCATCGGCAGGCTGGACTACCTCCAGCGGCTGGGGGTCGACGTCGTCTGGCTCTCCCCGATCTACACCTCGCCGCAGGACGACAACGGCTACGACATCAGCGACTACCGGAACGTGGACCCGCTGTTCGGCACCCTCGAGGAGCTCCGGGAACTGACCGACGGGCTGCACGCGCGCGGCATGAAGCTGGTGATGGACCTGGTGGTCAACCACACCTCGGACGAGCACCCCTGGTTCGTGGAATCCCGGTCCTCGAAGGAGAACCCGAAGCGCGACTGGTACTGGTGGCGGCCGCCGCGGGACGTCGGCGCCGCGCCCTCCCCACGGCGCACGGCGGCGGAGCCGACCAACTGGGGCTCGGCGTTCTCCGGGCCCGCGTGGGAGTTTGACCAGTCGTCCGGGGAGTACTACCTCCACATCTTTTCGAAGAAGCAGCCGGACCTGAACTGGGAGAATCCCGAGGTCCGCGCAGCGGTCTACGAGATGATGAACTGGTGGCTGGACCGGGGCGTGGACGGGTTCCGGATGGACGTCATCAACTTCATCTCCAAGGACACCTCGCTCCCGGACGGCCCGGTGGCCGACGGCAAGCTCTTTGGTGACGGCTCCCCGTTCTACATCGACGGCCCCCGCATGCACGAGTTCCTGCAGGAGATGCACCGGGAAGTCTTCGCGAACCGCACCGGCGAGCTGCTCACCGTCGGCGAAATGCCCGGCGTGACCGTGGACGACGCCATCCTGTACACCGACCCCGCCCGGGCCGAGGTGGACATGGTGTTCCAGTTCGAGCACGTGGCGCTGGACCAGGAGGAGGGCGACAAGTGGCGGCCCAAGAAGCTCCTGCTCACCGAGCTGAAGCAGACCCTGGGCCGCTGGCAGGACGGGCTGGCCCAGACGGGGTGGAACAGCCTGTACTGGGGCAACCACGACCAGGCCCGCGCCGTGTCCCGCTTCGGCGACGACAGCCCCCGATACCGCGAGCTCTCCGCCAAAATGCTGGCCGGCGTCCTGCACCTCCACCGCGGCACGCCCTACGTCTACCAGGGTGAAGAACTGGGCATGACCAACATGACGTTCGGCGCGATCAGCGATTTCCGCGACATCGAGGTCCTCAACCACCACCGCGAAGCCACCACACACCTGGGCCACACCGACGCCGAGGTCCTCGCCGCCCTCGCGCCGCTGAACCGGGACAACGCGCGGACCCCGGTCCAGTGGGACGCCTCCCGGCATGCCGGCTTCACCACCGGGGCACCCTGGATCGCGGTGAACCCGAATGCCAACCACATCAACGCCGCCGCCCAGGTGGATGATCCGGATTCGGTCTACAGCTTCTACCGCCAGGTGATAGCGCTGCGGCATGCGGAACCGGTGGTCTCGCACGGGAACTTCACCATGCTGCTGCCGGATGACCCGCACGTCTATGCGTTCACCCGGGCCCTGACCGTGCCCGGTTCGGCCGTTTCTTCCGGCAGTCCCGCAGACGGTCCCACGGACGGCGCCGGGATTCCGGAGTTGCTGGTGCTGGGCAACTTCTCCGGCGAGGTGCGCGACGCGGACCTCGGGGACGAGGTCTGGGCTGGCGCGGAGCTGGTCCTGGGCAACTATCCGTCCGACGCCGACGCCGACGCCTCCGCCGGCGGCTCTGCCGCGGGTTCCGCCGCGGGTGCGGTGCGGGACGGTCTTTCCGCGGGCGCGGTGCACCTGCGGCCCTGGGAACTGCAGGTGTTGCGCCGGCACCGCGGCGCCTGATCGACGATCCTGAACGCCAGCCCACGAAAGGAAGCCACGCATGACTATTCCACCAACTCCCGGGCCCGATCCGTTTCCGCCAGAACCCGGCCCCACGACGCCGCCGCCGGAGCCCGGAGACCCGTTTCCGCCGGAACCCGGTCCGGTCACGCCGCCGCCGGTTCCGGGGCCCGAGCCGGTACCCGGCCCCGCGCCCACGCCGTCACCGGAACCGGGGCCATTCCCGACGCCGCCCGGCCCCCTCCCGATTCCGGATCCCGGCCCGGTGCCGCCGCGGCCGGACCCGACCCGGTTCTAGCGGGCGTCACCGCGCGGAGAGTCCGTGCAGGAACCGGCGTACCGCGGCGTTGAAGGCAGCCGGCGCTTCGACGGCCGCCATGTGCCCGACGTCGGGAATCATCACCAGCGTCGAGCCAGGGATCCGCCGGTTCATCTCGCGGGCCACGCTCTGCGGCGAGCGGACGTCGTCCGTGCCGTACAGCAGCAGGGTGGGCACCGCGATGGTGGGCAGCACGTCGCGGTAGTCGGCGTGGGCGTTCGCGTTCAGCAGTGCCCGCATGCCGCCCGGGTGGAAGTCGGCCATGATGGCGCTGGTTTCCTGCACCGCCGCCGGATCAGCGTGTTCCGTGAACAGCGTGGGCAGCCATACGGGGATGAATTGTTCCGCCGGCTGATCGAGTTCGGCGAGCACCTGCGCATAGCGGCGCTCGACTTCCTCGGGCGGCAAAGATCCGGCCCAACCGGCGTACGCCGAGACCAGCAGCAGCGACGCGGGCACTGACGGGTGTGCCCGGTAGAGCTCCAGTGCAATGCCGGAGCCCATGGACAGCCCGAGGACGTGCGGCCGGCCGGGAACCGCTTCCCGCAGAAATCCCGCCAGGGCGTCGCCCAGGTCCTGTCCGGTGAAGTCCGGCGGCGGATCGTCCGAGCCGCCGCACCCGGGTGCATCCCAGGCGAAAACCGTGAAGTCAGCCGACAAATCCTCGAGCTGCCGCCGCCAGATGCGGCTGTCTTCGTAGGCGCCGTGCAGCAGGACCAGCGGCGGACCCTGGCC
>Ga0207691_10005817_pt1 | contig 11926 bp, 8 predicted proteins | sample KBSM13metaG_FD_184327 | JGI IMG/M metagenome (GOLD analysis project Ga0207691, IMG submission 184327) | Miscanthus rhizosphere microbial communities from Kellogg Biological Station, Michigan, USA - KBS M1-3 metaG (SPAdes) (version 2) | ecosystem: Host-associated > Plants > Roots > Rhizosphere >...
CTTTGTTCACCAGTGATGTCGTCACGAGCCCCTGCGCGTTCACGGTCGCGCGCAGGGGGTTGCTGGAACTCCACGCAACGGTGCGGTCGGTGAGCACGTTGTTATTGGCGTCCTTGAGCGTTGCCGTGAGCTGAACGCTCTGGCCGGCTTTCACGTTAGGTGCTGGCGGTACTACGGTGACTGCATCCACGGGCGGCGGCGCCACGGTCACCGCGGCCGATCCGGATACCGAGCCTACGGACGCTGCGATGCTGACGGTGCCCGCCGCGCGACCGGTCACCAAACCCGAGGCATCGACGGTCGCAGTCTGCGTCGCGGGCGACGACCACTGAAAGGAGACGCCCGCCACAGCGCCGTTCGCCGCGTCGCGCGCCGAGGCGGTGAGCTGTCGTGTCTGGCCGACGCCGACTGTAGTCGGCGAGGGCGTGACTACGACGCTCGCGATACCGACCGATACGACGGCCGTGCCGACGACGCCGTCGCTCGTCGCGGTGATCGTCACCACGCCTGCTTTGAGACCGGTCACGCGGCCCGTGCTCGATACCACCGCGACCGCATCATTGCTCGAGCTCCAGCCGACGCCTCGATCGGTGAGGATGATCGTGCCGGAGCGCACGGTGGCGGCGAGTTGCACGGCAGCACCCACGGCGATGTTGCTCGACGCCGGCGCCACGGCCACGCTCGTGACGGCGACCTGCCTAACGTTGATCGTCGCCGAACCAGTGCGCCCTTCGATGGTCGCGAAAACAACGGCGCTCCCCGCGCCAACCCCGGTCACCACGCCTGTTCCCGATACGGCGGCGACCGACGGCGCGCCCGTCGACCAGACGACGGTTCGGCCGCCGAGCACCGCGCCGCGCCCGTCCTTCGCGATTGCGGCCAACTGTCGGGTCTGGCCGACGGTGAGATCCGCCGACGGTGGCGACACTTCGACTGTCGCGACCGGAACCGCTGTCACGCTGACATCGGCGGTGCCCGTTTTTCCCTCGCTCGTGGCCGTGATCTTCGCCGAGCCGATTGCCACACCCGTCACGACGCCGGCCGCCGAAACCGTCGCGATAGCGGGGTTGTCGCTGGAGTATGAGATTGGCCTTCCACTGAGCACGTTGCCCTGATCGTCCGTCACCTGTGCTGTGAGCTGACGCGTTTGGCCTGCTTCGACGCTCACTTGCCCCGGGGACACGATCACGGCGCCGACTGGTTTCGGCTTGACTGTGATCGACGACGTTCCTGACTTGCCGTCAGCCGACGCCGTGATCGTGGCGGCGCCTGGAGCCACGCCTGTGACCAGACCCGTTGACGACACGGTGGCACGAGTCGCGTCACTCGTAGACCACGCGATGGATCGTCCGACGAGTGTGCCGCCTTGTGCATCCTTGGGGTTCGCGGTCAGCTGCAGCGTTTGCGTGACGACGACTTCACCGCTCGGCGGTGTCACGGACACGGTCGCCACCGCCACGGACGAGACGGTGATCGCAACGACGGCCGTCTTTCCTTCGCTGGACGCCGTGATGACCGCGCCACCCGAGGCGACAGCCGTGATCAGCCCGTTGGCACTCACCGACGCGACACCGATGGAGTTGCTCGACCACGTGACGGGGCGACTCGGTAGCGGCGCACCCTGTGAGTCCAGGGTCTCGGCGGTCATCTGCCTCGTTTCACCGACCAGAAGTCGCTGGTCGCCGTTCGGCGTTAGGCGCACGGTGGCGACGGCCTTCGGATTCACCGTCACATCGACGATGGCGCTCTTGCCCTCGGCGGTCGCGGCGATCTGGACCGGCCCCGGACTCACGCCCGTCACCGCACCCGAGCCAGACACGGTGGCAATCGTGACGTTCTTCGACGCCCACACGACCTTTCGGTCTGCGAGTAGTGCGCCCGCGGCGTCGCGTACTTCCGCGGATAGCGGCGCGGACGAACCGACGCCGACACTGAGCTCGCTCGGAGCGACCACGACCGAGGCGACGGCCGTACGATTGGGGTCGAGCGTATCGGTACTGCAGGAGAGCGAGGCCGCCAACGCGGCGAGCCCAATGGCGGCGCCGAGTCGTGACACGGTACGTGACAATCGGACCGGCAGTGGGACGTGCAGCATGCGGCGCCTGGGCTAGCGTGACGGAGCTGCGACGTGCACTGGGCGCGATCGGTGGTTTCGCGTTCCATCGCCGAGCTGTCCTTCGATATTGTAGCCCCAACAGTAGCTGTCGCCCCCTGGTGTCGCGGCGCACGTATGTGCGCCGCTGGCCTGGACGACTACCACCGCCGGAAGACCAACGACGCGAACGGGTGCCGGACGATCCGTTGTCGTACCGTCGCCTAACTGCCCAAATGTGTTTCGTCCCCAGCAGAACACCTGACCGACTGTTGTCACCGCGCACGTGTGTACGGCTCCGGCGGAGAGCGTCACGAAGTTACCGTCTGACTCGATCTTGCTGGGCTGAGCGCGATCGCCGGCACCCGTCGCGAGTTGCCCGTAGTTGTTTCGCCCCCAGCAGTAGACGTCTCCTGTCGTGGCGACGGCGCACGTGTGCTGGTTTCCCGCAGCGACCGCCGCGAAGCGGGTACCTGCGGCGATTCGTGTCGGAGTCCGACGGTCGTCACGCGTACCATCGCCGATCTGTCCACCGTTGTTCGCACCCCAGCAGTACATGTCGCCCGCGGTCGTAATGCCGCACGTGTGATTCCAGCCGACCGCCATGGCGCCGAACCGGAGCCCTCCGGTGACGGCCCCGGGCCGTGTGCTCGTTAGGCCGACCCCCGTCCCCAGCTGGCCGTACGCGTTCGAGCCCCAACATGAGATTTCCCCACCGCGTGACAGGGCACACGAGTGTGCGAACCCCGCGCGCACCGCCTTGAACGGGCCGGCGGCGCCTACGCGTACGGGCGTATTCCGCTGCAATGTGGTGGCGTCGCCGAGCTGGCCACGCTCGTTGTTGCCCCAACAGTACGCGTCGCCGTCGCGGGTCACGCCGCAGGTGTGCGATGCGCCGGCACTGAGTTGCGCGAACGTGAGATCGCCGGCAACGACGGCGGGATCGGTGCGATCGTCGAGCGTGCCGTCGCCGAGTTGTCCCTGGTCGTTCGAACCCCAGCATAACGCGGAGCCCGAGCTGGTCAACTCGCACGAGTGTCGTCCTCCAGCGGCAACGGTCGCTCGCTCCGCGGGAAACGAGACCGCGCCAACACTCGGTGGCGCTACGGCAGTCACCGGCGCCGCCCCTCGCGATGCGACGGAAGACGTGGCGGGGCTCGTTGGTGGCAACACCGGTGGCGGAGGCAGCGGAACTTCGGTCACGCGCGCGGTCTTCCCGCGATCCGTCGTGGTCGGCGACGTCGACATTTCGCGACCAGTCGCGGCCTTCCGCCCATCCTGGCTTGGGCGCGTTGGCGTCGCCGTCGGTTCGCTCGTGCGTGCGACCCCCGAGCTCGGAGCAGGCGCCGGTTTGTTGCTCGCGACCCCATTCGAATCCTTTGGAGTCACCGCGGCAGAAGGCGCGGAGTCGGGTACAGTCGGGGACTGACCTACAATCGCGTTAGGCGTGGGGGGCTTCGACGTCGCGACTCCACCCACCGGTACCTCAACACCGCCGTTGTCCGAGAATGCGACTGGCGCGCGACTTTCCGTGATCTGATCAGCGCGGCCGCGCATCAGGCGCACGCCGGCCCCAATCGCTGCGATCACCAGCATCGCAACGATGACGACGGGGAGGACCGAGCGGCGCGGCGGCTGATCGTTGACGGCCTCCTCGAACGCCGCGCGGCGAGCCGCCTGGATCTCGACCTTGGCGGGATCCGCTCCAGCGAACCGCTCTCGAGGAGCGGGCGGAGCGCTAGCGACCTGCTGAGTGGGCGTGGTGCCATCGCGCCGGAAGCGAACCGTTTCGAGAGCGGCTGACAGTACCGAGTCGCCGCGTTCGCGCGCGGCTGAGTACACCATCCCGCGCCGGCGCTTCCGCCGCTCGGCGTGCCAGCGCGACCATCCGCCTTCCGGCGCGATAGTCGATGCGCGCTCGAGCAACTCCGCTGCACCGCTCCAACGTTCGTCGGCGGCCTTTCTTGTCGCGCCCTCGATGAGATAAATGAGCCGGTCCGGCGTGTCCGGTCTGATCTCGTCGATCGGCGGGAGTTCCTCTCGCTTCTGCTTGTAGATGACGCTGTACAGGCCTTCCCCATCCCACGGGCGCCGGCCGGTCAGCATCTCCCACCCGACCAGTCCCAGACTGTACAGATCGCTGCGCCCATCGAGCTCGACGCCGTCGATCTGTTCGGGTGACATGTACGCGGGTGTGCCGATAGCTGTCCCAGTCGCCGTCAGCTGCGAATCGGGCTCGAGCGAGCGAGCAACGCCGAAGTCCGAGAGCAGTGCATGGCCCGTGTTTTCGTCGATGAAAATGTTCTCGGGCTTCACATCGCGGTGAACGATGCCTCGCTGGTGCGCGTGCGCCAGCGCTGCAGCAACATCGCGAAGGATCCGATCAGCTCGCTCGAACGTGCACGGGCCGCGCTCGTTCAGCATCTCGCGCAACGTTCTGCCCGGCACGAGCTGCATGACGAGCGCAAGGCTGCCGTCGCGAACACGTCGGACCGCGTAGAGGGTGACGATGTTCGGATGCCCAAGCTGCGCGACCGTCCGCGCCTCACGACCGAGGCGCGCTACCGCCTCGTCATCGTCCGCGAATTTCGGACGGATGACCTTGATCGCGACTTCACGACCGAGCTCGCGATCGCGCGCGCGATACACGACAGCAGTAGCCCCGCGGCCAAGCTCTCCGAGTATCTCGTATTCGCTCTCGAGATCGGTTGTGACGACTTGTTCTTCCGTATCACCAAGCATCAGCCAGCTCTTCTTTCCCGCGGTGTGACGCAGATACCGGACGACGGCAAGTGGCGGCCGGGGACAGGAACATTAGCGCGAGTGAAAGATGAAGGCGACCTCACCCATTTCAATCCGATCACCCTCAGCCAAGATGACCGATGCGGAGAGCCCACCCTGACCGTTCAAGGGCCGACCGTTGACCGCGACGGGGTTCGTCGACGACAGATTCTCGAGGCGCCAATGGGACGTGATTCCGGTTATACCCCGCGATCCGGATCCGTTCGACACCGATGGCTGCTCGTATGTCATCTGCGCGTGCGCTCGGCTTACCGTCGGCTCCCGGAGCTGCACGTGGCGATACGGCGCGCCTTCGGCGCGGCCAAACGTAATGCGCGTGCCGTCGGGTCCTTCCGTGCGCACGAACCGGATCTCCTGGCCGACATCGCGTCCCGCAGCGATCACGAGTCGCCCCGGTAAGAACTGGAGTGTGCCGTCCGCGGGACGCCAGAACCGCAATGATTGGCCGTCGACTTCCTCGCCAAGTTGTTCCTGATCAGCCGATCCTGGTTGCTCTGCGTGTGAGGAGAGCGGGAGCGTGGAGACACCGCCGTCGCGCGTCTTGATCGTGGCGGTGGTCGGCGCGAAGCGCACTGCCTGCTCGGCAGCGTGGTTCCGAGGCGAAGGCACGTGCTCGTGCGGCATCGGCGGGGTGTTGCGCGTCGCACGACCTGCGGTCGTCGCGGGTCGGGGGATGGCGGCGGGCGAATTGGACGGTACCGAGAAGAGCGGGATCGCATCCCCGCCTCGTTCCGTCCGTCTCCGTCTTCGTGCCACGAACGCTGCAATGAGAATGAGCGCGGCGAGGAGGGACAGGATGATGATCGTGATCATGACCCTGCCTCCGAATCGTTCCAGCATAAGTGAATTAATTTGGGCGGCGGTAGTGACGGACCGGACGTCGCCGGGCGATGGTGCTTTCGTCGAGTGTCATCGACGGTGCCATGGCGCGCCCGCTGACAGCGGCGGCGCACGCGGCATCTCGTATCGTCGAAGGGGCAATTTCTGTTCCCCGTACTGTTGGGCTCACTTGCATTCCAAGGGTTCGTCGGTTGACTCAACTCATAGGCGTGGCTAGTTTTCGCGACTCTTTCCGGGCCTGTAGCTCAGGTGGTTAGAGCGCACGCCTGATAAGCGTGAGGTCGATAGTTCAACTCTATCCAGGCCCATAACGGAAGCGATTGAAAAGCCCCGGTGACCTTCGCGGTCGCCGGGGCTCCTTCGTATTGGCCACACCGAAAGTGCGTCGCCCAGCGCGACCGTTCAGGTGCCGCCGTCGTTTGCATCCCACGGACCACTCGCGCGTTCTTTCCTCGTTTCTCCGGAGGCGAATGGCACACCGCGCGCGCTAGGGAGTACTCGATAAAGGGCGGCCGGGCAACGGAGAGGGAGGAACGATGGTACGGAGAACCTTAGGTGGGTTGGCGTTGGTCGCGGCTGTCATCTCGAGTGCCTGTGCTACCAATCGTGTTTCCGATCAGCAGACGCTCCGGGGTGGGACGGTGGCGCGGAGTGTTACCGTCCGGAACGATAATTGGCTCGACGTCGTGATCTATGCCGTGCGTGGATCGGCCCGGTTCCGCGTCGGTACGGTGGGCGGCTCGTCGACACAGACATTCCGGCTGCCGGCTCAGGCGATTAGCGGCGGCAGCGAGGTTCAGATTCTAGCGGATCCCATCGGCGCGACGCGCGGATACGTCACGGATCCCGTCGTGTTGGGGCCCGGTCAGCGGCTCGAGCTGCAGGTTGGAAGCCCGATTTCCATCTCGACCTTCGCCATCAGGAACGAGTAGATCCAGCGCGCCGCCGACTGGGCGCTTAGTCCGCGGTCGCCGGTGGGCGAGTCGAATACAGATTCCGCAACGCGTTCCTGTCAGCATCGGCGATGTCGGTGACCCAAACCTGCGGGTACATGATCGAGTCGCGGTGCGCGACGTGTTCGAGCCCGAGCAGATGGCCGATCTCGTGGAGCGCCGCGCCGCGCTGCATCTCGGGCGTGAGTGTCCGGCCGCGGTGATCGTGCAGAGCGAGCGTAATCCGCGCGTTGCTGATCTCGGTGCCGATCTCCTCGCGCCACGTCTTGCCGATGCACGTCCCGGGAAGTGAATCCACCCATTCGACGACTACGTCGGCGTCCGATGCGGACCAGACGCGTGCGAATCGAACCGGAACGTCGGGTGTGGACCACCGCCGAAATCCGGCCCAGGCGGCCTCGACGAGTTCGGGTTGCCAACCCGGGGTCGTCCGTGCCGCCGCAATGAAGACGCGAATGGGTCGTTGCGGGCGTCGCTCCCAGCGTGCCCGGATGGGCCCGGCGACGACGGTCATGTCAGCCGCTGCAGCTAGCGGTGTCACGGTATTGGCCGCCGCGTTCACGCCGAACAGGGCGGCACCGAAGTAGAGCGGAAGCAGAAACGCAAACGAGCCGCGCATCGACGACACTGTTTGGTGTGAAGCGGATTAACGCCCGCGATCCGCGGGTGATCGACTCAGCGCGGCCGACCCCCTCGAATTGAACACGTTAGGCGAGGCAGTCAGGGAGCGCCCGCGTTCGATCTCGTACGCGGGTGTCATCCCGTAGGTGTCAGTGAAGGGAGTCGCGGACTACGCGGCACCGCTGCCGGCTCTGACGCACCGCGGTTGCGCTTGCGACGCCGAGACCGCGTGGTGCCCGGCACAAGCTCGAGCACGCTGTCGACGATCGCGAGGCAGGCGGCCCAGGTCAGCCACAGCATCCCGCGCAGCAATGGCAAGCGCGATTGTGGAAGCGCCGGGTACGGATGCGCGCCGGTGAAGCGCCGTCGGCGTCCGGTGACGGAGGGTGGTGTGTGTGACCGGTTCGTTGGATCGCTCATCGCCCTTCCCTATAGGCAGCGGGTGGTTCCGCGCCTCGATCTTGCGCACGGGACCATGCCCGATGACGACCACTGCGACACGAAGGGCACGTGACTACAGAACGGCGTCCAGCGGCGTTTATCGACGGCGCGCCATTCCGTTCGCGTCGGCGAAGAGGTTGGCGACGATGCGCACGTCGCGCCCGGTATTCGTCGGAAGGTCGAAGATGTGTTCGGCGTGTTCGTGGGAGCCCCACGCGTCGAACGCGGCCCCTTCGCAGATGAACGCCAGATCGGCCACGGTCCGCATCCGAATCGTTGGGATCGGCTGGTGCCCATTGCCGAACTGACCGCCGCGGATGGTGAGCGGGCCTGGCGCGCCGAAATCGATCATCACGCCGTCCGGATGCAGACGATCGGTCATGAATCGCACCTGCTCGAGCAGCACCGGATACGCGTTCCCCGTAGGTCCCTTCGCCGTAAGCAGCCGGGCGGACGTCTCACAGCCAGCGCCTTCGATGCGTACGACGTCGCAGGGCGGACCGAGCGCAAAGCAACTTTCGGCGTGGCCGCTCATCGCTCCGCCGATCCACTGAAACGACCCGAAGGAGCGCACCCCAACGCGACCCGTCGTGTCGCCGTTCGCGCGGCAATGCGTGAACAGATGCTCCTTCGACTGCGTGCCCTCGATGAGCCAACCGCAATCGGTGTAGCCGTACACGGAAACCGAGTCGAACCGGGCGTGCTCGTTGTTTTCGTCAAAGTCGCCGCGGCGATGCCAGAATCCTCGTTCGAGCACCCCGTTTCCGAAGACCCTAACGTCGCGCCATTGATGCATGGTACTCGGGATCACGCCCGGCCCGTGGCGCGTGCGCTCCATGACGAACGCCGCTTCGAGCGGGTTCTCGACCGTGATATCGACTCGCTCCCAGCTCGGCTCACGGCAATTCTGAAACACGAACATCGGATCGTGAGCTTTCCCGCGCCACACGAATCGCAGGCGGACCGCCGGCCGTTCCGAGCGGACCGCCGGCAGATCCATGCGATCGCGCATGACGATCGGCTCCGAGATGATGAGGGGAATGGCTGGCAGTGGTGATCCGTCCGCGAGGTGATCGCGGACGAGCCTGGTGTGATCAGTCATTGCCACTCCCGCTGCTCGGATCGGGCCGCACGGCGCTACCCGTGTGTAGCCGCCTCGGCCAGCATGGCGCTCATCTCGAGCGCGTTGGTAGTACCGTAATTCGCGTAGCAGTTGTTGAACACGACGTGTGTGTCGTCTGCCTTCTCGGCAACTTCGAGGACGCGGGGCACCCAAGTCGCGAGCTCGTCCCGGTCGTAGAGATAGCGATACTTGTCCACCACCTTCACGCCGCGCCGGTTCCAAATGTCATCACGACGCCCGTGAAAGCGCACGATCGCGAGTGAAGGCGCGGTGACCGCCGCGATGGGCGGTACGCTGTTAGGAAGCCCTTGAGGCTCATCGACGATAACGTAGGGCAGCGCGTTGTCGCGGAGGAAGGCAAGGTTGCGCTCGCGACTGCGCTCATCGAACCACGCGCGATTCCGGAACTCGATCGTGCACGGCACTCCGGCGAACCGATCGCGTGCTTCGAGAATGGCGTTGCGCGCGGCGGTGCCCGGCATGAACCACTGGGGATATTGCAGCAGCACGGAGCCAAGTTTGTCCGCGGCGATGAGCGGCTCGATGGCGTCGCGGAAAAGCGCCCAGACTTCCTCGTAGATGTCCGGCGGTAGATCACGGGCGTAGACGCGTTTCTGCGACGCCATCGTGGGTGGCAGTGCATCGCGCAGCGTCTTCGGGAGCCGAGCGACCTCGGTCGGATGCCCGGTCATCAGCGCGAAGGCCTTGATATCGAACCGAAATCCGTCAGGCGTTCGGCTCGCCCAGAGCTCGGCGTTCCGTCGCACGGGTAGGCCATAGTACGACGAATCGACCTCGACGAGCGGGAAGCGATTCGCGTAGTAGCGGAGCCGTTCCTCGGCGGACTCGACGCCAGAGGGGTAGAACAGACCGGTGGGCAGCAGGGTGCGATCCGTCCAACTGGCAGTGCCCACACGGATTCGATGCCCGTTCGGGAACGTGATCGCTTCAGTGGGTGCCTCTGTCACGGCCGCGGCGCGGTCGATGGCCGCTCGCGTGCCCGGGTCGTGATGAGCGGAGGTCGACTGGCTCACGCAGAGATTGGGGTGAATCTTCTGAAACCGCGTCTGTGGTCGGCGCCGTAGGGTGTGGCACCCATTTCCCCGATACGAGGTACGCCGATGTGGATCCTGATCAAGGGCCTGTTGCTCAAGTGGGCCATGCTCAAGTGGCTGCTCCAGAGCCTTGGCTCGTTGGGAATTCTGGTTCCGATCGCCTTCGTGTTGAAGATGGTGGGCTTGCCGGTGCTCATGGTACTCGGGGTGCTCGCGCTCCCGATTCTCTTCATGCTTGCACTCTTTGGAATGCCGTTCATTCTGGTGTTCCTGCTCGGTGGTGCGCTACTGGCCATTCTCTCGGCCGCGTTGTCGTTCGGGCTCCTGGCGCTCAAGATCATTCTCCCGATCGTCCTCCTCGTGTGGCTGCTCCGCTGGATCATGGGATGGAACGGCAACGGATCGAAGCCTGACGAGGGCACGCCGCCTCCGGCGACTGGTCCGGTGAGCGACGTCTGACGCGCAAAAAAAGGGAATAGGGAATCGGGAATAGGGAATCGAAAGGCGGTCGTGCGGCGAACAGCCTCGGTCGCCTTTCTCATTGCCCTCACGTCGAACGATCGACGCTCGACCACCTTGATCCCAGCGCACGCGGTGGATCATCCTTCGCCCAATGGCGAACTCCAGCGAACGCGCCGTCGGACGAAGCGTCGCGCGCAAGGACGGTATCGGGAAAGCGACGGGCACGGCGGTCTACGCCGATGACCTCGTGTTCCCGGGAATGCTCTGGGGCCGGACCATCCGCTCCGAGATTCCGCGCGGACGCATAACGGCAGTGCGTCGCCAGTTCGACGAGACTGACTTCACCGTCGTCGACTACCACGACATTCCGGGCACCAACGTCGTCGCGCTCATCGAGGTCGATCAGCCGTGCCTCGTGGAGCGAGACGTCAGGCACGCGGCCGAGCCGATTCTGCTGCTCGCGCATGCCGATCGCGAGAAGCTGCTCGCCGCCCGCGTGGAGATCGACTACGAGCGCGAGCCGGCCGTGCTCGACGCTGAAGCTTCCGAGACTGTCTTCAAGCACATCCACATCGAGAAGGGTGACATCGACTCCGCGATGTCGAGCGCGGAGGTCATCGTCGAGGGGACGTACCGCACCGGCGCGCAGGAGCACGTGTACATCGAGCCTAACGGGGTGATCGCGGTTCCGGAGGACGGTGGCATTGCAGTCCACGGCTCCATTCAGTGCCCGTTCTACGTGCACAAGGCGCTCGTCGCACTGTTGGGGGATGCGGTTTCTCACGTGCGTGTCGTCCAGACGGAGACCGGCGGCGGATTCGGCGGCAAGGAGGAATTCCCGTCGGTGATCGCGGGACACGCCGCGCTCCTCGCGCTCAAGTCGGGCCGGCCGGTGAAGATCATCTACGATCGCACCGAGGACATGGTGGCGACGACCAAACGGCACCCCTCCGTGGTGCGGCATCGGACCGGCGTCACGCGCGGCGGTCGCATTGTCGCGATGGACATTGACGTGATGCTGGATGGCGGCGCCTATGTCACGCTCAGTCCCGTGGTCCTCTCGCGCGGAACGATCCACGCCGCCGGCCCTTATCGGTGTGACAACACGCGCATTGTCGGGCGAGCCGTGATGACGAACACGCCGCCGAACGGTGCGTTCCGCGGCTTTGGCGCGCCGCAGACGCAGTTCGCGATGGAAGTCCACGTGGACCGGATCGCCGAAGCGTTAGGTATGGACGCGGTCCAGCTGCGGGAGCTCAACGCGTTGCGGCCTGGCGATACCACTGCGACCGGCCAGACCCTCGGCGAGGACTGCAGCGCGCTCGAAACGCTGAGTCGTGCGGTGCGGAAATCCCGGTACCATGAAAAGAAGGCAATGGTGGGTACGAACGGCCACGGCATTGGCGTGTCGTTGTTCTATCATGGCTCGGGGTTTACCGGCAGTGGAGAGCTGCGCCTCGCATCGCGTGCGGCGCTCGAGCTCACGGAGCGCGGTGTTCGGGTCCTGACATCGAGCACCGAGATCGGGCAAGGCACG
>Ga0207691_10005818_pt1 | contig 11924 bp, 9 predicted proteins | sample KBSM13metaG_FD_184327 | JGI IMG/M metagenome (GOLD analysis project Ga0207691, IMG submission 184327) | Miscanthus rhizosphere microbial communities from Kellogg Biological Station, Michigan, USA - KBS M1-3 metaG (SPAdes) (version 2) | ecosystem: Host-associated > Plants > Roots > Rhizosphere >...
CTGCTGCGCGGCCTGGCGCGCACGCTGGCGGATCGCCTGCTGCCCCGCCTGCGCGAGCGATACCAGCTCACGCGTATCGGCGTGGTACGTCTCGAATGCGGAAGCGACGAGCGCATCGGTCGACGCGTCGGGCACGCGATCCGGGGCGAGCTGCAGCGCGATCCACCGATCGACGCCCATCTCTCGTACGCGCGCCACGTCGCCGGGGCGGGGGCCGAACCCCAGCCGGTCGAGCGCGTGACGAACCTGCTGGTCGGCGGTCTGCTCGCGCGGCTCCGTCGGCGGCACGACCACGACGCGCGACGACGCTCCGGCCGGGGCGGCGTTCGTCGCGACTGAGCTCGTCGGCGCGCACGCGACGCCGGCGGCCAGCGACGAGAGCACGAGAAGGCGTGGGAGGTGACGCATGGGTCGCCAACCTGTGTCGATGAGAGGGAATGGTGTCTCGCCCGTTCGACGTTGGCGAGCGGCCAAGGTTAAGACGTGACGCGGCCCGGCTTGCCATCGATACACCCCGACCCCTAGGGTTGGGTGCCGTCGGCGTCGCCGCCGCCGCCCCTGTCGCGTCCGACGCACGCGCCCACCATGCTCGCCGACGATTTCGCCCCACATCTGACCCCTGCCGAGCTGGCCGTGCTGGCGAGCTCGGTCGCGGCGTCTCGCCCGGTGGTGGTGATGTCCGCGGTGCCGGCGCGCCTCGTCGAGCTCCGCTCGAAGATCGACCCGCGGCGGGTCGACGTGATGCTCCGTGAGCTCGTGGTCCTCGTGCGGCGCAGCCTGCGGGGCACCGATGCCGTGGCCCTCGCGGGGGACGAGCTGCTCGTGATGGTCGACGGTCCGATGATGGTGGCGCAGCCGATCACGGCGCGGCTGCTCGCCGCCGTGCGCACGCATCGGTTCACTGGAGGCGTGACCGACCAGCCGATCAGGCTCACGCTCTCGCTCGGCGCCGCGGCCGCGCCGGAGCATGGCGGAGACTTCGATCGGCTCGTGCGCGCCGCGCGCCGCGCGCAGGCCGAGGCGGGGGTCGACAACGCCGCGGTCGCGCACACGCGCGACCAGGGGGGGCTCGACCTCGAGCGCTTCGTCGGCCGGGCGGAGCCGCTGGCGCGGCTCTCCGAGTCGCTCGACGACATGTCGCGCGGCGTGGCGCGCGTCGTCGCCGTGATCGGCGAGAGTGGCGTGGGGAGCAGCTCGCTCGTGCAGATGCTCGGACCCGAGGTGCGACTCCGCGGCGGATCGCTCGTGAGCGCCGCGTGCCACGAGCAGCGCCTGCCCGAGCCGTACGCGCTCTGGAGCGAGGTGCTGCGCTCGGTGCGCCGGCTTCCGGTGAAGAGCACGCGCGTCTGGCGCGAGCTGTCACTGCTGGACGCGTCGCTGGAGCGCGCGCCCGAGGAGCTCACGCGCGGCGGCAGCAAGGTGCGCCTGCTGGAGGAGCTCGCCGACTTCCTCCGGCTCGCCGCGCAGCAGCGCCCGCTGCTCATCCTGCTCGACGACATGCAGTGGGCCGACGCGGCGTCGTGGGATGCGCTCGAGCATCTCGTGCCGCAGCTGGAGAGCGAGCGCATCGTGCTCGTGCTGACGATCCGCACCGGCGATCAGTCGGACGACGCGCTCGAGCGATGGTCGCGTCTGGCTTCGCGCCCGCACCACGACGAGCTCCGCATGACCCGTCTCACGCGCGACGACGTCAAGCGCTGGGTCGAGGGAGCGATGGCCCATGGCGAGGCGGGCCGCGACCTGCTGGCGTACGTGTATCGGCACACCGAGGGGAACCCGCTGCACGTGACGCATCTGCTGCGCGATCTCGAGGAGGCGGGGCACCTGGCGCGTGAGGGAGAGCGCTGGCGGTGGAGCGATCTGAGCGAGCTCCCCACCGGCGTCACGTTCACCGAGGTGGTCGAGCGGCGCGTGGCGCGACTGCCGCCGAGCTGTGCACCGGTCCTCGACCTGGTGGCGACCCTGGACCGGGAGTTCGACGAGACGTTTCTGCTGCGCGCGGGAGAGTGGGACGAGGAGACGATGCGCGAAGGCGTGAGATGCCTGATCGACGCACGGATCCTCACCCCGACCTACGACCGCGACTGTGCGTCGTACCTGTTCTCGCACGACGAGCTGGCGCGCGTCGTTCGGGAGGGCCTCCCGGCCGAGCGGCGCGCGGAGATGCACGGCCGCGTGGCGCGCGCCCTGGAAAAGGCCGGCGCTTCGGACTCGCTGATCGCATCGCATTTCGAGGCGGCGGGCGAGGCCGCGGAGACGCATCGTCACGCGGTCCTCGCGGCGGACGCGGCGCTGGCGCTGTACGACTCGGGCGCGGCGTCGGCACTGCTGACCGTAGCCGCGCGCCACGCACCGTCTCCCGCGGCGCTCGCCAGCGTGCGTGTGCGCCTCGCTGAGCTCGCCGAGTCGGCCGGACATTACGAGGACGCGGAGGCGCTGTGCGATCTCGCTCTCAACTGGTACGAGGGAGACGAGGACCCCGTGCCGGCGATCGGGCTCAAGCGGATGCGGACGCTGATGCGCATGCAACGGGGGCAGGGCGCTCGGGAGACGCTCGGGGCGCTATTCGCGCTCGTCGATGAAGCGATACTCGTTGGCGCCGAGGTCGAGCGCGCGGCGATCCTGCTCATCAGCTCCCAGATGCTGGCGAGACTCGGGGAGCCACGCGAGGCGCAACGCGTGGCGGAAGAGTGTGTTGCCATTGCGGAGGGCATCGGAGATCCCATTCTGCTCAGCGACTCGTGCAATCGACTGGCGCTGTGTGTGATTCTCTCGGATCCACCACGCGCCCGTGAGCTGTTCCGGCGCGCCCTCGAGCTCATCGTGCCACTGAGCGATGTGTTCCGCCGCGTCCGGCTGCTCAACAACATCGGCTTCCTCGAGTTGACGGCGAACCAGTTCGCTCCTGCTCGCGAAAGTCTCGAGTCGGCTGTGACCTTCGCGCGAACCGCCGGGTTGGTCGATCTGTGGGCTCGCGCTTCACTCAACCTCGGCGTGATCGAGTGCAGGAGCGGACGCTACGACCAGGCATCCCGTACACTCGACGAAGCCCTGCGCCTCGGCGCCGAGGCGCAGCAGACCGAGCTTCAACTCGCCATCACTTACAACCTGGGACATCTTGCCCGCGAGCAGAACGATCTTCAGCGGGCGGCCGAGACTTACGAACTCGCGATGGAGCTCGCGGAGCGCATCGGACAGTCGGAGATCAAGGCAGGGGCGCTCGCCAGCATGGGCCTTTGCAGGCTGGCACTCGGCGACGTAGAGGAGGCGTCTCGGTTGAACGAGCAGCTTCAGCCACTCGCCGCCAAGCTTCCTGACTGGTTCCAGGGGCGCGAGCTGGTGGAAGCATTGCCGATTCACCTCGCGCTGAGGCGGACCCGCGCCGAAGCGTACGAGCGGTTCCGGTCTGCGCTCGCACTCGCCGAAACGCGGGATGTGTACGGGGCGGGCTGGCTCGTGGCGGAGTTCGCGCTGCCCTTACGGGAGCATGCGCTCGATCCGATCGACGGTGCAGTTCGCCGGTTCGATGCCCGACCGGAGCTTCGTGACAACGCTTGGATTCGGGAGCGATTCGGTGTCTTATTACTCGACAGTCCACAAGCTGTTGACCGGGAAGGAAAGTGACCCATATTTGGTATACAGTTTCATCGCCGTTCGTCGTACTGGCCGATGACATTGCAGTCGGGCGCGCGGATTCAGTCGCGCGTCGAAGGTCATAGATGCACGAGGCCGCAGTCCGATGCCGGACACGTCTCGCGTGTAGCCGTTCATGTAGGTGATGCCATGCGTCGCATCAGCTGGTTAACCGCCGGCCTACTGCTTGTCCTCGCGGTGCTGGCAGGCTGCCGCGACGGGGTATTGTCGCCGCCGACGTCGCCGGCTCTGACGCCTCCCGGTGCCGCCCCGGTGCCGATGAGCCTCGCCCCACAGGGACGGCCATCGCTGTCCCTGACTGGCGAGCTGCCGGATTCAGCGTCGGTCGACTTCTACGTCGGTCCGAACGGTGGCGTCTTCTACACGGGAGACCACGCCGTCGTCTTCCCGGCAGGGTCCGTCTGTGATCCGGTCACGAGCTCCTACGGGCCCGGCACCTGGGACGCCCCCTGCTCGCCGCTGCAGTCCTCGCTCCGCGTGCACGCCGAGGTTCGTCGTCGCGACGGAAAGACCTCGGTGGATTTCACGCCGGCGCTTCGCTTCGTTCCGTCGACGTCGTCGTCGAAGTGGGTCTGGATCGTCATGTTCTCGCCCGAGGCCAGAGACGCTACGGGCGACCTCTCGCGGTTCAACATCCTCTACGCCCCGACGGTCGGTGCGACGACGATCGACGAGACGGTCAGCGATCCCACGTTGCGGACGTATGTCGATACGTCGATGGGAATCTCCCTTCGACGTATCAAGCACTTCTCGGCGTACGAGCAAGGCTACGGATTGGGAGCCGGAAAGACGTGCGACGGTACTTGCCCCGAGTAGCACGCGGGGCTCGTGAGCTTGCGAACGCGCCCACCGATGAGGTGGGCGCGTTTCGTTTTCCGCCACTACCGCACGTCATCTCACTTCGATTCCTTTCCGACGTGAGCGCGCCCTGGATCGTCCCGCCATCGACGTCGCCCGAGCGCGACGCGCGCCGACGGGAAGCGTCCGTCACGCGCCGCGGCATTGAGGCTGGGCTCGTCGCGTCGGCTGCGGTAATGGGGTTGCTGATCGGCATCGGGCGTCGCGCCGGCACCGCACTTCGTCCCTTGAATGCCACAGCATACGCACTGCTTGGCACGCGTGCGGACGGCGTGTGGGGGTTCGATCCCATTGTGACGTTCGTGGGGGTTGTGGTGGTGCTAGGAGTGGGCGCGTTGGCGGGAGTGATCGTCGCGCGGCTCTCACCATCGTTCCGCACGTTCCGCGTTCTCGTCGCGGCGGCGGGAGTAGCGCTCGTCGGCTATCTCCTCCACGTCCACCTGGCTGCACGCGTCGATGGCGGTCTGTCTGCACTCCTCGTCGTGGGGGAGCTGCGTGCGCTCTATGTGGTCGGCGCGAGCGCACTGGTGCTCGGCATGCGCTTTGCCTTTTCACCAGGCACGGGCGCTAACCGCAACTAGACAGCAGGTCGGCGTTCGCGGCGCTTCGTTCCCCCTTCGGGACACGGGCGCGACACGCGCGTGACATGCGGCGCGGAACTTTGGCGAGTCGATCGTGTTTCGATCTATGGGGGACGGCGCATGGCTGCGCTGAATCTTCCACCTGTGCGCGCTCGTCGTGGAATCGCACGGCGGCCGAGCAGGACACTTTTCAGGGAGGGGATATGGACGTCCTCGTGATGCTCGAGGAAAGCCCCGATCACTCGCCGGTGCTGGCACACGTCAACACCGCGCCGTCGTCGCTCGCTCAGCGGCGACAGGCGCGCGACGTCGTCACGCTCTACGGCGTCCCGAACGTGGAGCTGCTCGCACTGGCGCTCGCGGCCGCCGTCGAATCACATCGGAGCGGCGCAGGGCACGAGAAGACCGATGCCATCCGTCACCTCGGCGTCTGGGCGGAACGTGGCGCGATCGGCGACGCCGCGTGGCGCGATGCCGGTACCGGACAGCTCGTCAGCCGAGAGCTCGAGATACCGCTCGAGATCCTGCATGCCACCGCGTCACAACTTCTCGGTGAGTGCGGTCACCTCATTCGTCGCCTCGTCGCCGGACTCTCGATGCCCGACTGGCCCGAGGGCGCACGACGCGCCATCACCGTCTCGCTGGGACCGATCCTCGGCCTCACCGCGCCCGTGTTCGCACCGCTGGAATCGGTCCTCGACCGTCTGCGCGAAGCCGACGGCCTGGCCTTCGACTACGACGGAGATTGAGCGACGAATCCTGACTCGTCAGAGAGTTGCGACATAGCGATCGGGCCTCGGCTGGGACAGCGGGGCCCGTTTCGTTTCGCGCGATGGGCCATGCGCAGTGCGCTTTGCGCTTACGGCGTAGCCCGGTAGCTGCGACAGAGGCGTCCCGAGGCCCGGCGCATCGCGCATCGCGCATTGCCCCGTGCTCCCCGGCCGGCTTGACACCCGGTTTGCCCGCTCGCATGTCTTACTCGACCGCATCACAGGTGGTGCAGTGCAGAGAGCCTCCACGCGCAACCCGCCGCAACGGTCGTCCGGGGGCGAGCGTGTGTTCACCGACGACGAAGGGCGCCTCTGGAGCGCCGCGCTCGAGGAGCGCGACGAACCGGGTGGCGCCCTCGTGTTTCGCTGCATCAGCGACGGGCGCCAGTCGGTGCGCGCCCTGGCGGTGGACCCGCTCGCCCTCCTCGAGGCCGGCGACGAGATCCTGCGTGCCTGGCTCCGCGCTGCCCCTCCAGTCGGCACACTCTCATAGCTCAGACGTGAGGCACGCGCATGCGAGAGTATCGGGGATCGGAGATTCGCAACATCGCGGTGGTCGGACACGGGGCGAGCGGCAAGACCAGTCTGGTCGAAGCGCTCGCCTTCGTGTCCGGCTCAAGTAAACGCCACGGCACCATCGCGGACGGCACCACCCTCACCGACTCGGCCCCCGAAGAGGTCGAGCGCGGCTACTCCATCAACCTCGGTTGCGCGTACGCCGAGTGGATGGACACGAAGATCAACCTGATCGACACGCCAGGATTCCTCGACTTCCAGGGCGACGCGATCGCCGGTCTCGCCGCCGCCGACGGTGCCCTCTGCGTCATCGGTGCCACCTCCGGCGTCGAAGTCGGCACCGAGCGGATGTTCCAGGAAGCGGTGTCCCGCGGCGATCCCGTGCTGTTCGTCGTCAGCATGATGGACAAGGAGAACGCCGACTTCGACGAGATCTATCAGCAGATCAAGTCGCGCCTCACGGCGAAGGTGATCCCGATCGAAGTCCCCGTCGGCGAAGGACCGGCCTTTCACGGGATCGTGAACCTCTTCGACCGGAAGGCGCACGTCTACGCACGCGGCACGAAGACCGGCGCCTACGAGGAGACCGACGTCCCCCCGGAGGTGCAGCCGCAGTTCGACCGCTATTACGCGGAGCTCATCGAGACGATCGCCGCGACCGACGACTCCCTCCTCGAGCGCTACCTCGACGGCGGCGAGATCTCGCGCGACGAGGCGATCCGCGCGATGAAGGATGCGATGAAGCGCATGGAGCTGTTCCCGCTCTTCTGCGTCTCGTCGACGCACAACTACGGCACCCGCGCCGTGCTCTCCACGATCGTCGAGCTGATGCCCAGCGCGTGGGAGATGGAGGAGATCCACGCCTTCGTCGGCGCCGAGGGCGATCGCACCGTCGAGATCCACGCCAACGACGACGCCCCATTCGCCGCGCTGGTGTTCAAGACCCAGAGCGAGCCCCACGTCGGCGACGTGAGCCTCTTCCGCGTCCTCTCCGGCTCCGTCGCCAATGGCGACGAGGTGTTCAACGCCACACGCGCCGGCGTCGAGAAGCTCAATCACCTGTCGGTCACGCAGGGCCGCGACCGCATCGAGGTGCCGCGGCTCCATGCGGGCGACATCGGCTGCGTCGCCAAGCTCCGCAACACCCACACGAACGACACGCTCTCCACGCGCGCCCACCCGGTGCGGCTGCCGCAGATCGCGTTCCCCGAGCCGCTCGTGCAGATGGCGATCTCGCCGGTGAACCGCGCCGACGAGGAGAAGCTGCAGGCGGGACTCCACCGGCTCCACGACGAGGATCCGAGCTTCGAGTCCCACTGGAGCGCCGAGACCCACGAGACGCTCGTCACCGGCCTCGGCGAGCGACACCTCGAGGTCGTGCTGGCGAAGCTGAAGCGGAAGTTCGGCGTCGTGGCCGAGCTGCATCGCCCGCGCATCGCCTATCGCGAGACGATCCGCGGCCGCGCCGAGGGGCAGGGGCGGCACAAGAAGCAGTCGGGCGGACGCGGGCAGTTCGGCGACTGCTGGGTGCGCATCGCGCCGGTGCCGCGCGGCAGCGGCTTCCGATTCGAGGACCAGATCGTCGGCGGCTCGATCCCGAGCAAGTTCATTCCCGCCGTGGAGCGGGGGATCATCGAGGCGTCGGAGCGGGGCGTGCTCGCCGGATATCCGCTCGTCGACTTCAAGGTCGAGCTGTTCGACGGCTCGTATCACACGGTCGACTCGAACGAGATGTCGTTCAAGATGGCCGGGATCCTCGCGTTCAAGACGGTGGCACCGAAGTGCAAACCGGTGCTCCTCGAGCCGCTCGACGAGGTGGACGTGATCATCCCCGACGATTGCCTGGGCGACGTGCTGGGCGATCTCTCGGCGCGCCGCGCGCAGATCCTCGGCACCGAGCCCGCACCGGCCGACATGCGCGGCACGCGCGTCCGCGCGATCGTGCCGCAGTCGGAGCTCCACCTCTACGCCAGCGCGCTGCAGTCGATGACCCACGGGCGCGCCCGCCTCCGGCGCGAGTTCAAGGGCTACGAGGAGATGCCCGGCGAAGCGGCGCAGCGGGTGATCACGGAGACACATCAGGAGCAGGAGGATACGGTAGGGGCGCATTGATGCGCTGAACCAGCAAGGCACTGCCGTACTACTTCGTACTCCGTACTACGACGTACCTGGACCCGCGCGACTGCTCCCACGAATGCACCGACGCCGCTCTACCCGGACGCTGTGTCAGAGCGTTTCAGGTAGAGCGGCGTCCAATCATTCGTGGGGCCGGTATGCCAATCCCGGTACGTCGTACTACGTAGTACGAAGCAGTACAGCAGTGCCTTGGGCTAAGTAGTAGCCCGTCCCCCGGTGCCCGTTACCTTACGGTCATGCCAACCCTCGTCATCGTCGGCTCCGGTCGCATGGGCTCCGCTCTTGCCGCCGCGTTCCGCGAGGCCGGCGTGGAGGTGCGTGGTCCGCTCGGGCGCGGCGTGATGCCGTCGGGTGGCGACGTCGTGCTGCTGTGCGTGCCCGACCGCGAGATCGCCGCGGCTGCGGCGACGATCGCGCCGGGTCCCCTCGTGGGGCACGTGAGCGCCTCGGCGCCGCTCGACCTGCTCGCGCCACACGAGCGGTTCTCGATGCACCCGCTGCTCAGTGTCGTGGGCGCCGGCGCGAGCTTCAGCGGCGCATACGCCGCGATCGACGCGAGCAGCGCCGCCGCGCTCGATGCCGCCCGCGAGCTGGCCGAGCGACTCGGCATGCGCGTGAAGCTCGTGTCACGCGAGCAGCGGGCACTGTACCACGCCGCCGCCTCCATCGCCTCGAACTTCCTCATCACGCTCGAGGGCGCGGCCGAGCGGCTCGCTTCCGCCGTCGGCCTGGAGCGCGAGGCCCTCGTGCCGCTGGTCCGGGCGACCGTCGAGAACTGGGCGCGTCAGGGCGCGCGCGCCGCGCTCACCGGTCCGATCGCGCGCGGCGACGTCGCGACGGCGGCGCGGCAGCGCGAGGCGGTCGCCGACGCGGCGCCCGATCTTCTGCCCCTGTGGGACGTGCTCGCCTCCGCCACGCGTGAGCTCGCGGTCGCCCCCGCCACCGACGCGGCGTGAAGATCGTTCGCACCGTCGCCGAGCTTCGGGAGGTCGTGCGGTCGGCCCGGCAGCGCGGCGCGCGCGTGGGTCTCGTCCCGACGATGGGCGCGTTCCACGACGGCCACCTCGCGCTGATGCGGCGCGCGCACGAGCAGTCGGGCTTCGTGGTCGTGTCGCTCTTCGTCAACCCGACGCAGTTCAACGATCCGGCGGATCTCAGCCGCTACCCGCGCGACGAGGCGCGCGACGCCGAGCTGGCAGCGAGCGTGGACGTCGACGTGCTGTTCGCCCCTCCCGTCGAGGAGGTGTATCCGGAGGGCTTCGCGACCTCGGTGCAGGTCGCGAAGCTCGCCGATCCCCTCGAGGGGACGATGCGAGGGCCGGCCCACTTCCGCGGCGTCGCGACGGTCGTCACGAAGCTGCTCAACATGGCGCAGCCCGACGACGCCTACTTCGGGCAGAAGGACGCGCAGCAGGCGCTGATCATCCGCCGTCTCGTGCGCGACCTCGACATTCCGACGCACATCGAGATCTGCCCGACGGTGCGCGAGCCCGACGGCCTGGCGATGTCGAGCCGCAACGTGCGGCTCGATCCGGACACGCGGCGGCGTGCGCCCGCGCTGTTCCGGGCGCTTCGCGCCGTCGAGGCGGCCGTGGCGGAGGGTGGACACGACGCGGGCCGCTCGCTCGCGGCGGGCGAGGCGATCCTCGCCGAAGCGGGGATCGTCCCCGAGTACTTCGCCGCCGTCTCGGCGGACACGCTCGAGCCGGTCCCTCGCATCACGGACGCGACGCTCGTCGCCGTCGCCGCCAACCTCGGGGGCGTCCGCCTGATCGACAACGTGCTCGTGCATCCGGGGTCGCACGAGCGATGAGCGCTCCCGCGCGCAACGCGGCCGCCGGTGCGGGCGCCCTCCCGACGCTCGCCGCGGCGCGGGCGCGCGGAACGCCGATCGTCATGCTCACGGCGTACGACTTCCCGACGGCGCGCATCGCGCAGGCGGCGGGGGTGGACGTCGTCCTCGTCGGCGACTCCGCCGCGAACGTGGTGCTCGGCTACACCTCCACGCGCGAGATCTCCGTCGACGAGCTGCTCGTCCTCACCCGTGCCGCCCGCCGCGGTGTGGACAGCGTGCCGCTCGTCGGCGACCTCCCGTTCGGGAGCTACGAGCCGAGCGATGAGGTCGCCGTCGCCACGGCGCGCCGGTTCGTCGACGAGGCCGGCTGCGACGCCGTGAAGCTCGAGGGTGCGGGCGAGATCCTCCCTCGCGTGCGCGCGATCATCGCCGCCGGCATCCCGGTGGTCGGCCACGTCGGGCTGCTGCCGCAGTCGGTCGTCACCGCCGACGGCTATCGCGCGCAGGGGCGCGAAGTCGACGACGCGCTGCGCATCATCGCCGACGGCGTGGCGCTCGAGGCGGAGGGATGCGCCGCGCTCATCGTGGAAGCGGTGCCGGCTGCCGTGGCCTCACTGCTCACGGCGCGCGTCTCGATCCCGGTGATCGGCATCGGCGCCGGCGCCGGCACCGACGGTCAGGTGCTCGTCTTTCACGACCTGCTCGGGCTCGGCGAGGGGCGCGTCGCGAAGTTCGTCGAGCGCTACGCCGAGGGGCGCGCCGTCCTCGAGGAGGCCGCGCGCCGTTGGGCCGACGACGTGCGCGCCGGCCGATTCCCGCGCGACGAGCACACCTACGCCATCGCGCCCGAGACGCTGGCGGAAGTCACCAGGCGCCTCGGGCGCGAGTAGGAGCGCGGGAGCGCGTCAGCCGTTCGCCGATTTTCTCCGGCGTGCGGCGCGGCCCTTCTTCGCCGTCTTCCCGGCTTCGATCGGCACGACGTCCGACGACACCTCGGCGGCGATCCTCGGCTCCTCGCTCGGCACGTTCATCTGGCGCGGCTGCTTGTAGCTGAACCGCTTCCCCTCGTAGTTGCGGAAGACCACCTCGTCCTCGTTGATCTCCTCGACGTACTCGGGGAGGAGCGGCACCTTCCCGCCGCCGCCAGGGGAGTCGATGACGAACTGCGGCACCGCGAGTCCGGACGTCCAGCCGCGCAGCGCCTTGATGATCTCGAGCCCCTTCTGGACCGTCGTGCGGAAGTGTTCCCCTCCCGCGACCTGATCGGCCATGTAGATGTAGTACGGACGCACGCGCGCCTTCAGCAGCTCGTGCATCAGCTTCATCATCACCTTCGGATCGTCGTTCACCCCCTTGAGCAGCACGGTCTGACAGCCGAGCGAGACGCCGGCGCGGCTCAGCCGGTCGAGCGCGGCCACGGCGGCGGGCGTGAGCTCGCTCGGATGGTTGAAGTGCGTGTTCATGAAGATGGGGTGGTACTTCTGCACCATCTCGCAGAACTCGGGGGTGATCCGCTCGGGCAGGTGCGACGTGATCCGGCTCCCCAGGCGAATGATCTCCACGTGGGGGATCGCCCGCAGCCGCTGGAAGATGTACTCCAGGCGGCGGTCGCTC
>Ga0207691_10005819_pt1 | contig 11924 bp, 8 predicted proteins | sample KBSM13metaG_FD_184327 | JGI IMG/M metagenome (GOLD analysis project Ga0207691, IMG submission 184327) | Miscanthus rhizosphere microbial communities from Kellogg Biological Station, Michigan, USA - KBS M1-3 metaG (SPAdes) (version 2) | ecosystem: Host-associated > Plants > Roots > Rhizosphere >...
GTAGGCGAGACGCTCGTCGCCGATCTGCTCACCGCCGATCAAAGCAACGAAGCCGGAATCGCGGCGCAACGCCGTCGCGTCGATGCGCTCCGCGACAAACTCAAAGGCGAAAATCAGCCCGAGGCGAAGGTCCTCTCGCACTTCAACGTGCGTCGGATCGGCATCGAATGAGACGGCTCTTGCTGCTGAGTTGCCTCGGCCTGCTGCTCACCAGGCCCGTGTTTGCTCAGAGTCACGCGCTGGCCGACGCCGAACGAGCGTATCAAGCGGTGGACTTTCCGAGCACGCTTGCGCTGGCCAAGAAAGCCCTCGAAGCGGGTGGCGCCGACCGCGAACAGACCGCGCGGCTGTACGTGCTGCTCGGCATCTCGGCGGCGGCGCAGGGCGACGCGGAAGCAGCCAAAGCAGCCTTCGTCGTCGCATTGGCCGTCAAACCATCACTCAAGCTGGACAAAGGGCTGTCACCGAAGATCCGAGATCCTTACCTCGAAGCTCAGGGCTATTGGGGCGCGTCGTCCGAGCAACTTTCGCTGGCTGCCAAACCGAGCAGCGACCGAGAGCACCTGATCATCCAGCTCAGCGATCCGGCCGGTCTGGTCAGCAAGCTCGAGCTACGCATTGCCGCAGCGGGCACAGCGCCGCGTCCCTCGTTCGAGCTCGCGGCCGTGCCCAGCACGCGCTTCACGCTGCCTGCAAAGCTGCACGGACGCAGCTACGAGTACACGCTGCGAGCCCTCGATCGCTCGGGCAACGTGCTGGCCGAGCGCGGCAGCAACGCGGATCCAGAGCTCGTCCACGCCTCTCCCACGCAGCCTGCCGAGGGCTCAGCCCCAATGCCGGCCGCGCACGGGCGCTCTTATCTATTGCCCGTCACGCTCGGAATCGCCGGTCTGGGCGCGGTCGCCGCGGGCATCGTGTTCCAGGTCAAACGCGAAAACGCCGCCCAAGATTGGAACAGCTCGAGTTGTGAGCAGCCGGGGCAAACCCGCGTCGAACAGTGCCAGAGCGTCGACGAGAGTCGCCAGAAGTACGAGCATCTGGCGATCGGCTTCTACGCGGCTGGCGGCGCCCTACTCACCGGCAGCCTGATCGCACTGGTCGCAGGCCGGCCCGCCGCGAGCTCGAGCTCGCGCGCGGGCCTAATCGGCTGCAGCGTGCTGGGGGCGGGCCTGAGTTGTGACGGGCGATTTTAGACGCATCGCCCGTCGCAGGCCCTCACTCAGCGATTGACAGAGCGTGGACTCGATTCGATGAGCGCATGGTATTTCTCCGCGCGCAGCATCGAACGATCACTTGCCGCTGAGCAAGCCCTTGTCGCCGAGCTCTTTGGCCACCTGGGCCGTGATCTGCGCCACGAACTCGTCCACTTTCTCGGGCGGGGTCGATTCGCTCTCGCCGGCCCAGGCCAGCATGTTCTGCTTCAGCGAATACACGAGCACCTCGACCACGACGACCTCGGTGGTGGTCGTGGTCGTGGTGGTCCCGGAACCCGTCGACATGCCGCCGTAGTAGGGCGTGGGCCCATAGGGCAGCCCCGCAGGCAGGCCATGCCGTTGATACGACCATGGCTGTCCCCAACCGTAGCCGTAGTAGCCGCCCCAATACCCGCTGTACATGGGGTCGTAGTACGACGACTCATGCGTCTCGGTCTTGGTCCGCTTGCCCTTCGGCCTCATCACGACCACACCCTTCACGCCCGCCTTTTCGATCGCGGCGCGCGCAGCCGCTTCGTCGCCGTCTGCGTGCCCCGGGAAGAGCGTGTACATGGCGACGCCCTTAGCGCCGTAGTGGGTGATCTCACGCGCTAGCGCATCCTCGGCGCTCTTGCGAGTGATCTCGTTTTCCATCATCACCACCGCGGCCACGGGCTCCGAGCGCAGCTTGAGCGGCTCCGCCTTGGGTGACCTCCAGGAAGTGATGAACGTCGTCGACGGGCCGCCGCAGGCCGATACGAGCAGGCCCCCCAGCAGCACAAACACGATCCCGAACCGAGCCAGCGCCATTTCGTTTTTCATTTCATCCCAGCAACGCGCAATTTCCCCCGGCAGTAGGGCGGATCGGTAGGAAATGCAAGTGCTTGGGGTTGATGGTCACGCGGTACTGCGCAGGGCGTCGCAGCCTTCGGCGTCTTGGTTCGAACGAGAGGCCGCTTCGCGATCGTCGGCTTGTCCGGAAAAGTCCCCTTCTCGTTAGACCCGGACAAGCTCGCGGGCGAGCGCGGGCGAGCGCAATCTCTCCGTAACCACTATCAGAGACTAGAGAGTTTCTACACAGAGTTTGGGCTCCAAGAGCTCCCACGGGATCGCCGCTCCGCTATCCGAGGAGCGACGCAACCTTCCTGCAGCTATCACGATCTGACCGAACGCTGGCGTGTCGCAGCAAAGCCGAGACTCGTCCCCCGTGCAACCGAGCCCATCCAGCAGCACGGCGCTTTCACCACGTTGAATCATTGCGCGAGTACCAACGAGGTTGCAGCAATTCTTTTGGGGCCGCCGAGGCGATGGCTCTCGGCACGCTACTGCTGTGGTGACCACTCCCGTGAGCGCTAGGGTTCCTCGTAGAGCAACAGCTCGATCTTCGATGTCGACAAGCGATGTCGGCAGGCGCTCGAGAACCGAAAGGCCAGCCGCACATCGCGGGAACGGTTTGAATGGAGCGCAGGGTCGTTGAATAGCGCAGCGGTCGGACCAGCGATTCGAATGAGTGTCGCCCAAACGCGCTTCTTGCCCAGCTCGGATAGCCACGAACGCTTCGGGAGCGAGAGGCTCCGGAAGCGAGCTCGACGGCGGGAGCGGGAGCGAGACGGAAACAAGCGGTTTCGTCGAGGGAGTCGCAGTCTCAGTTCCGGTTGCATCGCTCCTGTTGCAGCCGAGGGGACACGCAAGGAGACAGAGCGTGCCATTGGTGAGCAGTGCAGCGGCTACGCTGAAGCGAAATTCCCGCGTCTTCGCCAATCCGAACCTCCGCCGGACAGTATCACGGGTCGCCCCCTCCGCAATTGCCGGGCGTTGCCGGGAAAGCCTCGCTTTTGGTTACAGCCGGACCTTGCGAGCGGCGCGCCTCGCTAACGACGTCGACCGCGGGTGAGCTAGCGGTGCTGAAACGTGGACACTTCCAGCTTGCGAAACAAGCTGCGCTTCTTGTAACGGTGGCTCTCCATCCGCCGCAAAATCCCGGACAGGACGGCCACGGCCTCGTGGATGAACGCGCCCTTGTTCAGCATCACGCATTCTGCGGCCACGCTGGCCGAGGCGTCGGTCACCTCGGCGCGCGAAGGAACGCCGGTGCGGGCCAGGGTATCCAAGACTTGCGTCGCCCAAATGGCGGGCACGTGAGCGGCCTCGCATAACCACAGGATCTCGTCCTGCACCTCCGCGAGTCGTTCGAATCCGATTTCGACGGCCAGATCGCCTCTCGCGATCATCACGCTCAGCGGCGGCCGGCGCAGGCCCTCGAGTAGCAGGCTTGCCAAATTTTCGAAGCCCGTGCGTGTTTCGATTTTGAGCACGACACCGATATCGCTGCGTCCCAGCCTAGCCAACTCCTGGTGCAGGGCGCGGATGTCCTCGACCGAGCGCACGAAGGAGAGACTCACCGCATCGGCCCGCCTCACCACGAAGGCCAAGGCTTTCAGATCGTCATCGGACAGCGCCGGCACCGTAATCCGCGTATCAGGTAGATTGATGCCCTTCTGGCCGCGCAACTTGCTGATTGGACGGTCCGTGCGCACCACGCGCAAGGCGAAGCCTCCTGAATTTTTCACGCGTTCGACGACGGCCTGGATCTTGCCATCATCGAACAGCACGCGGTGACCCACCTCCAGGTGCTCGAGAGCTTCGGGTAGCGTGCAAGAGACGACGCCCGGAGTTTCGACGCGCCCCTTGTGATCTCGCTCGGGTGCCGAGCCCGGGACGTCCCTCCCCGTGAGCAGCAGGCTGTCGCCGGCCCGGACGTCGATCGCGACGTCCGCGGCTTCGGAGGCCGCGAGCGTGACGTCGTCCTTGTGTTTCTTACCGCGGCGAACCTGCGCTTCGACCTCGCCTAAAACGTAGGCGCGCTCCAGCGCAGTGGCGACCAATTGGGTCTCATCGAGCTCGTCGATGAGCAGCGTTCGTGCCTTGTCGCGCGCGTCCCGAAAGCGCAGCTCGTCGCCCACACGCAGCTTCGAAAAGTCCTTCTGACCGATCAGTAGCGCCGCCGGTTCGCCTTCGATTGCCGTGGCCAAGGCACGACGGATCACCACCCGAGCCGGCGCCGTGGCTCGCCCAATGTCGTCACGCTGCGGCTTCCATGTTGCGACTCGGCGCTTGCTCTGGATGGCCCCAGTACGAATTTTGGGGCCAGCCAGATCCATGACCACTCGGCAGGGCGTGCCTGTCTTTTCTCGAGCTCGTTCCAGTGCGTCCACGACGCGGCCCCACTCCGCTTCGGTCTCGTGCGCACAATTGATGCGCAGCACGTTCATCCCGGCTTCCAGCAGGCGCACCATCCAATCGTAATCAGCCTCCTCCGCCGAAGGCGCCGTCACCATGGCGTACACGTGTCGGTCGCTCGGCCGTGGCCCGAACACGTCGACTGTATGCCGATGCAAGAGCTCTTGAGCGGAGTCCCAAGTGATGGTTGCCTGGCAGCACTTGCTGAGGCGCTCGAGCTCTGCTCGATTGTCATGCTTTTGGGCGATCAGCGACTCATGCGCACGAAGAGACACCTCCAACAGGCCGCGCATCACGCAACTCTCCGAGCGACCGAGCGACGAGAGTCCGTGCTGAGCGAGCTGAGCTTGCAACGCGCGTAGGTCACGCTGGCGCAAGGCCACGTAGTGCACCAAGTTCTTCGCGCTCTCGCGGTGGGTGTCCGGGACGGCTTCGATGGCACGGCTCATCTCCGCTTGGAGCGCGAGCAGTTCACGTTCGAGCTGCTCGAGCTCGGCCGCGATCTGGACGAGAGGAAGACGAGCGTCGGCCGGACCAGCGCCGTCGGAGGATAATGTCGCAGTCGACTCGGTATTCATGGCTTTGCCCGCTCGTCGAGCGGATCGTGCATATATCTCCGCCGGACGACTCGTGGGTTTCGAACTCGTGACTTTACGCTTTGAGCAACATCGATCTCGATAGCGTGCCCAAATCCGCAGGATGCGCACGGGCTTCTGGGGCAGCGCGGGCGTCGCTGGAAAGTCACGGGCATGTAACACTGCGCCCCGGCATGAGCAGGCACAGTCCGCGACGCGACATGGCTTGGACCTTCGGCGCTGACGCAGCACGCGCCTGTGCGCTTTCGCTGGGCGCCTTGCTGCTCGCGCTGTTCTTCTCGGTGCGCTACTTGCCGATGGTCGATCTACCGCAGCACGCCGCGCAAATCAGCATCTGGCTGCACTTGCACGACCCCAAGTGGGCGGAGTTTCAGCTGTTCGAGCTGAACCTGCGCACACCGTACCTGGGCGCCTATGCGCTCGCGCGCGCGTTTTCGGGCTGGGTCGGCGTCGTGCCCGCGTTGAAGCTCGTGGTTTGGTTGTCGATCATCGGGCATTGGGCCGCATTCGATTGGCTCGTGCGTTCGCTCGGGCACGCGCGCTGGCTCGGCTTGCTCGGCTTGCCGCTGGCCATGGGCTACGGTTTTTACTTCGGCTTCATCAGCTTCACCAGCGCGCTGCCGTTCGGCCTGGCCGCGACCTGTCTGGCACTCCGCCATCGACTTCGGCCCACGCTTGCGTCCGGGCTTCTGCTCGGCGCCGCACTGTGCGCCACGCTAGCAACGCATGGTTTTGCATTGGGGCTGACCGTAGTGCTGGTCGCGCCGCTACTCCTGCGCGGTACGGGCTCGCTGATCTCGCGCGGGGCACCGCTCCTCGCCCCCGCGCTGCTGATGCTGATCTGGCTCGTACCGGGCTCCTCGGCGCGCAGCATTGGGCTCACCATTTGGGATCCGCGTTTCTGGGAGCTGAGCCAGATCCCTGGCCTGCTATTGGCCTCCTCCGGTGCAGACCACGCTGCGAGCGCGCTGGGAGTGATCTTTCTCGGCATCGTACTGCTGTCGCTCGGACGCCCGAGCCGCGAACCGGAGCGCTTCCTGCCACTCGCGGTCATGCTGCTCGGTTATTGCTTGTTCCCTCTCAGCTTCGGCGGTTTTACGCCACTTCATCCGCGCTTCGCGGCGTTCCTGGTACCCAGCGTGCTGCTCGCCTTCCAGCCGAGCAGAGCGCTGCGTTCCCCGTACTTCGAAGGCTTGATCGTGCTCACGTGCGCGGCCTGGTTTTGCTTGTTCGCGCTCCGCTTGCAGCGCTTTGCGCGTGAAACTCAGCCGATCGCGGACTTCGTTGCGCGCATGCCAGCCGGCCTCCGCATTCGGCCGTTGGTCTTCGAACGCGAGAGCGCGGCCTTCCCCGGACTGCCGGCGATGCTGCACCTGTCCGCGTACTACGTGCCCGAAAAAGGTGGCTACCAGGGCTACTCGTTTGCCATGTATCCGACCAGTGTCGTGCGTTACCGCCCGGAGATCGTACCGACCATGGACCGCGGAGCGGAGTGGCACCCCGAATGGTTCTCTGCGGCCTACGAGCTCGGCGGCTACGAATGTTTTTTGGTCAAAAGCTCGATCGATCGCTCGGCCGAGTTGTTCGACGTCCAGCTCGATCGCTTGAGTTTGGTGTTTCATGAACAAGGCTGGTGGGCCTACGCTTGGCGCTGAACGGCGCGAGCGGCATCATTCGGGAGAAGAAACAGCGTGAACAAACGTGTGGCAGGCGTCGCCCAAGACGCACGACAAAAGACCCGCTCCGAGCCCGAAATCACGCTCGAGGATTTCAAGCGCTACTTTCCGCACACGCCGGCCGCGCTGTGCATCAAGGAATGCGCGCGCTTGTCGGTGATGCGCCGTTACCCGTGTCCAGGTCCGGTGCTCGACGTCGGCTGCGGCGACGGCCTATTTGCGCGCATGGCATTCGATGACGTGGACGTGTGGGGCATCGACATCGACGCGGCCGAGGGCCGTTGGGCGGCCGCCAGCAAGGCCTACACGCAGGTGATCCTGGGGGATGTCACGCGGGTCACTTTGCCGGAAGCCTTCTTCGCTACTTGCGTAGCCAATTGCTCGCTCGAGCACGTGCCGCGCATCGATCTGGCACTGAAGAACATCTTGCGCTCGCTGCGTCCAGGGGGCCTCGCCTACTTGTTCGTACCCAGCGCAGGCTGGGCGAGCCACCTGACGAGCTCGCGGCTGCTGACGGAGCTCGGCGCGCCCGCGCTCGGCGCCCGCATCGAGAGCTCGATCGATCACGTATTCAAGCATCACCACTTGTACGACCGCGACGGCTGGCAGCGCGTGGTCGAGCAAGCAGGTTTGGAGGTCGTGGCAGCGGAGCCCGTGCTCTCGACCGCGACCACGGTCGCCTTCGAGGCCTTCCTTTTGCCCTCACTGGCCGGACTGTTGAACAAGCGCCTGACCACGCGTTGGACCAATTTTCCCAACGCGCGCAAGCTGTTTGCGCGACCGGTGTACGAGCTGATTCGCTCGATCATGGCCCGCTCCGACTCTTCGCTCACGGGAGAATTTCTGCTCGTCGCGCGACGCCCGGAGCAATGATGAGCGAGTCAGTCGATTATTTTTCAAACCATCGCTTCAAGCTGCGCTTCCCATGGAAGCTGTATCATCAGCCGATCGTACGCGAGCTCGCTAGCGCGCTCTCGGCTTCGGTGGGCGCGGAGGTGCTCAATCTCGGCTCGGGCCCGTTCTTCGAGCTTTCGGCGCTGCCCGGGCTCGACAAGCGTTTCACCCTGTGTGACATCGACCCGCGTGCGCTCACGGTCGCGCGCGAGATCCACGGCGCCGCCCTAGCCGGGACCGATGCACTAACGCCAGGAGCGCCCCTACCCTACCCGAGCGCGCACTTCGACGCGGTGGTTTCCATGGACGTAGTCGAGCACCTGGTCGACCCGTTGCCGTGGTTGGCGGACGCCTTGCGCGTGCTCAAGCCGGGCGGCCTGTTGTTTCTGACTACCCCGAACTATGCGTCGCGCTCGCTGCGCGCCATCGAAAACACCGCGCTCGAAGCCATCGCTCGCGCCCAAGGCTTCAGCCGCAAGCAGCTGCATCCGAGCAAGCTCGATGCGCCGAGTCTGCTCTCGCTCCTAGCTCGTGCGGGCGCAAAGAACGCTGTGATCAAGCCGATCTCGTTCGGCTGGGTCCTGGCGGCTTACGCCTGGCGCTGACTTCCTTGTCCGCGCCAGTTCGGCGCGATCAGGCCACGAATGGCTGACAGCGACATGAGCTTCATTTCGGCTTCCGTTGCCCACCCCCCGTACGACGGGTCACTAGCGCGTGGTCTGCATACGAATAGCTGCGCTTGCTTCCGGCCACGGTCAGCGTTTTCTCGACCAACGTCAGCTGGTAAGTGACAGGTCCCAGGGGACGTTCGCAACCAGGGTCGTCCGGGCTGCAGGTCCGCGGCAGCGTGATCGGCGCTGAGCTTTGAGTCGTGACTTCGAGCTGATGGTCAGCGGACGCGCCCGCCAACGCTTCGCCCAACACTCGCCCATCCGGCGCACTGAACGGCAGGTCGAGCAGCGCCGCCACCGTAGGCGCCAGGTCGACGTTGCTGCTCGGCAAGCGATCCTCGAAACCCGCTTTGAAGTGTGGACCTTGGGCGATGAGCACATTGTGAACGTCGCGTGGGCTGAACGACCCGTGCATGCCGCGGTAACGCTGAGCGCTGGCGTATTCGGTGCCGGGCACCGCTCGGTTTTCACCGGCGACCGCCGCGTCGTTCCAGTCGAAACTGACGATCAGATCGGGCGTGGGTGGGGAGTCCTGCGCACCCTCGGCGTGGATGGCAGACATCGGCAAAGTGCCAGGGATCGCCGGATAAACGCTGCGCACGAAGATCGCCCCGTAGGCTCTTCGTTCCTGCAGCGCGCGCGCCAGCGCCGCGACCGCCTGCGGCGCGTGGTCGAGCACGTAGTAGTACTCGGAGCCGCCGTTGGCTGCGATCACGATCGCGTCACTCGGGACCGGCTCGGGCACTCGAAAGGCGGGCATCGAATACAGCAGCGTCGGAGCTTGTTTCTTGCCGGTGGGCGTCAGCGCGGGAGTGCTCGAGCAGCCGCCGTTGCGATCGGGCCGTGTTGGGTAAACCAGCGAGCCATCTTTACGGATCCCGGACAGCACGGGGTCCAACAAGCACCCCCCGCCGTCGTACACGTGCTTGAAGCCGGCGCGCGTGAGCACATCTGCGCTGCGGATCTCGCCCGAGACGGCATGGCCCTGGGCATCGACAGCGCCCACGACGCCATGACCGTCGGCCGCGCCGTTCAACGCGCGGAGCGGGAAAATCGCCGGATCACCCGCGACCGTGCTGTGACCGTGATCGGAAACGACGATCAGGTCGGTGCTGCCCTGTAGGCCGAGTTGCGCAAGCTTGGACTGCAACTTGCCGAGCAGCGCGTCTTGATCTCGGAGCGCATCCTGATAGTTGGCCGAGCCGGGACCAAATTGATGCTCGGTCGAGTCGGGATTGCGCAGCCAGACGAGCGACAGATCGGGCTCGAGCTTTGGCAACACATACTCGAGGAACACGCCCATCAGGTAGCCGTTGGCCGCGTTGTGCGCGGAGCCTGCGCTCGCGCGCGGATCGGGCGTGGCACCGTCGGCGAGCTTGATTTGCCGCTCGGCGATGGCAGCCGTGGGCTTGCCGTTGTTTTCGGCCAAGCTCAGCGCTGGGCCCTCCGAAAACGGATAGCGCGCGGCGTTGGCTGGCAGCGCAAAGTGTGCGGCTTGAAGCTTCTGCGCAAAGGCCAACGGCAGTGCAACGTTCTCGTCCAGCACCACGCTCAGCGCGTCGTCCGGGCGCACGTCTTGCAGGAACGTCGGCCCAATTTTGCCGATCGCCGCCGTGCGCAGCGACGCTTTGTGGGCGGCCTCGAACAGCGTTTCGACGGCAAAGATGCCGCGCCTGCCGCGCGCTCGGTAAAAACCATCCAGGGCTTGGAGGACGCCGTGATCTTCGGTGAAGACCGGCTGCGAAAAGTCGCTGGCTTTGCCCTCGGCGTTTTGACCGACTGGCCCGGGTTGGTACTCGGTATTGCCATAAAAGCCGTGTTGCGCGGGGTAGGCGCCGGTGGCCAGGGCCGCGGCGTTCATCATCGTGAACGTGGGGTACACGGAGTGATGATCGCTGAAGTTCACCCCCTCCTGATCACGGAGCTTGGCCAAGTTCGGCGTCACTTGCTGGCTGATGGAGTCGGGGCGAAGGCCGTCCCAAACGCAGATGATCACCCGCGGTTTGCTCGGCTTCGGCTTGTGCGTGGGCACGGCTACGGCACTGCTCGCGCTGGGCGGAGCGAGCGGACGCGCGCCGGAGGCGGATTCGGCTTCGCTACGCGCTGAGGTGCCCGCGCACGCCGCTGCCGCGCTAGCCAGTAGCAGCCACGGGACACGGGCGCGAAGGCTTGCGCGCGCTCGCCCAGCCAGGACCTGCGCCAGGAGATGCGATCGGAAGCTCATGCCCGGGAGCAGTACCAAAATCCGAAGCCTGCCAATGTGACAGACACGTGTCACGTCCGGCTGTGCGTCACCCATATACCGGGTAAGATGGCGGACCATCCGCGATGAAGAAGCAAGAAGCGGTTCACCAGGCCTTGCAAGCCGCACTCGATTCCTGGAACTGGCGGCCCCCGAGTCCGCACGTCGTGGGGCACTCCTCGGAGCCGCCCGTCGAGCCCGGCGTACGCACTGAGCTGTCGACCACGGTGTTCAGCGGCGAGGCCAAGGAATGGTTGCGCTACTTGAGCCTGCCCGCCAGCGCGCGCTTCGAGCCGGATCTCGCCGTGCGCGTGCACCTGCAGGCCGATTTTCGCATGGTTGCCTTCGAGGCGGAGAATGACGAATCACGCTGGCTGGCCGATCTGCTCGCGCTCGGCGTGCGCCGCGCGCGGAAATTCCTGGAGCGCAAGCCCAAGGTCTTGAATGTGTTCGAAGACCTGCTGTTCGCCAACGCTCGACGCGCTGGTAGAAGCGTCCATTTGCGGCTCAGCCCCGACGTGCCCAGCGACGGCACGCGCGAGGTGCCGCGCGACGGCGTGAGTGGCCTCGGCGAAACGCGCATCGTGCTTCATTCTCGACTCACGCGCTATATTCACGAAGCGCTCGTCAGTCGCGCGCGTAGCCCGGAAGAGGTGCTCGGCTTGTGCTGGCCGCTGGTGTCGCGCTTCGTTTCGCAGCTCGGCTATCCGGAGTCGCCACGGGACCGTTTCGTCGAGAAAATCGAAGTCTTCTCGCGCATCACCTTCGTCTCGATCAACGTTTTGTACGAGGCGCGCAAATCGGGGCGTTTGATCCCGTCGACCGCGGGCAGCATGTACGAAGACATGGTGAGCGAGTCGAGCGCCATCCCGCGCCCCGAGCTCATGGATCGGCATCCCTACTTTCGGATGCTGAACAAGCTCGGCTTCTTGCTACGTGGGCACGGCTTCGGCGGCGACGCTGCGGAGGTGCGGGTGGCAGTCTGCGAATACCTCGACAGCATCTATCTGCGGCTCAGTTTGGCGGGCGCGATGCCGGAGGTAGCACCCGCCATGGCGCCCATGGACTTCGAGCGCGTGGGCCGCAAAGTTCGCACCCAGAGCCCGCAGATCGGTTCTTTCGGTGTGGTCGACAGCGAAGATTTGGAAGCCTGGAAGACGGTCGACGGTCCGTTCCGCGACCTCGGCTTCAGCTTGCTGCGTCAGCTGGGCATGGGCGAGTTCGGGCGTGTGTACGAAGCCCTGAACGACAACAGCTCGAATTATCCGGGGCGCGTCGCGCTCAAGGTCGATCGCATCGTGGGCAAGAAGAAGAACGCCATTTTGGAGGCGGAAGAAGCCATGTCCGTGGGGCGCGCGTTGGCCCGCGCTCCCCACCTGATGCGCCTGTACGATACCGGCAAGCTCAAAGGA
>Ga0207691_10005824_pt1 | contig 11919 bp, 8 predicted proteins | sample KBSM13metaG_FD_184327 | JGI IMG/M metagenome (GOLD analysis project Ga0207691, IMG submission 184327) | Miscanthus rhizosphere microbial communities from Kellogg Biological Station, Michigan, USA - KBS M1-3 metaG (SPAdes) (version 2) | ecosystem: Host-associated > Plants > Roots > Rhizosphere >...
CTCCGGCTTTCAGAGACTCTCACCGTTCTAACCTCAAAAGGCGAATTTTCTCCCAGAACTTCGCCGACCTTATTGGCTGGGATGCACGACATTAACAGTCTTCAGCCTAGACCCCCAGGGCATTGCTTGGAGATTTTCTGATGAGTAACCCGATCTGGAAACGATTCGTTGCATTAGGCGTCTTAGCTTGTTTGGCGACCTTGGGCTTTGCTTGCAACTTCACGTCACAAGGGGATTACTTTGGCAGTAACGAGCCGCCAAAACTGAATGTCTTCAGGTATGTAACCGGGGATGAACCTCAATCACTCGACCCACCAATGAGTCTCGGCCAACCCGAAGCACGGATCTATATGGCGCTTTATGAGGGTCTGGTTGAATACAACCCGAAGAATCTGAGCCCGATACCCGCGCTGGCTGAGCGCTGGGAGGTTAACAACGATTCGTCAGAGTTCACTTTCCATCTTCGTCAAACCGGTCGTTTTTCGAATGGCGACCCGATCGACGCAAACGACTTCGTTTATACGTTCAGACGCGCTATTTCTCCGCAGCTCGCATCAACAAACGCCTCCCTGGCTTACTACATTAAGTATGCGCAAGCCTTCAATGAGAAAAAGGTTTTCGTCCGCGACCCAGGCTCAAATCAGTTCCTCTTAGCCAAGGACTTTGAAGAGACGGAGACTCCGGAGCCGCTGAGTTCTAAGCCGGGCGGGACTAACGAGAACCCCCCATCCCAAGCTGAAGCTAAGCCCGATGCCGATCTGGCGTTTCACCAACTGATGCATTCGCCGACGCGGCTAACTCTCCCAGGTACGGAAAAGGCCCGGACGAAACTGTTGGCCTCCAACGCCAAGCTCAAAGCTGCAGTTGAGGGCAAGGAACTCGTACCAGTCAAAGCCGAAGATATTGGTGTTGAAGCCGTCGACAAATACGTTCTGCGGGTTTCACTGGCCCAACCCGCACCATTCTTTCTCGGATTGTTAGCGCATCAACTTTTTAGAGTTGTGTCGCGCAAGAATATCGAACAATACGGAGACCACTGGACTGAGCCTGGTCATATCGTCACGAGTGGTGCGTTCAGGCTGAAAGAGTGGACGCCTTATAACCGGTTAATTGTTGAACGCGATCCGATGTACTGGGATGCGGCTACCGTTCGTTTGGATGAGATCCACTTTTATCCGATGGCCGACAACCCTTCGATCATGAATCTCTACAAGGTCGGTGAGATCGATGCGGTTTTGAATCATACTGTGCCAAACGCATGGCTCGATGTGGTGCGTAACAAGAAGGACTACATGGATCAAAAGGAGGCTGCCATTGATTATCTCCAGATCAACGTAACGCAGCCGCCGATGAATGACGTGCGCGTCCGTAAAGCTTTCAATTTTGCGATCGACAAGAATGCCTGGGCCGCGTGGCGGAAGATCGTGAAGCCGCTTACCGCTTTTACACCGGAAGGAATCTTTCCCGGCTATCCGCAGCCCAAGGGTGACGACTTTAATCCGGAGCGCGGGCGCCAACTGCTTGGCGAAGCGGGTTATCCTGTGACGCAAAACAGCGACGGCAGTTATTCATGCCCGAAGTTTCCGGTGAAGGAAGTGGAGTACATCTACAACACGCAGGAATCAAACAAAGCGATGGCCGAATGGATGCAAGCCCAGTGGAAACAGAACCTGGGAATCACGATCAGTCTTCGCAACATGGAATCAAAGACGTTTCTCGAAGCGCGAGCCAAGCTTGACTACAAGGGTTTCTCGCGCGGTGGCTGGTCGGCGGACTATATGGATCCATTTACGTTTCTGAGTGTGTTCTACACCGGTGGCGATAGCGGAACTGGCTGGCAAGACACGAAGTACATCAGCATGTTGGACCAGGCAAACCGAATGCTGGATCCGCAAAAACGTTACGAGCTTCTGGCGCAGGCCGAGAAATACCTGATTGACGCACAGCCAATAATTCCGATAGATACGGCGTCAGTAAACTGGGTTAAGAAACCCTACGTTAAAGGAATGTTTCCCAATCCGGGCTCACTTTTCCCGTGGAAGTTTGTTTATATCGAAAGGGATCGGTCGAAGTGGGATGTTGGTACGCCAAGCCTGGCAGAATGATTCCAGCAGTAAACTGAATTTGAAATCAAGAACCGTCCTGGTTACGTAGACAAATCGCAAGTCGCGCCGCCCAATCTTCCATGCTTAGATTCATAATCAAGCGTCTACTCGTTACCATTCCCACCATCCTGGTTGTGATCACGATCACCTGGGGACTGGTCAGACTTGCCCCGGGAAATTTTTATTCGGGAGAGAAAAAGCTTCCCGCGGCGATTGAAAAGAACATCAGGGAAAAGTACGGACTGGACAAACCGTGGTACCAACAGTACGGCCGTACAATGTGGGGCATTCTTCGTCATCTGGATTTTGGTACCTCTCTCAAGTACCAGGGCCAATCCGTCAACACAATCATCCGGCGCTCGTTGCCGGTATCGGCCGGAGTTGGAATTCTTGCCTATCTGCTCGCACTGATCGTTGGCATACCTATCGGTTCCTTTGCGGCTCTGAAACAGAATTCGCGCTGGGATTACGGCTCGATGGCCCTGACCATGTTGGGAATTTCTATTCCTAACTTTGTTCTCGGCCCGATTCTGGTACTGATCTTCTCGCTGTCTCTCTACTGGCTTCCTCCCTCACGTTGGGATGGCTTTCTGAGCCGCAGTATCATCTTGCCAGTTATCACCCTGTCAGCAGTCTACATGTCGTACATCGCTCGTTTGACTCGGGCAGGAATGTTGGAAGTTCTGCGTTCTGATTACATTCGTACGGCGCGAGCAAAAGGGTTGAGTGAAAAAGATGTGGTGATTCGACATGCATTGCGCGGCGGATTGATGCCGGTCATTTCCTACACCGGACCCGCTCTAGCTTTTCTACTGACCGGTACAGTTGTCATCGAAAAGATCTTCGCGCTGCCGGGTCTCGGCAATTACTTTATCCAAGCCTCCTTGAATCGAGACGAACCTCTTGTTATCGGGATTGTCGCCTTTATCGCGATTACCCTCTTGTTGATGAATCTACTGGTTGACATCGCTTACGCGTTTCTCGATCCGAGAGTGCGGTATCAATAAACGAACTAATGGACGAGAAACCTCCAAAACCATCTTCTGAACATACTCATGCTGGGCCAGCATTGACCCCGCAGGGTGTTCCTGCCGATTCCTGGGTGAACACTCACGATCCGGACGTCATAGCGTTAGGACCAGAGATGGCGATCGCGGAAGGTGATGTTCCTTTCAGTGATGAAGATGAGTTTGTTCGCGGAAGTTCTCTGTGGCGAGATGCGTGGCGGCGGCTTCTGAAAAACAAACTGGCGATATTTGGGTTGGTAGTGGTTGTCGTGATAACCGTTGCTTCGATACTCGGGCCACCTCTCATTCACAAGACCCTGGGATTTACTCCTGACTACATTCCCACAAACGACGTCAAATTAACCAAGTCGTTCCCCCCGTTTACCGGCCCGGATGGTAAGTTCTCATGGAGCCATCCAATGGGGACAGACAACGCGGGACGTGATCAACTCGCGCGTGTTCTGCAAGGCGGTCAGATATCGCTTTTCGTGGGCGTCATCTCTACCCTGGTATCGCTTCTTATTGGTGTTAGCTACGGTGCAATTGCCGGCTACATCGGCGGACGGCTGGACAACTTGATGATGCGTCTGGTGGATGTTCTTTATTCGCTTCCCTACGTCATTCTGGTCATCGTTCTGCTTTCGATGTTTCGGAGCCAAACACCTCGCGGTCAGCTAGTGCTTCTCTTCGTCGCCCTGGGTTCAGTCTCTTGGTTAACCATGGCGCGCATAGTTCGTGGTCAAGTGCTCTCAATAAAGAACCAGGAGTTTGTCCTGGCAGCCAGAGCAACTGGAGTCTCAACGTTTCGAATAATCTTTCGTCACATCGTTCCGAACACTCTTGGTCCTGTGATCGTGTACGCAACCTTAACGATTCCACAGGTGATGTTAACTGAGGCGTTTCTCTCGTTCCTCGGCTTTGGGGTCCAGGCGCCTTTGGCCTCGTGGGGAAGCCTGGCGTCAGACGGAGCACAGAACATCGCAATCTTCCCGTGGCAGATGATCTTTCCCGGAGTGACCATGGCTCTCACGTTGTTTTCTCTGAACTTTCTTGGTGACGGATTGAGAGACGCACTCGATCCGCAAATGCGAACTGACTAACACGCTGAACAGAGTATGACTTCAAGTAACGGACATCTTCTCGACGTAAAAGATTTGAGAACTTACTTCGAGACCGAAGACGGCGTCGTAAAGGCTGTCGACGGAATTTCGTTTAGCCTGATGCGTGGCGAGACCCTGGGAATCGTCGGTGAGTCAGGTTCGGGCAAGTCAGTCACTAACCTGTCTATAATTCGTCTTATTCCAGACCCACCGGGAAAGATTGTTTCTGGTGAAATCGTTTTCAACGGCCAGGACATTCTTCTACTGCCGGCTGAAGAGGTGCGAAAGATTCGTGGCCGACGCATTGCGATGATCTTCCAGGACCCGATGACGTCGCTGAATCCTTTCCTCAAGATTTCCAGGCAGCTAATGGAAATGACGCAGTTGCATCTTGGTCACAGCAAGGGCCAGGCGTATGAGCACGCAATAAAGATGTTGGAAATTGTCGGGATCCCGGATGCACGAACGCGGGTAGACAACTATCCACACGAATTCTCCGGCGGTATGCGTCAGCGAGTGATGATCGCGATGGCGCTTTCGTGCGAGCCCGAACTACTGATCGCCGATGAACCTACTACCGCCCTGGACGTAACGATTCAAGCGCAGATACTGGAGTTGATAAAGAAGCTCAAACAAGAAACGGGTACCAGCGTCATTCTAATCACACATGATCTCGGCGTTGTGGCCGGAATGACGGACCACGTCATCGTGATGTATGCCGGGAAAGTTTTCGAGCAAGCCAGGACTACGGAACTCTTTGCGCGTCCAGGCAATCCATACACAAAGGGATTACTCCGTTCAGTACCAGATCCTACGTCCGAACAAGGAAACCTCTACCAGATTCCGGGTTCGCCTCCGGACGTCGCACATTTAAAGCCCGGTTGTCCTTTTGCGCCACGGTGTGATCGGGCTCAAGAGATTTGCCGGAGGGAGTTTCCACCCTTCGTCGCATTAACCGCCGACCATCATTCGCTCTGCCATTTTGCTGATGAAGAATTTGCCGAATCGAGGAGCCAGTGATGAGCGCATTACCTTCACAAGTTGGACAGTCACTTAACGACGGTGAGCCTTTACTCTCGGTTCGAGATCTAAAAGTTCACTTCAATCTTCGTAAAGGGGTAGTGAAAGCGGTCGATGGAGTTTCACTCGACATCCTTCCGGGAGAGACGCTCGGGCTTGTTGGTGAATCAGGATGTGGCAAGTCGACGTTTGGTCGTGCGCTTCTTCGGTTAACTCAACCAACCTCAGGCCATGTCTTGTTTCGCGGCCAGGATCTCGCGAAGCTTTCTGGTAAACAACTACGCGAACAACGCCGCCACTTGCAGATCATTTTTCAGGATCCTTATGCGTCGCTGAATCCAAGGATGACGGTCGGGCAAATTGTGGGTGAGCCGTTGGACACATTCCGTCTGGCGCGAGGTGCTGAGGCGGAGAGGCGCGTGCAAGAATTATTGGAGACTGTCGGGCTCAGTAAGCGGTATATCAAACGTTATCCACACGAGTTCTCGGGTGGACAGCGCCAGCGGATTGGTATCGCGCGTGCCCTCGCCGTCGATCCCGATTTCATCGTCGCCGATGAGCCAATCTCAGCGCTCGATGTCTCAATTCAAGCCCAAATACTCAATCTGCTGGAACGGCTTCAGCGTGAGAAGAATCTCACCTACCTCTTTATTTCACATGACCTGCGAGCCATCAGACATGTTTCGGACAGAACAGCTGTAATGTATCTTGGTAAACTTGTTGAGTTGGCCGCCGCCAAAACGATTTACGATGAACCCTTGATGCCTTACACAAAGGTGCTCATCTCTGCCGTCCCTGTTCCGGATCCGAAAGTGGAAGCAGTACGACAGCGGATTATGTTGGAAGGTGACGTGCCGTCTCCCGTAAATCCTCCCAGCGGTTGCAGATTTCATACGCGTTGTCCCTTTGCGATCGAGGCTTGCCGCGAGGTTGAGCCTCGATTGATTGAGATCAAACCGGCGCATTTTGCTGCATGTATACGAATTAGCCCGAGCGAGCCGCATATCGAGAAAGTCGCTCCGGGCCGTGCTCCAGGTCTTGAACTCAACAAAACGGCCGCCCAGAGCCAGTAGGATATTGATGAAACCTCAGGGAACCGACCACAGGTAGTCCCGCTCGAGTTTTGCCTCTTCATCGTGAAATCCCGCAGGCATTAGGCATTTAACACATAAGTAAACTATTTTGGCGTGCTGATATCAGACCGCTAGATGTGCTGTCTGAGGCAGTAAACTCTTGAAGAAACTCATGGAGAACGGTTCCGCCCAGAAAACAGGAACCGAACTTTGATGGTAGAGAATTCCCCCACTTTTGATTCTCCCGATTCGATGGAAGATCGTGAGAAGGCACCGGAGGGTTGGCCAGACACCCAGGACGGATTGGCCGCCACTACGGGTCTATCAGTCCTTCTCGTCGATGGCCCTCAACCGCCTGCCGTAGTTGTGTCTAACAACAACTCGATTTGCGGTGCCCTGCAGTCGTCCCCTACACACAAGAAACTTTGTGATCCCTATTGCGGCGTCGCTCATCGGAAAGCCATCGAGGCAGGCACAACGGTCGAATACAAATGCCACGCAGGTTTGCAGTGCTTTGTGATGCCTGTCGAAATCGCCGGCAAAGGGAATCTTGCGGTAATAGGTGGCCGAGCGTTTGTGAGAAGTCTCGACTATCAGAAGCTGATCGAACGTTTCAGAACAGGCGATTTGCAGTCCATCGCGTCTGATCATCTATTTAGAAACATCATCTTTAGTGAACGCCAACGAGTACGTGATCTGGCAGACGTAGCGGAGAGAACTGCGCGCCGGTTCCGCCCGGCCGACCATGTGCCAGTCGTTAAACCACAAGTGGAGAAAGCGCTCGCAGCAACCGCTTCAGCTTTGGAAACAGTGCAAGTACCACAAACGAAAGCCAGCGGAAGTTTGGAGTTGGAAGTAGAACGCCTTAGGAGCGAGTTGGAGTATCGGAATCGGTTTGCTGATTCGCTTCAACATTTCCTGGAGCGCATCAGTTCAAACGATCCAACCCAAACCTACCAATCAATAATTAGCAATTCCAAGGATTTGCTCCGTTCAGAACGCGCGTCAATATTGGTTCTGGATGAGTCAGCGAACGAACTGATTCTTAAAGCTGCCATCGGTCTCGCAACCGACCCGTCGACAGTTAGCCACATGAGATTGGGTGAAGGTGTCTCTGGCGAAGTAATGGAGTCTGGAAAAGCTCTGATGGTTGACGACGTCGAGTTGTCGGCGGTAACCCCGGCGCCTGCTGAGCGACTCTACAAGACGAAGTCGTTCATCAGCTATCCGATAATGATCGCCGGAAGAAAGATCGGCGTCTTGAACGTCACCGACAAGTCGGAAGGCGGCAAGTTTGACGATGTGGATCTCAGCTTGCTGGAGATCATCGGTCCCCAGGTGGCCCTCGCATTAGAGCGCGCTGAGTGGCAAGAACGGGCGACTGAGTTTCAGCTGATGTCGATAACCGACCCGCTGACTGCCTTGCCCAATCGTCGTTATCTCGAAGAGCGGTTAACTGAAGAACTCAACAGATCGAAGCGTTACGACTATCCGATGAGCTTTCTGATGATCGACATCGACGACTTCAAAGCCTACAACGACAACAACGGCCATCAGGCAGGCGACTTGGCACTTCAGATAACGGCGCACTGCCTGAAAGCTGCGCTTCGCTCAGCGGACGTCGCCTCGCGATATGGTGGCGAAGAATTTTGTATTCTCCTGCCGCAGACTTCCATTACTGAAGCCGGCGTCATTGCCGACCGTATCAGACATCGAGTGGCGACTACCCATTTTCCACATGGCAAATCTCAGCCATTGGGTCGCGTTACCGCAAGTATCGGCGTAGCAGCTTACTCAGAAATTGTTAATTCGTCCGAAATGGTGATCGCCGCTGCTGACCGTGCGTTGTATCAAGCGAAGGCCATGGGAAAAGACCGCATTGAGTTTTATCACGACTAAGGGTGGGGTTTCACAACAGTAATGCACGGGGCTAACTCAAGCGACAACTTCCGCCGGGTGCTGGGCCGCGTAAACCGTCAGGACTTTGTTGGTCGCGTTCCAGAGTTAGAACGGACACTCGCTCAGGCTAGTCCTAAAAGTAACGGCCGGGGACTGTTACTTCTAATGAAGCCCGCCACTGGTGTCTCCGAACTTCTCCGTCAAACCTACGATCAACTCTTCAATCAGCGCACAGATGTCATTCCTGTCTACTTTGCTTTTACCCGGCAAGACACTTCGGCGGTTCATGCTGCAATCGAATTTCTAAGCAGCTTCCTACAGCAGTACATTGCATTTCGTCGTAACGAGCCGGCGTTGTGCGATGCAGCGCTAACCCTGCAAGACCTTCTCGTTCTCGCGCCCTCGGCGGACTTACTCTGGATTGAACAATTGGTTCAACTCTACGAGCGAGTTCGCTCCAGTAACGACAAAAAGGAGCTGGTGAGACTTTGCTTAAGTGCGCCACAGCGTGTTCCTCCGCATCTTGGAAGAAGCTTTGTGATGTTGGATGGCGCGGAACTGGCTGAGGATCTGAACGGCGATGTGGTGTTGGGCACCGAGATCCTGCGAGTATTTGGCCGCTCTAAACAGTCATTCGTCCTTGCCGGTTTGCGTCGACAGATTCTTGAAGCTGCGCATAACGCAAAATGCAACTTCGAACTGCTCGACCTGCTACGCCTGGAGGAGCTGACTTTCGACGAAGCAAATTCGCTGGTTGATCACGTAGCCCGACGCCAACAGGTCCCCACAAGTCGAGAAGTTCGTGATCTATTGGTTCAGCAGTTTGGCAGCAGTCCGTTTTTCATTAGCGCCTTCTTGCAGGCTGCACGTGAAAAGAACACAGCACTCATCTCATATCTCGATTGCGAGCGCCTTTATGCAGACGAACTTCTCGGTGGTCATCTTAATCATCACTTCCAAGCCTTGCTCGAAGAGATTGCACCGGAACTCGAAAACCGCCTGATGCTAATCAAGTTGTTATGGGAAGGATCCGCAACCGAAGAGAAGACGGCTTCGGTCGACTCGTGGCGTAAGCGACTCCATTTGAGTACTGATGAATGTGAGGACGTTCTGCACCAGTTACATATTCATGAGTTGGTTAACTGGAATGGGGCGACGATCGATGTCACCACCGGTTCCCAAACCTGGAAAGACTTTCTAAAGGTTAGTTATCGCTTGTCCGTCTTGAACGAGCCGCGTGCGTTGGTTGTGGCTGATACGATAGGCGACGCGTTAAAGCGAGCGCCCCATACGATGTCGCGGCATTACAAGCGACTGGCTCAACTAGGCCTTCGTGAAGTTGCACTCCAGTTTGATTGTCAGCGGGTTCCTGAAGTTTTGTTTGACTACGCAAGCTTTGCGAAGAAGTTTAAAGGGGTGAGCGATGCAGAAGTACTTGCCGGACTGGAGTCAGAGTCGGTGCGGTTAAAGCTGCCGCAGACAATCCATGTGGCGAGCTGTCTTTCATTCAATAGAGATCTACGTCAGGTTTGTGAAGAGCAGAAGTGCGTTGTTGTTCACACGTTTGATGACGGAATTTACAGTGATGCCCAGGAAGTCATCTGGTTAATTGCCCGGATTGATTCAAAGCTTGAGGTAGAGGTTGGGCTGGCGGAGGTCTGGCAAGAACGACTCGCGGAGCTGGCTCGGGCGCACGGTTTCGGACGCCATCGCATATGGCTGGTTTCAAATGAAGGCTTTTCGGATGACGCCTCTCACTACCTTGAGGCACGCAATGCCTTTTGCTCGAGTGAACGTCAGCTGGCGCTTTTGATCGACCAGCTTGCGATGACGCCAACGTCGCGACCCACTGCAATCGAAGCCAGCGATGAGTTTTTGATAGTACTCCCCATGGGCGAGGACAACGAACTTCTGGCAGCCAGTACGGTTGAGCACATAGCTCGACGCCTGACGTTCCCGCCTGCCGCGATCAATCAGATTAAGACCGCGATAGTCGAGGCTTGCATTAATGCCTCGGAGCACAGCTTCAGCCCCGACCGAAAAATATATCAACGGTTTCGGCTCGAAAGTGATAGATTAGTGGTCACCATTTCCAGCCGCGGCATCTTGCCGACCAACGTGGGAAGCGGCAAAGCTAGTACAACTAACAACGAAGACGACGATGCAACCGAAGAGCGTCGAGGTTGGGGACTCAAACTCATTCGCACTCTGATGGATGAGGTCGAGTTTGAAAGAGTTGACGAAGGAACGAGCTTGCGCATGACGAAGTACGTTCGAAATGGTTCAGTCTAGTTTTTCAACTTAAATTAATTTCACCCAAGATCTAAGTAACATTCGTAGCAGGAGGGAGCTACTGAGTGGATATCTCATCCGTGAGTGACGTAAAGTCACACTGCGTCGGTACTACTGCGGTTGTTTACGCCAGCGACTATCTCAACAAACTTACCGGGGAAAAAATCGAACGCGAGTGTCGACGACAACTGGCTCAGGGTTGTCGGGCGCTGGTGATCGATTTCGCAGATACTCAGCTTGTAAACAGTATCGGCATCTCTATCCTCCTGGGAATTATCGACGTAGCTGAGAAGAACAAAGCGCAAGTCGTCTTTGCCGACGTTAACAATCAAACAGTTGAATTGTTCGACATGTTGGGACTCACCCGACACGTAGCATTAGCAAAAGACGAGCAAGAGGCGCTCTTAACTTTGTCTACCACAGTGTCTGGCTTCGACTCGACGCCAACAGTCCACTAAGAGTCGCATGGAGCCATCTACACAAAAACTCATACACACTTTTGGTGCACTCGCAGATCTTGGTCAGGAAGTAGCGAGTGCGGGTGACTTCAGCGAGATGGTGCGTACTTCCATGCACCTCTTGCTCGGCACTCTCGCTTTACGACGCGGCGTTGTTGCTGAATGTAGCAGCAGTGGCGCGTTGAACTGCGTTGCCGTCTGGGGACTGCGCGAAGATTTGCTAAGTGCGCTGTCCATAACCGACGACGAACGGAAGGAACTGCTCGAGTCGCCAAAACCTGCTTTGTTGGTTGACGAAACTAGTTCACGATTCCTGGGGCGATATCGTGAGGGATTGCTGGATGAGGGACTTGAGTTAGCGGTTCCGATGATCGTCCGCGATGAGTTGACCGGGTTTGTACTGCTTGGTGGCAAAGCCAGTGGGGAAGGCTTCTCAGCTGAAGATTTTGAAACCATTAGAGCAATGGTGCGACACATCGGGGTTGGCATTCATACCCACCGGCTCGTCGAGCAAGTGGCACGCCGTGCGGAAGAGAATCGACGGCTCTACGAAGAACTGCGGGCGATTTATCGTGACACGGTTCGGGCCTTCGCAGCCGCTATCGATATCAAAGACAAGTACACGCAAGGTCATTCGGAGCGGGTCGGACGATACAGCGAAATCATCGCGCGTGAGCTGGGATGGAGCGAAGATGAAGTTGAAGGAATTCAGATCGCCGGATATCTTCACGACGTCGGTAAACTCGTCGTCGATCGAAATATCATCAACGCGCCTTACCATATCGACGCTAAGCAATCGAGTGAACTGAACAGGCACCCGGCTGCTGGTTACGAGATATTGTTACCTATCAATCACCCATACGCAGACATTCCTCTGATGGCGAAATATCATCATGAACGACTCGATGGACGTGGTTATCCGGACGGACTTGTCGACGAACAAATCCCTTTAGGCGCCAAGATCG
>Ga0207691_10005828_pt1 | contig 11914 bp, 10 predicted proteins | sample KBSM13metaG_FD_184327 | JGI IMG/M metagenome (GOLD analysis project Ga0207691, IMG submission 184327) | Miscanthus rhizosphere microbial communities from Kellogg Biological Station, Michigan, USA - KBS M1-3 metaG (SPAdes) (version 2) | ecosystem: Host-associated > Plants > Roots > Rhizosphere >...
CGAGTGGTATCGGCAGGCGGCGCGACTCATAGGTTAGTAAGCATGAACGACCCCCACGCTCACTACGTTCGCTGCCCCCCGAGGGGGCGCACAGTGCGCTTCGGGCGGCCGTGCGCGCACTGAATGGATCTCTCCCGCCTCGGATTCGCCACCGCCGCCCTGCCCGCGGGCGTGCCGGCGCGGCGCTGCCCGGTGAATGCGACGGGTCTTCTTTCCTCCTGTCGCGTCGCCTGGGAGCAGGGTGCGCATCTCGTTGCGCTGTGGGGAAGCGACGATCGCGACCGCGAGCGCGGTTTCACGCTCCACGTCGTGGTGCACGGCGGGGACGGACTCGTTCTGTTCGAGCTCACGCTGCCCACTGCGGACTCGACCTACCCCGACCTCGGAGTGGTGTTCCCCGCCGCGAACCGGATGCAACGCGCAACGTACGATCTGCTCGGTATCGCATCGGAAGGCGACGACCAGCGACCGTGGGTGTGGCAGGCGAGCTGGCCGATCGACCAATTTCCGCTGCGCCGCGATTTCGAGGCGCTCCCGAAGTGGCAACCGGGCCAGGAGGAGTACGCCTTCGTCCGCGTCGAAGGCGACGGTGTGCACGAGATCCCGGTCGGTCCGGTGCACGCGGGAATCATCGAGCCGGGTCACTTCCGCTTCCAGATCGTCGGCGAAAAGGTGCTGCGTCTGGAGGAGCGGCTCGGATTCGTCCACAAGGGGATCGAGAAGCGATTCGAAGCGATGGCCGCCGTCACCGGCCACCGCCTGGCCGGCCGCGTCTCGGGCGACAGCACCGTCGCGTACGCCTGGGCCTATGCGCAGGCACTGGAGGCGATCACCGACGTGCCGGTGCCGCCGCGTGCGCTGTGGCTGCGTGCACTGGCGCTCGAACGGGAGCGCATCGCCAATCACCTCGGCGACCTCGGCTATCTCGGCAACGACGGCGGGTTCGCGTTCGGCCTCGTGCAGTTCTCGCGGTTGAAGGAGCTCGTGCTGCGCACGAACTCCGCGCTGTTCGGCCATCGGCTCGCGATGGACTACGTCGCGCCGGGCGGCGTCATGCACGACCTCGCGCCCGGGTCCGCGACAACGATCCGCGACGAATGCGACATGCTGGAGCGCGAGGTCCGCGTGCTGCGCGACATCTATGACGAGCATGACGGCCTGCAGGATCGGTTCCGCGGCTGCGGCATCGTGACGCCGGCGCTCGCGGCACAACTCGGCCTCACCGGGCTCGCGGGTCGTGCCAGCGGCCAGGCACGCGACGCGCGCTGCGATTTTGCGGCGAGACCGTACGACACACTCGGCGCACGCAAGGTGACCGCAGAAGGCGGCGACGTGGTCGCGCGGGTCGCGGTGCGCTTCGACGAAATCATGGAATCGCTGCGGCTCGTGCGCGCGATCGTCGACGCGCTCCCGGACGGTGAAATCGCCACGGTTCTCCCGGAGCCGCCGCCGTTCCGCAAGAGCCTCGGGTATGTCGAAGGCTGGCGTGGACCCATCCTCGTCGCGCTCGAGTGCGGCCCCGGCGGCACGATCCGCCGCTGCCATCCGCACGACCCGTCGTGGACGAACTGGCCAGTGCTCGAGCATGCGGTGATCGGCAACATCGTCCCCGACTTCCCGCTGATCAACAAATCGTTCAATCTTTCGTACAGCGGACAGGACCTCTAGGACTTCCCATGCTCCACATCCTTCGCCAGATCGCGAAGACCGGCATCAAGACGGAGGCGCCGCCCTCTCCCGATCTCGACATGGCCGTCGCCGCGCGCCTGCAGAAGGACATCGTGAAGACGTTGGGACGCGCATTGACGATCCGCCAGGTCGACGCCGGATCCTGCAACGGCTGCGAGCTCGAAATCCACGCGCTCGGCAATCCGTACTACAACATCGAAGGGCTCGGCATCAAGTTCGTCGCGAGCCCGCGGCACGCCGACCTGCTGCTGGTGACCGGCCCGGTGTCGAAGCACATGGCGATCGCGCTGCAGCGCACTTACGACGCGACACCCGATCCGAAGCTCGTCGTCGCCGTGGGCGACTGCGGTTGCTCCGGCGGCATCTTCGGCGAGAGCTACGCGAGCCTCGGCCGCGTCGCCAACGTCATCCCGGTCGACGTCGAGATCCCGGGGTGTCCGCCGACGCCAACGGCGTTGCTGCAGGGCATTCTCGCGGCGATCAGCGCCCACGCTCCGGCGAAGGGAACCGAAGGCGCGACTGACGAGCCCTGACTGTCGGGCCCGCGATTGGCGGTATAGTGCCTGCACACTGCACGGACCGCAGCCGCGCGCACCACAAACAGCACATCATGGACGCCACGAAGCTCGACGCGCTGCGCCGGAAATACTCCGAGACGAAGGGCGGGGGCGAAATCTTCGACCCCGAGTTCGCCGCCGTCGCGGCGCAGATATTCTCGGGCGCCGAGCGGCGCAAATGGCCCTTTGCGGATCCTGCGACGTTTCTCGGCCTGCCGTTCCGGCCCGATGCACTCACGCAGCCTCAAGACAAGCCCGATGTCGCGCTCATCGGAGTCCCGATGGACCTGGGTGTCACCAATCGCGCCGGCGCGCGACTCGGCCCACGCGCGGTGCGCGCGGTGGAGCGGATCGGTCCCTACGAGCATGCGCTGCGCGTCGCTCCCCACCTCATTCTGACGGCGGCCGACATCGGCGACGTCCCGATGCAGAGCCGGTTCAGCCTCGAGCAATGCCATGCGGACATCGAGGCGTTCTTCACGCAGGTATGCGCCGCAGGCTCGATCCCGCTGGCAGTGGGCGGCGATCACTCGATCACCTATTCGATCCTCAAAGCCGTCGGCCGTGAACGACCGGTCGGCATGGTGCACATCGACGCGCACTGCGACACGGCGGGCGTGTACGAAGGATCGAAATTCCATCACGGCGGCCCCTTCCGGCAGGCAGTGCTCGCCGGCGTGCTCGACCCGGAACGCTCGATCCAGATCGGGATCCGCGGCGGCGCCGAATACCTGTGGGAGTTCTCGTACGACAGCGGAATGACCGTGCTGCACGACGAGGACGTGACGGCGATGGGCATTCCTGCCGTCGTGGCCAAGGCGCGCGAGGTCGTCGGCGACGGACCGCTGTACGTGTCGTTCGACGTCGACGGCGTGGACCCCGGCTTCGCGCCGGGCACCGGCACGCCCGAAGTGGGCGGGCTCACGCCGCGCGAGGTGCTGGGGATCCTGCGCGGCCTCGCCGGACTGGATGTCGTCGGCGGCGACGTGGTCGAGGTCGCGCCGCAATACGATGCGACGACCAACACCGCGCAAATCGGCGCGCAGATGCTCTTCGAAATGCTGTGCCTCGTGGCGATCCGCCGCCGGCAGCAGCGAAAACCGGCGTGATCGCCACCTCGCTTCAACCCTGGAAGGAAAAGCCATGAAGCTCATGCACCTCTGCGCAGCCGCCCTGGTGGCGTCGCTGTCCCTCGTCACCGGCGCTTCGGCGCAGCCCAAGGACTGGGCCAACATCAAGATCGCCACCGAGGGGGCCTACAAGCCCTGGAACTTCACCGACGCGAGCGGCAAGCTGATCGGCTTCGAGGTCGACCTGGCCGAGGACCTCTGCAAGCGGATGAAGGCGAAGTGCGAGATCGTCGCGCAGGCGTTCGACGGCGTGATCCCGGCGCTCAACGCGGGCAAGTTCGACGCGATCATGGCCGGCATGAACATCACCGACAAGCGGAAGGAGGCGATCGCTTTCACGGCGCCCTACGGCCGTACGCCGTCGACCTTCGCCGTGCTGAAGTCGAACGCGCTTGCGAAGCTCCCGGACGACGGCAAGGTCTATTCGCTTATGCCCGATGGCCTCGCCGCCGCGGAGAAGTCGATCAACGAGATCAAGCCGCTGCTCAAGGGCAAGGTCATCGGCGTGCAGACATCGACGGCGCAGGCGAACTTCCTCGAGAAGTACTTCAAGGACGTGATCGACATCCGCCAGTACAAGACGACCGAGCAGCACGATCTCGACCTCGCGGCGGGCCGCGTCGACGGAGTGTTCGCGTCGATCTCCTATCTCAAGGGCGTCGTCGAAGAACCGAAGAACAAGGACATGACACTCGCGGGTCCGCGCTACGGCGGAGGTCCGCTGGGCTTCGGTGTCGCCGTCGGCCTGCGTAAAGGCGATCCCGAGCTCCTCGCGAAGTTCGACGCCGCCGTCAATGCGGCGGTGGCCGACGGCACGGTCAAGACGCTGTCGACGAAGTGGTTCGGCTTCGACATCACGCCGCAGCACTGACGACACAACGCTCGCCCGCGCGCTGATGGCGCGCGGGGCCTGGAGTCGCCAACGTGGCCGACTACGTCGAGCTGATGGGCTTCGGCCCCAAGGGCTGGGGCCTCCTCATGGCGCAGGCGACGTTGATGACGATCGCCGTTTCGGCGACGGCATTCGCGCTCGGCAGCGCGCTCGGCGCCCTCGTCGCATGGGCTCGGATCGAAGGGAATCGCCCGCTGCGAATCGCCGCCGACGCCTACGTCACCGTGCTGCGGGGCATCCCGGACCTCCTGGTCATCTATCTCCTTTACTTCGGAGGCAGCCAGGCGTTGACTGCGCTGGCCCACCTCGTCGGCGCCAAGGGGTTCGTGGGCGTCAACGCGTTCGCGGCGGGCGCCATCGCAGTGGGCATCATTTCCGGCGCGTATCAGAGCGAGGTCTTTCGCGGCGCATTCGCCGCGATCGCCCGCGGCGAGCTCGAGGCCGCGCGCTCGGTCGGCATGAGCCGGCCGCTGCTCTTCCGCCGGATCATCGTACCTCAGGCGTTGCGATTCGCCATTCCCGGGCTGGGCAACGTCTGGCAGCTGGCGCTGAAGGAGTCGGCGCTGATCTCGGTCGTGGGATTGACTGAAATCCTGCGCCAGGCGCAGGTGGGCGCCGGCTCGACGCGCCAGCCCTTCGAGTTTTTCATCACGGCCGCGGCGCTCTATCTCGTGCTCTCGACGATTTCCGGCCTGGGATTCCAGCGCGCGGAAGCTCTCGGCATGCGCGGCGTGCGCCGGAGCTAACCGTGGATTTCGACTTCCTCAAGGAGACCGTCCTGCTGCTGCTCTCCGGCGTGCCGCTGCTGCTGCAGCTCTCGTTCTTCTCGATCGCCGCCGGCGCGCTCTTCGCCGTGCTGCTCGCGCTGATGCGCCTTTCGGGCAACCCGGTGCTCGACTATGCGGCGCGAAGCTACGTCTTCGTCTTCCGCGGCACGCCGCTCCTCGTGCAGATCTTCCTCATCTACTACGGGCTCGGCCAATTCCCCGAGATCCGGCAAAGCTTCCTCTGGCCCTTCCTGCGCGAGCCGTACTGGTGCGCGCTGCTCGCCCTCACCCTCAACACCGCGGCGTACAGCAGCGAGATCATTCGCGGCGGAATCCTGTCGGTGCCCTTCGGCCAGATCGAGGCCGCCCGCGCGTGCGGAATGTCGCGCGGGCTCATCTTCCGCCGGATCATCGTTCCGCAGGGCCTCATCGTCGCGCTCCCCGCCTACGGCAACGAAATCATCCTGATGACGCGTTCCACGGCGCTCGCCTCGACGATCACGCTGATGGAAGTGACCGGGATCGCGTCCAAGATCATCAGTGAGACGTTTCGTGCCGTCGAAGTCTTCATCTGCGCAGGCGCGATCTACCTCATCCTGAACTTTGCGATCTCGCGAGCGATCGCGCTCCTCGAGCGGCGCCTGTCGCCGCAATTCCAAGCGCCGGCGCCGGTTGCGGCAGTGCCGGAGCGCGCGTGATGGGCCACGGCTCGAACAACCCGCCCGCGGTCAGCGCACGGAACCTGCGCAAGCGCTTCGGCGCGCTCGAGGTGCTGAAAGGCATCTCGCTGGACGCGCACGAAGGGGACGTGATCTCCATCCTCGGGGCGAGCGGATCGGGCAAGTCGACGCTCCTGCGCTGCATCAACCTGCTCGAGATCCCCGACGACGGCGAAGTCGTGGTCGCCGGCGAATCGATCGCTCTGCGCACCGGCCGCCGCGGGCGGCGCGAGCCCGTCGATCGCGCGCAGGTCGACCGGATCCGCATGCAGGTCGCGATGGTGTTCCAGAACTTCAACCTCTGGTCGCACATGACGGTGATCGAGAACGTGATCGAGGCTCCGGTTCACGTGCAGAAGCGTCCGCGCGCCGAAGCGATGCGCGAAGCGGAGGCGCTGCTCGACAAGGTGGGCATTGCGGAGAAGCGCGATGCCTATCCTGCGCATCTGTCCGGCGGGCAGCAACAGCGCGCCGCCATCGCCCGCGCGCTTGCGATGCATCCGCGCGTGATGCTGTTCGACGAGCCGACTTCGGCGCTCGATCCCGAGCTCGTGGGGGAAGTCCTGCGCGTGATGCGCACGCTCGCGGTCGAGGGCCGCACGATGCTCGTCGTGACGCACGAAATGGGCTTCGCGCGCGAAGTGTCCAACCGGGTCATCTTCCTCAACCAGGGCGTGATCGAGGAAGAAGGCAAGCCGGCAGAGCTCTTCGCCGCGCCGAAGTCGGAAAGGCTGCGGCAGTTCCTCTCGAGTCACCTGCAGGCTTGACGAGGGCTAGTCGTCAGGCGCGCGTCGAACGCTCGTAGCGGACGTCGGGCTCGCCTTCCTGGTTGCCGCTGCCGTCGCCGAACGCGACCGCGACGAAGCCGTGCCGCTCGTAGAAGCGCCGGGCGCCCTCGTTGCGCGAAAACGTGTAGAGCCGCAGCACCGGAGTGGCGAACGCAGCGTCGGCGAGGGCCTCCCGCAGCAGGTTCGTGCCGATGCCGCGGCCGGTCCAACCCGGCTTCACATAGAGCTGCATGAGCCAGGCGCCGTCGCGCGCGGCGAAGCCGACGATGTCGCCGCCAGCTTCGGCGAGCCGCACCGAATACCGTGTGAAGACGGTGTCGCGCATCCAGGCGCGCGTCTCGTCCTCGGTATGCGGATCGCGCAGGTTGGCGAGCATCGCGCGCCGCGCAGCGAGATACATCGTGGCGGTGGCCTCCGCCTCGGCCTTGAGATCGCCCGCTCGCGGCCGGCGAATTCTCACGACAACTTCTGCGGCGTCGTCGGCGGCGCCTTCGCCTTCGTTCGGATGTCCTTGCGGACCGCTCATCCGAGGAGGTCGCCTGAGGCCTTGCGGCCACGACCCGCGCGCGGTGCCGCGGGCATGCCGGACTGAGCCGCCGCGGCGGCGCCGCGCACGCGCCGGCCGGCGTGCGCATCGAGCACGGGTTTGAGATAGCGTCCGGTATAGCTGGCAGGCGTCTTCGCGATCTCCTCGGGCGGGCCTTCGACGAGGATCGTGCCGCCGCCGGCGCCTCCTTCCGGCCCCAGGTCGATCACCCAGTCCGCCGTCTTGATCACGTCCAGGTTGTGCTCGATGACGACGACCGTGTTGCCGTGGTCGCGCAACCGGTGCAGCACGGTGAGCAGCATCTCGATATCGTGGAAGTGCAATCCCGTGGTCGGCTCGTCCAGGATGTAGAGCGTGCGGCCGGTGTCGCGCTTCGAGAGCTCGAGTGCCAGCTTCACGCGCTGCGCCTCGCCGCCCGACAGCGTGGTCGCCGACTGGCCGAGCGTGATGTAGCCGAGTCCCACGTCGAGCAGGGTCGAGAGCTTCCGCGCGACCGCGGGCACCGGCTCGAAGAACGGATACGCCTGCTCGACCGTCATCGCGAGCACTTCGTGGATGTTCTTGTCCTTGTAGCGGATGTCGAGCGTCTCGCGGTTGTAGCGCTGGCCGTGGCACACGTCGCAGGGGACGTAGATGTCCGGCAGGAAATGCATTTCGACCTTGATGAGGCCATCGCCCTGGCACGCCTCGCAACGGCCACCCTTGACGTTGAACGAGAAGCGCCCCGGCCCATACCCGCGCTCGCGCGCCGCCTTGACCTGCGCGAAGAGCTCGCGGATGGGAGTGAAAAGACCCGTGTACGTAGCAGGATTCGAGCGCGGCGTCCGGCCGATCGGGCTCTGGTCGACGCTGATCACCTTGTCGAAGAATTCGATGCCCTGCATGTCGTCGTACGGCGCGGGCTCGGTCGTGCTGCCGTAGAGATGGCGCGCCACCGCGTGGTACAGCGTGTCGTTGATGAGCGTCGACTTGCCGGATCCGGATACGCCCGTGACGCAGACGAAGACGCCGACCGGCAGCCTGAGCGTGATGCGCTTCAGGTTGTTGCCGCGCGCGCCTTCGACCGTCAGCGTGCGCTCCGGGTCGACGCGATGCCGGCGCGACGGCATCGGGATCTGCCTCCGCCCGGCAAGGTACTGTCCCGTCAGCGAATGCGGGGCAAGACGGATCTCTTCCGGCGTCCCCTGCGCGACCACCTGCCCGCCGTGCTCGCCCGCGCCCGGGCCCATGTCCACGATGTAGTCCGCCGACGAGATGGCGTCGTGGTCGTGCTCGACGACGATCACGCTGTTGCCGAGATCGCGCAGGTGCTTGAGCGTGGCGAGGAGCCGATCGTTGTCGCGCTGGTGGAGACCGATGGACGGCTCGTCCAGCACGTACATGACGCCCGTCAGCCCGGAGCCGATCTGCGAGGCGAGGCGGATGCGCTGCGACTCGCCGCCGGAGAGCGTCTCCGCCGAGCGATCGAGCGCGAGATAGTCGAGGCCCACGTTGTTGAGGAACGCGAGCCGGCTCACGATCTCCTTGATGATCCGATCGGCGATCGCCAGCTTCTGGCCGTCCAAGACCATCCTCTCGAAATGGGTGGCGGCCGCGCGCAGCGGCATCGCGGAAATCTCGTAGATCGCGCGGGCATCGCCGCCCACGCCGACCTTGACGAAGCGCGCCTCGCGCCGCAGCCGCGTTCCATCGCATTCGGGACAAGGCTTCGAGTTCAGGTATTTCGCGAGCTCTTCGCGCACCATCTGCGAATCGGTCTCGCGGTAGCGACGCTCGAGGTTCGGGATGATGCCCTCGAACACGTGCTCGCGCACCGTCGGCTTGCCACGATCCGACAGATACGCGAACGGAATCTTCTCGTCGCCGCTGCCGAACAGGAGCACCTGCTGGACACGCTCGGGCAGCCGCACGAACGGCCGCTCGAGATCGAACCCGACGTGTTTCGCGAGGCTCCCGAGCATCTGGAAGTAGAACTGGTTGCGGCGATCCCAGCCTTTGATCGCCCCCGAGGCAAGCGAGAGCTGCGGAAACGCCACCACCCGCTTCGGATCGAAGAAGCTGATGCTGCCGAGGCCGTCGCAGCGCGGGCACGCTCCCATCGGGTTGTTGAACGAGAAGAGGCGCGGCTCGAGCTCGGCGAGCGAATAGTTGCAGATCGGGCAGGCGAACTTCGCCGAGAACAGATGCTCCCGACCCGTGTCCATTTCGACGGCGATCGCGCGACCGTCGCCGTTGCGAAGCGCAGTCTCGTACGATTCGGCGAGCCGCTGCTTCATGTCGGCGCGCACGCGCAGCCGGTCGACGACGACCTCGATCGTGTGCTTCACGTTCTTCGCGAGCCGCGGCACGGCATCGATCTCGTGCACGGCGCCGTCGACACGAACGCGGACGAAGCCCTTCGCGCGGAGCTCGACGAAGAGATCGAGCTGCTCCCCCTTGCGGTTGACGATGACCGGCGCGAGGATCATGAGCTTGGTGTCCTCGGGGAACGCGAGCGTCGAGTCGACCATCTGCGAGATCGTCATCGCGGCGAGCTTCTGCTCCGGATGATCCGGGCAATACGGGTCGCCGACGCGCGCATAGAGCAGGCGCAGGTAATCGTGGATTTCCGTGACGGTTCCCACCGTCGAGCGCGGATTGTGCGACGTCGCCTTCTGCTCGATGGAGATCGCCGGAGACAGGCCCTCGATCAGGTCGACGTCCGGCTTTTCCATGAGCTGCAGGAATTGCCGCGCGTACGCGGACAGCGATTCGACGTAGCGGCGCTGTCCCTCGGCATAGAGCGTGTCGAACGCGAGCGAGCTCTTGCCCGAGCCGGACAGGCCGGTGACGACGATCAGCCGATGGCGTGGCAGATCGAGGTTGACGTTCTTGAGATTGTGCGTGCGCGCGCCGCGGATGCGAATGTATTCCATACCTTCGGACTTAGGCCAACCGGCGCATGCCGGACGCAGGGGCAACCTGCTACTATACCGTCATTCCGCAGCCATTTCTAAGCCGCGCCCAAATCGTGAGTCGGCGCCGCTGCGTCCCCAGGCTCCCCAGCGCTTTTTTTCGCTTCTTCCTTTCCCCGCTTTTTTCCGTCTCCGCCTTCCAAGCTCGACCATGCCGCACGACCGCGCGCCTTCCGCAAACGCCGCGGCCATCCGGATGACAGCCGCCGAGCGGCGCGCCACCGCCGGCCTCGCGGGCATCTTCGGCCTGCGCATGCTCGGCATGTTCATCATCCTGCCGGTGTTCGCGCTGTACGCCGAAACGCTTCCAGGAGGGCGCGACCACACGCTGGTCGGGCTCGCGCTCGGTGCATATGGGCTCACGCAGGCGGTATTGCAAGTGCCTTTCGGCTGGGCGTCGGACCGCTGGGGTCGAAAGCCCGTGATCATCACGGGGCTTCTCATCTTCGCGCTCGGCAGCTTCGTCGCCGCGTGGGCGCCGACGATCGGATGGACGATCGCCGGCCGCACGATTCAAGGGGCCGGCGCAATCTCCGCCGCAGTGATCGCCCTCGCGGCCGATCTCACCCGCGACTCGGTGCGATCGCGCGCGATGGCCGCGATCGGGATGACGATCGGCGCCACCTTTGCGCTCTCGCTGATCGCGGCGCCCGCGCTTACGCCGGTCATCGGCGTTCCCGGCATCTTCACGCTCACCGGCATGCTCGCGCTCGCCGCCATCGGCCTCCTGCTGTGGACCGTGGCGGGTCTCCACCGGGACACGCAAGTGCAGGCAGCTCCGCCACAATGGCGGCGCGTTTTCTTCGACCGCGACCTCCTGCGCCTCAATTACGGCATCTTCGCGTTGCACGCCGCGTTGATGGCGCTCTTCGTGCAGGTGCCGTTCATGCTGCGCGACAACGGCGTCGCCCCCGCGCATCACTGGCTCGTCTACCTGCCTGTGCTCGTCGGGTCCGTCGCGTTGATGCTGCCGGCGCTCTTTCAAGCCGATCGTCCGCGCCGCGGCAAGATCGTGTTCGTCGGCGCCATTGCGGTGCTGTTCGCGGGACAGCTGCTGTTCGCCGCCGCCGGTACGTCGCTTGCGATGACGGTCGCAGCGCTGGTCGTGTTCTTCACCGGGTTCAACCTGCTGGAAGCCCTGTTGCCTTCGCTCGTCTCCAAGTTCGCGCCCCCTGCGATCAAGGGTACGGCGACAGGTGTCTATTCCAGCGTGCAGTTTCTGGGCACCTTCCTGGGTGCCGCCGCCGGCGGCTGGCTCTCGCAGTGGCACGGCGCCGCGGCGGTGTTCGGGTTCGGACTCGTACTGACCGCGTTGTGGCTCGCGGTCAGTGCCGGCATGTCGCCGCCGCCGGCTTACAATCAAGGCGACTATTCGATGGGAGAAACGTGACATGGCTTCGGTAAACAAGGTGATCCTGATAGGCAATCTCGGCCGCGATCCCGAGACGCGCTACACGACGGGCGGCGACGCCATCACCAACCTCAACATCGCGACCAGCGAGCAATGGAAGGACAAGAACGGCGAGAAGCAGGAGAAGACCGAGTGGCACCGCGTCGTGCTGTTCGGCCGCCAGGCCGAGATCGCCGGCGAATACTTGAAGAAGGGCCGCTCGGTCTACATCGAGGGCCGCCTGCAGACGCGCAAATACACCGACAAGGACGGCGTCGAAAAGTATTCCACCGAAATCGTCGGCGACCGGATGCAGCTCCTCGGAAGCCGTGAGGGCAGCGGTGGCGGTGGCGATGCCGATTTCGGCGGGGGCGGGGGCGGGGGCGCGGCTCGCTCGAGCGGCGGTGGCGGTGGCGGTGGCGGTGGCGGTGGCGGATCTGGAGGCGGCGCGAAAGGGGGCGGCGCGCCGAAGCGTTCCAAT
>Ga0207691_10005830_pt1 | contig 11913 bp, 13 predicted proteins | sample KBSM13metaG_FD_184327 | JGI IMG/M metagenome (GOLD analysis project Ga0207691, IMG submission 184327) | Miscanthus rhizosphere microbial communities from Kellogg Biological Station, Michigan, USA - KBS M1-3 metaG (SPAdes) (version 2) | ecosystem: Host-associated > Plants > Roots > Rhizosphere >...
GCTGGCGCTGCTGTTCATGGGCCTGCTGGCCGCATGGTGGCCGCCGGGCCGCATGCCGGCGCTGCTGCGCGTGTTGTTTCTCGGCTTCGCCTGGCTGCCTTGCGCATTCGCGCTGTACTCCTGGCAGAGCTACTGGTACGCGGTGTCGGGCGAATTCGTGCTGGGGCGCGCGCCCGCCCATGCGCTGTTCATCGGGTTCTTCGGTAGTCTGCTGGTGGCCATGGTCACACGCGTCACCCAGGGACACTCCGGCCGGCCGCTGGTGCTCGGCAGGGTCGCGGCGACGGCGTTTGTGATCGTGCAGCTCGTCGCAGTGACGCGCATCGTCGCCGAACTGGTTCCGGATGCGCTCGGCTGGCAGGCCGTCGCTGCAGTGGGATGGTTATTGGCTTTCCTTCCGTGGGTGTTGCGCTCGAGTTGGATCTACCTCACACCGCGCGCCGACGGCCAGGCCGGGTGATGGGGGCATTCCGCCCATCTATTCATGATTGAGTTTTATCCGGACATCAAATGGGTGCACGTCGCCGCGGTGATTGCCAGCGGCGTGCTGTTCGCGCTGCGGGGCAGCGGGGTTCTTGCGGGCGCCGCCTGGCCAATGTTCGCGCCGTTGCGTTATCTCAGCTACACCATCGATACGGTGCTGCTCACCGCGGCGCTGATGCTGGCCACGATCCTGCACCAATATCCCTTCGTGCACGCCTGGCTGACAGTGAAAGTGCTGTTGCTGGTGGTTTACATCGTGTTGGGCACCCTGGCGCTGAAACGCGCGCGCACGCGCACCGCAAGGCGATGGTGCTTTGCAGCGGCGTTGCTCGTGTACCTCTTCATCATCAGCGTGGCGCGCGCTCACCAGCCGCTCGGCATCTTCGCGCGCCTGCTGACTAACTAGCCATCCGGTTCTGTCCATACGGTAGATCCCCTACAGTCCGTCGTCATTGTGCGGCCTAGTGCTTATCGACGGATCGCCTGATCTGGATCAAGGTTGCGCGTCACCCGCGGCGGCAGAATATCCGCAGGCGAAACCCGCCGGAGATGCACAACATGAAGAACTGGATCTCGATTGCCGCGGCCCTGCTGCTCGTCGCCTGCGGCCAGCAAACTGCTTCCACCACCAGCGCGCCCACCGACACCGGCGGCTCGCTCAAGGGCGATTTCGGTCCGCCGCAGGGCGAGCCGGTGAACGCGGTGCTCACGGACCCCCCCTCCGTACCACCCGCCACCGGCCGCCATGCGCCGGCCAAGGTCATCGTGGAGCTCGAGGTCAAGGAGGTCGAGCGCGAGATCGCCGACGGCGTGAAGTACACGTTCTGGACTTTCGGCGGCACCGTGCCCGGCAAGTTCATCCGCGTTCGCCAGGGCGACACGGTCGAGTTCCACCTGAAGAATCATCCCTCCAGCAAGATGCCGCACAACATCGACCTGCACGGCGTCACCGGTCCCGGTGGGGGCGCGGCCTCGAGCTTCACGGCGCCGGGCCACCAGTCGCAGTTCACGTTCAAGGCGCTGAACCAGGGCCTGTACGTGTACCACTGCGCCACCGCGCCGGTGGGCATGCACGTGGCGAATGGCATGTATGGACTCATCCTCATAGAACCGCCGGAAGGCCTGTCCCCGGTCGATCACGAGTTCTACGTCATGCAAGGTGACTTCTACACCGTCGGCAAGTATCGCGAGAAAGGCGTGCAGGCCTTCGACATGCAGAAGGCCATCGACGAGAACCCGACCTATGTGCTGTTCAACGGCGCGGAGTCCGCACTCACCGGCCCCAACGCGCTCAAGGCGAAAACCGGCCAGCGTATCCGCATGTTCGTCGGCAACGGCGGGCCGAACCTGGTGTCGAGCTTCCACGTGATCGGCGAAATCTTCGACAAGGTACAGCAGGAAGGCGGCACGCATCCGCAGGAGAACGTGCAGACCACGCTGATCCCGGCGGGCGGCGCGGTCACCGTCGAGTTCCACACCGAGGTCCCGGGTAATTACATCCTGGTCGATCACTCCATCTTCCGTGCCTTCAACAAGGGTGCGCTCGCCATCCTCGAGGTCAGCGGTGACCTGCGCGCCGACATCTATTCCGGCAAGCAGGTGGATGAAACCTATCTCGGCGACAAGGTCGCGAACATGGCGCCGGTGACCGCGGCAGCGGCAGCGAGCGCCGCCGGCAACCTCACCAAGGACCAGCAGATCAAGGCGGGCGAAGTACTGTTCAAGGGCACCTGCTCGGCCTGTCACCAGGAAGACGGCAAGGGACTGCCCAACGTATTCCCGCCGCTCGCGGGCTCCGACTATCTACTCAAGAATCCGCAGCGCGGAATCGATGCTGCGCTGAATGGTCTCAACGGGCCGGTCACGGTCAACGGCGCCACTTTCAACTCGGTGATGCCGCCGATGAGCCAGCTGAACGACGATGAGATCGCCAACATCCTCACCTATGTGCTCAACAGCTGGGGCAACGATGGTGGCGTCGTGACCAGCAAACAGGTGCAGACGACTCGCGCCAGCACCAAGCGTCCTGAGGGCGCTGCGCACTGATGCGCCGCGCGGCGCGCATGGCCTGCCTGCTCGCCGGCGTGGCCTGCGCGCACAGCGCGTGGGCCGCGCAGCCGGCGACGGAGCTCGCGGCAATCCCGGGCGGCACTTTCGACACCATCCTGCCGCCGGCGGAAAAGCTCAAGGTCGCGACGGTGCGGCCGTTCCGGATGGACCGGCGCACGGTGAGCAACGCCGACTTTGCGCGCTTTGTCAGTGAGCGCCCCGAATGGCGCCGTGACCGGGTCGCACGCGTGTTTGCCGATGAGAGCTACCTGAATCACTGGCAGAGCCACAACGCTCCCGGCGCCGGCATCGAGGCGCAGCCGGTCACGCAGGTGAGCTGGTTTGCCGCCAAGGCATACTGCGAAGCGCGCAATGCGCGGCTGCCCACCTGGTACGAATGGGAATTCGTATCCGCGGCGTCCGCGTCCGCAGCGGATGCGCGCACGGATCCGCAATGGCGCCAGACCATCCTCGAATGGTATGCACGGCCCGCAACCGAGGCGCTGCCACCGGCCGGCAGCACGGCGCCAAACTACTATGGCGTCCGGGACATGCACGGCGTGGTGTGGGAGTGGGTGCTGGATCTCGGCTCGATGATGGTGTCGGCGGACAATCGCGAGCAGGGCGATCCGGATGTGAAACGCTTCTGCGGCACGGGCGCGCTCAGCCTGGAGCAGAAGGATAACTACGCCATGCTCATGCGCATCGCGACGCTGTCCAGCATGCAGGCTAACTACACCTCGTCGACGATGGGATTTCGCTGCGTGACCGGCCCGGAGGCCACACCATGAAGCGGCTCGCGGTGATGTTGATGTTCGCCGGCGTGTGCGTGGGCTCCGAGCCAGCCGCGCCGCTGCCCAGCGCCTCGATCTACCAGCTTGATGCTGCGTTGACCAACCAGGATGGCCGCACGCATGGCCTGGGCGTGTATCGCGGCCACCCCGTGCTCATCACCATGTTCTATGCGAGCTGCCCGGCCGTCTGCCCGCTGATCATCGACACGCTGCGCGCCACGGAAAAAGAACTCACACCCGCGCAGCGCGCCGACCTGAGGGTGCTGTTGATCTCGATCGATCCCGAACGCGACAGCGTTGCCGCGCTGCGCACGCTGGCCGATCAGCGGCGCATCGACACCAGCCGCTGGTCACTGGTCCGCGCCGAGAGCGCCGAGGTACGCACCATCGCGGCATTGCTCAATGTGCAATACCGGCAGTTGCCGAACGGCGATTTCAATCATTCGACCGTCATCACCCTGCTGTCGCCGCAGGGCGAAATCGAAACCACCAGCACCAGGCTGGGAACTCCCGATCCGCAGCTGGTGAGTCAGTTGCGTTAATTACGCTGTGCCGCCCGCTCGGCGGACTCGGCGCGCCACACGGTATTGCCCACGTCGTCCGCGACCAGCAATGCGCCGCCCTTGTCCAGCGCCACGCCGACGGGCCTGCCCCAGGCTTCGCCGTTCTCGCCCACGAATCCGGTGAGCACATCCACCGGCGTACCCGAGGGTTTGTCGCCTTCGAAGGGCACGAACACCACCTTGTAGCCGGAAGGCTCCGAACGATTCCACGAGCCGTGCTGGCCGATGAACATGCCGTTGCGCAGGTTTCCCGGCAACGCGTCGTCGGCGGCGTACACCAGTCCCAGCGCGGCGACGTGCGCGCCAAGCGCGTAGTCAGGCGGAATGGCCTTGGCCACCAGGTCCGGCCGCGGCGGCTGCACGCGTGCATCCACGTTCTGCCCGTAGTAGCTGTACGGCCAGCCGTAGAACGCGCCGTCCTTCACCGAGGTGAGATAGTCGGGCACGAGGTCATCGCCGAGCTCGTCGCGTTCGTTCGCGACCGTCCACAACGTGCCGCTGTGGGGTTCCCAGGCCATGCCATTGGGATTGCGGATGCCGGTGGCAAACAGGCGCTTGTTGCCCGTGGCAACATCCACCTCCCAGATTGCCGCGCGGCCCTCTTCGGCCGCGATGCCGTTCTCCGCGGCATTGCTGTTGGAGCCCACGGTGGCATAAAGCCGGGTGCCGTCACGACTGGCGATGATGTTCTTGGTCCAGTGGTGATTGAGATCGCCGCCCGGCAGGTCGGTGAGTTTCTGGCCCGCCGCCGTAATGGCGGTGGCGCCCGGCTGATACGGAAACTTCACGATGGCATCGGTATTCGCAACATAGAGATCCTTGCCGATCAATGCCATGCCGAAAGGTGAATTGAGCCCGGTCAGGAACTCGGTCTTGATCTCGGCAACGCCGTCGCCGTTCGCATCCCGCAGCAGCGAGATGCGATTGGCCGAGGGCACCACTGATCCTGCCTTGGTCATGAACTTCTTCATGATCGCGCCCCGGATACCCTTGCCGTCTTCGGGCCGGGATGGCGCAGCAGTCTCGGCGACCAGCACGTCGCCATTCGGCAGCGTGTACAGCCAGCGCGGATGTTGCAGTCCGCTGGCAAAGGCGTTCACCTGTACCCCCGCGGGACCGTGCGGCTTCATGCCCGGCGGCCAGCCCTTGGCCTCGGCCACCTGCACTACGGGAATCGCCTTTTTCTCAGGCGCCGGCAGCGCGGGATTCGGACCCACGGTGGTCCCCGGCGAGGTGACTGGCGCCTGGTCGGTCGGGCCGACAGTGCAGGCGGTGCCGGCCACCAGGATGCAGACTCCCAGGACCGGTGCGAAAAATGAATGTTGCGTGCGCATGAGGACCCCCTCGATTTGACGGGCGCCGCAGCGCCCCGCGCGATACCACCACCATAGTCAGCAGGCCCGTTCCCGGTGACTGGCGGACAACGCCCCTGGCTGTAGGACGGTTCCACGCACCGGGGTAGTTAGTTTTCGCCTTCGCCGTCGGTTGAGGTCCGCATCCGATGGCCGGCTAACATGTAGTCCTGGGGAGGTGGCCATGACTTACAGAATCCTGGGCGTGATGCTGCTGGCGGCTGCGTTGACTGCGAGTTGCGCGCAGGCACCAAAAGCCGCCGCGGGTCCGCGGCTTTACATTCTCGACTGCGGCGACATCAAGCCCATGGACCCGACGCTGTTCGGGCTCAAGAAAGAAGAGATCACAGGCGACGCCAGCTTCGTCACGCCCTGTTATCTCGTCGTGCATCCCAAGGGCACGCTGATCTGGGACGTGGGGCAGGTTCCCGACGCGCAGATTCCCGATGACGGCAGCGAGGTCGTGGTGCAGGACATCCTCAAGGCGCGCCACAAGCTCCTGCCCCAGTTGCAGAAGCTCGGGTTTTCGCCCACCGACATCACCTACCTGGCCATGTCGCACTACCACCTCGACCACACGGCCAATGCCAACCTGTTCGCGGGATCGACCTGGATCGTGCAGCAGGCCGAGTACGACGCCATGTTTGGCGCCAGGGAACTCGCCATCCGCGACACTTCGAGCTACGACAAGCTCAAGGACGCCCGACGCATCATGCTCAACAATGAGGACCACGATGTCTTCGGCGACGGCACGGTGGTCATCAAGACCGCGCCGGGCCATACGCCCGGCCACCAGATGCTGTTCCTCCGGCTCAGGAACTTCGGCCCACTGCTACTCGAGGGGGACCTGTATCACCTGCCCGAGGAGCGCACCCTGGATCGCGTGCCCACCTTCGACTTCGATGCGGCCATGACCCGCGCCTCGCGCGTGAAAACCGAGGCCTTTCTCAAGGAGACCGGTGCGCAGATGTGGATCCAGCACGACCCACCCACCAACGCGAAGCTGCGCAAGGCGCCGGCGTTCTACGACTGAGCCGCTTCGCTACACTGCGGGCAGGATGTGGCGCACGATTCTGATCTACGGGGCAGTCCTGGCCGCGGGCGTGCTCGGCCTGCAGTGGTTGGAGTACCGCATGCTGGTGCAGATGCACCCCATGGGGATGTACGTCGCGATAATCGCGGTGGCCTTCATGGCGCTGGGCGCGTGGCTGGCACTGAAGTTGAGGCGCCGCCCGCTACCCGAGCCCTTCGAATTCAACCGGCGCGCGCAGGAAACTCTCGGTCTCAGCGAGCGCGAACTCGAGGTACTCGCGCTGATCGCGGCCGGGCAATCCAACAAGGAAATCGCGCGCCGGCTCGAGGTCTCGCCCAACACGGTCAAGACACATATCGGTAACCTGTTCGAAAAGCTGGACGTGCAGCGCCGCACCGAGGCCGTGCTCAGGGCCCGGGAGTTGGGGCTGATCCAGTGAACGGTGGGGTTTTGGGGTGAGTTTGCGCGAATCACCCGTTCATACGATTGCTGCGAGCGGGCCAGCGGCGTTTTCATGCGCCACCCATTGAACCAAGGTGCTCCATGAAAAACATCGTCTTGCGTAATGGAATCATCGCCGGCCTGATCGTCGGCATCCCGATGCTGGCCTATTTCCTGAGCGTGCCTGCCGACGGGACGCTCTCGCCCCACATGATGGTGCTGACCTACATCGTCATGCTGGTGGCACTGAGCATGGTTTTTGTCGGGATCAAGCAGTATCGCGACCAGGCGCTGGGTGGCGTCATCAAGTTCGGGCCGGCGCTGCTCGTGGGGCTGGGGATCAGCACGATCGCGGGGGTGTTCTACGCAGTCGCGTGGGAGATCTGCACGGCATTCATGAGGTTCGACTTCGTCGCCTTCTACGCGAATGAGATGGTCGAGCAGGCGCGCGCCGCGGGCGCGGATGAGAAAGGAATGGCGGCAGCCGCGGAGAATGCCGCCAATTTCACCCACATGTACGCCAACCCCCTGTTCCGGATCCCGATGACCTTCCTCGAGATCTTCCCGGTGGGAATCCTGGTGTCGCTGATTTCCGCCGCGCTGCTGAAAAACAGCCGCTTCCTACCCGCCCGCGCATAAATGGGGACATTCCTATTTTTCAGGAAATGGGGACATTCCTGATTTGCTAGCAAAAGGGGACGCGCCTCGAAGCAGGCACGTCCCCTTTTGCACGACGTGCAATTCTGGAGGCGACACTGGATACCGGCAAATCAGGAATGTCCCCATTTCCTGAAAAATAGGAATGTCCCCATTTACATTTAATTGGCGACGGCGTGGAGGCGGTGGCGTTCGGCTTCGCGCGACTGCGACAGGGCCAGCGACAGCTCACGCAGCAGCCGCGCGCCGTCACCGCGCCACGCACTGCCGTGCATCACGGCCAGCGTGGCCGGCTTCTCGCGCGCGAGGCGTTCGAGAATCGCCGCGGTCTGCGGCGCATGCGCGTAGTAATCGAGCGGCGCGCGAAATGCCTCGCTGGGTCCGAGGATGTCGCTCTCGGTCACCGCAAGATCGCCGGTGCCTCCCTGCGTGAACAGGTCGCCGCAGAAGAAGGTACGCGTCGTCATGTCCATGATGAGGCCGCAATCCCAGCCATGCGGCATCTGCGGGGTGTCGAACCAGCGCATGCGGTGACGGCCGAGCGACAGTTCTTCGCCGTCTGACAAGGCGCGCGGCGCACGATCCGCAAAGTCGTTGACCGACACCATGGCCGCGATCTGGCTGCACACCACTACCGCCTGGGGAGCGGCGGCCAGTACGGAATTGAGAGCGCCGCACTCGTCGGACTCAAAATGAGAGAACCCGACGTACGCCAGCTTCTCGATGGGGATTACCGCATCGATGGCTTCACGCACCAGCGGAAAAATCTGCCGCAGGCCCGTGTGAAACAGCATCGGCGCGTCATCGACGATGAGGTACTGGTTGAAATTGAAGTGCCCGACGCCGCCCGGCAGCGTCACGGGGGTATTGATTCGATAAATGCCGTCAGCAACTTCGTGGACGTTGGTTCCGGACTGGGGATTCGTGATCATGATGTTCTCCAAGGGGTCTCGGCTGAGGGAGTGTAACGAGCGGGCTTGCCGTTACACCTCCCTGTCATGCGAATGCGCTCGCCCATTCTTTCGCCCCGCACGGGCAGCCCCTATGCTCGGGCCATGTACCAGGTAGCGTCCGGCCCCGACGACGGTGAACTGGCGCGGCGCATCGTCACGGCCGGCGCGCGCCGTGACGCGGACGCCGAGGCCGAGCTGTGCAGGCGCTTTGCGCCCCGGATTCGGCTCTATGGGCTGCGCCACCTGCGGAACGATGCCGCAGCCGCGGACCTGGTCCAGGACGTGCTCCTGATGACGCTGGAGAAGCTGCGCACCGGCGTCGTGCGCGAGTTCGACAAGCTGGCCTCCTTTATCCTCGGAACCTGCCGCCAGACGGTGATCGACGGGCGGCGCAGCGGCGGCCGGCGCGAGCGTATCCTCGAGACCTTCGCGCCCACGCTGGATTCCGCGACTGAGGACTCCGACACCGCGCTCGATTCCGGCCGGCTGGAGTCGTGCCTCGAAAATCTGCCCGAGCGTGAGCGCTCGGTGCTGGTCATGACCTTTTACGACGATCGACCCGCCGATGAAGTCGGCGCGGCGCTGGGACTGTCGCCGGGCAACGTGCGCGTCATCCGCCACCGTGGCATCGAGCGGCTGCGCCGCTGTGTCGAGGAGCAAACATCATGAGCGGTCTGCCCTGTCCTTCTCCGATCCCTGAAGCCGAGCTCACCGCGTACTGGCTGGGCGAGCTGGAAGATTCCGACGCGGCTGACGTCGAACAACACGTGTTCGGCTGCAGTCACTGCAGCAGCCAGTTGCAGCTTCTGGTGCGACTTGGGGTCGGCATCCGGCAGGTCGCGAGCGAGGGCACCGTGCATGCCGTGCTCACTCCCGCGTTCGTGCGCCAGATGCAGAATAACGGCCTGCAGGTGCGCGAATACCGGCTGCGGCCCGGCACCAGTGTCGCCTGTACCATCGCACCCGACGACGACCTGGTCGTGTCGCATCTGCACGCCGAGTTCGCAGGCGTGGAAAGACTGGACCTGATTTTCGAGGACCCGGACTCGGGCGCCCAGCTGCGCATGAAGGACCTGGCCTTCGATCGGGCCGCCGATGAGATCGTGCTGGCGTCCAACACGCGCTATCTGCGGGAACTCGGTACCGCCACGCGGCGCGTGCGCCTGTTGGCGGTTCAGGAGGGTGGCGAACGCGAGCTCGGAACGTACACCTTCAATCATTCGCGGTATCGCTCGGGTTCCGGCGCCTGACCCGGTAGTTCGTTTCCGTGTGAGTTCAGTCGGGCGCAAAGCCCCCTGCTAGGCTTCGGTCCCCTCGCGGAACCAGGAGACTCGCATGGCCACCATTGCCGTCACGGGCGCATCGGGCAAGCTCGGCAGCGCCACGATTGGACTTCTTCTGAAGCGCAAGGTGACGCCGGCCAGCATCATCGCCATCGTGCGCGATCCGGCCAAGGTCATGGCGCTCGCCGCGCAGGGCGTTGAAATCCGTCGTGGCGATTACACCGACCCGGCATCGCTCGAGAATGCGCTGCGTGGCGTTGACCGGCTGGCGTTCATCTCGAGCAGTGCGCTCGGCGATGAACGCGTGCTTCACCATGGCAACCTGGTGAAGGCCGCCAAACTCGCGCGCGTCGGACACATCTTCTACACCAGTGTGATCAAACCGGCGGCGCAGGCGAAGTTCGCCGCCTCGCCGGGACACTTTTTCACCGAGCAGCTGATCCTCGACAGCGGCCTGACGCACACCTTCTTGCGCAACAACCTCTACATGGACCTGGTGCCGATCATGTTCGGCGGCGCGCTGGCGACCGGCACGCTCGCCCACAATGGCGGGGACGGCCGCGTTGGTTTCATCGCGCGCCAGGATATCGCCGCGACACTCGCGGCCGTGCTCACCTCCGAGGGTCACGCGGGCCGCGCCTATTCCATCACGGCGCCCAGGCCCTACGGCCTCGGGGATATCGCGGCAGCATTGAGCAAGGCCAGCGGCACCAGCGTGGTTTACGAATCCCTCACGTCGGATGCGTTCCGCGCCCGATTGAATGCGACACCCATACCGCCGGGCATCGTCGAAATGTCCGTGGCGCTCGGCGAAGCAATTCGCGCCGGGGAGTTCGATGCAGGGTCGGAAGACGTCGCGCGACTGCTGGGACGCGAGCCGACAACACTGCAGGCGTTTCTCGCGAGCGCCACTCAATAACTCAGGCGTTCGCTGCTGCCATCCGGGCGCGCGCGAAACAATTCGCCATCGCGGATCAGCAGGGCTTCGAACTCGACGCTGCCATCGTCCCGACGGCGCGGGTACACCTGCACGGCAATGACCTTGCCCTCGTACAGCGGCGTGATGCTGGGCACGCGCGTGTGTCCGACGAGAATGCGCGTGACGCCGAAAAACTTGCGGATGCCGTCGATGTCTTCGGCATTTGATTCGACGCCGCCGGGCGCGTCGGAGAAATAGCCGCGATACCACAATGGGCCACGTTCGCCCAACAGGAACTCCGCGCGCTCGCGATCGGCGTCGCTGGCCGGCGCGCCGTCGTTGAGCACGGCTCTCACGGTGCCGTTGATCGCGGCCAGCGTGAGCTTGCGTTCGACCAGCTCGCGCGAGATCCCGCCGTGCAGGCAGAGCAGATCATTGACCTTCATGACCGTGGCCTTGCTGCGCAGCCATTGACCGAGCACGCTGCCGGGGCCAAAGAGCCGCGAGTACGAGTCGACGCCGAGCACCGCCGCCGTCTGCTGATACCGGGGATTGAGATAGCGCAGGTCGCCGCGCATCACCATGGTCTCGTGATTGCCGAGCACATAGGCCACGCCGCCACCGGCCTTGCGTGCCTCGGCCTCGAGCGCATAGATCAGCCACAGGATCTCGGTGTGATGAGCGCCGCGATCGAACACATCGCCAAGAATGACCAGGTAGCCGCGGCCGAAACTCCAGTGCAGCTTGCCGTCGACCACGTGATGACTGATGAGCATGTGGGCAAAGATCTCGTATTCCCCATGTGTGTCGGCGACCACGAACAGCGGCGCTTTCGCGCGGCTCGTCACCGAATCCGGGGCCATCGGCGGCGGCGGCCGCAGCGTGACTTCGAATGCCGGGATGTCCCCGACTGCCGCAACCTTGATCCTGGCGTTCGCGGCCAGCGGATCAACGTGCTTGCGCGGGCCATCAGCGGCCTGTTCGACACTCCATGCCTCGAGCTTGCCCGCGGCGGTGCGCATCACGTAAGGACCGTCGCCCTCGCCGGCTGCAGCGAGAGTCGCCAGAAGCAATCCGCCCAGCACGGCGGCCGCGGATCGCAACTCAAAAACACGGGACTTCATGGGGCACGAGCCTAACGCGAGTCGGCCCGTCATTGACATGTGACCATTTGGTCACATATAGTTTCGCCATGATCAACGAAGACCTGGTGTTCAAGGCGTTGGCGGATTCCTCCCGCCGATTCCTGCTCGATCTGCTGCACAAGCGCGATGGGCAGACGCTCAGCGAACTCGAGTGGGAGCTGGAGATGACCCGCTTTGGGGTCATGAAACACCTCAAGGTGCTCGAGGAAGCCGGGCTCGTGATCACGCGGCGCGATGGGCG
>Ga0207691_10005832_pt1 | contig 11912 bp, 5 predicted proteins | sample KBSM13metaG_FD_184327 | JGI IMG/M metagenome (GOLD analysis project Ga0207691, IMG submission 184327) | Miscanthus rhizosphere microbial communities from Kellogg Biological Station, Michigan, USA - KBS M1-3 metaG (SPAdes) (version 2) | ecosystem: Host-associated > Plants > Roots > Rhizosphere >...
GTCGACGACGTTCCAGGAGCTGGCCGAGCGCATCCAGGGCTACATCCGCGACCAGATGCCGGTCTGGAAGCAGGAACACGAGGGCGTCGAGAACATGACGCTCGCCGTCATGGGCTGCGTCGTCAACGGACCCGGCGAGAGCAAGGCCGCGTCGATCGGCATCTCGCTTCCCGGCACCGGCGAGGAGCCGAGCTGTCCCGTCTACATCGACGGCGCGCACTTCACGACCCTCAAGGGAACCTACGAGGAGCTCTCCGCGGCGTTTCGCGCGCTCGTCGACGACTACGTCGCGACGAAGTACCCACGGCGCGAGGCGACGAGGCCTGTGACGGCCTGAGGCCGTCGGACCCTCACGGGCTGACCGTGTCCCCCGGGAATCCCCAGCGAACGGGCCTCGCACACCTCCCCCTCCACGGCGGCCGCGCGCCCGTGTGGCTCTTCGCGCGGATGGTGCGGCTCTCCCGCGAGATCCTCGGCCACGTCGTGGCGGACTACGGCGCGCCGGAGTTGCTCCGCCGCATGGCCGACCCGTTCTGGTTCCAGGCGTTCGGCTGCGTGCTGGGTTTCGACTGGCACTCGAGCGGCGTCACGACCACGGTGTGCGGCGCGGTCAAGGAGGGCATCCGCGGGCGCGAGGAGGACTTCGGCTTCCACGTCGCCGGCGGCAAGGGAGGCACCTCGCGCAAGGCGCCGGCGGAGATCGCGGCGGCGTGCGAGCGGGCGGCGGCGGACCCGGGTCCGCTCGTCTACGCGAGCCGGATGTCGGCGAAGGTGGACAGCGCGGCGGTACAGGACGGCTACCAGCTCTACCACCATGCGTTCTTCTTCATGCCGTCGGGCGAGTGGTGCGTCGTCCAGCAGGGCATGAGCGACGCGCGCGGCATGGCGCGCCGCTACCACTGGCTCTCCGCGGGCCTCCGGAGCTTCGTGGAGGAGCCCCACGAGGCGGTCTGCTGCGACGCACGGGAGGAGACGACGCTGAATCTCGTCGCCGCCGAGAGCGCGCCCGTCCGGTCCGCGTCCGCCGAGCTCGCACGGCAGTCCCCGTCGGTCACGCTCGAGGCGGTGCGGCGGCTGCCCACTCTCGTGCTTCCCCGCCGCCACGACGTGCGCGAGGAGGACGTGGATCCGCGCTACCTCCGCAAGATCCTGCTCCGCACCTACGAGCGCGCGCCGGAGGACTTCGAGACGCTGCTCGGAATCCCCGGGGTCGGCGCGAAGACGGTGCGCGCGCTCGCCCTCGCCTCCGAGCTGATCCACGGGACGCCCGCCTCGACGCGCGACCCCGCGCGCTTCGCGTTCGCGCACGGCGGCAAGGACGGCCACCCGTTCCCGGTCGATCGCGCGACCTACGACGGCACGATCGACTTCCTCCACGGCGCGCTCGACCGGAGCCGCGTGGACCGCGGCGAGAAGGCCGCCGCGTTCCGGCGACTCGCGGAATTCTCGGCCGGGGCCGGCGAAAATTCTTGCTCTTGACTCCTTTCCTTCGATATACCCGGATCTTCGGCGGGCGCCGGGCAGGCGCTCTTCCAGAACGACTCCTCGACGCCCGTAAGGTATGGGGCTCCGTCGGGACCGCAAGGGTCCCGGCCATTTTCCGGGGAGGTCGATCGTGCGAAGAATCCTGATCGTTTCTCTGCTCGGTGTCTGCCTGACGGCGTTTGCCTCAGGCGAGAAGAAGGATCCGGACCCGGCGCGTTTCGAGGCCGCGGGGGCGCGCGTGTACAGGGCGGAGCCCGGGCGGGCGCTCATGGCGGCGACGAAGGCGGCTCCGGCCGACTCCGTGGCGCGGTTCCTGTCGGGCAAGGGGCTGAGCCCGGCGACCGTAGCCTCGCTGCGGACGGCCGCCGAGAATCGCGCCGCGCGCGGCGGAACGACCCACGTTCGGATGGAGCAGCGGGTCGGGGGTCTCCGCGTGGCCGACGCCTACGTCAAGGCGACCTTCAACGCCCGCGGCGAGCTGATCCACGTGATCGAGAACGTCGCCGCCGTTCCCGCGGCCGGCGTCGCGCCCGCGTCGGTCAACGAGGCCCAGGCGCTGCTGGCGACGCTGGCGCACCTCTACCCCGGCGTCCCGACGCCGGCGCTGCTGACCCGCCAGGGCAACGTCTCCGTGTTCGACCGGCCGCTCGGCTTCCACGAGCCGCCCACGGTCGAGCGGGTCGCCATCGCGATGGACGACGGCTCGCTCCGCGCCGGTTTCGAGGTCGAGACCTGGAGCGAGAAGAACAACGTCCTTCACTACACGCTGGTGGCCGGTGACGGACGCGTGCTCGCGAGCGAGCTGCGGACGAACACCGACCAGTACAAGGTCTTCACCGAGAATCCGAACGTGACGCCGCAGACCGTGGTCTTCGGACCGGGATCCGGCAACGCGGAATCGCCCGCCGGCTGGCTCGCGGGCTCCCAGAAGAGTGTCAACATCGGCGGGAACAACGTCCACGCCTATCTCGACACGGACGCCAACAATTCCCCGGACCCCGGGGGAAGCCCGATCACCAACCAGAAGTTCCTCACCGGCGCGGATCTCACGACGTCTCCCTCGACGACCCAGAACCGGGAGGTGGCGGTCACCAATCTCTTCTACCTGAACAACGTGATGCACGACACGCTCTACAGCCACGGCTTCGACGAGGCCGCCGGCAACTTCCAGATCAACAACTTCGGACAGGGCGGACTCGGCAACGACCCGGTGAACGCGGAGGCGCAGGACGGCTCCGGCGTCGACAACGCCAACTTCGCGACGCCGAAGGACGGACAGAGCCCGCGCATGCAGATGTACCTGTGGACCGGCAAGGGCGTCGACCAGGTCCACATCGGCTCGACGGACTACCCCGCGCAGGGCGCGGTCTTCGGTCCGCCGCTCGACGCGACCGGCATCACCGCGGAGATCGTTCTCGCGAACGACGGCACGGGCACGACGAGCGATGCTTGCGAGGCGCTGCCGAGCGTGACGGGCAAGATCGTTCTCGCCGACCGCGGCACCTGCACGTTCGTCGTCAAGGTCAAGAACGCGCAGAACGCCGGCGCGGTCGGGGTCATCATCGCGAACAACCGCGGCGACTCGATCTTCACCATGGGCGGGACCGATGCCACGATCACGATCCCCTCGGTCTTCGTCGGCCTGACGAGCGGCAACGCGATCAAGGCGACTCCCCTGCCGGCCACCGGGACGATCCGGCTGACGAACCCGCCGCCCCTGCAGCGCGACGGAGACGTCGACTCCGACGTCGTCTTCCACGAGTACGGCCACGGCCTCTCCTGGCGGATGATCGGCAAGATGAGCGGTCCGATGTCGGGCGCGATCGGCGAGGGCAACAGCGACGCGTTCGCGGTGATCCTCGACGAGGACGACGTCGTCGGCGAGTACTCCTTCAACGACCCGCTGGGGCTGCGCAGCGCTCCCTACACGAACTACCCGCGCACCTACGGCGACATCGTGGGCAGCGAGGTGCACCTCGACGGCGAGGTCTACGGCGCGATCGGCTGGAGGCTCTTCCAGCTCTACACCGCGGCCGGAATCCCCAAGTCGAGCCTGCTCGACGATCTCGTGGACGGCATGAACTACACGCCGGCGGGTCCGGCCTTCGAGGACATGCGGGACGGCATCCTCCAGTCGGTTGCCATCAATAATCCCAGCCACGAGTGTCTGGTGTGGCAGGCGTTCGCGCAGTACGGCGTGGGCGTCGGCGCCAAGGGTCAGGTTCGGGGGTCGACCGTCGTCGTGACCGAGTCATTCGCGCTTCCGTCTGAGTGCCAGTAACCCGTTTCTGAGGTTCGAGAGAAGCGGGGCCCGCGCGGGCCCCGCTTTTTTTCAGCGCTTCCCGGAGGCCGGCGCGAGGCGAGAGAGCGCGGACGCCCAGTCCAGTACGACGTTCACCTGCCGCCAGTCGCGTCCGGCGAGCCCGGTCACGAACACGAACGTCTGCCCGTCCCGCGTCACGTCGAAGTTGCGCAGCGGCAGCGACCCGCGGTCGTACGGACCGGCGTCGAAGAGCTCGCGAATCGGTCCGACCTTGTACGCAGGCTGCATCTGCAGGTCGACCGTCATCACCTTCTTGTCGTTCATGAAGACGAGGCCCTGGTCCGTCCAGATCGGGTAGGCGCCGCGCTCGGAGGTGATCTGCAACTTTCCGCCCGCGCCCGACACGGGACGGACCAGGATCTGCGACGGGCTGCCCGGCAGGAGGACGGTGTACGCGATCCAGCGGCCGTCCGGCGAGAACACGGGACAGGACGCGTTGGACTCGAAGGGCGTCTCCTTGCGGTCCGGCCACGAGACGGTGACGATGTCGGTCGACGGGAAGTTCTGCGTGATGGCGAGCGTCGAGCCGTCGCGCGACCAGTCCGCGGGCAGCTCCGGGCGGGCGTGCGGATGCAGGGGCTCCTCCTCGCCGGAGCCGTCGGCGTTCTTGAAGTAGATGCCCTGGTGCGCGCGATCCGAGCTGAAGGCGATACGGCGGCCGTCGCTGGACCAGATGGGGTAGTAGTTGCCGTTGCCGTTGCCGAAGGTCAGTCGCGTGAGCGCGCCCGTCTCGACGTCGACCGTCCAGACGTCGTCGGAGTTGCCGTGGCCGGGACCGATCGAGACGGCGACGCGCTTGGCATCGGGCGAGAGGCGAGGATAGTGGTACGAGCGCGCCGGAGCGGGCACGGAGCGCGGTTTCCCGGTGCGGTCCGTGAGGACGATCGAGCGTGAGGTCCCGACGCCCTCCGTCGGCACCATTGCCGCCGAGCCGTCGGCGCCCAGGGCGATGTACGCGACGCCGCTCGAGGGGTCGCAGCTGACGCGATCGTTCAGGGCGACGGGATCGCCGATCGCTTTCCGCCCGGTCGCGTCGAACGGAAGGGCGAAGAGCGTCTCCGAGCGCAGGAAAACGAGGTGGCCGCTCGGCGCATAACGCGCCATGCTCCCGCCCTCGTAGAGCTTGCGGATCTTGCGGGTCTCCGGCTCCCAGAGAGCGATGCGCGCGTCGTCGTAGTTGCCGGGGCCCGTGAGCGTGCCGATCGTGAAGAGGACCGCCGAGCTCCCGGGAAGATAGCTCGGCCAGCGGTGAGTGCGCTCGCCGGCCTTCTCGTCGACTTTCGTCAGGATCTCCGGCTTTCCTCCGCGCGCGGAGATTCGAGAGAGACCCGTGGTGAAGTCCGGTGAATACACGATCGAGTCGTCCTCGAGCCACACCCCGCCCCGGTTGTTCGGCGCGTCGGCCAGCACCGTCGCGGCTCCGCCTTCGACCGGCACCTTCTTCAATCTGCCGTCCGCGAAGAACGCGACCCATCGGCCGTCGGGTGAGAAGAAGGGCGACGTCGCGCCGTCGGCGCCGGCGATCGCCTTCGGCTCGATCCGCTCCCGGGTGCGGAGGAAGAGCTGGCGCTTGCCGTCGTGATCCGCGAGGAAGACGACCCTCGTCCCGTCCCGCGAAACGTCCAGGACCGGCATGTCGTCGAAGGGGACCTGGTCCGTCTCGGGAAGCGTCACGGCGAAGGCGATCGGGGACGCCGCCGGCGCCGCCTGCGGGCGAAGCGCGCGCCACCAGCCGGCGGCCGCCAGCAGACCCAGTCCGGCGAGGGCGAGAAGCCATGACGCCTTCGGGCGCCGCCGCATCGGTCCGGCGGTCGTGGCGGACGGGGCGTCGAGCCTCTCATCCATCTCGAGGCGCGCGTCGGCGATGTCGTGGAAGCGCGTCTTCGGATCGCGGTCCAGACAGCGGCGCAGCACGCGCCGCACGGACACCGGCGTCTCGGAAGGCAGCGCGGCCCAGTCGATGTCGGCCCGCAGCACCGCCGCGAGCACGTCCGACACGGTCTCGCCCTCGAACGCCTTGCGCCCGGTCAGCATCTCGTAGACCACCGCGCCGAACGCCCAGATGTCCGCGCGCTTGTCCACGGCCTTGCCGCGCGCCTGCTCCGGCGACATGTACGCCGCGGTGCCGATCACGACGCCCGCCTGGGTCGATGCGGCCGTCAGCGTCGGCGAGCGCGTGAGATCGGGTGAAGAAGACCCATCCCGGTTGAGCGCCTTCGCCAGTCCGAAGTCGAGCACCTTGACCCGGCCGTCGGGCGTGATCTTCACGTTCGCCGGCTTCAAGTCGCGGTGGACGATCCCCCTGTCGTGGGCCGCCTCGAGCGCCTCCGCGATCTGTCGCGCAATCGCGAGCGACTCGTCCACGGGGATCGGACCGGCCGCGATCCGCTCCGCGACCGTATCCCCCTCGACGAGCTCGAGCACGAGCGCCTCGAGGTCGCCCGACTTCTCGAGGCCGTAGATCCCCGCGATGTGGGCGTGGTTGAGCGCCGCGAGCAGCTGCGCCTCGCGCTGGAAGCGCGCGAGGCGTTCCGCGTCCTGCGCGACCGACTCGGGCAGCACTTTGATCGCGACGTCGCGGTTGAGCTTCGCGTCGCGCGCGCGATAGACCTCGCCCATCCCTCCCGCGCCCAGCGGCGAGAGGATCTCGTAGGGACCGAGGCGAGTGCCGGATGTGAGCGTCACTTCAGTCCCGCGGTCCAGTTCTCGACCAGGGCGACTCGCGCGGGCTCGGCGGTCCCGGGCGGCACCGCGAGGAGGAACCGCTGGCCGTCGTGGGTCACCGCGAGCGCCGTGAAGGTCGGCATGGTGAAGAGCTTTCGCGACCGGCCGATCTCGACGCCGTCGCCGGTCGCCTTGAGCTCGACGAGGTTGGAGGTGTTGGTAGCGGGGTTTCCGTAGAAGAGCTCGAGTCCCCTTCCGGAGAACCCGCCGCCGGCCGTGCCGTCGACCGAGACCTGAGATGGAGACCCCGGCCCCGGGAAGGGAGTCACGTAGAGCTCGGCCCGGCCCGACTCGGTGGAGACGTACGACAGCCACTTCCCGTCCGGGGAGAAGGTCGGATAGACCTCGTCGAAGTCGGAGGCGATGAACGCGTGGGGCTTCTCGCCGCCGTCCGCGGAGACGGGGACGATCCATACGTCGCCTCCTGTCTTCCGCCCCGTCCCCGTCACCTCGGCCGCGAGGTATTTTCCGTCCCAGGACCAATCCGTCGGCTTCCCGACGTCGTCGAAGCGCGCGAGGACGCGTTCCGTTCCTCCGGCGGAAGGCTTGACGCAGATCTCGGTACCGAGTCCCGACCGCCTCGCATACGCGATGTGTGCCCCGTCGGGAGCCCAGATCGGCCAATCGGCGGCGGCCCCCGACGTCAGCCGGGTATGTGTGCCGCGCGCATCGAGGATCCAGACGCTCGGGTCGCCGGTCGAGGGATCCGCGATGCCGGCCGCCACGCGCTGACCGTCGAAGGAGACCGCGACGTTGGTGTACTCAGCGGGATCGCCGATGGTGTCGCCCACGGGCTTCCCCGTCAGGTCGTAGAAGCGCAGCTGGGTCTTCGGCGTCCCGACCCCCGTGGCGTAGGCGAGGAGCCCCGAGTCCGAAACGGCGAAGCTGCCGCGGAAGAAGCCGGGATCGTATTGGACTCCCTGCGCGATGGGCATGGGATCGCCCGAGAGCTTCCGCGCCGCCGGGTCGAAGCGCTGCGCGACGAGAACCCCCTCGCGCAGGTAGAGAAGGTACCCGGACGCATAGACGACGTTGGAACGCGTCTGCAGAATCTCGGTCTTCTCCCTCGCGTCGAGCGCCGCCTCGTAGATCGCGTTGATCTCGCTCTTGGCGCCCGCTCCGTGCGACGCGGCCATGTAGAGGAATCGGCGCCCGTCCGGAAGGAACGTCGCCCAGCGGTGGGTGGTCTCACCCGGGGCGAGCGTCGTTGCCGGCGCGGGCTTTCCGCCGGCGGCGGGCACGCGGAAGATGGAGTTCGTCGGATCGGGCGAGAAGAGGATGACGCCGTCCCTGTTCCAGCTTCCGCTCCGCCCCTCCGGCGCGTCACAGATCGTCAGCGCGGGGCCGCCCGAAATGTCGACCTTCTGGAGCTTGCGGTCGGCGAAGAACGCCAGGAAGCGAGAATCCGGTGACCAGAAGGGGAATCGCGCATTCTCCGCTCCGGCGATTGCCCGCGGGGCGGCCTCGGCGAGAGGCTCGAGAAACAACGTCGTCTTGTCTCCGTCGCGGACGGCGAACGTCGCGAAACGTCCGTCGGGCGAGAGCGTCAGGGATCCGCCATCCGCGTCGAGCACAGAGAACTCCGTCTTCGGCGGCGGAAGCAGGTACGACCGCATGCGGGCCGCCGGCGCCGCCGGGGCGCGCCGGAGGTAGCCGAAGGCCGCGAGCCCGGCCAGGAGAAGCGCGACCGCGGCCACGGTCCAGGCGAGCCGCTCGCGGGACCGGCGCCGCGCGAGCACGGGCGCGGGGAGGCCCGCCTGCGAGCCGCCCTCCGCGATCCACTGGAGCTGAAGCTTGACGTCGTGCGCGGTCTGGAAGCGGTCCTCCGGGTCCTTCGCGAGGCAGGTCTTCACGACGCGGTTGAGCGCGGGCGGCGTGAGCGGCGAGATCTCCGTGATCGCCGGCGGGTCGTCGCGGAGGATCGATCCGATCAGCGAGGCCTGGCTCGACCCGGTGAATGCCTTCTTCCCCGTCGCCATCTCGTAGAGCACGGCGCCGAACGCGAAGAGGTCGCTGCGCGCGTCGGCCTCCTTGCCCTCGAGCTGCTCGGGCGACATGTACTGGAACGTGCCGAGAATGGTGCCGCGCTCGGTCAGCGGCTTGCTCGCCGGCGCCTCGGTCGCGAGTCGCGACACGCTGTTCGCGACCCCGGCTCCTGCGGTGCCCGCGTGGAACTTCGCCAGCCCGAAGTCGAGCAGCTTCACCCCGCCCTTCGTCAGCATGACGTTGCCGGGCTTCAGGTCCCGGTGGACGATGCCCGCGCGGTGCGCCTTGTCGAGCGCGTCGGCCATCTCGATGCCGTAGCGAAGGAGCGGCTCGGCCGGAAGCGGGCCGCGCGCCACGCGATCCGCGAGCGTCTCGCCCTCGAGGTACTCCATGACCAGGAACTCGAGGTTCGCCTCGCGGCCGATGTCGTAGAGCGCGCAGATGTGCGGGTGCGTGATCTGAGAGATCGTCTTCGCCTCGCGCTCGAAGCGCTGCCGCATCTCCTCCGACGAGGAGAGGTGCGGCGGCAGCACCTTGATCGCCACCGTGCGCTCAAGCCGCGAGTCCCGCGCGCGATACACCTCCCCCATGCCACCCGAGCCCAGCGGCGACAGAATCTCGTACGGTCCGAGGCGGGCGCCGGGAGGGATCACGGCGAGACCTTGCCGCTCATCCCGTTCAGAAGCACCCGCAGGGGGCTCGAAGCGGGGTCCTGCGTCGGGAAGACGAGAACGAACCGCTTTCCGTCCGAGCTCACGGCGTACTGGCGAAGCGTCGTCAAGTTCCGGAACCGCGTCTGGAAGAGCTGTACCGGAGTTCCGCTCGAAAAGGACTCGCCCACCGGGGAGACCGGCGCTGCCATCAAGAACCCGTCGACCCCGACAAAGAAGATCTCCTTTCCGTCGCCTCTCCAGTAGGGCCAGCCGCCGCCACGCGTCGAGACCTGCCATTTCTCGTCCGTGACCGGAAAACGGCGCACGTAGACCTCGAAGCGGCCCGACTCGTCCGAACCGTACGCCAGCCAGCGCCCGTCCGGCGAGAGGCGCGCCGATCTTTCGCCCGCACTGGTCGCGATGAGAGGAGCGAGCTTGCGGTCTCCGTGAAGAGGCAACGACCATACATCCCCGCTCCGGTTCGTGTTCTGGACGATGAGCGATTGGCCGTCCGGCGTCTCGTCCTGGGGCGATTCGAATGCCCGGCCCGAGAAGATCGGTTCCTCCGGACCGCCCTGGACGGGCTTGCGGCGAATTTCAAATTGCTTCAGACCCAGCACGCGGTAGTAGATGAACTTGGAATCCCTGCTGAAGACGGGCGCGTTCGCCGCTTCCGCGAAGGTGAACCTCGTCGCCACGTCCCGCCGGACGTCGAAGATCCAGACGTCAGAGCTGGACAGGCTCCCGTTCGCGTAGGCGACGAGAGTGCCGTCGGGCGACAGGGCCAGGCCCGTGTTCCCGAGGGCCGCGCTGGCGCTCGTCCGACCGACGACGTTTCCGGCCCGATCGAGCCACTCGATGGGAGCCTGATAGCCGGCGTCGCGAAACGCGAGTATCCCGGCTTCGGAGACGGAGAAGAGCCTCCGGAAGGCCGCCACCTGACCCTCGTCGACGAGCCGCAAGAGGATCTCCGGTTCGCCGACGAGTCGCTCGCGGGTCAGGTCCACGTGTTGGACGACGAGCGAGTCTCCTCTGGCGTAGAGCAGACGATCGGGAGGCACGAATTGGGCGCCCTCGTGGCTCTGCTGCCAGAATTTCAACTCGGTCGAACCGAGGGTTCCGAGGTAGATCCCCGTCGTCGCCAAGTTGCCTGTCCGAACGAAAACGATGAAGCGTCTTCCGTCGGGAAGAAACTCCGGCCAGCGATGAATCACGTCACCGCGGGTGAGGTCGAGCTTCGTGGCCGGCGTCGGTGTGCCACCGGCCGCTTCCACTCGCGAGATGTCGGCGCTCGAAGAATTCGCGAAGAGGATGATCCCGTCTCGATTCCACGTCGCGCCGCGGCCCAGGTCTGCGTCGCAGATGATCTGGATGGCGCCGCTCTCGAGCTCCAGCTTCTTGAGCTTGCTCTGGGCGAAGAAGCCGAGGGATCGCCCATCCGGCGACCAGAAAGGGCTCTCGGCGCTCTCGGTTCCCGGGAGGGAGTGCGCCGCCTCCTCGTCGAGGGCCTGGAGCCAGATCTGATTGCGGCCCTCGCCCGACCCCACGAAGGCGAGACGACGAGCATCGGGAGAAAGGCAGAAAAAATCCGTCCATCCCACGCCCGGAGGCGGCGAGATCGAGAGAACCATTCGAGGTGACGGAGCGGCCGCGGGGCGACGGGAGAGCAGAACAGCCGCGGCCACCAGAGTGGCCAGTACCGCGACGCCCCATGCGAAGCCCTGGCGACTGCGTCTCCCCGAGACCGCCGCCGGCGCCGCGATTCCGGCGGCCGAGCCTTCCGCAATCCACTTTAGTTCGCTCCGGAGGTCAGCCGCGCTCTGCCATCGGTCCTCCGGGTCTTTGGCCAGGCATTTCTTGACGATGTGATCCAGCGCCGGCGGCGCCATCCGGTGGACCGACGAGATCGCGGGAGGCTCCGACGACATGATCGACGTGATCAACGAGGCCTGGTTCGACCCCGAGAACGCCTTCTTCCCCGTCGCCATCTCGTAGAGGAGCGCGCCGAACGCGAAGACGTCGGTCCGCGCGTCCGCCTCCTTGCCCTCCAGCTGCTCGGGCGCCATGTACTGGAACGTCCCCAGGATCGTGCCCTCCTGCGTCAGCCCCTGCTGCGTGGGCAGCGACGTCAGACTCGACGGCGGCGTCGCCGGCGACATGGCCTTGGCCAACCCGAAGTCGAGGAGCTTCACCCCCGACTTCGTCAGCATCACGTTGCCGGGTTTCAGATCCCGATGCACGATCCCCTGCCGGTGCGCCTTGTCGAGAGCGTCCGCGATCTCGATCCCGTGTCGCAGCGTGGATTCGAGGGGCAGGGGTCCCCTCGCGAGGCGGACGAGCAGCGTCTCGCCCTCGAGATATTCCATGACGAGATACTCGAGGTCGCCTTCTCTCCCGACGTCGAAGAGAGCGCAGATATGGGGATGCGAGAGCTGCGAGATCGTCTTCGCCTCGCGCTCGAACCGCTGCCGCGCCTCGGGCGAGGCCGCCGCGTGCGTCGGCAGCACCTTGACGGCGACCGTCCGCTCAAGCCGCGAGTCCCGCGCGCGATAGACCTCGCCCATCCCACCCGCTCCGAGCGGAGCCAGGATCTCGTAGGGACCGAGCTTCGTTCCGGCTGTCAGTGTCAGAGGGCCCAAGCGTACAACGGCTGATACTCTTCGGCCGCCGCATCCGCTTCCCTTCACCGGATGCGGGAGGAGCAAGAGATGAAGATCCGCATTCGACCGTCGTCCCTGCGA
>Ga0207691_10005833_pt1 | contig 11911 bp, 9 predicted proteins | sample KBSM13metaG_FD_184327 | JGI IMG/M metagenome (GOLD analysis project Ga0207691, IMG submission 184327) | Miscanthus rhizosphere microbial communities from Kellogg Biological Station, Michigan, USA - KBS M1-3 metaG (SPAdes) (version 2) | ecosystem: Host-associated > Plants > Roots > Rhizosphere >...
GACCCTGAGCGGCCGTCCAGGTTCGCGAACACCGGACGTTCCGCTGCGGTTCAGCGGCGTATTAGTGCCCTCCAATGCCACCGGTTGCTAGCGACAGATGGGGTTCTCTCAAAGACTATCAGCCTTTAAGGCCACTCATCACCACGCCTTGGACCACCCAACGCTGCAGCGTGATGAAGATCACGAGGATGGGCAGGATGCTGATCATTGCGGCGGCGGTGAGCAGATTGTATTCGATGAAATACATGTTGGTGAAACTCATCAGGCCCATGGTAACCACCTTCATCTGGGGACTGCTGATCACCACCATCGGCCAGAAGAATTCGTTCCAGCTCCACATAAACTTAATGATCAGCAGCGTGGCAATGGCTGGCTTCACCGACGGCAGAACCACCAGGAAGAAAATTCGGAGCTCACTAGCCCCGTCGATGCGGGCCGCGTCGATGTAGTCGTTGGGAATCGTCTCGATCGCGTTCCGCATCAGGAAAATGCCGAAGACGCTGACGAGGTCAGGCGCGACGATGCCGGCGTAGGTGTCCAGCAGTCCCAGATCATTCATCCATATGTACAGTGGCACTACAACCGATTGGAAGGGGACCATAAGGATGCCAACGACTGCGAGAAAGAAAACATCGCGGCCGGGAAACTGATACTTTGCAAATCCGAATCCAGCCAGCGACGAGACCACCACGCTGCTCACGGCGGCAACCGCAGCGACGATTGCGCTATTGAGCAAGTAGCGCATGAAAGGCTCGCGCTTGAAGACTTCGACGTAGTTGCTGAGGTTGAGCCAGTGATCGGGCGCAATCTGAAGCGGCACGCGCTGGATTTCCGGGGAGGTCTTCAGCGAAGTCACCGCCATCCAAAAGAACGGAAAGAAGACGACGATAGCGCCGCTGGCGACCGCCAGCATGATGACCCATCGGACGTGCACTCGCCTGGTGGCGCGCGTTTCGCGGGTATCCGGTTTGACCGATTGCGCGATTGAATTCATGAGGATCGAAGGCTATTCAGTACACGACAGGTTTTCGGAGGAATCGCCATTGCAGCAACGTCACGAGCATGAGCGTGACGAAAACGAAGACCGCCATGACGGAGGCGTCGCCGAAGCGGAAGTATTTGAAGGCCGTGTCATACAGCAACCCGATGATGGTCTGACTCGCGCCCGCCGGTCCGCCCTGGGTGGTCGCGTACACCTGGTCGAAGATCTTGAAATTGAATATGAGCTCGAGAATGCACACCATGATGATCTGCGAGTTCAGCAGCGGCAGCGTGATGTACCGGAGCCGTTGAACCGCACTGGCGCCGTCGATGTTGGCCGCCTCGTAATACTCCTCCGGGATCGATTGCAGCGCAGCTAGGAAGATCATCGTGTCGAAACCAATGCGGACCCAGATGCTCACGGCGGCTATGGCCGGGCGCACCTCCGCCAGGCTTTGCAGCCATTTCTGGGGCGGAATGCCGACGAACGACAGCGCATAGTTGAGAAAGCCGTAGATGGGATCGTAGATCCATTGCCAGATCAGCGCGGCGGCAACCAGCGAGGTGGCGAAGGGCAGGAAGTACATCGAAGCCCAGAGGTTGCGCCACTTAAGACTGGTGATCCGGTTGAGACCGAGTGCCACGGCGAGGGCAAGTACTACCGTGGTCGGCACCGACAACAACAGGAGCTGGACAGTGTTCCCCACGGCGGTCCAGAACGTGGGGTCGGTGAGCACCTTTTCATAAAGGCGCAGTCCCACGAACTCCTTCGCTCCGCCCGGGGCGATCTTGTAGAACGAATACATGATCGACTGTGCGAGCGGCAGGATGAAAACCGAACCGAAGAACAGCAGCGCGGGCAGAACGAACAGGAATCCCGCGCGCTTGCGGCGTTCCAGGGGGTTCCTGGGAAACGCGATCCGAAACCATTGGCGCATGGCGGTGGGAAACAGTCGATGATCGCCTCGGCCGTCTCGTGCGCGCGGTACTGCGCGCCCACGTCGAGGCAAGCACCTGCGGTAGCGCGGCTACCGCAGGTTGTCTTTCAAGGAGACCGCTAGTCCTTGAGGATGCGATCCATCTTGGCGGCAGCTTCGTCCAGCAACGGCTTCGGCTGACCTTTGCCAAACATCACGCCGACGACAGCCTCACCGAAAGCGGTTGCCAGCTCGTTCGATTTCGGGTGGAAATAGGTTGGCGGCACCTGCTGGGCCAGCATGTCCTTTGTGGACTGATAGTCGGGCCTTGACTTGACGTAGTCGCTATCGAGGTTCGCCGTCCACACGGGGAGGATCCCCTGCATCTGATGATGCTCCATGTCGTCCTTGGGATTGCTGATGAATCGCATGAACTCCCATGCTACTTGCTTGTTGGGGCTGTTCTTGTAAACCAGGTCCGTCCACGGGAACAGCGCGCCCGCACCTGGGCAGATCTTTTCGCAGGGCAGCGCGTAGACTTTGAAGTTCACATCAGGCGCGTTCTTCTTCAGCCAGCCGAAGAACCACGACTCGCGGAAGATGATGGCGGCCCGTTTCTGGCCGAACGCGTCTTCGGGATTGCCGAACGCCAGACTCGCCACCTTGTCCTTGTTGACCAGATCGCCAAAAAACGTAAGCGCTGCCACCATCTGCGGACTGTTGGCGTAACCACTCGCCTTGTCCAGATCCGGGCTCAGCATCCTCGCACCCCAGGCGTGGGCAAACGGGAGGAACTTGTCCGTGATACCGACTGGAGCACCCTTGCTCCGGATCGCAAAGCCTACCTGCGTCGGCTCGCCGCCCTTTGGATCGGCGATCGTCAGCTTTTTAAGGTCCGCCAACCACTTATCGAAGGTCTTGGGCGGATCGTCCGGATTGAGGCCGGCCTTCTTGAACATGTCGACGTTGATGTACATCTGCTGGAAGTTGCCATGTTCGATGGGGATACCGTAGCGCGCGCCCTTCCACTTGCCGACCTCAACCATGTACTTGGGCAGATTCTCGTCGTAGGTCTTGGCAAGGTCAGCGGGCATCTTGTCGCAGAAATCGTACTGACCGCACCACTGGTGCGTCATCCCCATGAAGATGTCGGGCGCGCTGTTCTTGGCCATCAGAGCCGCGAGGTACTTTGCCTCGTATCCCTGATACGGGATGCTGACCACCTCGACCTCATAGCCGGACTTCTTGGCGAACTCCTTCCCTTTTTCTGCGTACCACTTGTTGAATTCCGGGTTCTGATCCCAGTGGGTCCAGAGAACCAGCTTTTTCTGTTGAGCGACGCTAGCGTTAGGGAACGTAACGGCCAACATCACCGTCGTAAGAGTCGCTAGGATCAACCATCTACCTCGTGTCATGAACTGTCCCTTTTTTTGTCTGCGAATTCCTCAACACAACTGGATAACGCATCGCTTCGACGGGCCGATCCGCTGCGTTTAACAGGTCCGATTTTTCTTGTCAATGATGCATTGCATTAACAAGTTGGGCGAGCGACACGCATGGACGGCGACGTGAGGCAGAGCAGACGAGGGGGTGGCGGCCCGCACAGCAGCGATGGCCGCCCTGGAGGAAGAAGCGCTACGACCGCAGTTGACTGGTCAGCGACCGTCGGGTTCGGCAGTCGCGACCGGCCCAGCTTGAATTAGACCTCCGTTTGCTCCGCGATCTCCAGTGCGTCGTCAACCTCGATCCCAAGCTATCTGACGGTACTTTCAAGCTTGGTATGCCCAAGAAGCAATTGAACAGCTCGGATATTCTTGGTCCGCCGGTAGATCAGCGTCGGTTTGGTGCGCCGCATCGAGTGCGTGCCATAGGCCGCCGGGTCAAGCCCAATCGACCCCGCCCAGGCCCCGACGATCCGGGAGTACTGCCGGGTTGATAGATGGGGCGACGCCGACACACGGCTCGGAAAAAGGAACTGGTCCGATTTCAGATGCGCCGCCGCGAGCCAAGCGGCGACCGCTTCTCGCGCTTGCTCAGTGACCTCCAATTGCACAGGCCGCTGGGTCTTCTTCTGCATGACGATTGCTCGGGGAGCGACGTGACTGCCCTGGACCACGTCGTGGACTCGAAGCCCGACCAGATCGCACCCCCGTAACTTGCTATCGATAGCGAGGTTGAACAACGCGAGTTCGCGCGTTCGATGATCCAACTGCAGCCGAATCCGGATGGCCCAGATCTCTTTCAGCTTTAGCGGGGGCTTCTGACCGAGCAGCTTACCTTTGTTCCACGGTGATGCACGGCCTGTGATGGTCGTAGCGGTATCCATGACCGACTCCTCTGTTGAGGGAAAGGAGCCTCATGGTGATCTTCGCCGACGGGCGCTTGTCGACCCATTGCTGCCTGTCGCGCTCTGGAGAAGCGGACGTTCGCGGATTGCCGAAGGGCCATGAGCGTGCCGAGCGTTCCGAGGTTTCTTCTTCCAAGCCGGTATGGCCCCGGGGCTGGAAGTGGCATTGCTTCTTTATTGGCAGATGCCCACTTCGGCAAGCAGCGGCCCCGCAGCCTTTCGCAGCGCCGCGGTAAAGCGTGTGCCAAGTTCCGGTATGCCGAAATAGTTGTTCCCGGTCAAGCGGTCGCGAACATACACGGGATCGTGACGCAGCAGGAACGCAATGGCCGCTTGTGCCGCCTCGGGCTCCCCGGATTCAGCGAGGCAGGCTGCCAAGATACCGTAGCCGTGAATGAAATTCGAATTCTCCTCTATTGCCATTCGCGCCCAGCCCACGCCATCCTTCGGCGAACCGGCGACGAAGGCGGCAAATGCAATCACCCAGTGCGAAATGTAGCGCTGCGGGTCACGCGGACTGAGGCGAAGCGCCAATTCAGCGTGCCCCTTTGCCTTCGCCGCGAGTCCCATATTGAACTCGGCCCAGGCAAGATACTGCAGCGTCCGGCAATCATTGGGATTGAGTTCATGCGCGCGGCGCAGGTTGCTGAGAGCTTCCGCCGCCCGGCGGCGTCGAATCGCAGCGTGGCCGATCAGGTAATAGCCCGCATGGTTGGTCGGATCGAGATCGCGCAATGTCTCGGCCACCGCCGCCGCCTTGTCCAGCAGCACCGGCATGTCTTCTCGGAATCGGGCGTTGTCCGCCAGTTCGGAAAGCGCTTCGGCCAGCGCGTAGCAGGCCGGCACGCTGGCCGCATCGGCAGAAAGAGCATCATTGGCCAGATCGCGGGCCTTCTCGATCAACGATGTGTCGTGTGCATACTCACCACGTCGGCACAAAGACAAGGATTGCATCGCGAGGTCGTAAGCGCGCAGCGCCTGAAGCGGCATCCGCCCGATGCGTGACTGCTCCGCCAGGATGATTTCCGGCGCGATCGTTCCGACGATGCGCCGGGCGATATCCTCCTGCAGCTTGAAGATGTCCTTGAGATCGCCATCGTACCGCTCGGCCCAGACGTGCCCCCCCGTGCCGGCCTCGATGAGCTGGCTCGTAATCCGCACCCGATCGCCGGCCTTGCGCACGCTGCCCTCCAGCACGTAGCGGACGCCCAGTTCGCGGCCGACCTGTTTCACGTCGATGGCCTGGCCCTTGTAGGTGAATGACGAATTGCGCGCGATCACGAACAGCGAGGAGAACCGCGACAGCCCCGTGATGATGTCTTCGACGATTCCGTCCGCAAAGTATTCTTGCTCCGCGTCGCCGATCATGTTGGCAAACGGCAAGACGGCGATCGACGGTTTGTCGGGGAGCTTTGGATGCGTCGAACGAGGTGTAACAGATGCCCCTGGCAAAGCGCCGGCACGGGAGCGCCAGACCCGCACCGGCTGGTCGATGTTCTTCAGTTGCTGCGCACCGTCGTCAACGAACGTGCATTCAATCTTGTTGCGGATGTATTCATGGACGGGCTGCGAAATGCAGATGCCGCCGGGATCGGCGACCTCCTGTAAGCGCGCCGCGACATTGACCCCATCGCCGAAGATATCGTCGCCATCAATGATGATGTCACCAACATTGACGCCGATACGAAAATCGAGTCGCTGATCGGGGACAATGCCTTCGTTGCGCGCTGCCATGCCCCGCTGCAGATCAACTGCGCAGCGCACCGCATCGACTACGCTTGAGAATTCCAGCAACAGACCATCACCGGTCGTCTTGACGATGCGGCCGTCATGTTCGGCGATCGTTGGGTCAATGAGCTCCCGCCGGTGGGCTTTCAGCGTCGCCAAGGTGCCGCTGTCGTCCACGCCCATGAGGCGCGAGTAGCCGGCCACGTCGAGTGAGACGATTGCCGCAAGCCGCCGATGGTCCCGCGCCACGTCTCCTCCCCTGAGCGGTGTTCCCCGCACCACGATATTGAACACGCGCTAACTGCACAATGTACCATCGGACATGCTCGCTAATGCCCGGAGAGGGACGGTAGGGACTATGAGCGACTGCTGTCGGCGTCTTCGCACCGTGACCGCAGTTGGCCGAGAGCAGCTAGTCACCGAAGGCAGCTTCCGACCCTGAGCAGCCATCAAGCACGCGGAAGGCCGTCGTTCAAATCCTGCACGATGATTTTGCGTCTAATGCGAAGTAGGTGACAATCTGCCCGGACTTGGTCGGGCGCGACGGCAGCACCGGCCTCCTGGCCTTCTCCCATGAGTCGCGATCGCCCGTACGTGAGCAGCGCTTCCAAAGCGGTTTTTCTGAGTTATGCGTCGCAAGATGCCGAAGCCGCTCAGCACATCTGTGACGCGCTGCGCGCAATGAACGTCGAGGTGTGGTTCGACCAGAGCGAGTTGCGCGGAGGCGATGCCTGGGATGCGTTGATTCGCCGGCAGATCAGGGAATGCGCTCTGTTTGTACCGGTTATCTCAACAAACACGCAGTCGCGCAGCGAAGGCTATTTTCGCCTGGAATGGAAGCTCGCGGTCGACCGCTCGCACTTGATAGCCGATGACCAGGCGTTCCTGGTGCCGGTGGTGATCGACTCGACGGTCGACGAGGCCGCGCGCGTGCCCGACAAATTCCGCGAGGTACAGTGGACGCGCCTCTCAGCGGACGCAGCGTTCGCGGCCTTCGCCGACCATTTGTATCGACTGCTGAACGGTACGGCGCTCGCCCTGGTCGCGCCGGCGCGTCCGGGTTCGGTGCCGGCCTCTACTGTCCGTGCCCAACCCTTGTCGATTGCGGTGCTGCCGTTCGTCAATCGTAGCCGGGCGGAGGAGGATGAATATTTCTCCGACGGGCTCGCCGACGAGTTGCTGAACGTGCTGGCCAAGATTCGCGGGTTACGGGTGGCGGCGCGCTCGTCAGCGTATGCCTTCAAAGGCAAGGGCGCCGTTATCGCAGAGGTGGGCCGCGCGCTGAACGTAGCTACGATTCTCGAAGGCAGCGTGCGCAAGTCGGGCAACCGGATGCGAATCTCGGTGCAGCTGGTGAAAGTCGCCGACGGCTACCACCTGTGGTCGCAGACCTACGATCGGTTGCTGGAGGACATCTTTGCGGTTCAGGACGACATCGCACAATCGGTGGTCGCGGAGTTGCGTACGGCGCTGTTCGGCGAGACCGAGGCGAAGGCGGGGCAGCAAGCGTCGGCGCAGGTGGCCGCCGCAGCGAAGGGACGTACCAACGACCCGGAGGCGCACCGACTCTTCTTGCAGGCAAGGTACTTGATTCTGCGACTGACGCGCGATGACGTAACGACGGGGATTGCGTACCTGAAGCAGGCGCTGGAGCTTGAACCCGCATTAGCGCTCGCTTGGGCAAAACTCGCGAGCGCGTATTCGACGGAAGTGGATCTGGGCTGGGTGCCAGCAGTCGAAGGAGTCGCGCGGGCGCGGGAAGCACTGGATCACGCGCTCGCGCTCGAGCCCGACCTCGCCCAAGGGCACGCCCAGATGGGCTGGATCCGAATGTACTACGACTGGGACTGGCGCGCGGCCGAGGCGTCATTGCAACAGGCGCAACTTCTCGCGCCGGGAAATCCTGATGTACTACTTCCAGCCGGTGCGATGGCCCTTACACTTGGTCGAATCGACGATGCAATAGAACTATTTCGCCAGGTAGTGGCGCACGACCCGTTGCGTGCGTCAGGCTATAGCAACTTGGGCATGGCGCTCAACGCGGGTGATCGCCTGGTCGAATCGGAGTCGGCATATCGGAAAGCGGTGGAACTCGGTCCGCAGCGAGAAGACCTGCGTGCCAATTTGGCGCTAAACCTGCTAGCGCAGGGACGGGTCGACGAGGCGCTGGCCGAAGCGCTGCGCGAGCCACATGAATCAATTCGTTTCTGGGCGATCGCCATTATTGAGCACGCCGCGGGTCATTTTACCGAATCCAATGTCGCATTGCAGAAAGTGATCGCCAAAAGCCAAGGCGCCAACGCCTATCAAGTCGCCGAGGTGTATGCAGCGCGGGGCGAAATCGACGTCGCCTTCCAGTGGCTGGAGCGGGCGTATGCGCAACGCGATGGCGGTCTTGCTGAAATTAAGACCAATCGACTCTTTCGCTCGCTACACACTGATCTGCGCTGGCGAGATTTCATGTGCAAGATGCGGCTCGCAGACTAGGCAGATGCTGTTGACAGGTGCCAGCGACTTCACACGGTCCGTGATCCTTCGCTATGTCCGCTGTCAGCACTCGCATGTATGACCGTTGTTGGCCGATCGCCGACGCTCTTGCGCGGCCACCCTGTCGGAGCGCGTGCGGGTGTCCCGCCACATCTTGGCCAAGTTCGATCGTCGTGATCGCGTGATCGCGTGCTTGCAATCTGGACGAGCACCCGAACCGCCGTGACGCGAGCCTGGCGCTCCCCCGCACGTCGCGGTCGCAATCCGCGATCGTGCCGAGCGGGCTAACGATCCCGACCGACGACGATCCGACCTGCTTACTCTAATACAGCAGCAGCCCGCCGACAGCGAGCAGCAGTGCGCAACCGGAGCACAGGGCTAGCCACGACAGCCGCTGCGGCAGCACGAATGCCGTTAGCACCAGCACGCCCCCGGCGAGCACCGCCCCCACAAGAGCAAGGTTGTCATAACGGTCGGGCAGTATGCTGAGCAGCGCTGCGCCGATGACAAATAGCACTGCGGTGCACGCCACCAGCGCCAACGCGCCGCCACAGGCACATCGCACCCAGTGCCAAGCGCGCGTGTGGGCAACATCGAGGAGCGTCGTGGCCATTGTAAGCGTGCGAGCGAGCGGATAAGGTATCGCCCCCGCGCGGCACTTCCAGGACGGGCTGGATGGCGGCCGCGAGACGAGCGCGCTGAACGAACGATGGAAGCTTACGCCGACGATCCAGCGCCGGGGCGCGAGTTTTGCGGCTCAGTGCAGCGGAGAAATCGCCTTGGGGTCCGCCAGCTTGTGGGCACGACTGGTTCGGCACCCGCTATCAGCGACTCTCATGTACGGCCGCTGATTGCCGACTACGGTCCTATCGTGGTCCCGATACCCGAGGTTCATGCGAACGACGGCTTACGGTGAATGAATTCGGCGGCAGTCGGCCCACAAGCGGCCAAGCGCTCTCCAGGAGCGGACGTCGTTCCCACCCGAACGCTTCTCGAACCACGTTCAACGCAGGCGTCGAGCGTATTGACACCCGCTCCCAGTGCGGGAAGGCTCCCCTCGTAGGGTCGTCTCTCGCCCCAGCCGCGCGCTTGTCCTCGGGGCTACTCCACCGCGAAGGTGACGTCGGTGCTCCAAGTGACGTCGACCCGGTCGCCTACCTTGACCTGATCGAACACCTTCGGATCGACGATCCGTCGGCTGTATTTCCACCCGTTAGGTCCGACAAAAGTCATCGACGACGCGCTCTTGTCGATGCCATCGATTGTTGCCGTCATCGTTCGCACCATCGCCGCCGCGCCGCCGGGTCGCACTTCCTTCCCCATGTTGGAGGCCGTTGCGGCGGTATCGACCGCCGCCTCGCCTGCCGGTTTCAGGCGCGCATAGACGTTGTTGTTATACGTCACCTTTACCTTGTCCCCCACTTTGAGCTCGTCAAAGCGCTTGGCACCCGCGGGCACTTCTACGGCGACGAACTTGCCGTCGGCCGTCTTGATGTTCACGGCGCGTCTATTCGTATCGATCGTCTCTACGGTGCCTGCAACGGTGACGGTCTGTTTCGGAAGCTCTTGGATCTGCGCCCAGCCGGGCAGAGCGAAGGCCAGGGCCACCGCGAATGCGCTCAGCATCGTCGTTCTTCGCTTCATGTCCTTCTCCTCTGGATGTCCATCACTGGATGTGTCCCGTATCTCACGGCGTCGGCAACGGGTGACGGTATGAGACATGCCATCGTCATGCCTGGGTGTAGCCTTGTCAAGTGCCGCCGCGCGCAGTGCGTACCCATCCGGTTTACGTAGCGCAGGGGCTGCTTTCTCCGCCGGTGCCTGGGAGGTCCGTCGTTTTCGCCCTAATTTCCTGATCGATCTCGACGGCCAAGGATGGCTTGAGGACGCATGGGCAGATCGTTGCCTGCGAGTGCGTGAGGCTCAGCTCCTTCCCCGCCAGCGGTGCATACGCTGCACGATGATCAGCCGCGCACAGCCTGGGCTGGACCGAGAGTGAATATCTACAAGACGCCGTATCGAACCCACGGTGACGAAGCCGGAATGTGAACGCAGGTGATGCGGCCAGGGTCTATCGCAGCGGGTGATGGGAGTCGAGGTTACTGAGCCAGCGCCATAATGTGCCGGATGAGTGCGAGCTTCCCTTGGGTTTGGTATTCCCCCAGTCCTTGTTGGAGCATCACGCCTCGAAGGGCTGCTTCTCCAGTGCGCGACCGGCGGCAACGGTCGACTGCGGGCGTTGCAACAGCCCGGGCCAACTGGCGCCTACGGCCAACTGCGGCCTTGCCGAAACGTCCGCTTCGCGGCAGCGAAAAACGCCACCGTCGGGCTTTTCGCCTGTCGCACAAAGGTTCCTTTGTGCGACAAATTGGCGCACTGTAAGCCGGCCCGGGGCCCCGCTGTCGTTAAGTAATGACGAACTGCCCAACATCATTGGCAAGCGAGGCAAGGAATGTACTGCGGTCTGGATGTGGATCCGTGACACTCGGCGGAAGTTCGTCCATGTAGCTGAAGTGCCCAGCCTCCTCGTCGAGACAGATCTCGATTGGCACGTGCGATTTGAGCGCGTCTTGTAGGAACTGAGCTTGCGCGGGAGGAGTAATGGAATCCCTCGCGCCCACCCAGATGCGAATTGGCACGCGCACCGACTCAAGCGCTCCAGGTTTCCGGAAAAAATCGGCCGGAGGTGCGCATAGCGCAAGTCGGGTAAATTTCACTTGTGAGCCAGATATTGCCTGTTCGCCCGAAAAGGTCTGCGCTTCACCGCCGGCAAGTGCAAGTAGTGCCACCGTTCCGATCGAGTGGCCAATTCCGACAATCGGCAAACAACCCTTGCAATATTCGTCCGCGGATGCTCGGAGCCGTCGAATTCGCGTGTCCAGCTCAGCTTTGGACGGAATCGGCGAGGCCAGTATGTCGAAATGTGGTGCGACCACCCTGCATCCAAGGCTGGCGACGGATGTTAATAGTGGAAGATGCCGCAACGGATTGCCGCCGCGTCCAACCGCGAACATCGCAACCCGTTCCGGTGTTTGTGTCGCGTCAATCACCGTTACGCTGAAAGCCTCGGCGCCGTCATGTATCTGCTGCATATGACTGCGACACTCTGTCTTCACGTTGGTACCAGCCAAAATTAATCGGTTTGCCGCTTGACCGGCGACTACAACTGCCACGCCAACAAACAGGTCGGCAAGGGCTGTCATGGGCCGCCTGTCCCGTCCGATCAACGTAATCAGCGCTCTGTGCGCCGCAACGCGCTGGCCCTGACGCTAGCGCTAAAACATCCCCCGGAGATCCACCGCACGCTACAACATCGCGCCGACGCAACGCATGGTTCGGCTGAATCGTGACGGCGAGCGCGAGCTTTCGCAAGTCCGATGGGGTCTGGTTCCGTTTTGGGCTAAGGACCCGTCCATCGGCAGCAAGATGTTCAATGCCCGTAGCGAGACCA
>Ga0207691_10005834_pt1 | contig 11911 bp, 8 predicted proteins | sample KBSM13metaG_FD_184327 | JGI IMG/M metagenome (GOLD analysis project Ga0207691, IMG submission 184327) | Miscanthus rhizosphere microbial communities from Kellogg Biological Station, Michigan, USA - KBS M1-3 metaG (SPAdes) (version 2) | ecosystem: Host-associated > Plants > Roots > Rhizosphere >...
GCGTAAAAAGAAAAAATTGTCAAGATTTTTTATCGACCTTAAAATGTCGTTGCCGGAAAAAGAAAAGATCCAGGTAATGGAATCTGCGGGTAAAATAATGTGGGTGATCGGGCTTCGTATCGATGACAGGTTTAAAGTACAACCCCATACAACAAATATGACATTGATCAAGTGGATCAAACCCTAAAACACCTGGTCAATGAATCTGGTGATCAGGTCAATATTTGTAAATGAACGAGCCGCTATATAGGTAAATACCAATCCGAATATGCCTCCCCAGAAATGCGCATTATGTCCAATATTATCTCCGCCGCGACGCGACATATAGGCAGATAACCCAAGAAAAGCCAGTCCAAAAACATAGCCGGGAATATCAATCGGAATAAAGAAAAATCGCAACGGCATGTTAGGTTCCAGGAGGATGGCAGAAAAAATCACTGCTGAAACGGCTCCTGAAGCACCAAGTGCGCGGTAGCCATAGGTTTCGCGATATTTAAAATAATCAGGTATGCAGGAAAAAATAATTCCCAGCACATATAATAGTATATATAAAAAAGTTGTGTTTTTATGAAAGAATACAGGAAAAAGAAATGATTCAATAGCTACGCCAAATGAATACAGGGACACCATATTAAAAATAAGATGCATACTGTCGGCATGAATTAGCCCGCAGCTGACAAACCTATAGTACTGATTTCTTTTATTGATTTCATATGGCCAGAATAACAGGTTTTCTTTTATGGTTTCCCTGTTGAACGCAGGTATTGAAACCAGGCAAGTGATGATAACGATGATTTGGGTAACGGATAACATGCAGGTTTTTTATCTATGATGATATTTCTCGTTTCGCAATATAGTGCATGCGCGGTAAACCTGCTCTGCAAGTATTAATCTTACTAATTGATGTGGAAAGGTCAGCGTTGAAAGAGACCATTTTATTTTTGCATGTTTAAACACCTGTTCGTCAATGCCATAAGCTCCACCAATCAGGAAGACTATATGTTTTGAGCTTTCGTTGGCCCGTTGTTGCAAAAAACCGGCCAATTGAACGGAACTAAACATTTTTCCATTTTCATCGAGAACTACGAGATAATCATCTTTTTCCAATGCATTGATCACCAGGCTGGCTTCTGCTTTTTTGAGTTCAGCTTCGCTCATTATCCCGGCATTTTTTGGAGGTGGAATAATATTCCAGCCTACAGGATAATATCTTTTAATGCGATCAGTAAAATCATCAACACCCTGTAGTATATATTTTTCATGCTGCTTGCCTATTGTCCAGAAAGAAATTTTCAATGGTGGTGATTTGTATAAAACTAAAGCAATGAGAAAGAGTTGTCGGTGTAAAAATATATTATCTTGAAAGCTTTACCATAACAAACTGCCATGAAATTTATCCTGACCATCCTGGGATTTTTGATTCAATTAACTCTTGTAGCACAGATAACAAAAGCGCCTGACCGCAAAGAAGGTGATGGCCCATACTCTCAGCTTATTCTGCGGGGAGCCATTGTGATCAATGGAACAGGTGCCCCGGCTATCGGACCATGTGATATTGTAATCGAAAAAAACAGGATCATCTCTGTTCAGGTTGTAGGTAATCCGGGAGTGCCGATCAATACCAGTTCGCGACCTGCATTGAAGGAAGGCGGAAAAGAAATCAATTGCGAAGGAATGTATGTCATGCCTGGTTTTATTGATATGCACGCGCATATCGGAGGTAAAGCACAGGGCACATCTGCAGAATATGTTTTCAAACTCTGGATGGCTCACGGTGTTACTACGGTGAGGGAAGTTATGGCTGGTAACGGGCTCGATTGGACGCTGGATCAGAAACAGCGAAGTGCTGCAAATGCCATTACAGCACCACGTATTTATGCATATACTTCATTCGGGCAAAATGCCAAAGTCCCCATAACAACACCTGAACTGGCTATCGAGTGGGTCAGGGAAAATCAGAAAAAAGGAGCCGACGGAATTAAATTTTTTGGTGCAGCACCAGATATAATGGAGGCAGCCATCAAAGAAAATAAAAAACTCGGTTTAAGAAGTTGTGCTCATCATGCACAGATGACTGTTGCAAGATGGAACGTAATGAATTCCGCAAAAGCGGGAATGACATCTATGGAACATTGGTATGGTCTTCCGGAAGCGTTATTCACAAAACAGACCATACAGGATTATTCCCTGAATTATAATTATCAGAATGAGCAGGACAGATTTGGTGAAGCAGGAAAATTATGGAAACAGGCTGCTCCTCCTTACAGTGAAAAATGGAATTCGGTGATGAATGAATTGCTCGCACTTGATTTTACCCTTGATCCCACGTTCAATATTTATGAAGCCGGGCGGGATTTGGGAAGAGCAAGAACACAGGAGTTTCATCCCATATATACGTTGCCATCATTATGGAAATTTTATGAGCCCAGCAGGGTTAATCATGGATCTTTCTGGTATAGCTGGGGAACAGAGCAGGAATTGGAATGGAAAGAAAATTACAGGCTCTGGATGAGTTTTATTAATGAATATAAAAATCGGGGTGGGAGAGTTACTGCCGGATCAGATGATGGATTTATATACCAGTTGTATGGATTTGGCTATGCCAGGGAATTGGAATTGTTAAGGGAAGCCGGTTTCCATCCATTGGAAGTGATCCGCGCTGCAACCTTAAACGGAGCTCAGGCTTTAGGTGCTGAAAAAGATTTGGGAACAGTGGAGCCCGGTAAACTGGCTGACCTGGCGATCATTGAAGTAAACCCGTTGGAAAATTTGGCGGCTCTGAACGGAATGGGTGTTATTAAAGTAACCGATGATAATAAAGTAGTCCGCGTAGGTGGTATAAAGTATACCATTAAAGACGGTATAGTCTACGATGCCAAAAAACTACTGGCTGATGTAAAGAAAATGGTGGATGATGACAAAGCGAAGACGGGATGGCAGTTTAAACAGCCAGGAATGTAGTTGACGGTTGGGGGTTGGGAGTTGACGGTTGGTTGATGGTTTTGGGTTAGCTTGCATGCTTTTTAAAAATATTTAGAAATTAATAATCAAGATCGATAAGGATGAATAACATGAATAAGAAATTAAATTGGCTGATGCTGATTGTACTCTCAATGAGTTTTTCCCTAAGTGCATCAAGCCAGCGACTTCAATCTATAGAAGATAGAACCGGTGCCATGAAAAAGATGCCAGGCTATTTTAATGTATATTGGGACGAAGCTAACGGTCGTGTATACCTGGAGATAGATAAATGGGATACAGAAATATTATATTCGATCTCCCTGCCTGCGGGACTGGGATCTAATGATATAGGGCTCGATAGAGGATTGAATGATGGCGGCACCATAGTGAAGTTTAACCGGGTTGGGAAAAAAGTGATGATGATTGAGCCCAACTATATGTATCGCGCCAATACCAAAGATCTTGCAGAAAAAAGGGCGGTTGAACAGTCGTTTGCCCAATCGACCATATGGGGATTTACGGCCATCGCAGAAACAGACCAAAGGGTATTGGTAGATGCCACTCCTTTTATGATGCGGGATGCTATGCAGGTCTCCGTCAGGTTGAGAAGGTCACAACAGGGCAATTTTACAGTCGACAGTTCCCGTTCTGCTATGTATATGCCTGCAACCAAAAATTTTCCGCTTAATACAGAACTGGAATCAACTGTTACTTTCGTAAACAATGACGGTGTCATTGGAAATTTTGTTCAATCAGTTGCTCCTTCTTCCAATGCATTGACCATGAGAATGCATCATTCATTTGTTCAGTTGCCTGATGCAAATTATCAACCCAGGATTTTCGATCCAAGATCAAGTTATATACCGGTTAGTTTTTTTGATTTCAGTACCCCGGTTTCAGAACCCATTGAAAAATTTTATATCCGCAGGCATAGGCTGGAGAAAAAAAATCCGGAAGCTGAAAGAAGCGAAGCCGTCAAACCCATTATTTATTATCTCGATAACGGAACTCCGGAACCCATTCGTTCAGCATTGCTGAAAGGTGCTTCCTGGTGGAACCAGGCTTTCGAAGCAGCAGGGTTTATCAATGCATTCCAGGTTAAAGTGTTGCCTGATACTGCAGACCCTATGGATATCCGTTATAATATGATCAACTGGGTGCATAGAAGCACACGCGGATGGAGTTATGGAGGTGGTGTGACTGATCCTCGAACAGGTGAGATCATTAAAGGACAGGTAACATTGGGTTCTTTGAGGGTCAGGCAGGATTATATGATTGCGCAGGGTTTACTTGCTCCGTTTGAAAATGGAATGCCAAAAGATGATAAAATGCTGAAGATGGCATTGGAAAGGTTAGAACAATTATCTGCTCATGAAGTGGGTCATACACTTGGACTCATGCATAATTACGCCTCCAGCATCAATGAAAGGGCCAGCGTAATGGACTATCCACATCCGCTGGTCAGGATAAATGCAGCAGGTGAAATAGACCTCAGCCAGGCATACGATAATAAAATAGGGGCTTGGGACAAAATAGCCATCAACTGGGGTTATCGTCAATTTGCAAAAGGCTCAGATGATACTAAAGAACTGGACCTGATCATGGATGATGCAACAGCAAAAGGTATGTTGTTTATCAGCGATCGCGACGCACGTGCACCAGGTGGTGTGCATCCGGGAGCTCATTTGTGGGATAATGGGAAAGAGGCTACAGAGGAACTGAAAGAAATGATCAAAATAAGACAGAAGGCATTGCAGCAGTTTGGAAAAAATAATATCAGGCCGGGTTATCCGATGGCCTTCCTGGAAGATGTGCTTGTGCCTGTATATTTTTATCACCGGTACCAGACCGAAGCGGTTTGTAAAATTGTAGGTGGACTGGACTATTCGTATGCGCTTAACCGTGAGGAGCAAATCATCACGCTTCCTATTCCTAAAGCACAACAACTCAAAGCGCTTGATGCAGCAATGCTCACTGTACAACCGGCTTTTTTAATGGTGCCAGAACATATTGCAAAATTGATTCCACCAAGACCCGCAGGATATGATTTTACACGGGAATTGTTTAAGAAAAAAACAGGACTGGCCTTTGATGTACTCGCCCCTGCAGAAGCATCAGCGGATCTTACTTTCTCCTTCCTGTTCAATCCGGAAAGGGTCAACCGTCTTGCTATAAATGGTTCGCTGGGTAGCCTTGGACTAACGGAAATGGTTAACCGGGTTGTCAATGATACCTGGAAAGCGCCACGTAAAACCGGTATTGAGGGATTGATCCAATTGCAAACTGAGCAGGTATTGCTTACTTATTTGTTATCTAACTCCGTCGATGAACAGGTGTCTTTTGCAGCCAGGGGAATGATGCAAAAATCCCTTGCTGACCTGAAAACTTACCTGGAAGCAAAGAAGAAAACATCAACAGATGCAACTTATACCGGAAGCATTATTCTGGCACTGGAAAGGATGAAATCTCCTGATAAAGCCAAACCGACCATTCATGCCGCAATTCCTCCGGGAGCACCCATAGGACAATGTGAAGAATCTGATTAATGTGAAGAATGTGATTTCTGACGGGTCTTAGATTAATCTGAATGTATTGTTTCTGAAGGCAATGCATTTGGATTAATCAAAGGCTATAAATCAACCAACAACCCACAACAAACAACTATCAACAAAATAGCTCATCTTTGTTGCTAATGTGTAATAAATACACCTTAGAAACCTACTTAACGACTGTTTCATGCGATTAATTCTATTCCTGCTTGCGACTTGTTTTATAATGCCGGATATACAGGCACAATTAATTGCAGTAAACCCACAGTTTGTCCAGGAAAATTCCAGTCCGGTAGAAATTACAGTCGATGCATTAAAAGGTAACCAGGCGCTTAAAAATTATGCAGCGACCGGAGACGTTTATGTGCATATAGGGGTGATCACCAATTTCAGTACAAGTTCATCTGATTGGAAATATTCCAAATTTGCATGGGGTGTTACCAATCCACTTGCCAATTGCATTTCATTGGGAAATAATCAATGGAAGTTTACCATTAACGGTGGCCTGAGAACTTATTTTAATATTGTCAATCCATCTGAACATATACAGAAAATTGCGTTGTTGTTTCGTAATGGAAATGGTTCTATTGTCCAACGTAATCTCGATGGAACAGATATGTATATTCCAGTGTATGATAACAGCCTCCAGGTTAAACTGGTCGAGCCGTTTCTGCAACCAACATATTTGCCAACCACGGAACCTATTAATAAAAATGTTGGCGAGACCATCAACCTCAGGGCAAAGAGCAGTGCCAGTGCTAATGTCTCTATCTCATTTAATGGTGTTGATGTTTTCAACCAGGCATCTGTTACTGAAGGATTTGCTTCACCTGTCATTGCAACAGCCGGTGAACAAACGATAGTCGCAAGAGCCACTATTGGTGCAACAACAAAAACTGACACGCTTAAATTTTTTGTCGGACAACCTACCACTGTAGCGCCTCTACCTCCTGGTGTAAAAGATGGAATTAACTATGAAGCGGGTGATGCTTCAGTAGTATTGGTTTTATATGCTCCCGGAAAAAATTCCATTTCTGTAATTGGTGATTTCAATAACTGGACTCAATCGACCAACTACCAGATGAATAAAACTCCTGATGGAAACAGGTTCTGGATAAAGATCAGCGGGCTGACCCCCGGAACAGAATATGCATATCAATATTTTATAGATGGCGGATTGAAAGTTGCAGATTATAATACGGAGAAGATACTCGACCCTTCTAATGACCTGTTTATTCCACCAGTAAATTATCCTTCGTTAAAACCATATCCAACAGGGAAAACAACCGGCATTGTCAGTGTTCTTCAAACTGCGAAGCCGGCATACAACTGGCAAGTATCCAATTTTTCGAGGCCCGATAAAAAAAACCTGGTCATTTATGAACTCCTTCTCCGTGACTTCCTTCAACAACAGAACTGGAAAACATTAAAAGATACACTTGGCTACTTAAAGCGGTTAGGCGTAAACGTTATTGAGGTTATGCCATTTAATGAATTTGAAGGAAATAACAGTTGGGGATACAATCCGTCTTTCTTTTTTGCTCCCGATAAATTCTATGGAACTGAAAATGACCTGAGGGCATTTATTGATGAATGCCACAGGCAGGGTATGGCTGTGGTTATGGATATGGTGATGAACCATGCATTCGGACAATCGCCCCTGGTACAAATGTATTTTGACGGTTCCACAGGTAAACCATCACTATCAAGCCCATGGTTTAACCAGGATGCACGACATCCATTCAATGTGGGATACGATTTTAATCATGAATCAACTGCCACCAAAGAGTTGGTGGACAGGGTAGTGGAACATTGGTTGGTGAACTATAAATTAGATGGTTTCAGATGGGATCTGTCGAAAGGATTTACACAGATCAATAACCCAAATAATGTTGGTGCATGGGGTGCTTATGATCCTACACGCATAGTAATTTGGAAAAGAATATTTGATAAAATGCAATCCAGTTCACCTGGAACTTATTGCATACTTGAACATTTTGCAGATAACACTGAAGAAAAAGAACTTTCTGATTATGGAATGATGTTATGGGGCAATATGAATACAAATGTGAATGAAGCAACTATGGGATGGCTTCCCAATTCTAATTTTGATGGAGGATTATATACAAAAAGAGGGTGGACTCAGCCTGCATTGATTGGCTACCAGGAAAGTCATGATGAAGAAAGGCTGATGTATAAAAATGTCGAGTTTGGAAATACTTCAAACGGTGTACATAATACCCGCGATCTTGGTATTGCACTGAAAAGAAATGGTATGGCCACAGCTTTTTGGGGAATGATGCCTGGTCCAAAAATGATCTGGCAATTTGGTGAACTGGGATATGATTACAGTATTACCTGGTGCCCGTCAAACGGAACAGTCCCTCTTCCATATCCCAGCAGTCAGTGTAGAACCGATACCAAACTACCTCACTGGGAATATTTGCAGAATAGCGGTCGACAGGAATTGTTCAATATTTATGCAAGCCTGATTAAATTAAAACTTACGCCAAATTTCAACCAGACATTTACAGGTAACAATGTTTCATCAGATCTGAGTGGTGCTATAAAATGGATGACGGTACAGAGTGATTCATTGAAAGTTATGGTGGTTGGTAACTTTGATGTGGTGGCGCGGTCTTCAAGTATTAGTTTCCCATCTGCCGGACCATGGTATTCATACCTGGTCAATGGAATACGAAATGCAACCGGTTCAGCGGAAACAATTACTCTTCAACCCGGAGAATATTATGTTTATACAAACCGTGACCTGACTAACCAAACTATAACTTCTATCGATGACCTTCGACCTGATTTTACAGATCGATCTATGATCATTTATCCTAATCCGGCTAATACAGGATCTGTAGTAACGTATGAGATCCCATTGTCAGGCACTGTAAATATCAGCATCTGGAATATGCAGGGACAAAGGGTGGCATTTCTTAATGAAGGGATCAAAGCAAAAGGCAGATATACGGTTGCGCTTAATCGCCCCTCTTTCAACATCAATCGCCTAACTGCAGGAAACTATGTAATGATGATAGATGTTAACGGCAAAAGGATGAAAAAACAGTTCATCATAAACCGATGATGTCGAGCATTTAATTTAGATGAACTAAATTGGAGCTTCTGCCGAAAGGAATTTGTTTTCTTCTGCATGAATATATCTATCATCTAAAATTACATTGACTGAAAATAGCTCAGGGAAATATCGTTGACAAAGATCATCAATCGCTTAGCGAAGTACATGAATCCATAGACACTACGAATTCACTTAAAGGATGGAGGAAAGTATTTTCTTTCCTTGGACCAGCTTACCTGGTTAGCGTAGGCTATATGGATCCAGGCAACTGGGCAACTGATCTACAGGGGGGCGCAAAATTTGGTTATAGCCTTTTATGGGTGCTTATCATGAGCAACCTGATGGCCCTGTTACTTCAGGGCCTAAGTTCAAGACTGGGCATAGTTAGAAGAAGGGATCTGGCGCAGGCCAATCGGGATATTTATCCGAGACCCGTCAATATTGGCCTATATATTCTCGCCGAGATCGCTATTGCGGCATGCGACCTTGCAGAAGTTTTGGGAATGGCATTGGGCATTCATCTGCTTACAGGTTTGCCGATCATCTGGGGTGTTACTATTACTATTCTTGATACCCTGCTTATTCTTTTTCTCCAAAATTTTGGCATACGTAAACTGGAAGCATTTATCATTGCCCTCGTCATAGTTATTGGGGGATCTTTTGTTGTGGAATTGTTTTTAGCTAAGCCGGTTGTTGTGGAAGTATTATCAGGATTCAAACCGGGCATATTAACTGATCAGTCGCTCTATATCGCTGTAGGTATCATCGGGGCTACTGTGATGCCGCATAATCTTTATTTACATTCTGCACTTGTACAGACCAGGAAGATAAAACCAGACAGAAAGAGCATAGCCAATGCTATTAAATATAATTTATTTGATACCGCCATTGCGTTGAATGTTGCATTTTTTGTGAACGCTGCTATCCTGATCCTTGCCGCAACTGTTTTCTTCAGGACTGGTAATACCGATGTCGCCAGGATCGAAGATGCGCACCGATTGTTGGCACCGCTATTAGGAACAACATTGGCGCCTGTGCTATTTGCCATCGCATTGATAGCCGCCGGGCAAAGTTCAACCATTACAGGTACTCTGGCTGGACAAATCATCATGGAAGGCTATCTAAAACTGAGAATAAATCCCTGGTTGAGAAGATTGATGACGAGGCTGATTGCCGTTACACCGGCATTTTTTACGATCTATTATTTTGGTGACCAGATGATCGATTCCCTGCTGGTTCTGAGCCAGGTAATCCTCAGTCTACAATTGGGATTTGCTGTGATTCCACTGATCTTCCTGGTGAGTGATAAACAGGCAATGGGAGAGTTTGCTATAGGCAAATGGACCAAACTTGCTGCATGGACCATCGCTACTATTCTTGTATATCTTAATGTTAACCTGGTAGTGGAGCAATTGATTCCTCTCTTCCGCGGTGACGTCAATATTTACATAAAATTGATCGTTGGGTTAGCCTGCGCTTTACTCATCATACTTTTTTTAGCGATGACCCTGATTCCATTATTGAAATGGAGGTTTAAAAAACAACCCAAACCTATCCATGGAGATGTGGTCAGATTGGAAAACCTCCAGGTTTTGCCAGTGAAAAAGATTGCCATTGCCCTTGACTTTAGTGCCGCGGATGAAAAGCTCATTGCTTATGCTCTGGCTCAGGGTAAAAATGAAGCCAGTTACCTGTTGATACACGTAGTTGAAAGTGCTTCTGCAAAATTCCTTGGTGCTAAAGTAGATGATGAAGAATCGCGCAGGGATGAAAACAGGCTGAGGGATTATACAGAGCAGCTATATCAGAAAGGATTTAAGGCTGAATTTGCCATTGGTTATGATGACCGTGTAAATGATATTATCAGGATGGTAAAAGAGTCCTCTGCAGGTATGCTGGTTATGGGTGCCCACCGGCATAAAGGCATAAGTGATTATATTTTTGGGCAAACCATTGAGGGGGTGAGGCATGGCCTTGAGATTCCCGTACTTATTGTCAACCTTTGATAACGGATTCCGTATACTAACAATCTCGTATACTCGAAAAAAGGAAGTTTGTCGCAAAAGGCTATTTTAGGGCCTTTTTGCCCTGAAAAGCCCTATCTTTACACCTTATTCGCAAACATCAATAATAATTTAAGGGATGAAAAACTACGGAATCCTCGCGTCATTGGATTGGAATTCTAACCAGTGGCAAGACGCTCCAACTGAGGCGGATATTGAGAATACCCCTTATGATTGGGTAAAAAAAGAACAACGCTCAGATACATGCCTGAACTTCGGGCACAAGATCTTCCCGGCTGAAGATGAAAATTATTACCTGGGCAACGTTCCTCATTTTGGAAATTCAGGTGTGGACCCAAAAAATGGTGCACATGTGCAAGTTGTTTTTTTCAAAAGCAAAAATTACCAGGACGGAAAAACCTATATCGTAGGTTTTTATGCATTCCCCCAGTTGATCAGAACAAGAAACAGGAAAGGCTCACATGACATGTTTGTCCATAGCCTGGAAGGAAATATCAGGGCTAAGGCAGAAGATATCATATTGCTGAAGAATCCTGTTGAAGTAAGTGAAAGCGATAGCTTTCTGCCCCGTAATAAAGTGGAAGAAAAAACGGGCTATAATTTTCTTAAATCCAAAGCAGTTATTGACCTTCTGAGTAAAATCAAGGAAAATAATATGTACCTGGAATTTGGAAAATTATACGGAAAGATCATTCAGAGCCTGGAGAAAAAAAGGTAATCTTAACTTATCTCCTGACTAACCTGATCTGGCTTGGCCATTACCTCCTGGTTTTCTTTTTCAATGAGAGTACCTCTGTGGAGTAGAGGTTTTTCATTGTACAGGGCAAGCGTATATATAAAGACTACTATTCCGAACATTTCCATTCCTTTTTCAACGTTGGTGAGTAAAATATAAGGTAGTTTTGTGCACCGTTGTGGAAATGAACATATGCGCCCAACATTTCAATAATCATTGATCCGCCAATATACAATATGCCAGATAGTATCATTAGATTTCGAATTCTTGATGGCAGGTATCTGAATACAAATCTGCTATAGGAAATTACCAACAAAACCAAAAGGATCCCAAAAGGTATAACCCAGGAATAATAAAGTATACCGCCCAGATGATATCAACCTAGAACGACTTTTGTTTGTTAAGCTGGGATGGTCGATTTTATTAATGAGTGTTGATTTCGATGGTATTTAAAGACCTTAGTGAATACTTCAAAGTTCCTCGATTAAAAGATTCTTCCATTTCACTTTAATCCCTCCGCCATCGTGAATTTGCAATGCAATAAAACCATTGCCCT
>Ga0207691_10005835_pt1 | contig 11910 bp, 9 predicted proteins | sample KBSM13metaG_FD_184327 | JGI IMG/M metagenome (GOLD analysis project Ga0207691, IMG submission 184327) | Miscanthus rhizosphere microbial communities from Kellogg Biological Station, Michigan, USA - KBS M1-3 metaG (SPAdes) (version 2) | ecosystem: Host-associated > Plants > Roots > Rhizosphere >...
GGCTTCAGCTCGCGCACTGTCCGCTCGCTCCTCGATTCAGGCACCCTCGTCCGGCTCCGGCACGGCTGCTACATCCGCGCCAGCCTCTGGAACGCCCAGTCGCCTACTGTCCGGAGCCGGCAGCTCATCTACGCGCATGCCCACGGAACGCGTACGACGTCGACAGGTGCCTTCCACTACAGCCACACTTCCGCAGCGCGCCTCCGCCTTCTCCACCTGTGGGAAGTGGATGACATGATCCATGTCCTCCAGAAGGTACGGCCTTCGAACGAGCGTCACGGCAGGGACGTCCGCTGCCACACGCGCCCCTTCGCCGACCATGACGTCGCCGTGGTGAACGGCCTCCGGACCACTTCCCTGGAGCGCACGACGGCCGACTGCGCCATGCTGCTGCCCTACAGGCAGGCGTTGATCCTCACCGACCACGCGCTTCGACTCGGCGCGGACCCGGGCGCCCTGCAGGCCATGGCAGATGATCTGGACGGCCGCCGGGGCATTCGGACTTTCCGCCGCGTCCTGGCCGCGGCCGATCCGCGCTCCGAATCTCCCGGCGAGACCCTGACCCGCGACCTGATCCTGCGGCTGCGGATCCGGCCACCTGAGCCGCAGCTGGAAGTGTCGAGCCGCGCCGGGCGCCATCGCCTGGACTTTGCATGGAAGGAGGAAAAGGTCGCCCTCGAGTTCGACGGCAAAATCAAGTACTTCGACTACAGCCCCACGGCCGAGGTGCTCTTCGAGGAACGGCGCCGGGAGAAGGCCTTGGTTGAAGAGGGCTGGCGGTTCGTCCGTGTGGAGTGGAAGGACCTCTTTCGCGAGCAGGAATTCAAGCACCGTCTGCTTCGTGCGCTGGCCGGCCGCCGGTACCCCTGAGCGTCGAATGCGTTGCGGCGCCCGGCACCCCACACCCCAAAGACTCGAATTCGCCGGTAGCGCGCCATGTCGTCGGAAACTTACGGCGACACCGCGGGTTTCCGGCGAATTGGGCGGCTGCTGGCTCCGAACCGGCCGGCGCACGGCGGCGGAGTCCTAGGCGCCGTAGCTCGGTTCGCGCTTCTTGACCCAGCCGATGGCGAGCGAGGTCAGCGGGACGAAGGCGAACTCCACGAGGGTCTTGTAGAGGAAGCCCACGAGGACGTAGTTCACGAACATCGCGGCGTCGGTAATTCCGATCACGGATGCGGCGATGCTGCAGAAAATCAGGGTGTCCACGAACTCACCGGCCACGGAGGAGCCCATGATGCGCGCCCACAGGGACCTTTCCCCGGTCCGCGCCTTCATCTTCACCAGGATCCAGGAGTTGATGGTCTGGCCGGCGAGGAAGGCCAGCAGCGATGCCAGCACAATCTGCGGGACCGGTCCCAGTGCGCCTTCCAAGGCTGCTTGCTTGGCGGAACCGTATTCGTCGTCGAACCCCGGCAGGGCGATGATGACCCAGTAGCAGAGCGACGCGAAGACGGACAGCGCAAAGCTGGTGATGATGGCCTTGCGCGCCACTTTGAAGCCGTAGACCTCGCTGATGACATCGCCCAGGATGTACGCCAGCGGGAAGAGGAAGAAGCCGCCGTCGGTGATGACGGGGCCGATCGCCACGCCCTTGGACGCCCCGATGTTGGACAGGATCAGCACCACGGCCATGACAGCGAGCATGATGCCGAAATGTGGGGATCCGATCGAGGCGAACCTTGGTGCGGCTGACGCCGGGAAGGTCTTGGCGGAAGTCATGGGTATTCCATTCGTAGTGGTTCGCTCGGCGGCCCACACCCGCAAAGGGAACACGCTGGGCGGCCGGCTGTATTAGCACTGGACGGCCCCGGTAACACAAGCAGCCGGAACCGCCTCCATTCTCGCACCCGACGGTGCGGGCGCGGCGTCCTGGGGTGGCGGCACGGGAGTCTGGGCGGCGGCCAGGAGCCGCGAGTTCGCGGCAAGCCCTCGAGCTCGCGGTAAATGTACGGCGACCCGGCGCGCTTCCGGCGAATTCGAAGTCGCAGCGCTTCCGCACTGCCCATCCTATGAAGCTTGCCCGCACCCTGTGAACGCTCCGGGCGTGGTGGCAGGATGGGGCCAAGGAGGAGCCCCATGCCTGACACCGCAGTTTCCACGCGCGCCCTCGTCAAGCGGTACCGCGACGTCACCGCCGTCGACTCGCTCAACCTCGACGTCCGCCGGGGCGAGATCTACGGGTTCCTCGGCAGGAACGGGGCGGGCAAAACGACCACCATCCGCATGATGCTCGGCCTGATCCGGCCGAGCAGCGGGGAGGTGACCGTCCTAGGCAAGCGCATCATCCCTGGCGAGACCGGTGTGTTCGCCCGCGTTGGCTTCCTCGTCGAGACCGCGACCGCCTACCCCAACCTCACCGTGCGCGAGAATCTGGACATCCAGCGCCGGCTCACCGGTTCGCCGCCGCGGTCGGTCGCCGACTCGATCACGCTGCTGCGCTTGGATCCTTATGCCGATCGGCGTGCCGGGCAGCTCTCGCTCGGCAACAAACAGCGTCTAGCCCTCGCCCGCGCACTGCTGCACTCCCCCGAACTGCTCGTGCTCGACGAGCCCGCCAACGGCCTTGATCCGGCCGGCATAGTCGAGATCCGCGAGCTGCTCCGTTCGCTCGCCGACAAGCGCGGCGCCACCGTCTTCATGTCGAGCCACATCCTCGCCGAGGTCGCTCACCTGGCCGACCGCATCGGTATCGTCCACGACGGCCGTCTCATCGAGGAGTCGTCGCGCGACGAACTCGCCGCGAAGGCGCGCGCGTTCGCGACCGACGCCTACACCCCGGAAGAGCGCGAGCAGGCGCTGCTCACACTGGATCTGGAGCGCTACTTCCTGGCGCGGACGGGCGATGCGCGCGGTGCCGATGGCCGGAGGACCGGCGCTTCGTCCGAGGGCGGCGCGGTTTGATGTTCGGTCAGGTTCTTGGCACCGAGTTCATGAAGCTCCACCGTGCCAAGGCGACGTGGGCCACGCTGGCGGTGCTCGCGATCATGCCGCTCGGTATTGCGCTTTTCATGTGGATCGTGCGCGAACCGGGGCGGGCGGCCCAGCTGGGGCTTCTGGGTACCAAAGCGAGCCTTGCCGGGCTTGAGGCGACGTGGCTCCAATACTTCTACATGCTCACGCTGGTCTTCGGTGTCGGCGGAATGCTGCTGCTGGCGTTCATCGTCGCCTACCTGTTTGGCCGGGAGTACGGTGATGCCACCGCCAAGAACATGCTCGCGCTGCCCGTGGCCCGTCATTGGTTCGCCGTCGCCAAGCTGGCGGTCGCGGCCGTGTGGTGGATGGCGCTCATCGTCATAGTCCTCGTCGAGGCCATGGCGATCGGACTGGTGTTGGGGCTGCCGGGGTTCTCGGCAGAGTTGGCCGCGGCGGGAATCGCACACGTGCTCCTCGCTGCGACGATCTCGTTCCTGCTCGCGCCTGTGGTCGCCTGGATCGCAGTGTGGAGCCGAGGCGAAGTGGCCCCCATCGCTTTCTCGCTCGTGATGCTGGCCCTGGGCAATCTGTTCGGCAAGACCGGCTGGGCGGAGTGGTTCCCTTATTCGATCGTCCCGCTGCTGATCGGCATGGTGGCCGATCCTGTCGGCTCGCTCCCGCCAGGCAGCTATGTTGTGCTCGCGGGAACGTTCGTGGCGGGCACCGCCGCAACGATCCTGCAGCTGCGGTTCGCAGACAACGCCCAATAGCGTGGGCCCGGGCCGCCGTCGTTGTCGCCGTCCCTTCGCTCCTTAGGCCGCGAGTTCGCCGGATACGCGCCAAGTCGCCGTAAACATACGGCGACCCGGCGCGCTTCCGGCGAATTCGAGGACGGCCTGCGGCCTGCCCTAGCGGCGCGAGGCGTCGATGAGGTCCTTGTCCTCGTCCCTGCCGCCGTCGCCCGGACCACCAGCAGCTGCCCCCGCGGCCGCGCCCGGACCGGCAGCCGCCCCCGCGGCCGCGTCCGGACCCGCAGCCGCCCAGGCGTGGCCCTGCTCGTGGTCCAGGTGCGTGGACTTCTTATTCTTCAGGGCGAAGATGTAGACCAGCAGGGAGATGCCGATGGCCACGGTGACGTAGGTGAAGAACAGCTCTTCCTGCCCGGTCTTCTGCAGTGCAGCGCCGATGAGCGGGACGGTGCCGCCGAAGAGAGAGTTGGCGATCGCGTAGCCCAGGCCCACCCCGAGGGCACGGATGGACGCGGGGAAGAGCTCGGCCTTCACCAGGGCGTTGATGGACGTGTAGCCGCCTACGATCAGCAGGCCGCCCATCATGAGCAGGAACGCGGTGATCGGATCCTTGGTCCCGGCGAGCGCGGACAGGAGCGGCCAGGTGAACAGGACGCCGGTGATGCCGAACCACAGCAGCAGCGGTTTGCGGCCGACCTTGTCCGAGATGATGCCGTAGACCGGCTGGAGCAGCATGAAGATGAACAGTGCCCAGAAGTTGATGACCGACGTGTCCGTCTTGGCGATGCCGGAGGTATCGTTCATGAACTTCAGGATGAAGTTGGTGTACGTGTAGAACGCCACCGTGCCGCCAAGGGTGATTCCGATGCAGATCATGAGCGGCTTCCAGTAGCTGGTGAACAGCAGCTTCATGGTTCCGGGCTGCGCCTGGCCTCCCACGGCAGGGGCCTTTGCGGCCTCGAGCTGTTCGGCCGAGACGGTTTCCTCCATGGAGCGCCGCAGCCACAGGACCACCAGCGCGGCCACGCCGCCCACCGCGAACGGGATGCGCCAGCCCCACTCGGTCAGCTCGGCCTTGGGCATGGCGTTCTGCAGGACGACAAGGACCAGCAGTGCCAGCATCTGGCCGCCGACCAGGGTGACGTACTGGAAGCTGGAGAAGAAGCCGCGGCGCTTGGAGGTGGCAGCCTCGGACATGTACGTGGCGCTGGTGCCGTACTCACCGCCCACGGAGAAGCCCTGGATCACGCGGATGAGGACCAGCAGGATCAGGGCCCACAGGCCGATCACGTCCTGGGTGGGCAGCACCGCGATCGCGAAAGAGCCCGCGGACATCATGGTCACGCTCAGTGTCAGCGCGGCCTTGCGGCCCTTGCGGTCGGCGTAACGGCCAAAGAACCAGGCACCGATCGGGCGCATCAGGAACGACGTCGAGAAGACGGCCATCGCCTCGAGGCCGGCCTGGAGCTCGTCCTTGGAGTTGAAGAAATGCGCCTGGAAGTAGGCCGCGAACACGGTGTAGACGTAGAGGTCGTACCACTCGACAAGGTTGCCGGCCGAGCCTTTGAGGATGTTGCCGACGGCTTTCCGGGTCTGGGCCGCTTCGGTCAGTTGGGTGCTCATCAATGAACCTTCCTGGATCCGGCGCCGCCGGTAAGCAACACCGTCCGCCACCCTAGCCCGCGTGATCCGGAACACTCAGGTTTTGTTCATACTGTTCATGGAATGTTTGTTCATGAGCACAATGCTGGCGGTTTTGGCGGGATGGCAGGATGGGACCATGACTTCTACCGCATTCGATTCCGCCGTCTTGACTGCTTCCGATACAGCTACCGAGCCCGCCTCCTCCCCCGCCGTCGCGCTGACCATCGCAGGCTCCGAAGCGACCGGCGGCGCCGGCGCGCAGGCTGACCTGAAGACATTCCAGGAACTCGGCGTCTTCGGGATCGCGAACCTGACCTGCATCGTGTCCTTCGACCCCAAGGACAACTGGAACCACCGCTTTGTCCCGGTGGACCAGCAGGTCATCGCGGACCAGCTGGAAGCGACGACGGCGGCTTACGGTGCCGCGTCCGGCGCGCCAGCTGTGCTGGACACCGTCAAGATCGGCATGCTGGGCAGCCCGGCGACGATTTCGACCGTGGCCGCGGCGCTGGCGGCCGGGCAGTTCGCCAACGTGGTGCTGGATCCGGTGCTGATCTGCAAGGGCCAGGAGCCGGGCCACGCCCTGGACACCGACCAGGCGCTCAAATCCCACATCCTGCCGCTGGCCACCTTCGTCACGCCCAACCATTTCGAGGCCGAGTCGCTCTCCGGGCTGGAGATCACCGACGTCGAGTCCCTCAAGGCCGCCGCGGTCCGCATCCATGAGCTCAGCGGCGCCGCGGTGCTCGCCAAGGGCGGCGTGCGGCTCGAAGGCCCCGACGCCGTCGACGTCTACTACGACGGCGAAACCCTGGAAGTCCTGTCCGCCCCGAAGGTGGGCGAGGTGGCAGTCTCCGGCGCCGGGTGCTCATTGGCCGCGGCGGTGACGGCCGAGCTCGCCAAGGGTGCGACGCCGCTGGCCGCCGCCCGGACGGCGAAGGCGTTTGTGACCGCCGGCATCCGGAACCGTGTGGCCTCGGGCGCCCCGTTCGATGCCTTGTGGCAGGGCGGCCCGCGCTAACTCGTTGCTGGGATCGTTGGAGGGAACGGCAATGGCACACCACTTTGAGTCCGTGGCGGAATACATCGCCTCGTTTCCTGCTGACGTGCAGGAGGCGCTGCAGGAGATCCGGCGATGCTGCCATGCCGCGGTACCCGGATCAGGGGAGATGATCAGTTACGGCATCCCGACGATCACGCTCGGGGGCAGATACGTCGTATATTTCGCGGGCTGGGCGCACCACATCTCCGTCTACCCCGTGCCCGACGGCGACGAATCGCTGAGCACGGAACTCGCCCCCTACCGCGCAGCGAAGGGCACCCTGAAGTTCCCGTTGCGGAAGCCTGTCCCGTACGAGCTGATTGGAAAAGTGGCGGCGGCCCTGGCACAAGAGCGCCGGAGCGGGACGCCCTAAGCCGCCGAGTTCGCCGGAGTCCCTCCAGTTCGCCGGAAGTTTACGGCGAACTTGAGGGCTTCCGGCGATGTGGGTCCCGGTAGGCCGCCCGTCAGCGCGGGTCCGCGACCTTCCCCATGAAGACCGGGAGCCCGGTTTCGGTGTGCACGACCTGGTAGAGGAACGGCCGGTCGAAGTCGATGGTCTGGTCCGGGAGGGGCGGCACACCGGTCACGGCGCCGTTGATCTGCGTCACGGCGGCGGCCACCGTTCCCTTCTCGGCAACGGTGATGTTGGCGGCCTGGGCGGCCTGCGTGAGCGTCAGCTTCGGCTGGATGGCGTCGAAGTCTTGGGTGGTGACCAGGGTCCTGGCCAGCCCCAGCGCTTCAAATACCTTCCGCAGGTCGAAGGTGGTCTTGTGGTCCCACTTGGGCAGGGAGATGACCGTGGAGACCTCCGGGGCCTTGTCTAGGGCCGCCGCAATTGCCGCCAGCTTGGCCGCCGTGAGGCTCTCCGGCCCAACGCCTGGACCGGGCAGCACCAGCCGCATGGCAAAACCTTCTGCGTATGGCAGCTCCACCGCCCGCCAGCCAGGGCCTTCCGCATAGGCCAGCTGCAGCGAGTTGTACATGGTCGGCACACTGATTTCCTCGCCACCTGAGGTCGTGAAAGGTCCGTCCGAGGTGTCGTTCGGGTCGAAAGGCGACTGCCACGCCGCGGCGAAGTACAGGGCATTGAGGAGGCTGAACGTGTTGTCGCGATCGTACTCCGCGGGTGCTTTCTTGATCCGGCCGCCTGTGTTCCGACCTACCCAGGCATCCAGGGCCGGCCTCGTGGCGGCCTCATCCCGGAAATCCACGGGGTACACCCCCGTGCCGTAGTGCCGGGCAAGGGTTTCCAGGTAGTTCCTCCCGGTTGGTACGTCCTTGTCCACAAACAGACCGTTGGCCGCATGCATGACCGGCTTCCGGGGCGGATCCTTTTCGTCGACCGAGCCGGGATCACCGTCGTACACCGCCAGGGACTCGAGCAGGGCGTTCATGGCCTCATCCCGGTTGCCGTCCGGGAGCCCCAGCACCTGGTCCATTTCGACGGCGGTCTCCCCGGACGCCCCTGCCCGCAGCATGGCGAGCGCGATCAGCAGGCTGCCGGGGGACGACACCACGTTCCCTTCGGCCCCGTCACCGCCGTCGGCCAGCAGCGCGGCTCCCAACGTCAGAGCGGAAGCCCGGAATGCCTGAAATTCGGCAGCGTACGCGGCGCGGTCCACCGGAACCCGTTCGACGCCGTCGGCCTTCACAAGCCCTGGTACCGGGGGCGCACAAGCCGTGAGTACCGCGATGGTTCCCGCCGCCACAATTTTCGCCACGCGGTGATCTTTCATGGCCACACCTTTCGCCTCGATGGGTGCGCAGTTCGCCGGAATGTCTCCAGTTCGCCGGACATATCCGGCGAACCGGGCAGCTTCCGGCGAACTCGCCGGGCCCTAGCGCCGCGGCACGTTCCGCAGATTGCTCCGTGCCATACTGACGGCCTCGCCGGCGCCCCGGTTCAGGACCACTTTGGACATGGCCGTGGCGAAGCCCAGGACCTGCGCGCCCTTGATCTTCGGCGGGAGGGACAGCGCCTTGGGGTCCGTGATGAGCTCCACCAGCGACGGGCCGGGGTGGGCGAAGGCTTCCCGGTACGCGGCCTCGATGCGGGACGGATCCGTGACGCGCTCGGCGTGGAAGCCCAGGGCCCGGGCAACGTCCGCGTAGTTGGCGTCCGGGACGTCGACGCCGAAGTCCGGGAGCCCGTCCACCAGCATCTCGAGTTTCACCATGCCCAGGGTGGAGTTGTTGAAGACCACCACGTTCACGGGCAGCCGGTGCGCGGCGACCGTGATGAGCTCGCCCAGCAGCATCGACAGGCCGCCGTCGCCGGAGACCGAAACCACCTGCCGGCCGGGGTAGGCCAGCTGGGCGCCGATCGCGTGCGGCAGCGCGTTGGCCATGGACCCGTGCAGGTACGAGCCGATCAGCCGGCGGGTGCCCAGCGGGTTGATGTACCGGGCGGTCCAGACATTGCACATGCCGGTGTCCGCCGTGAAAATCGCGTCCCTCGCCGCCACCTGGTCCAGCAGGGAGGCAGCATATTCCGGGTGGATCGGCTGTTTCGTCCCGACGTTGCGGGTGTACGCCCCCACGGCCTTGTTCATGAGCCGGTCGTGCTTCTTCAGCATCGCATCCAGGAAACGGCGGCTCTTCTTCGCCGTGACCAACGGCATGAGGGCGGCAAGGGTGGGGAGGACGTCGCCGTGCACTGCGACGTCGACGTCGGTCCGCCGCCCCAGTTTGTGCGCGGCCCGGTCCACCTGCGCCGTCCGGGTTCCGGGGAGGAACTGGTCGTACGGGAAGTCCGTGCCCAGCAGGATCAGCAGGTCCGCGTCCTCGATGCCCTCGGCCGCGGCGCCGTAACCCAGCAGCCCGGTCATGCCGATGTCATAGGCGTTGTCGTACTGCATGAAGTCTTTGCCGCGGAGGCTGTGGCCGATCGGCGCCGCGATCAGCCCGGCGAGCGCAATCACCTCGTCGTGCGCGCCCTCGACGCCGGCACCGGCAAAGATGGCCACCTTGCCGGCGGCGTTGATGGCGTCGGCCAGTTCCTGCACACTCGCGGGGTCCGGCATCAGCGCCGCCGGCCGGAAGGTCGCCGGGGCCGGCGTTTCGGCCGTCGCCTCCAGGCCGGCGATGTCACCGGGAAGGGTCACGACGGCGACGCCCCTGAGGCCGACGGCGTGCTGGATGGCGCTGTGCATGACGCGGGGCGCCTGCTCCGCGGTGCTTATCAGCTCGGAGTAGACCGAGCACTCGTTGAAGAGCCGGTCGGGGTGGGTTTCCTGGAAGAAACTGCTGCCGATCTGCTTGCTGGGAATGTGCGAGGCGATGGCCAGCACCGGCGCCCCGGAACGGTTGGCGTCGTACAGGCCGTTGATCAGGTGCAGGTTGCCGGGCCCGCAGGAGCCGGCGCACACCGCGAGCCGGCCGGTCAGCTGGGCTTCGGCCGCCGCGGCGAAGGCGGCCGCCTCCTCATGGCGGACATGGATCCAGTCAATACCGCCCTGTTGCGAGCCGCCGGTCTTGCGGACGGCGTCGACAATCGGGTTGAGGCTGTCCCCCACAATCCCGTAGATCCGCTGCACGCCGGCAGCCTGGAGTTGTTCGATGAGCTGGGTGGCAAGTTCCTTGGCCATGGGCGCACGCTCCCGCGAGATGGATCGATGAGCTGACACAGGCCAATATAGTCCGCCTTGCTGTCAGCCACGCCCAAGGGGACGCTCCCTCACCTTCTGCAGCAAACTCCCGGACGCTCCCTCACCTGATGTGAGGGAGCGACGCATCGAAAGCCGCAGGAAGTGAGGGAGGGACGAGCAGTAACGGGCAGGATCTGAGGGAGGGTCCAGGAGGAACCCGCAGGAACTGAGGGAGGGTCAGCTCCCCGAGTGCGCCTGCAGGAAGGAGTAGACCTCGGTCTCGTCCACGCCCGGGAAGGCGCCCGGCGGCATGGCCGCCAGCAGGTGGGAGTGGGCCCGCGCCGAGGGCCAGGCGTTCCCGGCCCACTCGGCGGTCAGCGACGCCGGCGGGCGGCGGCAGCAGCTTTCGTCCGGGCAGGTGGACTTGGACCGCTCGGTGGTGTCGCGGCCGCGGAACCACTTCACGTGCGCATACGGGACACCCACGGACAGGGAGAACTCCCCGTTCGCGGAGCGTTCCGTCCGGGCCGTGCACCAGTACGTCCCGGCCGGGGTGTCGGTGTACTGGTTGTAGGCGCTGAACTTGTCCGGGACGTCGAACACCACCCGGGACGTCCAGTTCCGGCACGAGAACTGACCCTCGATGGCGCCGGTGTGGTCCTGCGGGAACGTCACGCCGTCGTTCTCGTAGGCCTTGTAGATGATGCCGCTCTTGTGCGTCTTCTGGAAGTGCGTGCGGATGCCCAGGTGCTGGGTGGCCAGGTTTGTGAAGCGGTGCGCGGCGGTCTCGTAGGACACCGCGAAGGCATCCCGGATGTCCTCGACCGCGATTTCCTTGGCCTGCTTGGCCTCCTGCAGGAATGCCACGGTAGCCTGCTCGGGCAGCAGCAGCGCGGCGGCGAAGTAGTTCGTGGCCACGCGCTGCATCAGGAAATCGCCGTAGTTGCTCGGCGTCTGGTGGCCCAGGACGTAATGGCCCAGCGCCTGCAGCAGCACCGAACGGGGGTCGTGATCGCTGCGGGCGTTCTGCGTGAGATAAATTCGGCGGTTCTTAAGATCAGTCACCGAACGCGTGGAATGAGGGAGATCACCCACATGGTGGAGGCTGAATCCGAGATGCCCGGCGATGTCCGAAATGACGTGGTGGGACAGCGGACCGCTGGTGTGGCCCACCGAGGCCAGCACCTTCTGCGCCTCGGCCTCATACTCGGGGAAATAGTTGTTCCTCTCGCGCATCATCGCGCGCAGTTCACCGTTCGCGCGGCGGGCCTCCTCCGGCGTCGCGACCTGCTCATTGAGCCGGCGTTCAAGCTCATGCTGCAGGCCCACCATGGACTCCAGCACATCCATCGGAAGCCGCGAACTGATGCGGATCTTGGGCAGATTCAGGGACTCATAGATGGGGCTGCGCTGGTACCGTTCCAGCTCGATCTCCAGCGCCGCACGCCGGTTGGGCGGCTCCGCGCCGAGCAGTTCGTCGATGCTCACCCCGAGTGCCGCTGCAAGCTGCTGGAGCAGACCAAGCTTGGGCTCGCGTTTGCCGTTTTCCATCAGGCTCAGCTGGCTGGGGGCCGTCCCGACGGCGGCACTCAGGTCGTCGAGCGTGAGCCCTGCCGCCTTGCGCAGATGCCGGACGCGCCGGCCCAAGCTGATGACATCCACCTCCGGCGCTGCGGGCGCGGACGACGCAAGGGCTTGGCGGTTCCAGCTGGTTGAGTGCATTTCTTGAGAATACGCGAAGAAGTGCATTTCTTTCCATAGCTTTGGTCTAGAAACCCCTTGGAAAGTGCAGAAAAGTAGATCTCACGGAAAGATTCGCATCCGGGAACAACCCAGCCAGGCTCTGCAGAGACGCAGACTGACCGGCCCCGGACCCACCAAGGAGACAAAGATGACTGCAGCATTTGAGCCCACCCAGCAGACGCCCGAGCAGCAGGCCGCCGCACTGGAGCTCGAGTGGGCCGCCAACCCC
>Ga0207691_10005837_pt1 | contig 11908 bp, 8 predicted proteins | sample KBSM13metaG_FD_184327 | JGI IMG/M metagenome (GOLD analysis project Ga0207691, IMG submission 184327) | Miscanthus rhizosphere microbial communities from Kellogg Biological Station, Michigan, USA - KBS M1-3 metaG (SPAdes) (version 2) | ecosystem: Host-associated > Plants > Roots > Rhizosphere >...
TGTCGGGTGCTACTGCGAGGACGAGTCGCGCTGCCATCGGTCATTGCTCCGAGGGCTGCTCGCTGATGCTGGCGCGACAATCGAGTAGTCGCGTCCGTTGATGGAACAGCAGGCCAGTATGGCCAGGATTGGTAGGATGACGGCAACGGCAACTACATGACAGGATTGCCAGGATGGACAGGATTGAACAGAGGCTCCGCGTCGCGCCCAACGCCCCTCCCGCAACGAGCCCGGTATGAGAGGAACGGCCGCTCGGGACGCCACTCGCCCAGAGATGTGTCCCCACATTCGTTAGGCCCTGGCGACACGCTTCCCGACGCCGAGGCAGTCATCTTCTCAATCCTGCCCATCCTGGCAATCCTGTCATGCTGTTTCGCCGTTACTCCTGTAGCTCGGCTCGTTCGCCAAATCATGTCATGACTTCCGGCCGTTGCGCGATGCGTCCGAAATTTTTATTGTACGCGAAGCACGCTTCACTTCCCTGCTCGCGGAGAAGATCCATGCGCAATTCCACCTTCCGGACCGACGTAGTCGTCGTGCGCCCGCGCACGTCGAACTGCACGGTCGTTTGTGTTGGATGAGATAGCGCTGATCGCACGCTGAGCCGGGCCCGGACGAGGGCGGCACCGCGATCGGTGCCGCCCTTTGTCTTTCTGCGCGTCGCTGTCCGGTCAGAACGCGCCTGCGGAACCAGCTTCATGTCAGACCAAATCGATATCGCACTCGCCGGACCCGCCTCGCCGGCTCCTGAAGAGAGCATCTGGAGCGCCGTGCGCGAAGCCCTTCGCGGCTCGCGGCGCAACTACACCGAAGGCCCGATCGGACGCGCCATCCTCATCCTCGCCATCCCCATGGTGCTCGAGATGGTGATGGAGAGCGTGTTCGTCGTCTGTGACGTGTTCTTCGTCTCGAAGCTCGGCGCCGACGCGGTCGCGACGGTCGGGCTCACCGAGTCGCTGCTCGCCATCGTCTACACGATCGCGATGGGGTTGTCGATCGGTGTGTCCGCGACGGTCGCGCGACGCACGGGCGAGCACGATGCCGAAGGCGCGTCGCGCACGGCCGTGCAGGGCATCTCGCTCGGCATCATCGTCGCGCTCGTGCTCGGCGTGTCGGGTGCGCTGTTCGCGCCTTCGCTGCTCCGGCTCATGGGTGCGTCGGACAGTGTGCTCGCGAGCGGCAGCATGTTCACGCGCGTCATGCTCGGCGGCAACGCGTCGATCCTGCTGCTCTTCCTGATCAATGGCATCTTCCGCGGCGCGGGGGACGCGCAGCTGTCCATGCGCACACTCTGGCTCGCGAACGCGATCAACATCGCGTTAGGCCCATGCCTGATCTTCGGGCTCGGTCCGTTCCCCAGGCTCGGCGTGACCGGCGCGGCGATCGCGACCACGATCGGACGCAGCATCGGCGTGCTGTTCGGGTTGTCGCAGTTCTTCCGCCAGAGCGGACGGGTGCACATCCATCGCCGGCACCTGCGGCTGGATCCGGGCCTCATGGCGCGGCTCGTCTCGCTGTCGAGCAGCGGCACATTCCAGGTACTCATCGGAACGGCGAGCTGGATCGGACTCGTGCGCATTCTCGCGTCGTTCGGCAGTAACGCGCTGGCCGGATACACGATCGCGATTCGCGTCGTGCTATTCGCGCTCCTTCCGTCGTGGGGCATGAGCAACGCGGCGGCGACGATGGTGGGTCAGGCGTTAGGTGCCCGCAAGCCCGACCGCGCCGAGCGCGCGGTCTGGATGGCAGCACGGTACAACTTCTTCTTTCTGGGAGCGGTGGGGCTGCTGTTCTTCTTCGGCGCCCGCGGCATCGTTGGTCTGTTCACGAACGACGCCGCGGTGGCGGAATTTGCGCGCACGGGCCTGCGTGTGATCGCCGTCGGGTTCGTGCTCTACGCCTACGGGATGGTGTTGTCGCAGTCGTTCAACGGCGCCGGCGACACCTGGACGCCAACGTGGCTCGGCTTCTTCTCGTTCTGGGTGTTCGAGATCCCGCTGGCGTACGTGCTCGCGGTGCACGTCGGGCTCGGCCCGCTCGGGGTGTTCATTGCGATCCCAGCGGCGTTCTCGATCTACGCGCTCGCCGCGCTTGTGATGTTCCGGCGCGGCACGTGGAAAACGAAGAAGGTGTGACCGTGCCTGACGAGCGCGCCGATCTCCGTCCCGTGAACGCACTCGTATATCCCACCGCGTCCGTGTTTCTGGACGCGGTGCGCCCGACGCTGGGAACGCACGAGGCGGAGCACCACCTGGTGTTAGGCATTGCCGAGAGCGTCTCGGCTGACCCATCGTCCGAGGCGGACTTTTTCGCCATGGCGGTCGAGGATCACCTCGGGTTGGCGCTCGCGGCAATCATGACTGGCTCGCGGCCACTACTCGTCGCGAGTGATCGCGCGGACGTAACGGAGTCCGCGCCACTGCTATGGGATGAGCTCGAGAAGGCGGGGCGAGCGCCGACCCACGTCATCGGGGCAGTGGGCCAGATCGAGTCCGTCGTGCAGGAATGGACGCGGCGGCGCGGCCGCGTTGCTCGCCTGGCAATGCGGCAACGCGTCTACAAGCTCGTCGAAGTCGGCCCGCTGCCATCCGTATCGGGCCGACTTCGCATCGCGACGACGGACGACGTCGATCTGGTGACGGCGTGGATCACCGCGTTCGAGGCCGAGGCGCTCGGATCGGTCGCGGCGGTGGTGTCGAGCTCCGCTCGCGTCATTGCGGAACGGCGCCTGGCTGCAGGCGAGGTGTTCCTCTGGTGCGACCCGGAGCCGCGAACGATGGCGGGTTCGGCGCGTCCGACGAAGCGTGCGGTTGCGGTCAACGCGGTGTACACGCCGCCCGAATGGCGCCGGCGCGGCTACGCGTCGGCGTGCGTGGCGGAGCTGAGCCGGCTGCTACTCCGTCGCGGGTTCGAGTTCTGCGTGCTCTACACGGATCTGGAGAACCCGACGTCGAACGCGATCTACACGCGCATCGGGTACCGCCCGGTGCGGGACTTTCTCATGTATGACTTGAGAGAAGGTCGATAGGAGCTTGTCATTCCGAGCGGAGCGCGGAACGCGCGGAGTCGAGGAATCGTGCGGTTCCCAGTAGAGAGCCCTCTATCGGGACGCTCGCGATTCCTAACGTCAGCGCTCCCCGACCGCGCGCCACCAGGGCTCGACGGATCGCGGCGACGACGGCTCGACCGACTCGCCCGGCCTCGGCATCACCAGCGGCACTCCCGCCGCTTCCGCCGCTGCGACGACGCGCTCCGGGGGCTCGTCCCATGCGTGGAACGCCAGATTGAACGTTCCCCAGTGAATCGGCAGCAGCAACTTCGCGTTCACGAGTGTGCAGGCGCGAACCGCCTGCTCCGGCGTCAGGTGGATGTCCGGCCACGTCGGCCCGTACGCGCCAATTTTGATGAGCGCGATGTCGAACGGCCCGTACCGCCGCCCATTCTCGGCGATCCCGTCGAAGGGGCCGGTGTCCCCGCTGTGGAACACGCGATGCGTCGGCCCGATGATCGACCACGACGCCCACAGTGTGTGATTGCCACCCGTTAGGCCGCGTCCCGAGAAGTGACGCGCGGAGCCGGCGGCGATCGTCAGTGGGCCGACCTGCGTCGTCTCCCACCAATCGAGCTCCACGATGCGCGAGGTGGTGACACCCCACCGCTCGAGATGCGCGCCGACGCCAAGGGCAGTGATGAACGGGACGCGCGCCTGGGTGATACTTCCCATGAGTGTTCGCACCACGGCCATGTCGAGATGGTCATAGTGGTCGTGCGTGAGGATCACGGCATCGAGACGTGGCAGCGCCTGCAGGGCGATTGGCGGTGGGTGAAAGCGCTTCGGTCCGAAGCGCTGTGACGGCGAGGCCCGCTCGCCGAACACCGGGTCGACGAGCACGCGGAGTCCGTCGATCTCGATGAGTGCGGTCGCGTGGCCGAACCACGTCACGCGGAGGCCGCTCGCCGGTGGCGTCGCGAAGTCCGCGGGCGTACGTGAGACGACGGGGAGCGGCGCCGGCGGTACACGCTGCTCCTTGCCACCGAACTGGCGCCGCATCGTCTCGATGAACGCGCCAGGCACCATCTTGTTCGTCTCGACGGAGTTCTTGAACGTGCCGCCGTTGAACTGCGGCGACCGCTGCATGCGGGCGAGTCGGTCTCCGGTCGCCCGCGCGCCGAAGGCGTCGAAAAAGCTCATCAGTCCCATGCGGAGAGCATTCACCCGAACGTGCGCGAGCGCTATACTCGGGCGTGCCGAAATCCGAGAAAGCCGAGACGCCGGCCAAACAGGTTGCTGGATTCATCGCGAAGTTCGACCCAGCGATTGCGAAGCTCATTCGCGGTGCCCGCGCGAAGGTCCGGAAGCGTTTGCCGACGGCCGTCGAGCTCGTGTACGACAACTACAACGCGTTGGCCATCGGCTTCGGGCCAACCGAGCGTACGACGGATGCGATCCTGTCGGTGGCGGGATACGCGACCGGCGTCACGCTGTATTTCACGTACGGCAAGTCGCTGCCGGACCCGCACCACCGACTCGAGGGCTCCGGGAATCAGGGCCGCTTCGTCCGGCTCACGAGTCTGGCGGTGCTGGACGAGCCCGTCGTGGCGGAGCTCGTGACGGCGGCCGAGGAGCGGGCGCGCCTGCCGTTTCCGGCGTCGGGCAAGGGATACACGGTGGTGAAGTCGGTCTCGGCCAAACAACGCCCGAGGCGCCCGCCGAAGAAGACCTAACGCGAGTCATTCCGAGCGGAGCGCCGGAGGCGCGCAGTCGAGGAATCCTCGGCGTCTGGGTAGAGGGCCCTCTACGGGGAGCCGCGCGATTCCTCGACTCGCTTCGCTCGCTCGGAATGACACGGGGCCTCCCAAGCCGTCCCGCATCCGATCACATTAGCCAGGTGCCTCGACCTCCTCGCCCCGACTCTGTGCTCGACCAGGACGCCCTCATGGTCGCACGAACGCTGCTCGCCGACCGGTACGCCGTCGAGCGGGAGATCGGTCACGGCGGCATGGCCACCGTCTATCTCGCCGAAGAGACCAAGCACGGGCGACAGGTCGCGATCAAGGTCCTCCGCCCCGAGCTCGCGGCGACGTTAGGCGCCGACCGCTTCCTGCGCGAGATCGGGATCGCCGCTCGGCTGACCCATCCGCACCTCGTCCCATTGATCGACTCCGGCGAAGCCGGCGGACTGCTGTATTACGTCTCGTCCTACATGCCCGGCGGCTCGCTCCGCGAGCGGCTGGAACGCGAGGGCAAGCTCTCGGTCCGCGAGACGCTTCGTATTGCCGAAGACGTGAGCAAGGCGCTCGACCACGCGCATCGCGCCGGCTTCGTGCACCGCGACGTCAAGCCCGAGAACATCCTGTTCGCGGACGGCCACGCCATGCTCGCCGACTTCGGCGTCGCACGCGTGTGCTGTGGCGAGGGCGACGATCCAGTAACCGCAGCAGGCATCGCCATTGGCACGCCCGAGTACATGAGCCCCGAACAGGCAAGCGGGGATCCCCACATCGATGGACGGAGCGACATCTACGCACTCGCATGCGTCGTCTACGAGATGCTCGCCGGCAAGCCGCCGTTTCATGCTACGTCACATCGCGCCGTAATGGCCCGGCACCTGACCGAGACGCCGGCGCGCCTTCGTGCGGTGCATCCGGAGATCCCGGCGAGTATCGATGACGCGATCGCGATCGCGATGAAGAAGGATCCCGCGCTCCGGTACGGTTCGGCGTGCGACTTCGTCGACGCGATGCGTGTGGACTCGCCGGCGCGGAGTCGCGCGTTCACTGGCGTCAGCCGCAACATCGCGGTGCTTCCGTTCGTGAACGCGAGTCCGGATCCCGACAACGAGTACCTGAGCGACGGTATCACCGATGAGCTCATCGACGCGCTGGCCAAGGTCGAGGGCATTCGCGTCGCCTCGCGAACGTCCGTGTTCGCGCTCAAGGGGAAGCCGCAGGACGTTCGTGCGATCGGTGCGCTGCTCGATTGCGCCGTCGTGCTCGAAGGCACCGTGCGTCGCTCGGGGCAGCAGCTGCGGATCACGGCGCAGCTCACCTCGACCGATGATGGTCATCTCATATGGTCGCAGCGCTACGACCGCCAGATGGCCGACGCATTCGCCATCCAGGATGAGATCGCGCGCACGATCGTGAGCACGCTGCGCGCGACGACGTTCGGCGACCTGACCACACCGCCGCTGCGTCGACACACGGAGAACGCTGCCGCGTACAGCCTCTATCTCAAGGGCCGATTCGAGTGGAACCAGCGCACGCAGGAGAGCATCGCCGCGGGCATCCGGTTCTTCGAGCAGGCGATCGCTGAGGATCCGGGGTATGCGCTCGCGTACACGGGGCTCGCGGACTGTTACGCGCTGCACGTGGACTACCGGAGTGTGCCCGTAGCCAAGGGCTTCGAGGCGGCGAAGGCCTACGCGCGGAAGGCAATCACGCTGGATGATTCGCTCGCCGAAGCGCACGCGTCGCTCGCGTGGGTGCTGTTCATCTACGACTGGAACTTCGACGAGGCCGAGCGTGAGTTTCGGCGCGCGATCGAGCTTGACCCGCGTTATGCATCGGCACACCAGTGGTACGCGTTCCTGCTCATCGCGAAGGGCGCGTTCGGTGACGCGCTCGTGGAGAGCCACACCGCGGTGGAGCTGGACGCCGGCTCCGCGTCGGCGCGTCGCTCGCTGGCGATGGCTTACTACTACGCGAAGCGGTGGGACCAAGCCGTCTACCACTTCGAGCGCGCGGTCGCCGTCAACCCGACCGCCGAAGAGACCTACCGCATCTGGGGCCTCATGCTCGCCGTCGCCGGAAAGTCGGACGAGGCGATCCGGATGCTGCGCGAAACGGCGGCGATGCCCGAGGCGGGTACGTATACGCGGGCATCGTTAGGCTACGCGCTCGCGCGTGCGGGGCAGCGCGAGGAGGCACAGGCAATCTACGACGATCTGGCGGCGGCCGTCGCGGCCGGCAACTACGTCTCCCCCGTGGCATTCGCCACCATCCTCATCGGACTGGGCGACGTCGACGGCGCACTGGACTGGGCGGAGCGCGCGTTGGAGGATCGTCGCGGGTGGCTCCTCTATCTGAACGTGAACCCCCTGCTCGAGCCGTTACGCGGGCACCCGCGGCTCGACGCACTCGTCCGCCGCGTGCAACCGATATGAGCATGGAGAGCAGGTGGGAATGAGCCGTTGGTCACGCCCAGCGCGCATTGGAGGCGGGATCATCGGCGGGCTCGTCGTCGCCAGCGCGGTCGCGGCGACCATCGGAGCGTACGTGTGGCGCAGGACGACCGCGCGGCGCTACGCAGCGCTCTCCGACCAGCTGCGCCTTCGCCGCGACGCGCCCGGGCACCCATTCTCGCGCGCGGAAACGGACCGACTCCCTGCCCCGGTCGCGCGCTACTTCGCGTTCGCGCTCCCCGAGGGGCAACGACGCGTCCGAGTCGCGCGAGTGCGCTGGGTTGGCGAGATGCGTCTGAAGCCCGACGGCGCGTGGAGCCCGTTCACTGCCGAGCAACGGTTCACGGGCGCGCCACCGGGGTTCGTCTGGGACGCCGAGGTCAGGATGATGCCGCTCGTACCCGTGCGTGTGCGTGACAGCTACGTCGCTGGACAGGGACAGATGCTCGGACGGGTGGGCGGTGTGGTGTCGGTCGTGAACGAGGGAGGCACGCGCGAGATGGCGTTAGGCGCGCTCGTCCGCTGGCTGGGCGAGGCGGCCTGGTTCCCGACCGCCCTCTTGCCCGGCGAAGGCGTGACCTGGGAGGCGATCGACGACCACTCGGCCCGCGCCACGGTGACGGATGGCGCGACGAGCGTCACCGCCGATTTTTACTTTGCGCCGACGGGCGAGATGACGCGCATGACGGCGCTACGCTACCGCGACGTGAACGGCACCGGTGTGCTGACGCCGTTCGAGGGACGCTACGAGCGCTTCATCCGCGAGCAGGGAGTCATGGTCCCGGGCGCGGCAGAGGTTGCGTGGCTCCTTCCCGAGGGACGCTTTGCCTACTGGCGCGGCCATCCCTCGAGTATCTCCTACGAGCTCGTGCCAGAGCTCGCGTCAGGGCCTGCGGCCGGTGAGCGACCGCCTAACGCAGAGCGATGAGCTCCCCGAGTGCGATGGGAGCGTTCCTCGCCGCCATGGCGGGTCACGTCGATACTGGTAGCGACAGCGGAGCCGACTCGAAGATGACCCCGCACGCGCGGTCGACCAACTGGCCCGGGGCCCGAGCGGTGACGACGTAGATCTGATTCAACGAAGCAGCGCTACTGGACCGATCCGATTCCGGCACTCGGCCCGTGCCACTTCGCTTGACAAGGCGATGGTACATGACGCCGATTCACGAACGGTCGGAATCGCCGTATGCCCGGTCCCTCACCCGCATGTGCAATGCGTAACGCCCTCCGCCTCCCGCTCGCCGCGACCGTCGCCGCCGCGCTCGCCATTCCCGAGACGAGCTCCGCGCAACGCGCCGAGTTGCCGCTCAAGCCCGCGCGCACCGTCAAGTTCACGACCGACGAGGGCACGTGGATGTCGCTCGACGTCTCGCCCGATGGGCGGACGCTCGTCTTCGACCTCGCGGGCGACCTCTACACACTGCCCGTCACCGGCGGCAAGGCGACGCGCATCACCGACGGCATGGCGTTCGACGCTCAGCCGCGCTGGTCAGTCGATGGGAAGAACATCGTGTACGTGACCGACCGCGATGGCTCGGACGATGTCTGGGTCATCGACGCCGACGGGAAGAATCCGCGCCAGATCACGAAGACCGATCGCACACAGTTCCTCTCCCCGGAGTACACGCCGGACGGCAAGTACATCGTCGTCTCGCGGAACGCCGCGCTCTTCGGCACAGGGTACAACCTGTACATGTACCACAAAGACGGCGGCACGGGCGTGAAGATCACCGGTAACGCACCTGCCGGCGGCGCGCCCGCAGGTGGCCCGGGCGGTGGCGGCCCACAACGGAGCTACGTCGGCCCCGCGTTCGGAAAGGATTCGCGTTATGTGTACGCCGCGTCGCGCAACGGGGGCGCCGCGGGCTACAACCAGACCAACTTCGACTGGACCATCGTCACCTACGACCGCGAGACCGGTGAGACGGCGCCCCGCGCGGCAGCACAGGGCGGCGCGTTCAAGCCCGTGCTGAGCCCGGACGGCAAGTGGCTCGTCTACGGCACACGCGCGGACACCGTCACGTCGCTCCGCATCCGCGACATGGACTCGGGCGACGAGCACTGGCTCGTGCAGAACGTGCAGCGTGACGACATGGAGTCGCGGTTCACGCGCGACATCCTGCCTAACATGACGTTCTCGCCGGACTCGAAGTCGCTGTTCGCGGCGTGGAATGGCAAGATCCGTCGCGTCGACGTCGCCACCGGACGCCCGACAGAGATCCCCTTCTCCGCCGACGTCGAACAGCAGCTCGGCGCACTCTCGAAGTTCGACTACCCGATCAACGACTCGACGCTCACCGTCGCGCAGATCCGCGGCGCGCGCCCATCACCGGACGGCAAGCGGCTCGCGTTCACCGCGCTCGACAAGCTGTGGATCATGGATCTGCCGTCCGGTTCACCTAAACGCCTGACGCGTTCTCCGCACGAGACGGGCGAGCATTCACCCGTCTGGTCGCCTGACGGGCGCTATCTCACGTACCTCACGTGGACTGACCAGGGTGGCGACATCTACCGCATCGCTCCTGCCTCGCCTAACGCTACACCGGAACGCCTCACGCGGCAGACCGCGTTCTACACTGCCGTCAACTACACGCCGAACGGGCAGCGCCTGGTCGCCTACAAATCGCCTCGGCAACCGCGTCTCGAGGAAGGCTTTCAGTACGGCAGCGAGCTCGTATGGCTGCCAGCCAATGGCGGGCCGACGACGTCCGTCGCGCCCGTGCCCGGCAATGCTGGCTTCCCACACTTCACGCGCAGCGACAACGACCGCGTCTATCTCACGCAGGGATCGACGGGCCTCGTATCCATGCGCTTCGACGGCACGGATCGCAAGACGCACATCAAGGTCACCGGCAATCCCGACTACCGTCAGACGACGCCGCAACCGCAGAACGCGTCGGAGATCCTGATCTCGCCTAACGGCGATCGCGTGATGGCCGAGGTGGACGCGAACGTGTACGTGATGGATCTGCCGATCGTCGGCGGGCAGACGCCGACGGTCTCGGTCGTGAACGCGGCGCAGGCTGCCATTCCCGTCATGCGCCTGACGCGCATCGGCGGCGACTTCGTCGGCTGGCAGCCGGACGGCAATCACGTCTTCTTCTCGATCGGCCGGAGCTACTTCAACTACGACCTCGTTCGCGCCGACTCCCTCGTGCGCGACTCGACCGTTCGCGCGGATTCGGTCAAGCGTGTCGCTGGCGCGGCCAACGCCGCACGTGACTCCGTGACCGCGGACAGTTCGCGGAATCACCCCGCCTACGAGCCGACACGGCTCGATGTCGCGATCACCGTCCCGGTCGATAAACCGCGAGGCCAGGTCGTCCTGCGCAACGCGCGCGTCATCACGATGAAGGGCGATGAGGTCATCGAGCGCGCCGACGTTCTCGTGAAGGACAACCGCATCGCGGCCGTGGGCGCCGCCGGCACGGTACAGGTGCCTAACGGGACACGCGAGATTGACGTTGCCGGTAAGACCATCCTCCCGGGCTTCGTCGACACGCACGCGCACATGTGGCCGGAGTGGGGAATCCATCGGTCGCAGGTGTGGATGTACATGGCGAACCTCGCCTACGGTGTCACCACCACGCGCGACCCGCAAACGTCCACGACCGACGTCCTGTCCTACGGCGACCTGGTCGAGACCGGCGACATTCTCGGACCGCGAATTTTCTCCACCGGGCCGGGCGTATTCTGGTACGACGACATCAAGAGCCTCGCCGACGCGCGCGACGTGCTGCGCCGCTACTCCGAGTTCTACCACACGAACACGATCAAGCAGTACATGGTCGGTGACCGGAAAGTGCGGCAGTGGGTCGTGATGGCCGCGAGGGAGCTCGGCCTCTCACCGACGCTCGAGGGTGGCCTCGACATCAAGAAGAATCTCACGGAAGCGATGGACGGCTACGCGGGCAGCGAGCATTCGTACCCGATCACACCGCTGTTCAAGGACAACGTACAGGTGGTGGCCGAGAGCGGCATCACGTACACGCCGACGCTGATCGTGCTCTATGGTGGCCCGTGGGCGGAGAACTACTGGTACGAGCACTACGACATCACGAAGGACGAGAAGCTGAATCGCTTCACGCCGAAGAGCGAGATCCTCGACCGCGGGCTCCGCCGGCCCGGCTGGTGGCACGACAGCCAGTACGCACACCCGCTGTACGCGGCGCAGGCGAAGAAGATCATGGATGCGGGCGGGCGCGTAGGCGTCGGCAGCCACGGCCAGCTGCAGGGCCTTGGCTACCACTGGGAGATGTGGAACATCGCGAGCGGCGGCGCCACGCCGATGCAGGTGCTGCGCGCGGCGACGATTCACGGCGCGGACGCGTTAGGTCACGCGAAGGACGTGGGGTCGATCGAGGTCGGCAAGCTCGCGGACCTGGTGGTGCTGGACGCGAACCCACTGGAGAACATCCGGAACACGAACTCGGTGCGGTTCGTGATGAAGAACGGCCGGATGTACGATGCGAACACGTTAGGTGAGACGTGGCCGCGGCAGAAGGCGATGGCGAAGCAGTGGTGGATGTACGACGATGTCCCGTCGGCACCGTCCGGTGGTTCGACGTCGCCTGAGCCGTAGGGCTGGGCTGGGTGCTGGGTGCTGCTCGCATCTGACGTTCTAGATCGCTGTCTTGTCGGCGGGGGCGTCGCGTCTCCGGCGCCGTAGGCGCTTACACGCCCTGAGCCGACGGGTACCGAACTCCGTGTACGGCTGGCTGGCT
>Ga0207691_10005843_pt1 | contig 11903 bp, 10 predicted proteins | sample KBSM13metaG_FD_184327 | JGI IMG/M metagenome (GOLD analysis project Ga0207691, IMG submission 184327) | Miscanthus rhizosphere microbial communities from Kellogg Biological Station, Michigan, USA - KBS M1-3 metaG (SPAdes) (version 2) | ecosystem: Host-associated > Plants > Roots > Rhizosphere >...
CTCCGTTCCCGCAGCGGTCGGCAGGTTCGTTTGCGGACCCGCCGCGCCGTCGGCCTGCGTCAGCTTCGCGAGGCCGAAGTCGAGGATCTTCAGCCGCCCGTCGTTGGTGACGAAGAGGTTCTCGGGCTTGAGATCCCGGTGCACGATCCCCTTCTCGTGCGCGGCCGCGAGACCCTTCGCCGTCTGGATTGCGTAGTCGGTCGCCTTGCGCACCGGAAGGGCGCCGCCCGCCAGCCGCCCGCGCAGAGTCTCCCCCTCGAGAAGCTCTGTGACGATGTACGGCGATCCGTCGTGGGAGCCGAGCTCGTAGACCGCCGTGATGTTGGGATGGTTCAGGGCGCCGGCCGCCTGGGCCTCCTGCTCGAACCGCCGCAGGCGCTCTTCGTCCGAAGCGTACGTCGTCGGAAGGACCTTGATCGCGACGTCGCGCTTTAGCTTCGGATCGCGTGCACGGTACACCTCGCCCATGCCCCCGGCGCCGATCGGCGCGAGGATCTCGTAGAGGCCGAGCTTTGTTCCGGCTGTCAGAGGCATCGAGGCTGGCGCGCATTCTAACTGCGTCCGTGGAATATCCTTGGGCGCTTCCACGAGGTGAACGACATGCGCCGAGGAACCCCGAGTTTCGTCGCGATACTGCTCCTGAGCGCCCTTCCGGCTCTGGCTCAGGAGTCTCGTCCCCTGACCGTCGACTGGATCTACGGCGAGGAAGCGACAGCGGCAGCGAGGCTGCCGAAGTTCGCCTGGACGACCGCCGACGATGTGCTCATCCTCGATGAGCGGGCCGCACCCGACCGGCGGACGATCGAGCGCATCCGGGCCAAGACCGGACAGCGCTCCGCGGCCGTGGACGCCGCCGCCGCGCTCGCGAGCCTCCGGGCGATCTCTCCCGAGGACACTCCGGCGTCCCTGGCGTGGCCCGAGGCCCTCGATCCCGCGGGGACCACGGGTATCTACGTCCTGGGAGACGACCTGTATGCCCTCGACCTGGCGCCGTCGCGCTTCACGCGCCTGACCACGACGGACGCGAAGGAGACCCTGCCTCGATTCTCGCCGGACGGGCGAAAGCTCGCGTTCGTCCGAGGCAACGACCTCTACGTCATGGACCTCGCCACGAAGACGGAGTCCCGGCTCACCTCCGACGGAAGCGACACGATCCTCAACGGCACGCTTTCCTGGGTGTACTGGGAAGAGATCTTCGACCGCGGCGACACCGGCTACTGGTGGTCGCCCGACTCGAAATCCATCGCCTTCCTGCGGACCGACGACTCCGGGGTCGACGTCACGACGTTCACGGACTTCTCTCCAGCCGTGCCGCGCGAGATCCGCCAGCGCTACCCGCGAACCGGCCGGCCCAACCCGGCCGTCCGACTCGGAATCACGGACCTCGCCGGGGCGAAGACGGCCTGGATGGAGCCGTCCGGAGCATCCTGGGAGTACCTCCTGGGCGTGGACTGGCTTCCCGACAGCTCCGCTGTGGTCGTCCAGACGATGAATCGGGCTCAGACGAAACTCGACGTCTGGCGATTCGACCGCTCCGGCGGGAGAGCGGCCCTGGTCCTGAGCGACAGCGATCCCGCCCTCGTGTACCAGAAGGAGATCCAGTTCACGGACGGCGGGAAAACGTGGATCGTCTCGTTCGAGAAGGACGGCCACACGCATCTCTACCGGTATGGCGCCGACGGCGTCCGGAAGAACGCGATCACGCAGGGCGACTGGTCGGTCCGGGGAGGCGGCGGGTACGACGCACCCCAGAATTCGACCTTCATCGACGACGCGAGCGGCGACATCTATTTCTCGTCGACCGAGAAATCGCCCCTCGAGTCCCAGCTCTACCGGATCCGGCCCGACGGCACCGGAAAACTCCGCATCACGAAGGAAGACGGAACGCACAAAGTCACGTTCTCCCCGGACCGCCGCTACTTCGTGGATGCCTATTCGAACCGCAACACCCTGCCGTCACTGGCGCTGTACGCCGCCTCCGGCCAGCGGCTTTCGACGCTCTGGGAAACCGGGCAGGCCGTCCTGGCGCCTTACGGACTGACCGCCCGCGAGCTCCTCACGATCCCGGCGCCCGACGGCTTCCCCATCCCGGCGAGCATCCTGAAGCCGGCGGATTTCAACCCCGCGAAAAAGTATCCCGTCCTCATCCACGTCTACGGGGGGCCCGGCTCTCCGATCGTGGGGGACCGCTGGGGCCGCGACGATCTCTTCGAGCACCTTCTCGTCCAGCAGGGCTACGTCGTGGCGTCCTTCGATCCGCGCAGCGCCGCGGGTCGGAGCAAGGCGCTGGAGGACCCGGTCGTCGGGAAGATGATGAGCGACTCCGAACTCGCCGACCTTCAGGCCGCCGTGAAATGGCTCAAGGCCCAGTACTGGGCGGACCCGGCGCGGTTCGGCATCTGGGGCTGGAGCGGCGGGGGCTCCTACACGCTTCTGGCGATGACCCGGACATCGGAGTTCAAGGCGGGCATCGCCGGCGCGCCCGTGACCGACTGGCACTTCTACGACTCGAAGTTCGGCGAGGCCTACATGCGGACCGCGGAGACGAACCCGGAGGGTTACGCCTACACGTCCTTCGTGAAGCGCGCGAAGGATCTCTCGGGGCGGCTCCTCCTCGTCTTCGGAAGCTACGATGACAACGTCCACCCGCAGAACGCGTGGGCGTTCGCCGACGCGCTGATCGCGGCGGGCAAGCCGTTCGACATCATGGTCTATCCGATGCAGAAGCATTCGTTCACGAGCAAGGCCGCGATCCGGCATCGGGCCGAGAAGATGCTGGAGTTCTGGAAGCTGTACCTGTGAAGCTCGGGGCGAGGGCGAGCGCCGGCCTTCTCGTCCTCGCCGCCGTCCCGCTCGGTGGCGCCGAACTGACTGTCGATTGGATCACGGGACCCGAAGCCGAACAGGTGACGCGGCTCCCACGCTACGCCTGGACGTCCGACGACCGCGTGCTCCTTCTCGACGAGCGGAAGCCCTCCGCGGAACGCACGTTCGAGAGGCTCGATCCGGCGACCGGACTCCGAGGAGCGGCCGTGGACCGCGCCGCCGCGATGGCGAGCCTCGCGGCGCTGCTCGACGGCGCGGAACTTCCAGAGTCGCTGACCTGGCCGATCTCCCTCGACGCGGCGGGACGTCTCGGCCTTTACGAGCTCGGCGGCGACCTCTATCTCCTCGATTTCGACCGCTCGCGGTACGAGAGGCTGACCCGCACGACGGCGGGTGAGGTCAACGGCCGGCTCTCCCCCGACGGCCGTTCCGTCGCTTTCGCCAGGGATAACGACCTCTACGTGCTGGACGTCGCGTCCCGCACCGAGCGGCGACTGACGGCCGACGGCTCCGCCACGGTTCTGAACGGCGTCCTCTCCTTCGTCTACTGGGAGGAGATCTTTCACCACGACGACGACGGCTTCTGGTGGTCGCCCGATTCGCAATCCATCGCGTTTCTTCGGAGCGATGAGTCGAAGGTCGATGTCGCGACCTTCACGAGCTTCCAGCCCGCCGTTCCCGAGGTCATCACCCAGCGCTATCCCCGCGTCGGCCGACCGAATCCGGCGGTCCGCCTCGGGGTGGTCGACGTGCGCAGCGGCCGGACCGCCTGGATGGAAGCGCCGGCGCCGGGCTACGAATACGTCATCGGGGTCACGTGGCAGCCCGACAGCCGCGCCGTCGCCGTCCAGACGACGGATCGGGCCCAGACGCGCCTCGACGTGCTGCTTCTGGACCGGGCGGGCGCGACCCGGCGTTTGCTCACGGACCTCGACCCGGCCTGGGTCAATCAGAAGGAGATTGCGTTCGTCCGCGGCTCGGGCGACGTGCTCATCTCCTCGGAGCGCGACGGCTGGACGCATCTGTATCGATACGCCGCCGACGGTTCGCTCCGGAACGCCGTCACACGAGGCTCGTGGTCGGTGCATGGACCGAGGGCTTTCTACGCCGCGCCGATGGGCTCCGCGTTCGTCGACGCCGCGGGAGGGTGGGTCTATTTCACGGCGATGGAGAAGTCGCCGATCGAACGGCACCTCTATCGCGCCCGCCTCGACGGTTCCGCCATGACGCGTCTTTCATCCGAGCCCGGCGTGCACCGGATCAGCTTCAGCCCGAATCGCCGCTTCTACCTCGACGCGCACTCGAGCCACGCCGTGCCGCCCTCTCTCACGCTCCACGCCGCAGACGGGACCCTCCGAACGGTCGTCGCTCCCGCAAGGACGGACATCCTCGCGCCGTTCGACCTCCCGGAGTACGAGCTCCGGACGATTCCCGCCACCGACGGGTATCCGCTGCAGGCTCGAATCCTCAAAGCGCGGGAATTCGACGCCGCGTCCCGTCACCCGGTGATCCTGCGGGTCTACGGGGGGACAGGAGTGCCCCTGGTGCGCGACGACTGGGACCGCGCCGCCCTGTTCGATCAGCTGCTGGCGCAGCGCGGCTACGTCGTCGCGACGATCGACAACCGCACGGCCACGGCCGCGAGCAAGACGATCGAAAACCTCTCGCTGAACTCCGAGTGGGGGGCGAGCGCCCTCAACGACCTCCTCGACGGAGTCCGCTGGCTGAAGGCGCAGCCGTGGGTCGACCCGGCGCGCGTCGGAGTCTGGGGACGCAGCGGCGGCGGTTACTTCACCCTCGCCGCGATGACGCAGTCCTCGGAATTCAAAGCCGGCATCTCGGTCGCGCCCGTCACGGACTGGCGTTACTACGACAGCAAGTCGACCGAGGCCTACATGAAGACGCCCGACGAAAACGCGGAAGGCTACGAGGCCACGAACCTCGTCGCCCGCGCGAAGGATGTCCACGGACGCCTGCTCCTCGTCTGGGGCACCTACGACGACAACGTCCACCCCCAGAACAGCCTCGCCTTCGCCGATGCCTTGATCGCCGCGGGAAAGCCCTTCGACATGATGGCGTACCCGATGCGCAAGCACGGCATCGACGACCGGTCGGCGCGCGCGCACCTGATGGAGAAGATGCTGGAGTTCTGGAAGCGCTGGTTGTAGGACGGGACGATTCTAGGCGGGCGTCGTTCCCGACATCGCGAGAAGGCGCCGGATGCGCTCCTCGATCGGCGGATGGGTCGAGAAAAGTGCCGTCAGACCCCCGAGGCCGGCGAACGGATTGACGATGCAGAGGTGCGCGTTCGTGGGCGTGGCACCCTGCAGGGGGATCCGGCCTGCGGCCGAGCCCAGCTTCTCGAGGGCACTGGCGAGAGGGCGCGGGTCTCCGAGGAGCTTCGCGCCCGAGGCGTCCGCGCCGTATTCCCGGCTCCGGCTCACGGCCATCTGGATCAGCATGGCGGCGAGGGGCGCGAGGACGATCATGACGAGCGCCACGAGAGGATTGCCGCCCCGGCGGTTGTCGCCGCTCCGGGGCGCCATGTAAGCGAAGCGCGTCGCGAACGTCAGCGCGCCCGCGAGGGTGGCGGCGATCGACGACGTCAGGATGTCGCGGTTGAGAACGTGCGAGATCTCGTGGCCGAGCACGCCTTCGAGCTCCTCCTCGCTCATGGCCTGGAGGATCCCGGTCGTCGCCGCGACCGCGGCGTGCTGAGGGTTCCGGCCCGTCGCGAACGCATTCAACGCGGGGCTCTGGACGATGTACAGCCGCGGCATCGGGATGCCGGCTTTCGAAGCGAGACGCTGGACGATGGCGTAGAGCTTCGGCGCTTCCGCCTCGGTCACGGGTTGCGCGCGGTACGCGGCCAGGGCGAGCTTGTCGCTGAAGAAGTAGGAGACGAAGTTCATGACCGCGGAGAAGATCAGGGCCAGGAACATCCCCTGCTGGCCACCGAGGAAGTAGCCGACGACGAGGAGCAGGCCCGTCAGAAGCCCCAGGAGCATCGCGGTCTTCATGGAGTTCATCGCCGCACCTCCGAAAGGTCCGTCCCGAAAAGCGACGACGAAGGATCCTGGATCCTTCGCTCCGGTCGGGACGACCTACTCTAGCGCGGCGCGCTACTCGTAGCGCAGCGCTTCGATCGGATCGAGCCGCGAGGCCTTCACGGCCGGGTAGAGGCCGAAGAAGATGCCCACGGACATCGAGACGAGGAGCCCCACCAGGACGGACCAGATCGGCGTCTCGGCCGGCAGCGCGGCGAACGCCAGCTTGATCAAGGCCGGAACCGCAACGCCCACGATGACGCCGATGATCCCTCCGAGCAGTGCGAGGGTCGTCGCCTCGGTCAGGAACTGCAGGACGATGTCGCGGCGGAAGGCGCCCACGGCCTTGCGCACGCCGATCTCCCGGGTGCGCTCGGTGACCGAGACCAGCATGATGTTCATGACGCCGACGCCGCCGATGAGGAGCGAGATGAACGCGATGAAGATCATGGCGCCCGTGATCCCGTTCGTGATGCCCTGGAAGCTCTCGATCATCTTGTCGGGCGTCAGGATGTAGAAGTCGTCTTCCGCGTTGAAGGGCACGTGGCGCCGGGCCCGCAGCAGGGCCCTCCCCTTCTCGACGACGATCGGAACCTGGTCCGGCCGGTACGGCACCGTCGCGATGTGGATCGTGTCGCCGCGGCTCGCCTTGATCTGCGGGAACTGGTGGTCGAAGGTCGAGAAGGGAATGAGGAACCAGTGATTGCTGGATCCTCCGCCGAAGTCGCCCTTTTCCTCGAGCAGCCCGATGACCGTGTACTTCCAGCCGTTCAGCTCGAGGGTCTTGTTGAGGGGGCTTTCGTTGGGGAAGAGCGCCTTCTGGACGTCCTGCCCGATGACGCAGACCTGCGAGCCGTGCTCGAGGTCGGCCTCGGTGAAGAAGCGTCCCTCCTCGATGAAATGGTTGTTCGCGAGCGAGTAACCCGGATAGACGCCGGCGACCGTCGGGTCTTTGGCCTCGCGATCACGGTACTTCGCGGTGGTGGAGGTCCCATCAAAGAGGTACCGCTCCGGAGAGACGGCCCGGATCTCGGGAATCTGGGCCTTGAGCGCCAGGGCGTCATCGAGCGTCAGATCCTTGCGGTTGCGCTCGTCGTCCGAGCGGTGCCCCGGCCCGAAGCGCATCGAGAACTTCTGGAACTGCACCAGCGTCGCGCCGAAGCTCTGGAACTGCCGGACCATGCTGTTGTTGAAGCCGGTGACGATCGAGACCATCGCGATGACCGTGGCCACGCCGACGACGATGCCGAGCACCGTCAGCGCCGCGCGCAGCTTGTGGGCGCGCACCGCGAGCATCGCGAAGCGCACGTTCTCCGCGAAGCCGCGGCGCAGGTGGGAGATCAGGGAGGACATGGATCGCTCCTACTCGTAGCGCAGCGCTTCGACCGGCGGCAGCTTGCTCGCCTGGTTCGACGGGATCCAGCCGGCGAGGACGCCGGAGATCGTGGCCACCGCGATGCCGAGGAAGATGAAGGACGGCCGCACTTCTGCCGGGAAAACCTGCTTGACGGCAAAGGCGATGAGCGCGCCGAAGATGACCCCGATCACACCGCCGATCGAGGCCAGCAGCGCCGCCTCGAGGAGGAACTGGCGGCGGATGTCGCGGCGCCGCGCGCCGAGCGCCCGTCGCACGCCGATCTCCTTCGTCCGCTCGACGACCGAGACGAACATGATGTTGGCGATCACGATCGCTCCGACGACGAGAGAGATGCCCGAGATGAACGTCATCAGGAGGAAGAGCCCGGCCGAGATGCCGCGCCAGAGCGTCTGCAGGAGCTCCGCCGTGACCAGCCCGAAAGGATCGTCGCCATTGAAGCCGGTCTTGCGCAGCGCCCGGAGGATCGTGCGCACTTCGTCGGTCGTTGCGGCGACCGCTTCGACTCCGCCCTTGGGCTTGATGAAAATGCCGATGTCTTCGGTCGGCGCGATGTGTTTGTGGAAGAGCGTCAGCGGAATGTAGATCACGTTGTCCTGGCTCTGGCCCATCACCGAGCCCTGCTTGGCCAGCGTCCCGATGACCTTGACCGGGTAGCCGTCGATCTTCAGCGTGCGGCCGATCGGGTCCATGTTCGGGAACAGCTCGTCCTGAACGTCCCAGCCGATCACGGCGACGGGGCTCGAGTGGTTGTACTCGGTCTCGGTGAAGTACCGGCCATTGGCGACGTCGAACTTCATCGCCTCGCCCATGTTGGGCGTGTGGCCCTGGATCTCGACCTGCGGCAGCTTGCGGTCGCCGAACTTGACCGGCCGCCGGCGATCGCCTCGCGCGCCGACCTGCGCACACTTCACGCATTCGCGGCGCACGACCTCCATGTCGGTGAGCGTGATGTCGCGCCGGCGGCGGGCCAACAGCCATTCCTCGCGGCTCGTGATGATCCCGTATTTCGTGAAGATGACGATGTCGGGATTCAGCCCGATGACCTTGTCTTTGACGTAACTGTTGAGCCCCGAGATGACGGACACGACGCCCACGACGGTCGCCACGCCGATGATGACGCCCAGCAGCGTCAGGAACGCGCGAAGCTTGTGGCGCGTCAGCGCCCCCGCCGAGACTCGGAAGAGCTCGGAGGTCGTCACGCCTTCTTCTCGCCGCCCTTCTTGTCGCCTTCCTTCTCGATGATGACCCTGTCGCCGTCCTTGACCTGGCGGAGCACCTTGAACGGTCCGGTGACGATGTCCTGACCGGGCTTCGGGCCCTCGGTCAGCTCGATCATCAGCTCGCCGGCGATACCGGTCTTCACCTTGCTGAACGCGAGCTTGCCGTCCTTGATCGTGTAGACGCCTTCCTCGGTCTCGGCGCGACCGACGGCCGGCGCCTTGTCCTTCTTCTCGACGTCGCGGACGACGAGCGCCTGGATCGGAATCGCCGTGGTGCCGTCGCGCCGGGCGGTGACGATGTCCGCAGTGACCGAGAAGCCCGGGCGGATCGTGTCGGGCGGATTGTCGAGCCGGATCTTGACCTTGAAGTTGATCGCCTCGGAGTTGGCGACCAGGGTCAGAAGGTCCGGGTCGGTCTTCGGAATGGGCGAGGAGCCAACCTCCGCGACTGTTCCCTCGAACTTGCGATTCGGGTAGGCGTCGATCGACAGAACCGCCTTCTGCCCGACCTTGACGCCGGGCACGGAGGTCTCGTCGACCATCATCACGGCCTCCACCGAGCCCATGTCGGAGATCGTCATGAGCTGCGTGCCGGCGTTGTTCATCGTGCCGATGACCGTGACCTCGCCCTCCTTGATCGGCAGCGAGGTGACGGTTCCCTCAATCGGCGCCGTGACCGTCGTCTTGGACAGAGAGTCGCGGCTGGCCGCCAGATCCGCCATGGTCGAGTTCATCCGCGACTCGGTAGCGGCGAGGGTCGCCTCCGCCGTGTCGAGGTTGGACTTCGCCTTCTGCAGGTCCGCCTCGGCGAGGATGTTGCCCTTGTGCTGTTGGCTGGCCCGCTCGTAGTCGAGCTTGGCCTGGGCCGCCGTGGACTTGGCGGCTTCGAGGTCGTGGCGCATGGCTTCGAGGCTCGCCTCCCGCCCCTGCGCCTGCGCCGCGAGCTGCGCCCGGTCGATCTGGAGGAGGAGCTGGCCCTTCTTGACGTGGTCGCCCTCTTTGACGGCCAGGTTGACGATCTGGCCCATCACCAGGGCCGACATGTCGACCTTGCGCTGGGCCTGGACCTTGCCGTTGGCCGTGACCTTGGAGACGAGGTCGATCTTCTCGACTTTGGCCGTCGTGACCCGCGGAACGTCCTTATCCTTGTTCCGGATGGCTGCAGTCAGGGCGCCGATGACGACGACCGCCACCACCGACCCGACTATGATCTTCGTCTTCTTCGACATGGCCTCCAACCCTCCGGTCCAAGGCTGTTTTCCTGGGTATTCCTTTCTACGGAGCGGCCCCCGGAAAGTTCAATTCTCCGGAGGCCATTGAAAAGACTGGGGCTTTTCGCTAGCCTTCCGCCCCCTGCGCCCATAGCTCAATTGGATAGAGCGTCTGACTACGGATCAGGAGGTTGGGGGTTCGACTCCCTCTGGGCGCACCATCAAATTCGAATGCCATTCAGCCCCGACGACCGCCACTTCATGGCCGAGGCGCTGGCGTTCGCCCGGATCGCCTTTGCCGAGCAGGAGGTGCCGATCGGGGCGGTCGTGGTCCGGGACGGAAAGATGATCGGTCGCGGGCGGAACCGCCGGGAGCGCCTGGCCGACCCGACGCACCACGCCGAGATCGAGGCTCTCCGCGAGGCCGCGCGCGAGGCCGGCCGCTGGCGTCTCGAAGACTGCACCCTCTACGCCACGGTCGAGCCCTGTCCGATGTGCGCGGGCGCCGCGGTCAACGCGCGCATCCGCCGGATCGTCTACGGCTGCGCCGATCCGAAGGCCGGCTACTGCGGCACTCTGGGCAACATCCCGCAGGACCCCCGTCTCAACCACCGGGCCGAAGTCGAGGGCGGCCTGCTCGCGGAGGAGTCGGCCGGGCTCTTGAAGCTGTTCTTCCAGGCGAAGCGAGGCGAGAGATGACGGGCGAGACCGTCGCGACCTTCTGCTGCGTCCCGGTTTAGAGTTTCGGCATGTGCCGCAACATCCGCACCCTCGCAAATTTCGCTCCCCCGGCGACGACCGACGAGATCCGCGCCTCCTCGCTGCAGTTCGTGCGCAAGATCAGCGGCGCGAACAAGCCCTCGAAAGCGAACGAAGCGTTGTTTCGGGCCGCCGTGGACGACGTGACCGCCGTCGCCGAGAAGCTGATCCGAGAATGGGTCACGACCGCGCCGCCGAAGGATCGGGACGTCGAAATTCGCAAGCACATCGAACGATCGCGGATCCGTTTCGGAAAGGAACCGAAGCGGACCCCGATCGAGCCGCTGCGCTAGAGAGTCGACAGAGGCGACGGAGCGAGCGAGCCGTTCAGGCCTTTTCCAGGTTGCGTTTGAAAGCGGCCGCTCCCTGTTCGATCAGTGGCGCAATGTTGTCGCGGATGCCGGCCGGAAGAAAGTCCGTGGTCCAGACGAAGCGGCAGTTCCCTGGTCCAGCCTCGACCACTCGCATCGACGCGTGGTGAAAAGTCATGCCGGGTCCGTCGACCGCGGCGTACGCGACGCGGCGCTGTGCGTCGTCCACGTCGAGGACCTGCTCGCGCAGGACCATCCCGTTTGCGAATCGCACCGTGCGGACGTCGCCCTCGAGTCGGCACTCTGTGAGAACGGGAGCGAAGAGCCGATGGGCTTCGCCGACGTTGCGCAGAGCTTTCCAGGCCGCATCCGGCTCGACCTCTACGGCGATCTCTTTGTGGATCGACGCCATGAGTCGAGAGTCAGCTGCGAGGCGTGAACAAGCGCAGCAGCTTGTCCTTGAGGCCGCCGCCGGAAGCGGAGGGCGAATTGGCCGACGCCTTCGGGGCGCCCGACGAGGGACGATTCGACGGCGGCGCCTTCCTCGATCCCGTATTCGTGAAGGTGCCCCTCGAGAACGTGGCTGGCCCCCGCGTGCCGGTTTCGGTCTGGCGGCCATTCCCCGACGCGTCCGCCCTCGATGGTGGCGGCAGAGGCTCGAGAGGTTCCTTGCACAAGGCACAGGTCGCCGGACGTGGTTGCCCGATGACCGCGACGATCTTTCCGCCGCAGGCGCTGCAGATGATCTGCACGTAGCGCGTGCTATCCATGAACCCCACCTCGACTCGAACCGGGCCCGCCGGGAACGGCGGCCCGCCCACCAGGGAAAGCGTAATTCAAATCCCCTGCGGACCACCAGCCGGGGGGGACGCCAAATGTTGACTGTGGGTGGGATTTCAATGGCGGAGAGGGTGGGATTGCGGGCCGTCCTTCGGACGACCCGGCCTACTGCTGAGGGTCTTCCTCTGGTGGTCGGCTCACCGCCGTCCTTCGGACGGCGTTCCCTACTGCCGGGGGTCTGCCTCTGGTGGCCGGGTGAACCCACGACGATTGGCCTGAGACCTGGAGTCGCGATTGGCAGCCTGACAAGTCAGCCCGATTCCGCTAGGATTCGCCGTCCCACGGCGCGGAGAGGTGCTGGAGTGGTTGAT
>Ga0207691_10005844_pt1 | contig 11903 bp, 12 predicted proteins | sample KBSM13metaG_FD_184327 | JGI IMG/M metagenome (GOLD analysis project Ga0207691, IMG submission 184327) | Miscanthus rhizosphere microbial communities from Kellogg Biological Station, Michigan, USA - KBS M1-3 metaG (SPAdes) (version 2) | ecosystem: Host-associated > Plants > Roots > Rhizosphere >...
CTTTTTCAGTTTTGCTGGCACCCCTTCCGTAGTGAACATTGTTATAATGCTCTTCAATGATATTTGTCCAGTATTGATCAACAACAGATAGATTGAGAAACCCTTTGATCACATTATGGCTGGTATAGAAATCAGGATACTGTTGAACCAAAAAGGTTCCCAATTCATTGCCCAGTTGTTCCGGTGATTTTTTTAAAGACTTTATCAACGAAAAAAGTACAACAGTATAATCCCCTTCAAATTCAGGTTTTGTCTGGCTAACCTGGAATGCATCCGGTGAAAAATCCTCTGCAAATAGTTGTTTTAATGCTGCGAGAACGGTTACTCTTATTTTCGATACGATCATCATCCAAATGCTTAACTTGTTACCAGTAAATGTGTGCAAATGTACGATACCGCCCGATTATCACGATGCTTGCTTTTTCTGGTGATTCTTTTAGTGCAATGCAAACCTCCGCAACAATCCAATATGGTTCCCGGTTTTGACAAACAGGGACATCGCGGCTGCCGTGGCCTGATGCCCGAAAATACAATTCCCGCCATGATCAAAGCCCTGCAACTCGGGGTGACAACCCTGGAACTGGATGTTGTGATAAGTAAAGACAGCCAGGTAGTTGTTTCCCATGACCCTTTTTTCGGATGGGAGATTTCAACTAATCCTGAAGGAAATAATATCATGGCAACAGATGAAAAACAGTATAACCTCTATCAAATGAATTATGTAGAGATCATGCGGTGGGATGTAGGTTCAAAACCTCATCCAAGATTTCCAAAACAGGAAAAAACAATAGCGGTAAAGCCACTACTTGAGGTATTGATCGACTCCGTAGAACTATATATCAGGCAACACAAAATGTTGCCTGTTCAATATAATATTGAAACCAAATCAATGCCATCCACCGATAATATTTATCATCCTGCACCAGAAAAATTTACTGACCTGGTGATGCAGGTAGTGAAAAAGAAAAAACTGGAAAAAAGGACCATCATTCAATCCTTTGATCAAAGAACGCTCCAGGTGATGCACAAAAAATATCCGCAAATAAGAACAGCTTTACTGGTGGAAGGATACAATAAAAAAACAGCTGCAGATAATTTGGCCTCGCTGGGATTTACTCCAACAATTTACAGTCCTGAATACAGTCTTGTAAATCCCGAACTGGTAACCTATTGCCATGCCAATGGAATGAAACTGATTCCCTGGACAGTGAATGATAAAAAATCGATCGACAGGTTAAAAGAAATGAATGTCGATGGTATAATATCCGATTATCCGGACCTGTTTGGCCAATAGGCTTGTTTTATCATTAACTTTGCGCAACACAAATTTGCATGCAGATTATTGAAGTAAATAGTAAGGATACACGAAAAGCTTTCCTCGACGTTCCCCGAATTCTTTATAAAAATGACCCTCTTTGGGTTTGCCCTTTAGAAAATGATGTGGAAGCTGTGTTCGATCCAGCGAAGAATAATTTCCATTCATTTGGTAAATGTATCCGCTGGATAATGAAAGATGACAGTGGATATTTGATCGGACGTATTGCTGCTTTTATCAACGATCATAAAGCGTTTAAATATGAACAGCCAACTGGTGGATGTGGATTTTTTGAATGCATAGACAACCAGCAGGCAGCAGATCTCCTTTTTAACACTGCTAAACAATGGCTTCGTGAACAGGGAATGGAAGCCATGGATGGCCCAATAAATTTCGGTGAAAATGACATGTGGTGGGGACTACTGGTAGAAGGTTTTACGAAGCCATATTATGGAATGAATTATAATCCTCCTTATTATAAGCGACTGTTTGAAAATTATGGCTTTAAAACCATGTATGAACAGATCTCCAATAAGCTGGTCAAGTCAAAACGCTTTCCCGAAAGGTTTTATAAAATTGCCAATTGGGTAGTTAAAAAGCAGGGATTCGATTTTGAACATTTCCAGACAAAGAAATTGTCAAAGTATGCCGACGACTTCAAAGAAATATACAATGATGCATGGCAGGATTTTGAAAACTTCACACCTATTACAGATGCTACCATCAGGGAATCATTTGAAAAAATGAGACCTATTGCCGATGAAAAAATGATCTGGTTTGCTTATGTGGATGGAGAGCCGGCAGCTTTTGTACTTACCCTTCCGGATGCTAACCAATTGATCGATGGTTTGAACGGAAAGCTGGGAATTATTGGGTCATTAAAATTTCTGTGGAATAAACACGTTAAGAAGAATACCAAGATGCGTGCAGTGATCATGGGCACAAAAAAGAAGTTTCAGCGCCTCGGCCTGGAATCGGGATTATTTGTGAAACTTAATGACTATGTTTTTGGCTTAAACAGGTATGAGGAACTGGAACTGTCATGGGTTGGCGATTTTAACAAACAAATGATAGCCATTCATGAGGCCACCGGGGCAACGTTTGCCAAGCGACATGTAACTTATCGGGTAGTATTTAGTCAATAAGGGTTTTCGTGGTTACGGCGTTTTTTGCTAATTTTGCGACGCAATTTCTATGAAGGATAATATCACTTCGATTATTGATTTTTTCTATCCTCCCTTCCAAAAGTTGGTGGATATAAAAACTTTCCGCTACATCGCCTGCGGTGGTGGTAATACGCTATTGGATATATTCCTGTTTTTTATCAGCTATAATTTTATCCTGGAAAAAAACGTAGTTCAACTCCCTTTTATCGCAATAAAGCCGCATATCGCCGCTTTCATCATTTCGTTTTCAATTACCTTCCCGCTTGGGTTTTTATTGATGAGGAATATTGTTTTTACTGACTCGGATCTCCGGGGCCGTGTTCAGTTATTCCGATATATTCTCCTGGTTATAGTTTGCATTATGCTAAACTATATTTTCCTCAAGTTATTTGTGGAGCAATTTCATTTTTATCCAACTATTGCTAAGATCTGCACCACCTTTATTATCGTCATATTCAGTTACCTCACCCAGCGCCATTTTACATTTAGAACTGCAGAAGTAAAAAACTAGGGCCTGGCATTGCGATAAAATTAGGAACTTCCGTTTCATGGAAAAATTTGACGTAGCCATTATCGGAGCGGGACCAATTGGAATGGCATCAGCCATAGCCTGTACCAAAGCGGGTTTATCACATGTAATGATCGACAAAGGCACATTGGTAAACAGCATTTTTAACTATCCCCTGAACATGACTTTTTTTTCGACATCAGAGAGACTGGAAATTGGTGATGTACCTTTTATTTCACACAATCCGAAACCAACAAGGGGAGAAGCACTCGAATATTATCGCAGGGTAGCTTTACACTGGAAACTGAATGCAAGATTGTATGAAAGAGTAAACAGTATTAAAAAAGAAAACGGACAGTTTACCATACACACTTCAAAAGCCGGATTGCAATCAGCCTCGGTTATAATATGTACAGGTTTTTATGATATTCCGAATATGATGAATGTTCCGGGTGAAGAATTGCCAAAAGTGCACCACTATTATAAAGAGCCTCATGTGTATTTCAATCAAAGGGTATTGGTGGTTGGAGCGGCCAACTCTGCAGTAGATGTTGCACTGGAAACATTCAGGAAAGGTGCACTTGAAGTGACCATGGTAATTCGTGAAGACATGATCCGCGAATCAGTGAAATACTGGGTGAAGCCCGATATCGAAAACAGGATAAAACAAGGGGAGATCAAAGCATTTTTCAATTCCAGCATCGCCAGCATCAGGGAATCGGAGGTTGATATATCTACATCGGAAGGGATCGTAACCATTCCCAATGATTTTGTACTCGCCATGACGGGTTATACCCCGGATTTTGATTTCCTTACCAGCATGGGCATCGAACTGCTGCCTGACGACGGATTATTCATCCCGAAACATAATACCTCGACCATGGAAACCAATGTACCCGGAGTTTATCTCGCGGGGGTGATTTGTGGGGGTATGCAAACCAATAAATGGTTTATCGAAAATTCCAGGGTTCATGCTGATCTTGCAATACAGGATATTCTGGGTAAAACGCAAAGACGCAGCGGAGACGCAAAGACGCCAGGGAAAATGTAAAAATGTGCCGCTTAGTCCCTGGTAAGCCTCCTGTAAATGTGACGGTACCTAATATTGCACCTGTTTTTTTCACTTCTTGGCGTCTTTGCGTTACATCCTGCGTCTTTGCGTCCTATTACATGACAATTTAGCACCTTAGGCCCCTGCGGCATATTAGTTGATAATTCATTTATACATTAAAATTCAAGTTTATCATGGGTAAAATAATCGGAATCGACCTCGGAACAACCAATAGCTGCGTAGCAGTAATGGAAGGAAATGAACCCGCGGTGATTGCAAATGATGAAGGACGTCGTACCACGCCCTCTGTTGTTGCATTCCTGAAAAACGGTGAACGTAAAGTAGGAGATCCTGCTAAACGCCAGGCTATAACTAATCCGGTGAATACGATTACGAGTGTTAAGCGTTTTATGGGTCGCCGTCACGATGAGGTGACCGAAGAGATGCAACACTGGAGTTATAAAGTCGTAAAAGGTGACAATAATACAGTTCGTATTGACATAGATGGTCGTATGTATACGCCACAGGAAATCAGTGCAATGGTCCTTCAGAAAATGAAGAAAGTTGCCGAAGATTATCTTGGCCAGGAAGTAACCGAAGCGGTGGTTACTGTTCCCGCATATTTCAATGACGCGCAACGCCAGGCTACGAAAGAAGCTGGTGAAATTGCCGGACTTAACGTTCGACGCATCATAAACGAACCTACAGCCGCTGCGTTAGCTTATGGTCTCGATAAGAAAATGCACGACAGTAAAATCGCAGTATTTGACCTTGGGGGTGGAACTTTTGATATTTCCATCCTGGAATTAGGTGATGGTGTATTCGAAGTAAAATCTACCAATGGTGATACACACCTTGGTGGTGATGACTTTGATAAAGTGATCATGGACTGGCTTGCAGATGAGTTCAAAAAAGAAGAGAATGTGGATCTGCGTAAAGATCCGATGGCATTGCAGCGTTTGAAAGAAGCTTCTGAAAAAGCCAAAGTGGAATTGTCATCATCTGCAGAAACAGAGATCAATCTACCTTACATAACAGCTATTGACGGTGTTCCTAAACACCTGGTGAAAAAATTGACCAGGGCAAAGTTTGAACAACTGGCTGATAATCTTTTCGCCCGTTGTATCAAGCCTTGCGAACAGGCATTGAAAGATGCTGGTCTAAGCACTTCACAGATCAATGAAGTTATTCTTGTCGGTGGTTCTTCAAGGATACCTAAAGTGCAGGAAATTGTAGAGAAATTTTTTGGCAGGAAGCCTAATAAAAGCGTTAACCCCGATGAAGCAGTTGCTGTAGGTGCTGCTATACAGGGTGCCGTTCTTACTGGTGAAGTGAAGGACGTACTGTTGCTTGACGTAACACCGTTGAGCCTGGGTATCGAAACACTGGGTGGTGTGATGACAGCATTGATCCCTTCAAATACAACTATCCCTACCCGTAAGTCAGAAACATTTTCAACGGCTTCGGATAACCAGCCTGGTGTACAGATACATGTATTGCAGGGAGAAAGGCCAATGGCCAACCAGAATAAAACGCTGGGTATTTTCAACCTCGACAATATACCACCTGCACCACGCGGTATGCCACAGATCGAAGTAACTTTTGATATTGATGCCAATGGATTACTGCACGTTAGTGCAAAAGACAAAGGCACAGGTAAAGAACAAAAGATCAGGATCGAAGCAGGTAGCGGTCTTACTAAAGAAGAGATCGAGAAAATGAAGAATGAGGCCAAAGCAAATGAGGCTTCAGATAAGGCAGAACGTGAGCGCGTTGACAAAATGAACGCCGCTGACGGATTGATATTCCAGACAGAAAAACAATTCAAGGAATACGGTGAAAAAATACCTGCCGATAAAAAAGGCGCTATTGAAACAGCACTGAACAAATTGAAAGAAGCGCATAAGACACAGAACCTGGAAGGCATTGATGCGAGCACAAAAGAATTGAACGATGCATGGATGGCAGCCAGTTCTGAAATGTACAGTGCTTCACAACAGCCTGGCGAAACTCCTGGAGCAGAGCAGGAGGCCGGTGCACAACAAGGCGGACCTTCAGAAAATGTTACTGATGCCGAGTTAGAAGAAGTGAAATAGTGAATTAGATTCCAGAATAGAAAAAAGCCCCGTAATCAGCGGGGCTTTTTTAGTGGGCAAACAAAAATTTCCGGAGTACGAGGGTTTGTATAGTACCGGTAATTTTTTTAAGTCAATAGGACTGAAAACACCAGGATCACTGCAAGGTAAAGAACGGCCATGCCGATCACCTTTAAATTTTCAGTGTACAATGTTACATTCTTCATAGTCAATGAATTTTAAGGTTAAACCATGAAGGGTCGGATGAAAAACTAGCTTTCAGGGGGTCGGGGATTAAAAAACTCAAGCCGCGGAAACGGGAACCGCAGGATTATAACGCAGCGAGTTATAAAAATATTGTTGGCAAGAGGTGAGACGTTATCTTCGCGCTATGACACAAGAGCAAATTAAAGATATGAGGGACCGCGTTCTCGTCCTGAGGAGGTTTCTTTGACGTCCCTAACCGACAATATAAAATAAACGAGGACAAGCAATTGTCTTTATCTCCAGGCTTCTGGGACGATAACAAGCGCGCGACTGAAATTCTCAAGAACATTAAGCTGAACGAATACTGGGTCAAACTTTTTGACGACACCGGAACTGCCGTCGAAGACTTTGCCGTATTATTTGATTTCTGGAAAGAGGGTGAAGGTGAGGAAGAAGATGTAAAAGCAGCTCACCAGAAGGCCATTCAGGCGCTTGATGAAGCCGAATTCAAAAGCACGCTTAATCAGCCCGAAGACGAACTCCCCGCTGTTTTACAGATCAACTCCGGAGCTGGTGGTACAGAAAGCCAGGATTGGGCCGAAATGCTCGCCAGGATGTACCGTATGTATGGCCAGAAACAAGGCTGGAATGTTACGGAACTTGACTGGCAGGATGGGGATGGCGCAGGGATCAAAACCTGTACATTCCAGTTCGATGGTCCGTTTGCTTTTGGTTTTCTCAAAGCTGAAAGCGGAGTACACAGGCTGGTCCGTATTTCGCCATTTGACAGCAATGCAAGGCGGCACACTTCCTTCGCTTCCGTATACGTATACCCGCTGATCGATGAGACCATACAAATTGAAGTGAACCCTGCAGATATTGAATGGGCTTTCTTCAGGAGTGGTGGATCGGGCGGACAAAACGTAAACAAAGTGGAAACTGCAGTAAGGCTTACGCATAAACCTTCCGGCATAATTGTAGAATGCCAGCAGGCAAGGACCCAGGGTGAAAACCGGGAGAAAGCAATGACCATGTTGAAGAGCAGGTTGTACGAAGAAGAAATGCGCAAAAGGGAAGCCATCAAAAATGCCAATAATGCGTCGAAGAAAAAAATCGAATGGGGCAGCCAGATACGCAGTTATGTTTTCCATCCATATAAAATGATCAAGGACCACCGAACCGATTATGAAGTAGGTAATGTGCAACCGGTAATGGATGGTGAACTGGATGGATTTATAAAAGCATTTTTGATGATGGAAAAAGAAACTGAGAACGCAGAAAACCGCTAATCAATTAATGCAATGAGTTGGATCTACCTGATACTGGCAGCTTGTTGTGAAATTGTTTTTGCAGGAAGCCTGAAACAGACTAATAATTTTACCAATATCAGGTGGACGGTCATTTTTGTTTTCTTTTACATTTTGAGTATCGTTTTATTGAATAAAGCTGTTCAGAAAATTCCGATAGGTACTGCATACGCGGTGTGGACAGGAATAGGCGCCGCGGGTACCGTAATATTGGGCATTATATGGTATAAGGAACCCGTTCATTTCTGGAGAATTTTCTTTTTATGCACGCTTATACTTTCTATAGTAGGTTTAAAATTTGTTTCCGAGTAAACTATTAGAAATCATCACTGAATTAACCAAATTATGAATACAGGATATTTTAATTACCCATTACCAGTTAATGAGCCCGTATTAAATTATGCTCCGGGTTCGCCCGAGAGAAAAAGGTTGAAAGAAGTATTGAATGAACTTAAGTCGACCGTATTGGATGTACCCATGTATATCGGTGGAAAAGAAATCAGGTCAGGTAAAACTGCTGAATTACATCCGCCCCATGAAAAAAATCATTTGCTGGGTAATTTTCACCAGGGTAGTGCTGAACATGTGAAACAGGCTATTGACGCAGCTCTAGCAGCAAGGTCGGCGTGGGCTGAAATGAGTTGGGAGAACAGGGCCAATATATTTTTAAAAGCGGCTGATCTTATCGCTACCAAATACCGTCCCTATATGAACGGTACAACAATGCTTGGGCAAAGTAAATCAGCATACCAGGCAGAAATTGATGCCGCCTGTGAGATCATTGATTTTCTCCGTTTTAATGTCCACTATCTCTCTGAGATATACCGCCAGCAACCTATCAGTTCTCCGGGTATGCATAACCGTTTGGAATTCCGGCCGCTTGAAGGATTTGTGTTAGCCGTTACACCATTTAATTTTACAGCCATAGGAGGGAACCTCCCAACTTCTGCTGCAATGTGTGGTAATGTAGTGGTCTGGAAACCTGCCAACACACAGGTTTATTCTGCACAGATGTTTATGAGGATCATGCTGGAAGCCGGGTTACCCGATGGTGTAATAAATCTTGTATATGTAGATGGCCCAACCCTGGGCAGTGTTTGTTTTTCGCACCGTGATTTTGTTGGTGTGCATTTTACCGGATCAACAGGTGTGTTTAACCAGATGTGGAAAACCATCGGTGAGAATATGATGCACTATCGTTCGTATCCACGGATAGTTGGTGAAACTGGTGGTAAAGATTTTGTTGTTGCACATTCATCAGCAGATCCTGATGTTGTAGTGACGGCGCTCTTGAGGGGAGCATTTGAATACCAGGGCCAGAAATGTTCTGCTGCATCACGCGCTTATATTCCTTCCAATATAGCAGAAGAAGTAAAGCAAAAACTGGTGGAAGGTGTAAAGAGTTTTAAGATCGGGACCGTTGAAGATTTTTCAAATTTCGTCAATGCGGTTATAGACGAGAAATCATTCGACAAAATAAAAGGGTATATAGAAGACGTTCAGGGAAGTGAAGATGCAACAATACTGGTGGGCGGTACCTGTGATAAAAGCAAAGGATATTTTATCGAACCAACCATCATTGAAGCGGCAGATCCAAAATACATAACCATGTGCGAAGAGATTTTTGGACCCGTACTCTCGTTCTATGTATACGATGCTGACAAGTTTGAGGAAACCCTGCACCTGGTAGATGAAACGTCACCTTATGCCTTAACCGGTGCTATACTGGCCAGGGACAGGTCTGCAGTTGAACTGGCTACAAAAAAACTGGTAAATGCAGCGGGTAATTTTTATATCAATGATAAGCCAACAGGCGCTGTTGTTGGGCAACAGCCATTCGGAGGAGCAAGGGGGAGTGGAACCAATGATAAAGCGGGTTCAATCCTGAATCTATATCGCTGGCTAAGTGCCAGAACAATTAAAGAAACATTTAATCCACCTACTGATTACCGTTATCCTTTTATGCAGGAAGCTTAGACAATAGGAGGATTGGTCATTTTACCAGATTAACCTTTATTTTCGCTTAACCACGTGGTCACCATATTAGACACATACCAATTCGATCTCACGCTTCGAAGGCTGACTCATCAGCTTATCGAAAATCATTATCCATTTACTGACACCTGCTTTATCGGCCTTCAACCAAGAGGTATCCAGGTCAGTGAAAAAATCATCGGGTATATGCGTGAGCTTTATCCCGAACTGACGATCAAATATGGAAAACTGGACATTACGTTTTATCGTGACGATCACAGAGCAGGACTTCATGTGCCAACGGAAACTGAAATACCATTTTCAGTAGAGAATAAGAATATAGTGCTGATTGATGATGTTTTATATACCGGACGAACTATAAGGGCAGCCATGGATGCGCTCGTAGATTATGGTCGGCCGGCAAAAGTTGAACTTGCCATTCTGATCGACAGAAAATATAACCGACAGCTTCCTATTCAACCTGATTATTGTGGTAAGGCTATTGATTCTACGATCACCCAAAAAGTAAAGGTGTTATGGGATGAAGCGCCTAAAGTAGTGCTTTACTAAAAAAATTTCCTTAATCCGTAACATGCTTTAACTTCGCCTCCTAATGCAACTCAGTACAAAACATCTGTTGGGCATTAGGGACCTTTCCGCTAAGGATATCCAACTGATTTTAGACACGGCAACTCAATTTAAGGAAGTACTGCAAAGGCCAATTAAGAAAGTACCTTCCCTCAGGGATGTCACCATTGTCAATCTTTTTTACGAAAATTCCACCCGCACACGTATTTCATTTGAACTTGCCGAAAAAAGGTTAAGTGCCGATACTATCAATTTTACCGCCAGCGGATCATCAGTATCAAAAGGTGAAACCCTGCTGGATACGGTCAATAATATTTTATCCATGAAAGTGGATATTGTAGTAATGCGCCACAGCGCCAGCGGAGCTCCACATTTCCTTGCAAAGCATATCCCCGCAGTTATAGTGAATGCAGGTGACGGAATTAACGAACATCCTACACAAGCCCTCCTGGATGCTTTTTCTATCAGGGAAAAATTAGGAACACTGGAAGGAAAAAAAGTTGCTATTATCGGTGACATCATGCATTCCAGGGTTGCTTTAAGTAATATCTACCTGCTACAAAAAATGGGAGCAGAAGTAACTGTAGCAGGACCACCTACACTGATCCCGAAATATATCCGCGAATCATTCAATGTGAACGTGGAGTATGATGTCAAAAAAGCATTGCGCTGGTGCGATGTTGCCAATGTACTCAGGATTCAGCTTGAGCGGCAAAACCAGGTATTATTTTCTTCACTCAGGGAATATAGCCTGGCATTTGGTATCAATAAAAAAATGCTGGATGATATTGGGAAAGAGATTTATATCATGCATCCCGGCCCAATTAATCGTGGTGTTGAAATTGATAGTGACGTCGCAGATAGTAGCCAGTCATTGATCCTTGACCAGGTAGAAAATGGTGTAGCTGTGAGGATGGCTGTATTATATCTGTTGGCAGGTAACAGAGACTACGAATAAATACTCCAGCACAGATTTTCGCATATTCACGTTAGCAATTTTTTTTAATTAACTTCAGCGGATGCAACGCATTTGTTTATTTCCCGGAACATTTGATCCCGTTACACTCGGCCATGTTGACATTATTAACCGTGCTATTCCACTGTTCGATAAAATCATCGTTGCAGTCGGAACCAATGCTTCTAAAATGCCTATGTTCAGCGCGGAACAAAGAATGCATTGGATCGAAGAGATCTTTAAAAATGAACCGATTATCGAAGGCGCAGTTTATGAAGGTTTAACCATAGATTTTTGTAACAGGACGGGCGCTAAATTCATACTTCGGGGTATACGATATGTAAGTGATTTTGAATATGAGAAAACCATAGCTGATGCCAACCGTACAATGGATCCATCTATTGAAACCATATTCCTGACAGGGGAACCTAAATATACTTCGGTGGCATCTACTATTGTCCGCGATATTCTCCGCAATGGGGGCGATGCTTCACCATTTCTTCCAGATGCTGTAATAAGATCGATAAGGGCTGCAGAACGTTCGGCATAAATAAATTTCTACACCCGGTCCAGTATTGCATTAATGCTCAACGCAACGATCACCCGCCAGAGCGGCTGGCCCTTGGCCTTCTCCAGGTTGTCGAGCAGCTTGGCGCCGTTCGCCGACAGCTCGCCGTCCTTGCGCGTGTAGAGCGGCACCTGCCGTAGCTTCGCCTCGTCGAGGTCGAACACGTCGCCCTCGTCGACCAGCACGTCC
>Ga0207691_10005846_pt1 | contig 11899 bp, 12 predicted proteins | sample KBSM13metaG_FD_184327 | JGI IMG/M metagenome (GOLD analysis project Ga0207691, IMG submission 184327) | Miscanthus rhizosphere microbial communities from Kellogg Biological Station, Michigan, USA - KBS M1-3 metaG (SPAdes) (version 2) | ecosystem: Host-associated > Plants > Roots > Rhizosphere >...
TGGCGCGCGAATCGGGAAGGTGGATGTCCGTGCCGAGGTTCAGCAGGGGCGCGGTCACCATGAAGATGATCAGCAGCACCAGCATCACGTCGATGTACGGGACGACGTTGATCTCCGCCTTGAGCTTGCGTTTGCGGATGCGACGCCCGGTGGCGGTCACGGCCATGGGATTACTCCGAAGGGGGAGGATCGAGTCGCGGGTTCGACGCAGGCATCGGACGTAGCCCGTCAGGCTTCGTCGATGTGCGCCTGGCGCTGCAGGATCGAGGAGAACTCCTCGGAGAACGCGTCGTAGCGCACGTTCAGCCGCTCGACCTTGGTCGCGAAGCGGTTATAGGCCCACACCGCCGGAATCGCCGCGAACAGGCCCATGGCCGTGGCGATCAGCGCCTCGGAGATGCCGGGTGCGACGGTGGCGATCGTCGCTTCCTTCATGCTCGCCAGGCCCTGGAACGAAATCATGATCCCCCACACCGTGCCGAACAGGCCGACGTACGGGCTGATCGAGCCGACGTTGGCGAGGAATTCGAGGTTGTGTTCCAGGCCATCGAGTTCGCGCGACGCCGTCGCGCGCATCGCCCGCTGCGCACCTTCCAGCTGCATGCGCGAATCCACGCCACGGCGCTGCCGGATGCGGTTGAACTCGCGGAATCCGCCTTCGAAAATCGCTTCCAGCCCGCCGATGTCGCGATTGCGTTCGGTGGCGCCGGAATACAGCTTGGACAGTTCGGCGCCGGACCAGAAGCGTTCCTCGAAACGGATCGCCTCCCGCTCGGCACGGTCGAGGACGCGTTTCTTGCGGAAGATGATCACCCACGATGCGATCGACGCGAACAAAAGCAAAAGCAGCACCAGCTGCACCGGGATGCTGGCATGCATGACCAGCTGCAGCACATCCAGACCGTTGTTCGCCGCCGCCGGAGCGGCCGTCGCGGCTGTCTGCACCGTGTTGGCGACCGCGTCCTCCGGCAAGGGTTCGACCGCGGTCGCCTGCAATGCCGCCAGCAATGGAATCATGCCCGGTTCTCCATGTCGTCCTGCGCAATGTGGTTCTGCGCGATGTTGTCGATCTCGATTGATTTCAGTTCTTCGTACAGCGGCGACGGGATCGCGCGCGGCCGGAAGTCCGATGCGTTCAGCGCGGCGACCCGCACTTCGGCATCGAGCAACAGCTCCGCGCCGCGACGGATCGACTGCACGATCACCAGACTCGCCCGCCGGCATTGCCGCAAGGCGACGGTGACGTCGAGTGCGTCGTCCAGCCGCGCCGGCTGCCGGAACTCGATCCGCATCGCGCGCACCGCGAAGACCAGGTCGTGTTCGATCCGCATCAGTTCCTGACCCCTGCCGCGTGCGCGCAGCCATTCGGTGCGCGCGCGCTCGAGGAACGCCAGGTACTGCGCGTGATAGACCACGCCGCCAGCGTCGGTATCTTCCCAATACACCCTTGTCGGCCAACTGAACACCGATTCAGCCGCCACTTGCATCTTCGGCCGGCTGTCGATCGAACAGGTCGTTGAGCCCCGTCTTCGGCTTGAGGCCGAGATGCCGATAGGCCTTCGCGCTCGCCATGCGCCCGCGCGCGGTGCGCACGAGGTAGCCCTGCTGGATCAGGTATGGCTCGATCACGTCCTCGAGCGTCCCGCGCTCCTCGCTGAGTGCTGCGGCGAGCGACTCCACCCCGACTGGACCGCCGTCGAACGAGTCGATGATGATCCGCAGCATGCGCCGGTCGAGCTCGTCGAAGCCCTCCGGATCGACCTTGAGCATCTGCATCGCCGCGTTGGCGACCTCGCGATCGATGTGGCCGGCGGCGCGCACCTGCGCGAAGTCGCGCACGCGCCGCAGCAGGCGGTTGGCGATGCGGGGCGTGCCGCGCGAGCGCCGCGCGATCTCGCCGGCACCGTCGGCTTCGCAGGCGATCCCCAGGATCGACGCCGAGCGTCGCACGATCCTCGTCAGGTCTTCGGGCGAATAGAACTCCAGCCGCTGCACGATGCCGAAACGATCGCGCAACGGCGCGGTCAGCAACCCCGCGCGCGTTGTTGCGCCGATCAGCGTGAACGGCGGCAGGTCGAGCTTGATCGAGCGCGCGGCCGGACCTTCGCCGATCATGATGTCGATCTGGTAGTCCTCCATCGCCGGATAGAGCACTTCCTCGATCGCGGGCGACAGCCGGTGGATCTCGTCGACGAAGAGCACGTCGTGCGGCTGCAGGTTGGTGAGCAGCGCCGCGAGGTCGCCGGCCTTTTCGATGACCGGGCCCGAGGTCTGCCGCAGGCCGACGCCGAGTTCGTTGGCGATGACGTGCGCGAGCGTGGTCTTGCCCAGGCCCGGCGGCCCGAATACCAGCACGTGGTCGAGCGCCTCGCCGCGCTGCTTTGCGGCTTCGATGTAGATGCCGAGCTGCTCGCGCACCGGCTGCTGGCCCAGGTACTCGTCCAGGCGTTTGGGTCGGATCGATGCCTCGATGGCCTCGTCCTCCCGGCTTGCGCCGGCGGCAATGATGCGGTCTTCGCTCATGCCGAATATGGTCGCACGCTACCGGCCCTCCGCCGAGCGCGCAGGCAGGCCGTCAAATCTCGACCTGCGCGCCCAGTTCCACCAGGCGGTTGCCGGGGATGCGGAAGAAGTTCGTCGCCGGGGCCGCGTTGCGGTGCATCACCGCGAAGAGCTTGTCGCGCCAGATGGGCATGCCGCTGTGGGCACGGGCGAAAACGGTCTCGCGGCTGGTGAAGTAGGTCGTGTCCATGGGATCCACGTGGATGCCGCCCTTGTCGCAGGACCGCATCAGTGCCAGCGGCACGTCCGGTACCTCCATGAAGCCGAACCTGATCTGGACCCGGTAGAAGTCCTCGCCGATTGGCGCGATCTTCAGCCGCTTGTCCTTCGGCGCGTACGGCACGTTGAGCGTTTCGACGGTCAGGAAGATGTTGCGCTCGTGCAGCACCTTGTTGTGCTTGAGGTTGTGCAGCAGCGCATGCGGCACCATGCCGGCCTGGCTGGTGAGGAAGATCGCGGTGCCGGGCACGCGCGCTGGTGGCGCCAGCATCAGGCCGGGCAGGAAGCTGTCGAGCTGGATGCCTTCCTTGCGGATTTCCGCGTGCAGCAGGTCGCGGCCACGGCGCCACGTGCGCAACAGGGTGAACACGGCCACGCCCAGCGCCAGCGGGAACCACGCGCCCTCCAGGAACTTCACGCCGTTGGCGACCAGGAACGCGAGTTCGACGATCGCGAACAGCAGGCACAGCGGGAGGACCCAACGTCGCGCACTGCCCCATGTGGCACGCGCGACCAGTGCCAGGAGCAGCGTATCGATCAGCATGGTGCCGGAGACGGAAACGCCGTACGCCGAAGCCAGCGCGTCGGCGGTACGGAAGGTCAGCACCAGCGTGATCACCGCAACCATCAGCACCCAGTTGATCCACGGCACGTAGATCTGGCCGATGGTTTCGTGCGAGGTGTGCTTGATCGCCATGCGCGGAATGTAGCCAAGCTGCATCGCCTGGCGCGCCACCGAATAGGCGCCGGTGATCACCGCCTGCGACGCGATGACCGTCGCCGCCGCGGCCAGGCCGATCATCGGGAACAACCCCCACGACGGCACCGATTCGTAGAACGGATTCTTCAGCGCGGCCGGGTGGTCGAGCACCAGCGCGCCCTGCCCCAGGTAATTGAGCATCAGCGCCGGCAGCACGAAGCAGTCCCATGCGTAGCGGATCGGACGCGCGCCGAAATGGCCCATGTCCGCGTACAGCGCTTCACCACCGGTGACGGCGAGCACCACGGCGCCGAGGATGAAGACGCCGTGCCAGCCGTGCTCCATGAAAAAGCGCACGCCCCACCACGGATTGAGCGCCTTGAGGACCTGCGTGTCCTTGATGATGTTCGACACGCCGACCACTGCAATGGTGAAGAACCACAGGATCATGACCGGCCCGAACACCCGCCCGACCTTCTCGGTCCCGTGGCGCTGGCTGAGGAATAGCAGCAGCAGGATTGCCACCGTGATTGGCACGATCCAGTGATCCAGATGCGGCGCGGCGATTTCCAGGCCTTCGATGGCCGACAGCACGGACACTGCCGGCGTGATCACGCCGTCGCCGAAGAACAGCGAGGCACCGAAGATCGCGAGGATCCCGACCACATACGCGGAACGCGACCCCTTGGGCAGCGTGCGCTGGGCCAGCGCCATCAACGCCATGATGCCGCCCTCGCCCTCGTTGTCGGCGCGCATGATGATCGTGACGTACTTGAGCGTGACCACGATCATCAGCGCCCAGAACACCAGCGACAGAACGCCGAGCACCGTCGCGTGGTCCGGCGTGAGCCCGTAGTGCGGCAGGAACGCCTGCTTGAGGGTGTACAGCGGGCTGGTACCGATGTCGCCGAAGACCACGCCGATCGCGCCGGCGATCAGGCCGGCGATCCCCTTTTTGCCATGGCCGTTGGCGTGCGCGGCAACGCCGTTGGCGGTGGGGTTCTGGGTACTGGACATGGACTTCCTGGCGGGCCGGCGCGGGGGCCGGACTCAGCGGAGCGCGGACTTTAGCGCCTTGCGGATGATGGTGGCGGCGTCGTCGCCCTCGGCGCAGGCCTCCCGGGCCATGCGCACGGCTTCGGCCGGCTTGTAGCCCAGTTGCTGCAGCGCGCTCACCGCTTCGGACTGCGGGTCGCCGGGCATTCCGGCGCTGCTGGCGGCTCCGCCGCCGAAGTCCGCCGCGCGATCGCGCAACTCGACGACCATGCGCTCGGCGGTCTTCTTGCCGATGCCGGGGATGCGCGTGAGCGCGGTGACATCGCTGGCCTGCACCAGGCGCGCGAAGTCGTCGACGCTGACGCCCGACAGCACGGCGAGCGCGATCTTGGCGCCGATCCCGCTGACCTTCTGCACGTCGCGGAACAGGCGGCGCTCGGATTCGCGCAGGAACCCGTACAGCGACACGCTGTCTTCTTTCTGCGCGTAATGCGTGAACAACGACACTTCGCGCCCGACATCCGGCAGGTCGTAAAACGTGCTCATCGGGGCTTCGAGTTCGTAGCCCACGCCGTGCACGTCGACCACCAGCCACGGCGGCTGCTTGTGCACCAGCGTGCCCTTGAGGCGTCCAATCATCAGCGAGTCATCCGCGGCGTCTCCGCAACTGGTCCGTGGTCAGGCCGCTTCGCGCGGCGGTCGCGCTCATGTGCGCATGCGTGAGTGCGACGGCAAGCGCGTCGGCCGCGTCGGCCTGCAGTTTCTTGTCCGCCATGTTCAGCAGCAGCCGCACCATGTGCTGGACCTGGGTCTTGTCGGCGGCACCGCGACCGACCAGCGACTGCTTGATCACGCGCGGCTCGTATTCGGAGACGGGCAGCTTGTGCCGGACCACCGTGGCCAGCGCCGCGCCGCGCGCGTGTCCGAGCTTGAGCGCGGACATCGCCGACTTGTCCATGAACACCGTCTCGATCGCCACCTGCTGCGGCCGCCACTGTTCGATCAACGCTTCCAGCCCGTCGCACAGCAGGCCCAGCCGCGACGGAAAATCCGCGGCGTCGAGCAACACCAGCGCCTGGGCGTGGACATAGCTGCAACGGCCGTCGGCGACGACATCGATGATGCCGACGCCGGTGCGTTGCGAGCCCGGATCGATCCCGAGGATTCTGGTCACGGCATCAGCCTACGCCTAGGCGTACGCGTCCTCGCCGAGATCGGCGTTGGAGTAGACGTTCTGTACGTCGTCGAGGTCTTCCAGCCAGCGCAGCAGCTTGGCGACCTGCTGCGCGGTGTCGCCCGAGACGGCGATGTCGTTGTCGGCGCGCAGGGTGATCTCGGCGATGTCGGCGCGGAATCCCGCGGCTTCCATCGCGGCCTTCACTGCGGCGAAGGCATCCGGCGCGGTCAGCACATCGATGGCGCCGTCGTCGTATGCGACCACGTCGTCGGCGCCGGCTTCGATCGCGGCTTCGGTGATCCGGTCCTCGTCCGCGCCGGCCGCGAACGACAGCGCGCCGAGCTTGCGGAACATGAAGGCGACAGAGCCGTCGGTGCCGAGGTTGCCGCCGAACTTGCCGAACGCGTGCCGCACGTCGGCGACGGTGCGCACCTTGTTGTCGGTCAGGCAGTCGACGATCACCGCGACGCCACCGGGCGCATAGCCTTCGTAGCGGATCTCCTCGTACTCGACGCCTTCCAGCTCGCCGGTGGCCTTCTTGATCGCGCGCTCGATCACGTCCTTGGACATGTTCGCCGACAGCGCCTTGTCGACCGCCACACGCAGCCGCGGATTGTTCGCCGGCTCGCCGCCACCGGCGCGCGCCGCGACCGAAATCTCGCGGATGATCTTGGTGAAGATCTTGCCGCGCCGGGCATCCTCGGCGTTCTTGCGGCCTTCGATGGAGGGTCCTCGACCCATTGGGACGTCCTGCGGATCGCGTTGGAAACAGCGAATTTTACTGCGCCGCGAGGGGCCGCGAACAATAAAGGACTCCATCGCGCCGCCGAAGACGGAAACCACCACGAACCGCCCCTGGCGGGCCCTGCCTCGGGTCAGGTCGGCAGGAACCGCCCGCTGCGCAGGAACGCGACGGTCTGGTCGACGGCTTCGGCCGAGAAAAGCAGGCCACTGTGGCTGGCCTCGACCACGACGTGGTCGCTGACGCCCGGCAGCCGGGTTTCCTCGATCGCGACCGTTCCGTCGTGGTCGCCATCGAACCCGGCCAGCAGCGCTCCCAGCCCATGGGGGACGCAACCCGCGATCACCCCGACCTCGGCGCGGCCCTCCCAGCAGGGCAGTCCGTTCTGGAGCAGGGCGGCACTGCGACCGAGCATCGCCGCCGCAGGCGCCCAGCGCAGCATGCCCGTCGCCGCGCCGCTGCCGGTCAGCGGCGAGCCCAGGCACACGACGCGGCCCACCTGCAGCGACGGCGCATCGCACAACGCCTGCAGTGCGATCAGTCCACCCAGGCTGTGCGCGACGATGTCGCTACGCGTCTGGCCGAGCATTTCGACCAGGCGCGGCACCGCGGTATCCGGGCCGTCGGCCACGCTGTGGTAGGCGAAGATTTCGGTATCGAAGCCGGCCGCCGACAACTTCGATGCGAACCACTGCATCGATGCACCCGGCATCCACAGGCCATGCAGCAGGATGACGCGGCTCATGTCGCGCGCGCTGTACGCCGGAACATGAATTCCCGATCGCGCACGCGCCCGACCGGGAACTCGTATTCGCCCGCCTTCTCGAACCCGCGTCGCGCATAGAAGCGCTGGGCTCCGACGTTCTCCGACCAGACGCTGATCCACAGCGTGCGCGGACCGTTGCGCTCCAGCCACTTCATCGCCGCATCGAAAAGACGACCGCCCCAGCCGCCGTCATGCAGCGCCGGCACCACGTACAGGCGCTTGAGTTCGCCGTCTTCCTGGCGCAGCTCGGGATGCGGCAATCCCGCGGGCCCCGCCAGCGCATAGCCGACCGCGGCGCCATCGTTCTCCAGCACCCACACGGCGTACGCGTCGTCGGCGAGATAGCGTGCGTAGACCTCGGGTGCATGGCTCTCCTGCAGGAAGGCCTGCAGGTCTTCGTCCGGATACATATGCCCGAACGTGTCGACGAACGTGCTTGCGCCGAGCACGCTCAGCGCGCGGGCGTCGTCCGCCGTCGCACGTCGGATCGTCAGGGTCACGCGTTCTTCGCTTCGCGCGGCCGCACGGCGACGTGGACTTCGGCCAGTTGCGCATCGGGAATCGCCGACGGCGCTTCGGTCATCAGGCACTGTGCGGTCGTCGTCTTCGGGAAGGCGATCACGTCGCGGATCGATTCGGTGCCTGCCATCAGCGCAGCGATGCGATCGATACCGAAGGCGATGCCGCCATGCGGCGGCGCGCCGTACCTGAGCGCGTCGAGCAGGAAGCCGAACTTGCCTTCCGCTTCCTCCGCGCCGATGCCGAGCAGCTCGAACACCGCCGACTGCATCGCCGAGTTGTGGATGCGGATCGAGCCGCCACCGATCTCGTTGCCGTTGAGCACCATGTCGTAGCCGCGCGACACCGCGGTTTTCGCATTGGCGCGCAGGTCGGCGACGTCGTCGACCGCCGGCGCGGTGAACGGATGGTGCAAGGCGACGTAGCGGTTTTCTTCCTCGTCCCATTCGAACATCGGGAAGTCCGTCACCCACAGCGGCGTCCAACTGTCGGCGACCAGACCGAGGTCCTTGCCGAGCTTCAGGCGCAGCGCACCCATGAAATCACTGGCGACCTTGTACGTCGCGGCGCCGAAGAAGATCGCGTCGCCAGTCTGCGCGCCGGTGCTGTCGAGGATCGCCGCGAGCGTGGCGTCGTCGATGAACTTCGCGATCGGCGAATTGACGCCTTCCCGACCCTTGGCCACGTCGTCGACCTTCATCCACGCCAGGCCCTTGGCGCCGAACTTCGCGGCATGCGCGGCGTAGTCGTCGATCTGCTTGCGCGACAGGGTCGCGGCGCCGGGCACGCGCAGCGCAACCACGCGACCGTCGTCCGCATTGGCCCAGTCGGTGAACACCTTGAACTCGCACGCCTTGACCAGCTCGGCGATGTCTGTGAATTCCATCGCGATGCGCAGGTCGGGCTTGTCCGATCCGTAACGCCGCATGGCTTCTTCATACGTCATGCGCGGAAACGGATCGGCGAGTTCGACGCCCATCACTTCGCGGAACACATCGCGGATCAGCGCTTCGGTGGTGTCCTGCACGTCGCGCTCGGACACCCATGCGAACTCCATGTCCAGCTGGGTGAACTCGAGCTGGCGATCGGCGCGCAGGGCCTCGTCGCGGAAGCAGCGGGCGATCTGGTAGTAGCGATCGAAGCCGGCCACCATCAGGATCTGCTTGAACAGCTGCGGCGACTGCGGCAGCGCGTAGAACTCGCCCGGGTGCATGCGCGCCGGCACCAGGAAGTCGCGCGCGCCTTCCGGCGTCGCCTTGGTCAGGATCGGCGTCTCGATGTCCTGGAAGCCGCGCGCATCGAGCCAGCGACGCAGCGCCTGCACCAGCTTGATGCGCGTGCGCATCATCTGCTGCATCTTCGGCGTGCGCAGGTCCAGGTAGCGGTACTTGAGCCGGATGTCCTCGCCGGGATTCTCGTGCGCGTGGAACGGCAGCGGCTCGGCCTTGTTCAACACCTGGATGTCGGTGGCGACGATTTCGACCTGGCCGGTCCTGATCTTCGGGTTCACCGACTGGCGCCTGCGCACCATGCCGGTCACGCGCAGGCAGTCCTCGTAGCCGACCTTCGCGGCCGTCGCCACGACGCCGGCGTTGCCTTGCGCGTCGGACGGCTCGGCCACGATCTGCACGATGCCCTCGTGGTCGCGCAGGTCGATGAAGCACAGGCCGCCGAGGTCGCGGGCGACATCGGCCCAGCCGCACAAGGTCACGGTCTGGCCGATCAACGCCTCATCGATCAGGCCGCAGAAATGGGTACGCATCGATCGCTCCGGAACGTCTCCGGCCGTGCCGGAAAGCCCGCTAGTTTAGCCGCTGGCCGCGGCCGAACCCGCGCTCAGGGCGTTCCCGACGCGGGCTTGGGCGCAGGCGTCTCGGCCTTCGCCGGCTTGGCCTCGGGTTTGGCCTCGGCTTTCGCTTCCGCCGGCTTGGACTCCGGCTTCGCCTCGGGCTTGGATTCGCCGCCGTCGGCCTTCTCGCTGAGATTGCGCTTCCTGTCGCCATCCTTCTTGAAGTCGGTTTCGTACCAGCCGCTGCCGGACAGGCGGAAGCTGGGGGCCGTCAACCGGCGTTTCACCGCATCCGCCCCGCAATCCGGACACGCGGCGGGATCGGGGTCGGACAGCTTCTGCAGGCGATCGAAATGATGGCCGCAGGCGGAGCAGGCAAAGGCGTAGATCGGCATGGTCGGATGGTGAATCAAGGAAACCGTGCCCAGTGTGAGGCCTGTGCGGCCGCTTTCAACCCGCGCTACCGTGCACGTCCCTGGTGCCATTCAACGAGACGCCCGTGTCCGACTACGGCAGGTACGACCACGATCCGCGCTCCATCCTCGCCGCACTGATCGTGGCGCTGGGCCTGGTGGGCGCCGGTTGGTTCGCGGCGCAGGGCATGGCGCGGCTGAAGACCGCGGACCGCTACGTCACGGTCAAGGGTTCGGCTGAAAAGATCGTCTATGCGGACCTCGTCGTGTGGCCGCTGCCGCATACGGTCGGCGGAAATGACCTCGCCGACGTGCAGTCGCGCCTGGACGCCAATACCCGGACGATCCGCGCGTTCTTCGGGAAGGCGGGGTTCAAGCCGGCCGAAATCGTGGTGTCGCCGCCGCGCCTGGAAGACCGCTGGGCATGGGCGTCGGGAGAAAACAAACCGCCGGAACGCTATCGATATTCGACCACGGTGATCCTGCGCACGGCCGACGTGGCGCGCGCACTCGCGGCGCTGCGGCGCAGCGGCGAACTTGTCGCACGCGGCGTCATGCTCGGCGCCGAGGAAGGCGGCATGGGCGGCCCGGACTTCGAGTACACCAAGCTCAACGCGATCAAGCCCGGGCTGATCGCCGAAGCCACGGCAAACGCGCGCAAGTCGGCCGAGCAGTTCGCCAAGGATTCGGGCGCGCACATCGGCGGCATCCGCAGTGCGAACCAGGGCGTGATCGACATCAGCAACCGCGACCAGGGCAGCCCGCAGGTGAAGAAGGTCCGCGTCGTGACGACGGTGGAATATTTCCTCACCGACTGACCGTCGGGCGACGCTGGCTTCGCGACGCCAGCAGTTCCGATTCGGGCGCGGCCAGCTGCGCGTGCAACGCTTCGGTCACCCGCTCACGGCGTCCAGTCGATCATATGCGCGGCCACGTAATCGTCGACGGCCGCACCGACGGTGGGCTGGAAACTTTCCGGACCGAAGCGCGCGAGCAGGCCGAAGCGTGCCAGCGTGTCCTTGACCGGGTCCTTCATTTCCGCGAAGCGCAATTCGATGCCCGCTTCGCGCAGCGCCTGTTCCAACTCTCCAAGCATGTCGCCCGACGTCACGTCGATGCCGGTGACCGGCTCGGCCGCCACGAGGACCCGCTTCACCGGCGTGGGGGATTTCGCCACGGCCTCGAGCACCCGCTGGTGGAACTGCTCGGCGTTGGCGAAGAACAGCGGCGCATCCCAGCGGAACAACACCAGGCCCGGCACACGCCGCGCGTCCGGATAGCGGGTGATGTCGTGGTAGCCGCGCACTCCATCGACGCGCCCCAGCACCGCGTAGTGCGGGCGCCACCCGTCCCACAGGAATTCGGCGACCGCGATCACCACCGCCAGGCCGATGCCCGGGATCGCGCCGAATACAGCGACGCCGACGAAGCACACGATGGACAACCAGAACTCCCAACGCTGGATTCGGAAGATGCGGCCCAGGTCGCCGAACTCGAACAAGCCGATCGCCGCCGAGATGACGACCGCGGCCAGCGCGCTGCTGGGCAGGTTCGCCAGCAGGTTCGGCGCCAGCACCAACAGCAAGGCCACCGCCACCGCGCCGACCACGCCCGTGAGTTGCGTCTTCGCCCCGGCGGCCTCCGCCACCGGCGTGCGCGAGGCGCTGCTGCTGATCGGAAATCCCTGGAACAAGCCGGCAGCGAGGTTGCTCGCGCCCAGCCCGATCATTTCCTGGTTCGGATCGACGTCCGTGCGCGTCTTCGCCGCATACGTGCGCGACAACACGCTCGTGTCGGCGAACGCCACCAGCGCGACGGCGCAACCACCGATCACGACTTGCTGCAGATCGGCCCATCCGATGATCGGCAGCGCGAAACCGGGCAATCCCTGCGGCAACGGACCGAGCACCTTCACGCCGAGCTCCGCCAGGCCGAACACGCCGACCGCGATCGTCGCGCCCACGACCGCGATCAGCAGGCCTGGGATCTTCGGCCAGGGCTTGAGCGCCTGGATGG
>Ga0207691_10005848_pt1 | contig 11897 bp, 12 predicted proteins | sample KBSM13metaG_FD_184327 | JGI IMG/M metagenome (GOLD analysis project Ga0207691, IMG submission 184327) | Miscanthus rhizosphere microbial communities from Kellogg Biological Station, Michigan, USA - KBS M1-3 metaG (SPAdes) (version 2) | ecosystem: Host-associated > Plants > Roots > Rhizosphere >...
GGCATTGCGTTTATGACTTGAGGTTGCGGTCCCACAAATCGAACAGCGTCGTCCAGCACCGCTCGGCCGCGACCGGGTCGTAATCCGGCCGGTTCGCGAAGCAGAAACCGTGGTGCGCATCCGTGTACGTCTCCATGCGATAGCGCGTGCCGGCGGCTCTGAGCGCCTCCTCCAGCGCCGGCGGCGTGCTCGACGGCACCGCAGGGTCGTGTCCTGCGAACCCGACGTAGAGCTCGCCCTCGATGTCCTTGGCGAGCGCGTGCGGCGAATCGGCCTTGTCCGTCACCATGTCCACGCCGTACAACGCGGCGGCGGCTCTCATGCGCGAGTACCTCGCCGCGGCGGTCATCGCGAACGGCCCGCTCATGCAGTGGCCGACGCAGCCGAGCGGCCCTTCCTTCGCCTTGTCCTGCCCGTCGAGGAACGCGATCATGCCCGCGGTGTCTTCCATGACGGCGGTGTTCGTCAGGCTTTGCATGGCCGCACGGATGACCGCCGACATCTGCTCGTTGCGCCGCGGAATGTCGAAGCGCAGCGTGCCGAGCCGGTAGTAGAGGTCCGGCACCAGGCAGAAGTAGCCGTGGCGCGCGATGCGCCGCGCCTGGATCTTGAGCTCGTCGCGAAACCCCGGCGCATCCATGTAGATGATGATGGGCGGATACGCGCCGGGCTCGCCCGGGCACGCGGCGTAGCCGGGCTGGCGGCCGTACTTCGTGTTGATGACGACGTCCTGCTCGATCATGTGGACCCTCTATGCCGAGTGCGCGGCCTTGCCGTCGATGAGCGTGCGAAAGCCGGCGCGCAGCACGTCGTTGACCCACGCGTACTTCATGAATTGCTCGCGCACGCGCTTGCCCGCCTGGTTGACGCGCTGCGTGCACTCGGTGACCGCACGCTTCACATCCACGTGCGCGCCTTCGCCCGGGTGGCCGAGCGACTGCGCGAGGTCGAGCAAGCCGTAGCTCAGGTAATCGACCCCCGGCACTTGCGCGATCTGGTGCGCGGCCTGCACCGCGGCGGCCGTCTCGATCATCATGCACACACAGATCGCGCCGTTGCACGCTTCCATGTACGACGCGCGATCGGCGCCGCTTTCCCAGTACTCCGGGCGTCCGGCCCCGAAGGATCGCGCGCCCATCGGCGCGAAGTAGGCGGCGTCGACCACGCGCTTCGCGTCGTCCACGGACTCGACGTGCGGCACGACGATGCCGCGCACGCCACGGTCGAGGAAGCGGGTGATGGTCGCGCTCGATGGATCCGGGATTCGCGCGATGGGCGTGAGCTTGTGCCGCTCGGCGGTGATGCACACGATCTCGATGTCGCGCCAGTCGAAGCGCCCGTGCTCGCCGTCGATGTAGACGAAGTCCAGGCGCTCGGACGCGAGCACTTCGATGACTGCCGTCGCGGGAAAGGTCAGGTGGATGCCGCGAATCCAGTCTCCACTGGCGGCGGCCTGCTTCACGGAGTTCTTTTCGAGCATCGTCGTTCCTAGGCGGGAGTGGCGCGCGCCATCTTCACGAGCTCGGGCAGGAAGAGATCGGGGTTCTTCTCGATGACCGACGAGGTCGCCGCGCGAAACGATTCGAGGTCCGGCGTGAGCACGACCTGCATGCCTTGCGCCTTCAGGAAATCGTACGCCTCCGATTCGTCCTTGACCGTGTACGCGCGCAGGAACTCGTTGGCGTTCCTGCACGCCGAATTGAAGGCCGTCTTCTCGTCGGCGGTGAGCGTGTCGTAGAACTTGGGATTGGTCACCGTGTACGCCGTCGTCAGCACGTGCTCGGTCTTGCTGATGTGCTTCTGCACCTCGTAGAACTTGTTCGACTTGACCACGACTGCCGGCGTGTCCTGGCCGTCGGCCACGCCTTGGCGCAGGGCGAGATAGAGCTCGCTCAGGTCGACCGCGACGGTGGTCGCGCCCATCGCCTGGATCATCTGGATGTACGCCTTGGAGTTCGGCACGCGCATCTTGAGTCCCTGCATGTCCTTGGCGCTGTTGATCGGCTGCTTGTTGTTGGTGATGCTGCGAAAGCCGAGGTCGGTCCAGCCCGACAGCACGAAGCCCTTGTCGAGCGAGCGCTTGCGAAGCTCGTCGCCGAACGCGCCGTTGATCGCGTTCCAGCACTGCTGGCGCGACTTCCACAGAAAGGGCGCGTCGGTGATCGACATCTCCGGCACCCAGTTCATGAGGCCGACGCCGATCGCGCCCATCTCGAGCGAGCCCTGGCGCACCGCCTGCGCCGTGTCGCGCTCGTTGCCCATCTGCGCGTTGGGAAAGATCTGCACGGTCAGCTTGCCGCCGGACTCCTGCTCGACCACCTTCTTGAACTGCTCGGCCCAGATGTGCCAGCCGTGGGCGGTCGGCGCGGGGTGCGCGAAGCGGATGCGCTTCGGCGTTGTCTGCGCGTGGCCGACCAGAGGAGCGAGCGACAGTGCCGCGCCCGCGTGCAGCAGCTGGCGGCGTGTGACGGTCTTGCGGTTCGACATGACGTTGTCCCCTAGAATTTGAAGTCCAGCCACAGCGGCAGCACCGTGGTGATCCACGGAATGAAGGCGACGAGCAGCAATCCCGCGATCATCACGGCGAGGTATCGAAAGAGCGGCTTGCTCGCGAGCTCGACACGAGCCCCGCAGATGGCGCAGGCGACGTACAGCGCGATGCCGATCGGCGGCAGGATCGAGCCGATGCCGAACGCCTCGGTCATGATGATCCCGTACTGCAGCGGATTGACGCCGAGCTGCAGCGCGACGGGCAGGAGCAGCGGCGCGAGGATGACGATCGTCACGAAGCTCTCGAGCACGGCGCCCATCAGGATCGTGATCAGGATGACGGCGGGCAGGAACATCAAGGGGCCGAGCCCCGCCACCGCGCTCGCGATGGCCGTGGTCACGCCTTCGAGCGTCATCGCCCACGAGAAGATCGTCGCGGCGCTGACGGTGAAGAAGATCATGCCGTTCAACAGCGTCGCGCCCGTGAGGACCGTCCACATGTCCTTCCACCTGAAGCGGCGATAGAGGAGTCCCAGCGCAAGGCCGTACAGCACGGCGAACGTCGAGACTTCCGTCGGCGTGCCGATGCCGGCGACGATGCCGCCCAGCAGGATCACCGGCATCATCAGCGGCAGGATGGCGCGCTTGCCGTTGCGCGCGATGGTGGCGCCGCTCGCGCGCGGCGACGGCTTCCACCCGGAGAATCTCGCGCGCAGCCGCACGACGATCATGAGGCAGACGGCAACCGTCGCGGCCGGCAGCATGCCGGCGATGAAGAGTGCGCCGGTCGATATCGACGTGGACGAGCCGAGCAGGATCAGCGCGATCGACGGCGGCACCGACTCCGCCATCGCCGCCGCCGCCGCCAGGAGCGCTGCGCGCTCGTGCGGCTCGTAGCCGTGCGCGTCGAGCTTGCGGTTCATCGGGATGCCGATGGTCGCCATGTCGGCGGCCTTGGAGCCCGAGATGCACGACGAGAGGTAGACGCCGATCACCATCACCTGCAGGAGGCCACCCTTGAAGTGGCCGATCAGCGAGTCGAGGAAGTCCACGATGCGGCCGCCCACGTCGGCCTTGTCCATGATGAAGCCGGCGAGCACGAAGAACGGGAGTGCCAGGAAGATGAAGCCGCCCGATCCGCGCTGCGCGTTCATCACGACCGCCATCATGTCGGCGGAGCCCATCGCCACGACGCAGGCGATCCCGACGGTCGCGAGCACGAAGCCCACGGGCACGCCGACCGCGATCAACAGGAAGAAGGCGGCGCCCAGCAGCGCGTAGAGGAAGCCCGGATGCACGCCGAGGAGCGGTCGCACGAGCAGGAATGCGATCACGCACGCGGCGACCAGCGCTAGGCCTGCGAGGTTGAAGGCCCTCGTGCGGCTCGCGAGGCCGCGGATCGCGTGGACGACGAACAGGCCCGACCCGAGCGTGATCGGAATCGTCATCCACAGGTAGCTGATGCCGAGCAGCAGCGACTTCTCCTCGGCGTTCGCGATCAGCAACGGCACCGAGTAGCCGCCGATCAGGAGCGAGATGCCGATGACGAGCCACTCCGCGAACGCCCGGAGCGTGCCGTTCCACACGCGCGGCGCGCGCTCGACGAGGAGCGTGATCGCGATGAACTGGCCGCGGCCGTACGACACGGCGCCGCCGAGGAATGCGAGGTTGACGAGAAAGAGCGGCGAGACTTCGTCGACCCACATCATCGACGACGTGTTGAAGACCGAGCGCGTCATCGTGCCGGCGAACACGAGGAGCACCTCGGCGGCGAGCATGACGTTCAGCATCGCGATGACGATGGTGTCGACCGCTTGCAGCCAGCGCGGAGCGGCGACGCCGAAATCGACGGGCGTCTCGGCGGGCAAGGCGGGTGCGATGGGGACCGACATGGCGTCGAGCAACGCGGGTCGCGCGGGCGACTTCCTCCGATGCGGTGCCGTCGTCAGGCGTGCGGCACCTTGGGGTGGCACGTTAGCAGTGCGTCATGATTTGAAAAAGCTGATTTTTGTGGAGGAATACGATAGGATGGACCTATCATGTACGTGACGTTGGGCCAGCTTCGTGCATTCGAGCGCATCGTGCGGCTCGGCAGCTTTCACGCCGCCGCGCTCGAGCTCAAGCTGTCGCAGCCCTCGGTGTCGCAACGAATCCGCGAGCTCGAGGCGGCCCTCAACACGCCGCTGTTCGTCCGTCGCGGCCCGCGCGTGAGCCTCACCGCGGAAGGTCACGCGCTCATCGAGTACGCCGACCGCATGTTGGCCACCGCCGGCGAACTGGTCGAGCGCTTTCGCACGCGCGACCCGCTCAAGGGCACGCTGCGCCTCGGCGTGAGCGAGACGTTCGCGTTCATCTGCCTGCCCGAGCTCCTGAAACGGATGGAGCAGCAGTACCCGGCCATCCGCACCAATGTGTTCGTCGGCGACACGGGTGTGGTGAGCGCGCGTCTCAACGATCAGGCGCTCGACATCGCCGTCGTGAGCGAGCCGACCGTGGCGCCGCACGTGTCGCAGGAGCCGCTCGGCAACAACGTGTTCGGGTGGTTCGCGAGCGCATCGCTCACGCTGCCGCGGCGCACCTTCACGCCCGCCGATCTCGAGCAGTACCAGCTCATCGTCCCGCCGCCACCGGCGCGCCTGCACAGCACGGTGATGAAGTGGTTCAGCGACGCCGGCGTTTCACCGCGCCGCATCAGCACGTGCAACAGCATCCATGCCACCGCGGAAACGATCGCGCAGGGCGCGGCGATCGGCATCGTGCCCGCGCGCCTCATGGCCGACGACCTCGAGCGCAGGGGCGTGCGCGCGCTCAAGGTCAATCCGCCGCTGCCCGGCCACCAGGTGGCGATCTGCTACCAGATTCGCGAGTTCGGGCCCGGCCTCAAGGTCCTCGTCGACCTCATCCGCGAGCTCGTCGCGAAGTACAAGCTCTTCGTGTGATCAGTCGGTCACGGTGATGTTCGCCGCCTTGGCGGCGCGCCCCCACTGCTGCATGTCGTCCAGCACGAACGCGCGGAACGGTTCATGCGGCAGGTAGTTGGGATCGTAGCCGAGCTTGCGCATGCCCTCGATCGTCGCGGGATCCTTGATGATGTCGGCGACCGCGGCGCGCAGCTTCAAAAGCACGGGCTCGGGCGTGCCGGCCGGCGCCATGATGCCCCACCAGATCGTCACGACGAGATTCGGAATGCCGGCTTCCGCGAGCGTGGGCAGGTTGGGGAAATCCGGGTTGCGCGTCCTGCCCGTGGTGGCGAGCGGGCGCAGTGCGCCGGCGTCGGTCTGCGACTTGACGGTAGGTGCGGCAAGGATCACGTCGAGGTGCCGGCCGAGCGCCGCCTGGATCGCGGGTGCGATGCCTTGGTAAGGCACGTGCAGCATCTGGATTCCGGTCGCGGCCGCGATCAGCTCGGTCGCCATGTGCGGGCCGCTGCCGATGCCCGACGTGCCGTACTTGAGCTCCCCGGGATGCGCCTTCCCGTAGGCGACGAGCTCCTGCATCGACTTGATCGGCAGCTTGGGATTCACGGTGACGATGTAGGCGAAGTCGGAGACGCGCGCGACGTACGTGAAGTCCTCGGGAACCTTGTACGGCAGGCTCTTCTTCAGCACCGGTGCCATCGACACGCCGTCCGACGAGGTCCACAGGAGCGTGTAGCCGTCCGGCTTGGCCTTGGCGACGATATCCGTGCCAATGACGGCGCCCGCGCCGGGCTTGTTCTCCGGCACGACCGGTTGCCCGAGCTTGGCCGACAATCGGTCCGCGACATAGCGTCCGAGCGTGTCGGTGCCGCCGCCCGGAGGCAGCGGGATCACGAGCTTGATGGCGTGGTCGGGGTAGGCCTGCGCTTGCGCCGCCGGGGCGAGCACCATCGACAGTGCGGCAACGGCCGTCGCGAGAATACGTTGCATTGCTTCTCCTTGAATCGAATCAGAAGTCGTAGAGCGAGGCGGGATTGTCGACCAGAATGCGCGCGCAGTCATCGTCGCTCGCGCATTGGCGCAGCAGACGCACGAGTGCCGCATCGTCGACGGGCCGGAAGATCGTCGGTGGCGCGGCTTCGCCGACCGCGCCGTGAAAGTGAAATAGATGCGGCCAGTCGCTGCCCCACACGAGGCGCGACGATCCCGCTTGCACGAAGGCGCGCATGAAGGGTGCCGCGGGGGCGAGCTCCGCGTCGCTGGTCGGCGAAGCGTTGGTTCCCTGGTCCGCGACGATGTCCGCACCGGAAATCTTGACCCAGCAGCGGCCGCTCGCGTACAGGCTCACGAGTGCCTCGAAATCGCGGTCGTGCACGCCGTGCCGTGCGCGGCCCCCGGCGCAGTGATCGAGGACGACGGGAACGCCGCACGCCGCGAGAACGTCGCCGAGCGGCGCCACGACGTCGGGGTCGGCATAGATCTGCAGATGCCATCCGAACCGCGCGACGCGACGAACGACGGGCTCGATCGCGCTGCGGGCCTCCTCCGCCGAGCGTACCCGCGGGTTCATGAGGTTGAGGCGCACGCCGCGCACGCCGAGGGCGTGCATCTCCTGGAGGTCGCGCTCGGCGACGGCGGGATCGATCACCGCGACGCCGCGTGTATGTCCCGGATGCTCGCGCAGCGTGTCGAGCATTGCGCGATTGTCCGTGCCGTAGGCGCTCGGCTGGACGAGGACGGCGCGCGCGAGACCGAGGCGGCTCGCCATCGCGCGGTATTCCTCGAAGCGCTTCTCGCGCGGCTGGTACTGGCGCAACGGCCCGCCGGGGTAGTGCGCGGGCGGGCCGAGCACGTGCAGGTGGGCGTCGCAGGACAGGTCTGGAAGCACGGTGTCGTTCATGGTCGTTGCGTCGAATCCTTTTTTCAGTATTCAATGTGCGCCGTTCGCATGTCAACGTGAAAGGCAACGACAGATGGCCAAGCCGAGTGTGTCGGACCGGCTCGAGATCGACGACCTGTTCGTCCGGTATGTGTGCGCGCTCGACGAAGGCGACGTCGACACCGTGGTCGATTGCTTCGCCGAGGACGGGTCGCTCGCAAGCCCCGTCGCGGGCACGCACAAGGGTCATGCGGCCATCCGCGCGTTCGCCGAGCGCTTCGCGCGGTATCGCGCGAGCGGCGCGCAGCTGCGCCACGTCGTGTCGAACCTGCGCATCGACGTCGCGGGCGACCGGGCGCACGCGCGCTGCTATCTCGTCGTGTTCCTCACGCGCAACGGCGAGAGCCGCGTGATTCCGCCGGGGCAGTACGATTGCGAGCTCGTCAGGGAAAAGGGCGCGTGGCGATTCGCGCATCGCGTCGTCGCCCACGACAGCGCGTACGTGCTCGAAGGGCTCTAGTAGCCCCGCGTGAGGTCGACGACGTTGGTCATCGGTGCGCGCGTCTCAAACGCGCCCAGGTTCGCCACGAAGAGGTCGACCAGCCGCTCGACGTAGTCCTGGCGCATGCCGGCGATGTGAGGCGTGACGATAACGTTGCGCGTCGACCACAAGGGACTGTCCGCAGGCAGCGGCTCCGTCTCGAACACGTCGACGCACGCGCCTGCGAGTCGACGCGACGCGAGCGCGCGGATCATCGCCGCTTCGTCGACGACGCCGCCGCGCGACACGTTGACGAGGTAGGCACCGCTCTTCATCGCGGCGAACGCCGCGTCGTTCACCATGCCGCGCGTCTCGTCGGTGAGCGGCAGCGTCACCGCCAGGAAATCGCACTCCGCGAGCACGTCGGCGAGCCTGTCGGGCGTCCTCGCCACGGCGCATCCCGGCACAGGATTGCCGCTGCGGCTCACGCCGCGCACGCGCATCCCGAACGCCGTCGCGCGGACCGCGATCTCGGTCCCGATCGCACCCAATCCCAGGATCCCGAGCGTGCGTCCCTGCAACGTGCCGACGGGCCGGCGTTGCCAGCGCTTGACGATCTGCGCGCGGATGAACGCGGGAAAGTCCGATTGCAGCATCACCATGGCGGCCATCACGTATTCCGCGATGGGCGCACCGTGGATGCCGCGGCCGTTGGTGACGACGACACCGTGCAACCGGTCGCGCATCGGTGCGAGGAACTCGGCGCCCGCGCTCGTCACCTGGATCCATCGCAGCGATGTCGGCTCGGAAAAGGCCGCCATCGGAAACCGGAATCCGAGCAGCACGTCGGCGGCGGGCAGCGCGCGCGCAAACTCCGTTTCGTCGTGCGCGACCCGAAGGTCGGCGGTGGGCATCCGGCGGGCGAGCGCCTCCGCATAGGCGTCGCCTTCGTGGTGCCAGATGAGGATGGAGGTCATGGCCGATGGCTCGCCGGTCGTCGCGATTGTAGTGACATCCGTTGCACCGACTTCATTGCACGGCAGTGCAACCGCCACGCCGTATCATACGGACGCGCGCGCGTTCCGCAACAAGTCCTGCCATGCCCCGCACCACCGACGACCTTCCCATCGACGAGATCCGCCGGCGCTACGCCGACAAGCCGGTCTCTCCGCACATCCTGAAACGGCTGCAACGCGACTCGCGCGAGGGCGCGCGCAGGCTGTACGAGTCGCTTCGCAAACGCTACGAGCGCGAGCGCGGCGAGCGCACGCGGCTTGCAGCCATGCGCCACTTCGAGCTCGTCCTGTGGAAGACCGGCGTGCGCGACATCGCCGGCGTGGACGAGGCGGGCGTGGGCCCGCTCGCCGGACCGGTCGTCGCTGCCGCCGTGATGTTCCCGCCCGATACGCACATCGACGGTGTCGACGATTCGAAGAAGCTCGACGCCGCGACGCGCGAGAAGCTGGCGGCAGACATCCGGGCGAAGGCCTCCGGCATCGGCGTGGGCGTCTGCTCCGTCGCCGAGATCGACGACATCAACATCTACCACGCCGCGTTGCTCGCGATGCGCCGCGCGGTGGAAGCGCTGCCCCGCCGGCCGCAGCATGTGCTCGTCGACGCGCGCACGGTGCCCGGCGTGGACGTGCCCCAGAACATGTTCAACAAGGGCGACGGCATCAACTTCAGCATTGCCGCCGCCTCGATCATCGCCAAGACCGAGCGCGATCGCATGATGGATGCGCTCGACCGCGAGTACCCGGGCTACGGCTTCGCGGGCCACAAGGGATACGCGACGCCCGAGCATCGCGAGGCGTTGAAGCGACTGGGCCCGTCGAGTGTGCACCGGCAGTCGTTCCCCGTGATCGACGAGATGCGCGGCGAATTCTGCGCGCTCTTCTACGTGATCAAGGAGCAGCTATATGCGGCCAGCACGCGCGCCGCGCTTGCTGGCGTGGAGACGACACTCGCGACGCACGAATCGGACCTCGCCGAGCGGGAGTTCAACCGCCTGAAGCTGCTGGTTGCTCGCCGTTGGAAGGCGTTCGGCTGACCTCCTCGGCCAGTGGTGCACCGCGTATAACGAGCGCCTCGAGCGACTCGCGCGCCGCGCCGCGTGTGGCCAGGAAGGCGCCGATCATCGTGAGCAGGAGGCCCGGCGCCGTTCGCTTTTGCGCCCCGTAGATCGCGAGCATGGCGCCGCCAACGATGGCCGCGCCGCGCGTCGCGGGCGCCCAGCGCTGCAAGCCATCGCGCACCGCACCGTGGCCCTGCAAGCTCGGGATCGAAGCGGCACTCTCGTAGACGGCAAGGTGATCCTCGACTCGCACGACGCCCGGCACGGCATGCACCTGCACGAGGAGCGGCGTCATCTCGTGGGCGAGGATCGGACCGCTCAGCAGCACCGTGCCGCGGTTGGCGCCCACCTGCACCGCATGCGGGTGCGACACGCTGCGGCCGATCTGCGCCCGGATGCGCTCGATCAGCATGAGGTCGTCGGGGATCTCGTCGCGGCGCAAGCGGCGCTGGAACCGCGCACGCACGCCGCGAAGGCGATGGTTGGCGTCGCGCGCGGCGGCCGTCGCGAAGGTGCGCGCGTTGCCGACGAAGCGCCGGACCTTGTCGCGACCGAGCGCGCGACGGCGCCGCCCTTTGTCCGGATCGAACACGTACATCCCGGCCGCGCCGAGCGCGATCGCAGCGATGACCGTCGTCCAGCGGGTCGATCCGCTCCTCATGGCCGTCAGCCCGCGCGTGCTTCCTCGGATTTGCGCGAATTGCCGCGGCGCGACTTCGACGCCTGCCCGGCGGACTCGAGCTCGGCCTTGCGGTCGAGGAGCTGCTGGCCGACGGTGTCGAGGTCGAGGTCGGACGAGCGCACCTTGGGGAAGAGCTCGCTCTCTTCTTCCTTGACGTGATGCTTGACGTATTCGGACAGCACCTTCACGCCCGCGTCGTACAGCGGATCGGACGGCGGCGCCGCCTCGAGGCGGCCGATGATGTCCTTGAGCGACTGGTGCTCGACGGCGGCCTCGGACACGAGGTCGCGGACTTCCTCGTCGAGGTTGCGCACGGCCGGGTAGAAGATCTCTTCCTCGATCGTCGCGTGCACCGTGAGCATCTCGCAGATCTGCGTTGCGAGCTTCTGCTTCTGCGCCGGCTTCATGTCGTCCTTGTCCGACTCGTACTGCTTGAACAGCGCATCGACGGCGTCGTGATCCTGCTCGAGCACCTTCAGCGCGTTGGTTTCCGACTGTCCGATTCCGAACATGGCGTTCCTTTCGTTTGGGGTTTGCGGGGATTAGCACCCGCCACTTTGCGGCAACGCGTGCGCGCAGGCTGTCGCCTACCGGCGCAATGGGATGTCGGACGAAGGATGAGGCGCGCTTGCCGGTTTGGCGATAATGCGCGGATGATCGTTCACGCCGTCGACGGAACCTACGAGCTCTTTCGCCACTTCTACGGCCTGCGCCGGTTCACGAAGGACAAGGACCGACCCTATGGCGCGGTGGTCGGGGTCCTGCAGACGATCCTCCAGATGCTCGAGCAGGGCGCCACGCACGTCGGTGTCGCGACCGACCATGTGATCGAGTCGTTCCGCAACGACCTGTGGGCCGGCTACAAGACGGGGCAGGGCATCGATCGCGCCTTGTGGGCGCAGTTCCACCCGCTCGAGGAAGCGCTGGACGCGATGGGCGTCGCGGTGTGGCCGATGGTCGAGCTCGAAGCCGACGACGCGCTCGCCTCGGCCGCGAGGATCGCCGCGGCCGACGCCACCGTGGACAAGGTGTCGATCTGGACGGTCGACAAGGACCTTGCGCAATGCGTGCGCGACGATCGGGTCGTGCAGGTGGATCGGCGCGCGAAGAAGATCTACGACGAAGCGGGGGTTCGCGCGAAATTCGGCGTGCCGCCCGCGCTGATCCCCGATTATCTCGCGCTGGTCGGCGATGCCGCCGACGGTTATCCGGGCATCGCGGGCATCGGGGCGGTGTCGGCGGCGCGGTTGCTCAATCGATACGGCGCCATCGAAACGTTCCCAACGAACGTGTTGGGCGAGCGGGCGGAGGCCGCGCTGCTCTTCAAGAAGCTCGCGACGCTGCGCGACGACGCGCCGCTGTTCGACGGCGTC
>Ga0207691_10005849_pt1 | contig 11895 bp, 8 predicted proteins | sample KBSM13metaG_FD_184327 | JGI IMG/M metagenome (GOLD analysis project Ga0207691, IMG submission 184327) | Miscanthus rhizosphere microbial communities from Kellogg Biological Station, Michigan, USA - KBS M1-3 metaG (SPAdes) (version 2) | ecosystem: Host-associated > Plants > Roots > Rhizosphere >...
CGCGACTCGTCCATCCGCTGCGCCAGCCGTCCGAAGCGGCGCCGCGCCGCCGCGCGTGCCTCGTCGGGGCTCATCCCCGCGGCGAGGTGCTCGTCGATCAGCCGGTCGATGTAGAACGCGTACTCCTCCTGCATCTCCTGTTCGACGGCGCGGCCGCGGAACAGCGAGCGCAGGCGAAGCCGCAGCGCGAACAGCCAGCGCATCTCATGCCTCTTTCATCTTCATGACGAGGGAGATGGCGGCCGCGAGCCGGTCCCAGTTGGCCGCTTCGCGATCGAGGTGGCGGCGCCCGGCGGCGGTGAGGCGGTAGTACTTCGCCCGCCGGTTGTTGTCGCTGAGCTTCCACTCCGCGGTCACCCAGCCTTCCTGTTCGAGCTTGTGCAGCGCGGGATAGAGGGAGCCGTCGCTGACCTGGAGGACGTCGCGGGAGACCTGTGTGAGCCGCTGGCCGATGGCCCACGCGTGGAGCGGCTCGAGGGCGAGAATCTTGAGAATGAGCACGTCGAGCGTGCCCTGCAGGAGGTCCGACGGTTTGCTCACGGCACTCTCCTCCCGGTAATCGAGGGGAGCGTAGCACAGCTCCCCTCGGTTACCAAGTGGAAAGGCCGGCGGGGCTACCGCTCGTTGACGGTGACGGGGCCGTTGACCGTGCGGAGCTTGACGACGACGGGGTCGGCGCCGATGCGGAGGCTGCGCTCGCGATCGTCCCAGTCGCGCGAGCCGTCGCGGCAGGCCTGCGCGCGGCAGTTCCACGGCGCGTGCCCCGACGAGGAGACTTCGACGCCCGACTGGTAGTTCTGCGGCACGTTGAGCGTGAGCGGGCCGTTCGACGCCCGCGCGTCGAGGCGGCCGTCCCACCGCTGGCCGGAGAGGCGGACCGAGATCGGGCCGTTCGCCGTCTCGACGGCGAACTGGCCGCTGCCCCCCTCGACGCTGATCGGTCCGTTCGAGGCGCGGGCGTCGACGGTGCCGCGGACGTCGTCGAGCCCGATCGGCCCGTTCGACGCGCGCAGGACGAACGTCCCGGACGCGCCATTCACGCCAATCGGACCGTTGGTCGTCAGCGCGTCGATCGACGCGCCGTCGGGGGCGGACACGATGAGCTGCACGCTCCAGTTGCGCGCGCGCTCCCCCTCCGCGCCGGTGACGCGGACGCGATTGCCCTCGAGCGAGAGGCGGACGCTGTCGGCGGCGGCCTGCGCGTCGGCCATCGACCGCGCACCGGCGGCGATGCACGCGGTGATTTCGTAGGCGCGGCCGGTGCCGCGCTCGATGCGGACGCCGCCGTTGGCGTCGGGGCGCAGCTCGAGCGGCGCGCCGCCCATCATCACCGACGTCCGCTGCACCGCGCGCGCGGTCTCCTGGTCGCCGAATGTCGTGTTGACCGAGGAGCAGTCGGCGGCCTCGAGATCGACGCGGCGCGACTGGTCGAGGGAAGGGGGCAATTCGGGGCCGATGGCGAGAGCTACGGAAACGACGCCGGCGAGCGCGGCAATGCGGTACATAAGAAACCTCCGTCCAGTGAGCTTGGACGGAGGTTCTCGCCGCCGGGTTGGTTCCGCGTTCGCCGCCAGAGCGGCTATGCGGGACCAGTTACTTGACGAACAGCATCTCCCGATAGGTCGGCAACGGCCACAGGTCATGCGGCACGATGGCCTCGAGCTGGTCCCCGACCTCGCGCAGCCCGTTCATCGCCGGGATGACCTTGTCGCGGAAGTACTTGGCGTGCTTCTCGGCGCTGCCGTCGGCCTCGTGCTCGAGGAGCGACTGGAGCGCGTCGACGCGGCCTTTTGCGTCATCGGTCAGCCGGATGATCTCGTCGAGGCTGCGCCGGGTCTCCTTCGCGGTGGCCCCCGCCGCCTTGACCGCCGCCACGGCCTCGCCGAGCTGGGCCTGGTAGCGATAGGCGGCCGGCAGGATGTAGCGGTTGGTCATCAGGACCATGAGCTGCGCCTCGATGTTGACGGTCTTGTTGTACTGCTCGACCGCGACGTCGTAGCGCGCGTGCAGCTCGCGCTCGTTGAGCACGCCGTACTTCTCGAACGCCTTGACCACGTCCGGCTTGAGCGCTTCGCTGTAGGCGTCGACCGAGGTGCGGTGGTTGAGCAGGCCGCGCTTGCCGGCTTCCTTCTGCCACTCGTCGGAGTAGCCGTTGCCGTTGAAGATGATCCGCTTGTTGTCCTTGATCAGCTTCGTCAGCAGCGCCTTCACCGCCGCCGGCAGCTTCTTGCCTTCCTTGAGCCCTTTCTCGAGCTCGGTCGCGATGTAGTCGAGCGACTCGGTCACGGCGACGTTGAGGCAGACGTTCGGCAGCGCGATGCTCTGGTTCGACGACACCGCGCGGAACTCGAACTTGTTGCCGGTGAAGGCGAACGGGCTGGTGCGGTTGCGATCGCCGGCGTCGCGCGGCAGCTTGGGCAGCACGTTGACGCCGATGTCCATGATGCCGCCGCTCTTGGTGGTCTTGGCGCTGCCGGCCTTCTCGATCTGCTGGAAGATGTCGGTCAGCATGTCGCCGAGAAAGATCGAGATGATCGCCGGCGGCGCTTCGTTGGCGCCGAGGCGGTGATCGTTGCCGGCGCTGGCGATGCTGAAGCGCAGCAGCCCCTGGAACTTGTTCACGGCGCGCAGCACCGCGGCGCAGAAGACCAGGAACTGGATGTTGTCGTGCGGCGTCTCGCCCGGGTTCAGCAGGTTGTTCCCGAGCTCGTCGCTCATGCTCCAGTTCAGGTGCTTGCCCGAGCCGTTGACGCCGGCGAACGGCTTCTCGTGCAGCAGGCAGGCGAGGCCGAACTTCGGCGCCGTCCGCCGCAGGATCTCCATCGTCATCATCTGGTGATCGGTGGCGACGTTGGCGTTCTCGAAGATCGGCGCCACTTCGTACTGGCTGGGCGCGACTTCGTTGTGCCGCGTCTTGATCGGCACGCCGACCTTGTACAGCTCGCGCTCGGCCTCCATCATGAAGGCAAGGACGCGGTCGGGGATGGAGCCGAAGTAGTGGTCCTCCATCTCCTGGCCCTTCGGCGGCCTGGCGCCGAACAGCGTCCGACCCGCGTTAATCAGGTCGGGCCGGTTGAAATAGAACTGCCGATCGATCAGGAAATATTCCTGCTCGGGCCCGCAGGTCGTGGTGACGCGCTGCGCCTTCGACCCGAACAGCTTGAGGATCCGCACGGCCTGTTTCGAGAGCGCCTCCTGCGAGCGGAGGAGCGGCGTCTTCTTGTCGAGCGCCTCGCCGGTCCAGCTGACGAACGCGGTCGGGATGACGAGCGTGGCGCCGAGGGGCGAGGTCAGCAGCCACGGCGGACTGGTCGGGTCCCACGCGGTGTAGCCGCGCGCCTCGAAGGTGGAGCGCATGCCGCCGGACGGAAAGCTCGAGGCGTCGGGCTCGCCGCGGACCAGCTCCTTGCCGCCGAATTCCGCGACGGCGCGGCCGTCGGGCGTGGGGGTCAAGAACGAGTCGTGCTTCTCGGCGGTGATGCCGGTCATCGGCTGGAACCAGTGCGTGTAGTGGCTGGCGCCGTGCTCGACGGCCCAGTCCTTGAGCGCGCTGGCGACGATGTCGGCGATGCTCGGGTCGAGGCTCTCGCCGTGGGCCACGGAGCGGCGCAGGGCGCGGAACACATCCTTCGGCAGCCGCGCGCGCTGCACTTCTTCGTTGAAGGTCAGCGAGCCGAACTCGTCGACGGGGCGCCGGTGCGGGCCCGTGACGACGTTGTTGCGGAGCGACGCTCCATGTTCGTTGATATTGCGAATGGCGTCTCCGGAGGATGCGCTTCCCATAGGCTGGTTCGTCCTTTCTGGCAAAACCCTGATTATGGTCGGGGCAGCGGCGAGCCGCAAGGGAAAAAGCGGCTGAGCTGGTGTTATATACTTAACGATGTGAGACAAATCCCGGCGCAGGATTATTACGCGCCCGTCGTTGGCGAATTCGAGCATTTCGTGTTACTGGCGCTGGTCCGTCTGGGCAACGGCGCCTACGGCGCGGCGATCCGCCGCGAGATCATGGACCGCACCGGCCGCGACGCCTCGGCGGGCACGGTCTACATGACGCTCGGGCGTCTCGAGAAGAAGAAGATGATCGTGTCGTACATCGGCCCGCCGACCCACGAGCGCGGCGGGCGCCGCCGCCGCCACTATCTCATCGACAGCGACGGGCAGAAGGCGCTCGGCCGCGCCTATCGCGCCTTCGCGGCGATGGCGGAAGGGATCGAAGGGGAATTGCTGAAGCTGTGAGCGGCAGGGTGCGCGTGCGCGGTGTCGGGCAGAGGAACTAGGGCCTGGGGATGGGGCCTGGGGAGAGGGCAAAGGAAATAGGGCCTAGGGATAGGGCCGGGGGAGAGGGCAAAGGGAATAGGGTCTGGGGATGGGGCCTAGGGGTGCGGGGACACGAGGCGCGTGGAGCCGACAGGTGGCTTCCGCCTTCAGGCGGAAGTCAACGCGGGCGGATAGAATTCATGGCCATGCGTCGAACCGCCGCTCTCGTCGTTGCGCTGCTGTTCATTCCCACCCTGGCATTCGGGGCCAATGGGCCGCTCATTGTCGTCGGAGGCGGCGGGACAGGACCTGAGATTATCGCGAAAGCACTTGAGCTCGCGGGCGGCCGGGACGCAATCGTCGCGGTGCTGCCTCAGTCTTCCGCCGAACCTGACGCTGGGGACTCTTCCGTGCAGATGTGGCTCGAGGCCGGAGCGAAGGCCGCCGCGAAGGTCGTCTTCACCGACGCCGATGCTGCCGCGGCGCTGCGGCGCGCGACGCTCATCTGGATGCCGGGCGGCGACCAGAATCGCTTCATGACGGCCATCGCCGGCACCGGGCTCGATGACGTCATTCGCGAGCGGCACCGCGCCGGCGTTGCCGTCGGGGGCACGAGCGCCGGTGCCGCTGTCATCGCAGAGGCGATGTTCACCGGCGATGCCGACTTGAAATCGCTGACGGCCGGCGCCACGGTCACTGCCAAGGGGCTCGGCCTCTGGCCAGAGGCGCTGATCGACCAGCACTTCCTGAAGCGTCAGCGCGGCAACCGCCTGATCAGCGCCGTCCTGGATCATCCGGCGCTGGTCGGCGTGGGCATCGACGAGGCGACCGCGGTGATCGTCACGGACGGCGCATTCGACGTGATCGGCAAGAGCTCGGTCGTCGTCATCGACGCGCGTGCAGCGCACGTCGACAACTCCGCACCCGGCACGCTCGCCTCCGGACGCGACATCAAGGTGTCGATCCTCCGATCGGGACAGCACTACTCCCTGAAGTGAGAGGCGCCGCCGAGGGCGCGCTGACTTCCGCCTGAAGGCGGAAGCCACCTGTCCGCACCCCCGCACCCCTGCCCTTTCCCCAGGCCCTGGTTCCTCTGCCCTCTCCCCAGGCCCCATCCCCAGGCCCTAGTTCCTCTGCCCTCTTCCCCAAGCCCCATCCCGAGGCCCTCGTTCCTCTGCCCGACGCCGCGCACCGTGGTATCCTCCATAGCCAGCCTATGGGAAAGAGACCTGAGCGACAGGAGCTGCTGCCCGGCACGCTCGACATGCTGATCCTCAAGTCGCTCTCGATCGGGGTCATGCACGGCTACGGCATCGCACAGCACATCCGGACCGTTTCCGGCGAAGTGCTCCACGTCGAAGAAGGCTCGCTCTACCCGGCGCTGCAGCGGCTGCAGATCCAGGGACTGATCGACTCCGAGTGGGGGCACTCCGCCAACAACCGACGCGCCCGCTACTACCGGCTCACGCGCGGCGGGCGCAAGGCGCTCGGCGACGCCGAGTCGAGCTTCGAGCGCCTCATTGCCGCGATCGGGCGCGTGATGCGCCCGGCCTAACCGATCGGCTCCATCGACCGTCTAGGGAACTACCATGCACAGCATCTTTCGCCACATCAGGGCCTGGCTGCGGCGCGGACGGCTGGACGAGGAGCTTCGCGAAGAGCTCGCGCAGCACGTCGAGTGGAAGACCGACAGCCTGATCGCCGACGGCGTGCCCGAGCGCGAGGCGCGCCGCCGCGCCGCCGTCACCGTCGGCAACCTGACGCGGCTGCGCGAGGACTCGCGGCGCATCTGGGGGTTCCCGCGGCTCGAGACCATCGCGCAGGACGTGCGCTACGGCCTGCGCCAGATGCGCCGCGCCCCCGGGTTCACCGCAATCGCGATCCTCTCGCTCGCCATCGGCATCGGCGCCAGCGCCGCCGTCTTCAGCCTCGCCGACCGCATGCTCTTCCGCAAGCTGCCGGGCGTCGCCGATCCCGATGCGCTGGTGCTGCTGGAATGGGCCTCGGGCCCGGTCTTCCCGTTCTCGTCGCTGAACGGCAACGGCCGGCAGAACGCCGAAGGCCTGTCGAGCACGTCGTTCGCGCTGGTGTCGTTCCGCGAGATGCAGGCGGCGGTGAAGGGCAGCGCCGACCTGTTCGGGTTCGCCGATCTCTACGACGTGAACATCGCGATCGACGGCCGGGCCGAAATGGCCAACGCCAATGCCGTCTCGGGCAGCTACTTCGACGTGCTCGGCGTGGCGCCCGAGAGCGGCCGCGCGCTGGGAGAGGCCGACAATCTGCCGGAAGCCGCGCCGGCCGCGATGATCAGCGACGCGTTCTGGCAGCGTCGCTTCGCGCGATCGCCCGATGCGGTCGGCCGCGGCATCGTCATCAACGGCATCCCGTTCACCATCGCCGGCGTCACGCGGCGCGGCTTCCGCGGCACCGGCCAGGTCGCCGATGCGCCGGACGTCTTCGTGCCGCTCTCGCAGCAGGCGCGCATCACCCGCGCCGAAGAGAAAGACGACGACCCGACCTACTGGTGGGTGCTGGTCATGGGGCGCCTGCGTCCCGGCGCCTCCGCGCAGCGGATCCAGGGGGCGCTCGACCTCTCGCTCAAGCGGACGGTCGCCGCCTCGAAGCCGGCGCTCGCCGCCAAGGATCTGCCGCGCGCCGTCGTGCTGCCCGGCGCGCGCGGGCAGCACGAGAACCGCGACACGATGCGCGACCCGCTGCGGACGATGGCGATCGTCGTGTCGATCGTGCTGCTGGTCACGTGCGCGAACGTGGCCAACCTGCTGCTGGCGCGCGGCCGGGCGCGCGGCCGCGAGTTGTCGGTGCGGGCGGCGATCGGCGCGCCGCGGCGGCGAATCGTTCGCCAGCTCTTCACCGAGGGAGCGCTGCTGGCGGCCGCCGGCGCCGGGCTCGGCGTGATCTCGGCGAAGTGGATCAGCGCGGCGCTGCTGCCGGCGTTGACGGAACAGTCGGACACCGTCGCCGCGGGCACGGACTGGCGCCTCCTGACGTTCGCCACGCTGCTGGCCGGCGGCTGCGCGATTCTGTTCGCGCTCGCGCCTGCCATCCGCTCCACCCAGGCGACGCTGACCTCGGGGCTGCAGGATGCGGCGCGGCGCGGCACACCGGGTCCCCGACGCGGCCGTCTCGCCGGCACGCTCGTCGTCCTGCAGATCGCGCTGTCGATGGTCCTCGTCGTGACGGCGGCGCTGCTCGCCCGTTCGCTGCGCAACCTCGACCGCGCGCCGATCGGCTTCGACCCGCGGGACGTCCTGACGTTTCGCCTCGATCCCTCGCTGAACGGATACAGCGAGGACCGCACACGCGCGCTGTTCGACGGCGTGCTCGCCGGGCTGCGAGGCTCGGCTGGCGTCGAGGGCGCCACCTTCACCAGCCACACGCTGCTGGCGAACAACTCGTCGATCGGCGTGGCCGCGACCGACGCGGAGCCGGTGCCGGAGCCGGGCAGCGAGGAAGCGGCGACGTTCATGAAGCACCACGCGGTCTGGCGCCAGGTGACGGGGCCCGGCTTCTTCGCCACGCTGCGGCTGCCCATCGTGCGCGGCCGCGCGCTCGACGAGCGCGACACTGCGGCGTCGCAGCGCGTCGCCGTGATCAACGCGATCCTGGCGAAACAGCTGTTTCAGACCGACGACGTGATCGGCCGCCGCTTCCGTCTCGGCCTGCGCCGCACCTCGCCGCTCTATGAAATCGTCGGTGTCGCGGCCAACGCGCGCTACACCGCGATCCGCGAAGACATGCCGCCGACGGCGTATCTTGCGGCGGCGCAGCAGCCCGCCGGACGCGCCACGTTCGAAGTGCGGGTGGCGAACGCCGCGGCGTTCGCCGCGACCGCGCGCGACGTGGTCCGCCGGCTCGACGACCAGTTGCCGCTCGTCGGCGTGCGCACCATGGAGGACCAGATGGCGCGATCGCTGCGCCAGGAACGCCTCTTCGCCCAGCTGGCGGTGATGCTCGGGCTGGTCACGCTCGCCCTGTCGGCCATCGGGCTCTACGGCCTGCTCTCCTACAGCGTGGCGCAGCGCGTGCCGGAGATCGGCGTGCGCATGGCGCTCGGCGCCGAACGCGCCTCGGTGCGGTGGATGATCCTGCGCCAGTCGCTGGCGCTGGCGCTCGTCGGCCTCGTTGCCGGCGCGGCCGCCGCCGTCGCCGGCACGCGCCTCATCGCCTCGCTGCTCTACAACCTTCCGCCGCGGGATCCGGTCGCGCTCACCATCGCGGCCGCGGTCATGGTCGCGACGTGCGTGCTGGCGGGGTTCCTGCCGGCGCGCCGGGCCTCGCGCGTCGATCCACTGGTGGCGCTGAGAACGGAATGAGCGTGCGCACCTTCCTCAGGCGGGTGGTGGCGGCGCTCCAGCGGCGGCGGCTGGACGACGAACTGCGCGAAGAGATGGCCGCGCACATCGAGGCGCGCCGGGACGATTTGATCGCCGGCGGCATGGACGCGCGCGAGGCGGCGGCGGCGGCGCGCCGCCAGTTCGGCAACGTCACCGTCATCGCCGAGCGGACGGGCGAGGCGCGCGGCCTCCCGGGACTCGAGTCGTTCGTCCGCGACCTGCACTACGGCCTGCGCCTGCTGGTCCGGGCGCCGCTCTTCGCGTCGATCGCCGTCCTCTCGATCGCGTTCGGCCTGGCCGGCGCGCTGACGATGTTCACGGTGGTCAACGCGATGGTGCTGCGGCCGGTGACCGCGGGCGCGTCCGACGTCTTCCGCGTGTTCACGTCCGACCGGGAAGGGTCTGGGCTGGGCTCCTCGTCGTTCGCCGACTATCGCGACTTCGCCGGCGCGCGGGCCTTCGAGCAGACCTGCGCGATGGATGACGTGCGGGCGACGATGACCGCGGCCGGCGTCTCGAGCGTTCACGACGGCGTGGTCATGGGCGGCGGCTGCTTCGATCTGCTGCGGCTGCGGCCGCATGCGGGACGGCTGCCGTCCGCGCCCCTCGCCGGGGAAGCGGTGATCAGCTACGCCCTGTGGAGACGCGCCTTCGCCGCGGATCCGGCGGCCGTCGGGGCGGGCGTGCGGTTCAACGGCGTGCCGGCGATGATCGTCGGCATCGCACCGCCCGGCTTCTCGGGCACCAGCCTCGACGGGAGCGCCGATTTCTGGCTGTCCGCTGAGGGGTTTTCGCAGCTGCTGCCTTCTCGCGCGCTCACCGACCGCCGCCACCGATCGTTCACGATTCTCGGCCGGCTTGCCGCCGGGGTGTCGGCGGGCGCCGCCGAGGCCAAACTCGCCGGCATCGCCGCGTCGCTCGCGCGAATCGATCCGCAGGCGTGGACCGACGCGACCGGCGCGACACGGCGCGTGACCGTGATGAAAGAAACCGACGCGCGGTTCGCCTCGTCCCCCGGCGCGATCCCCGCTCTGCTCGGCGGCGCGACCGCGGCGATCGTCGCGATCGTCGGCATTGCCTGCATCAACATCGCCACGCTGCTCCTCGCCAGGGGCGCGGCGCGCACGCGTGAGCTCACGATCCGCCTCGCCATCGGGGCCTCGCGCGGCCGTCTGCTCCGCCAGCTCGCCACCGAAAGCCTGGTCATCGCGATCCTTGGAACGGCCGTCGCGCTCGCCGTCGTCTCCGCCGGTATCCGGATCTTCGCGGCTTACCGTCCCGAGGGGGTGCCGGCCGTGGACCTCGCCGTGGACTGGCGCGTCGTGCTGTTCGCCGCGACGGCGGCCTCGCTCGCCACGATTCTGTGCGGCCTCCTTCCGGCGGCGCATCTCGTGCGCCTCGCCGTTGCCGAGGGACTGAAAGGGCGGGCCGCAGCCGTCCGGACGCGATGGCTGCGGGGCGGCGCGCGCGAAGCGCTCATCGTCGTCCAGGTCACCGCCTCGGTCGCGCTGCTGCTCGCGTCGGCGGTGTTCACGCATGGCCTGTCGACCGGCCGGGAGGCGTCTCCCGGCTTCGTGACCGAGGGGATCGTGACGATGGCCGTGGACCTCGGGAACGCGGCGACGGATGCGCGCGGGACGTCGCGGCGCCTGATCGACGCGGTCGAGCGTGTGGCCGGCCGCGGCGCAACCGCCGTCGGCGCCGTGATACCGCTGACCGGCACCGCGATCAGCGCCGAAATCACCGGCGCGGGCATCGGCAGCCGGGTCGTGGACGGCAACGTCGTGTCGCCGGGATACCTGCCAATGCTCGGCATCGCGCTGCGCCGCGGTCGGGACTTCAGCGAGCGCGACACCGGATCGGCCCCGGGCGTCGTCATCGTCAACGAAACGCTGGCCCGCGCGCTGTGGCGTTCGATCGACGTCGTCGGGCGCTCGTTCACGTTGAGCGGCCGGCCGGTCGAAGTCGTCGGCGTCGCGGCCGACACCCGCTACCGCTCGGTCAGCCAGCCATTTCCTCCGCTCGTCTACTCGCCGCTGGAACAAGTGCCGCGCCAGCGCTTCATCATTCACCTTAGAACCACGGGCGGTCCGCAGGTCATCTCGGCGATCGAAGCGGCGGCCCGCGCAGTCGACGCGCGGATCATGATCGACGGCGCGGTTCCGATCGAAAAGCGTCTGCAGGATGTCAGGGTGGCCGAGCGGCTGGCGACGCTGGGCGGAGCCGCCGGGGGCGCCATCCAGTTCGGGCTCGTCCTCATGGCTGTCTGGGCGCTGGTCGCCTACGCCGTCGAACGGCGGACCCATGAAATCGGCGTGCGCCGCGCGCTTGGCGCGCCGGAACGCAGCGTCGTCGCGATGCTGCTGAAACCGGCGGTGCTCTTGATCTCGGCGGGTGCCGTGCTCGGGACCTGCGCCGGATGGACGGCGGCCTCCGTGCTGCAGTCGGAGTTCGTCGGCCTGGCGCCGCTCGAGCTCTCGGCCGGCCTGCCTGCGATTGCCGCGATGCTCGTCGTGGCGGTCGCCGCCGCGTGGCTGCCTGCACGCCGCGCCGCGCAGGTCGATCCGATCGCCGCGCTCCGCGCCGACTGACGTCTCCCGGCACGCCCTACTTCGCGGCGGCGACGCTCGTCCGCGTGACGGTCAGGTAGCGCTCCGCGGCGCGGGGGTCACTCAATCCCCAGGACGGTGTGCGGCACGTACGGCTCCTCGAGGCGCCGTGCCTCCTCGTCGGTCAACGCGACGTCGAGCGCGCCGACCGCCTGATCCAGCTGTTCGAGCTTCGTCGCGCCGACGATCGGCGCGGTGACGCCGGGCTGGCGCAGCAGCCAGGCGAGGGCGATCTGCGCGGGCGGCACGCCGCGGGCGGCGGCCACGTCCGACACGCGCTCGGCGACGTCGTAATCGGCATCGGCGTAATACAGGCCGTGCCCGTAGCCGTCCGTCTTCTCGCGCACCGTCGCCTCGCGCGGCCGATCCCGCTTGCGCGTGCCGGCGAGAAAGCCGCGCGCGAGCGGGCTCCACGGAATCACGCCGACGCCTTCGTCGCGGCAGAGCGGCATCATCTCGCGTTCCTCTTCGCGATAGATCAGGTTGTAGTGGTTTTGCATCGACACGAACCGCGTCCACCCGTGGCGATCGGCGAGCATCAGCGCCTTCATGAACTGCCACGCCATCATGCTGGACGCGCCGATGTAGCGCGCCTTTCCGCTGCGGACGATGTCGTCGAGCGCGCGCAGCGTTTCCTCGATCGGCGTCGCCTCGTCCCAGCGGTGGATCTGGTA
>Ga0207691_10005850_pt1 | contig 11895 bp, 8 predicted proteins | sample KBSM13metaG_FD_184327 | JGI IMG/M metagenome (GOLD analysis project Ga0207691, IMG submission 184327) | Miscanthus rhizosphere microbial communities from Kellogg Biological Station, Michigan, USA - KBS M1-3 metaG (SPAdes) (version 2) | ecosystem: Host-associated > Plants > Roots > Rhizosphere >...
CGAAGACACGCTGCGGCGCGCCATCGTCATGGTGGGTGACGTCTCGCGGATCGCGCTGCTGATCGACCTCTCGCTGCCCGCCTTGAAGGATCGCGTCGAGGCCGGTGATGCGCTGCAGCCGGCGTGGGGACGCTTCCTGGAACGCACGGCGCGCTATGGCTTGCCTGCCTCGCCGCGGGTTCGTCACCTGCGCGTCGCCGGCCCGTTGGCGACGCTGGTCGTTGCTTATCGGAACTGACGGTCGGAGCCAAACGCCATGACGCTCAAATCGTGGGTCCTGGGTCGCTTGCAGCGAATGAACGGGCTGGTGGCCCGCGTCGACTTGCCGGCGCGTGAACCGACCGGTGAACCGACACTCGAATCGCGCGAATCGGCGCAGCACACCGGCAGCGGCCCGACTGCACAAGCGCCGGACTCGGCGTTGTCGAGCACCGAACACCTGGGCGCCTACGCTGCGCTGATCAATGCCATCCGCGACGAGCTCGAGCACTTCGTCGCGAGCCACGTGCGCCTGCATCTCGCGATCGCCGAACGCGACAGCTTTCTGCTCACGTCGATCGGCGTGCGCTGCGCAGGTGCGGTCGAGGCGCACGCCTTGCTGCAGCAGTTCATGCACGAGTTCAAGCCGGAACAGGTCAAGCGCTATCTGTCCCGCGACGTGATCGGTGGGCTGCCGAATGCGGCCGCCATCGACCTGTCGCAATTCGCCGGCCTGTTCGACGCCGATGCGCGCGAGGACGCCGACGCCGGCCCGGGCGGCGAGTATCGCGAGTTGCTGGAAGCGTTGCGCAGCACGCCGACGTCGACGGCGCTGCGCCCGTACCAGGTGAGTGTCGTGGGTCGATGGGTCGAGCTCGGCTTCGCGCGGCCCGCTGCCACGCTTGCGCGCTCCGGTGCCACGCCCACGACGCCGCTGGCCGGCCAGCGCTGCGAGTTCGACATCGAGGACAGCGACGGCAGGCGCCGTGTCGTGCTCCAGGCGGTGGTGCCTGGGCGCCGCTACGTCGTCGGCAAGGGCGAGGGCTGCGACATCCGGATCAACGGCACGTACGCCAGCCGCAGGCATGCCGAGGTCTGGCTCGACAACGGCGCGTGGTGGGTGAACGACGCCGGTTCGACCAACGGCATTCGCATCGAATCGCAAGTGGGCGTGGTGGACCGAAGCGGCGGGCCAGGCGCCGGCGCGGGCATCGAGCAGCCGATCAGGCTCACGGACGGCGCGAGCATCGTGCTGTCGGCACGTGCGCAGGGGCCGGCGAGCGAGTACCCCCGGGTCGCGATGCGGCCATCTGCCGATTCGGCATCGCGCATCACGCCCATTGCCGGCACGGCCGGGTCACCGAAAACGCCGCTCACTGCGATCATGCCGTCGCGGGTGCCCGAGAGTGTCTTGAAGATCACGGCGTTCCAGGTCGCCGGCGTGCACACGCTTGAATTGCGCTCAGGCGCGCTGCCCGTGACGGTGGGCCGCTCGCGCAACCAGACGCTGATGATCGATCGCCGGCACGAAGGCGTGTCGGGCCATCACCTGGAGATCACGGAACTCGATGCGTCGGGGGCACACGTGGTCGTCCACGGCGACAACGGCGTGCTGATCGAGGGTGTGCACCACGCGGCCGGTGCGCGCTTTCATTGGCAGGTGGGCGAGGCGATGCTCCTCGGGGCATCGCCTGATGACCACCCCACGTGCACGATGACGCTGACGCGCCGGGAGCAGGACTGACGTGGCCACGCCGACGCATGTTCCGACCGGCCCGCTGATCACGCCGCTGGAACCCGGCGCGCCGCAGCGGCCACGCGCCGCGGTGGTCGTGCCCGATGTCGGGCTGCAGTCGATCTACGCGACGGCCTTTGGCCGCATCGAAGCGGCGGTGGCCTCATCGCGCGGCAGCCAGCACGGCAGCAACGAAGATGCGCACAGCACGCTGGGCGGCCCGACGCGCATGTTCATCGTGGCTGACGGGGTGGGCGGTGGCGCGATGGCGCAGATGGCGAGCCGGCAACTCGTGACGCACCTGCACGCAGCGCTCGAAGGTCCCCGACTCGACGCCGAGAGGGTCCGCGCAGCGATGCTGGACGCCGATCGCGCGATCGCCCAATGCATCGCGCAGGTGACCGATTCGCCCGGAGCCGCAACGGTGGCGCTGTGCGCCCCGGTGAACGCATTCGCATCGAAGTGGCTGGTCGCCTGGGTGGGCGATTGCCGCGCTTTCCGGCTGGCGATGCGCGGCGAACCCGGCATCGAGTTGCTGACCCGCGACGACACCTTTCGCCACCTGAACGAAACGCCGCCCGCCGGCAGCGCGCTCGACGATCCGGCGCGCATGGTCGGCAACGGCGCGACCTCCGGTGCCAACGTCGCGCTGCACGACCTCGCCTGCGGCGACATGCTGGTGCTCTGCAGCGACGGCGTGCACAAGGGCGTGCCCGCAGGCGATTGGGGTCGCATCTTGAAGCAGCGCGTGCCGCTCATGCAGCGCTGCGAAGAACTGATTGCACTCGCGCGCAACAATGGAAGTACCGACGATGCGACGGTGCTGCTGTTGCAGCGCGCCTGCTTCGGCGAGCCGAACGCCGGCTGGATCAAGGGACTCGTCGGAGCCCTGAAATCGAAGGGGCCGAAACCATGACACCGGCCGACATCGACCGTGTGTTTGGCCGCGGCCGCCTGCGCATGGTGACCGGCGACCACGTCGAGGTATTTCGAGAAGCATCGCTGCCCGGAGAGCGGCGGCGCTACACCAAACGGTTTCTGGCGACGCCAGCGGGCGACTTCCGCCACTGGACCGAACGCGAATGGCGCATCCTGGCGCGGCTGGTGGGCCATGGCATCGTGCCGGTGCCCGACGTCGTGCAGTTCGATCGCGGCGCCGCCGACCGGCCGGCGTTGGTGCAAACCTACGATGCGGGTGTCACCGTCGACCACTGGGCAACCTTGCTGCCGGTCGAGCGCGATGGAAGTCTCCTTCGCCATGTGTTCGAGGATTGCGCGCACTGGTGGGCACTGGCACGCCACTGCCTGATCGCGCTCGATGCCATCCACGAACTGCGGCTCGTGCACCTGGACCTGAAGGCCGACAACGTCTGCATCCCGGTAGACCCGGCGGATTTCGATCCGCACGGGCCGGGCCAGCGGCTGACCCCGCGGTTCGAACAGATCGCATTGATCGACTTTGCGTTCTCGCTCGTCTCCGGCGAAAGCCTGGTTCGTGCATTGCCGATCGCGCGCCAAGCCGAATACGACTACCAGTCGCCACGCCTGCTGAACGCGCTGGAGGCCGGCAGCCGTGGCAATCTGGCGCCGACGCGGCAGCTCGACTGGCGCTGCGACGTCTTCAGCTTGGCCGCCATGCTTCGACGCTACCTCCCCGATCCGGAGGGGCCGCTGAGCGGGGAATGGACCCCGCCGCTTCAGGCGCAGGCGCGCGCGCTGGTGCGCCGGCTGCTGCAGGCCCATGACGACGACCTGCCGGCGCAGCGGCCCCATGCCGAGTTGATCGCGCTGGCATCACGCCCATTGACCGATCCCGGGCTCGCCGCGTCGCTGCAACGCGGCTGGACATTGGCGATCCGCAACGATGTTGCATGCGATGACTCGCCGACACCGGTGACCCGGATCGCGCTGCCCGTCAGCACCGATGTCGAGCACGACGCGATGGCGATCGAGCGGGTCGATGACGCGAAAGCGGGCAGCGCACACGTCAGGCGTGGCCGTGTCCGGATGCGCACCGTGGTCTGGGCCTCCGGCCTGGCAGCAGCGGCCGCTGTCGCCGTGCCCTTGCTCGGTCCGACCTGGTTGGCGTGGCGGGACCACGATGCACCGGCGGGTCGCAACGGTCTATCGTCTCCGGCGACGGCGCAGCAGGAGCAGGCGACGGCGCAGCAGGAGCAGGCGACGGCGCAGCAGGCGGCGCAGCAGGCGACGGCGCAGCCGGAACAGCGGCATGGGTCCACGCCGACAGAGGTCGCGACAGCCGCGCCGATCGGCGAGACGGCGATCGACACCGAGCCCGCTCCGACAGGCCACGCCACGATGGAGCCGAGCCCAGCGCCCGCACCCGCACTCGCACCCGCACCCACGACGCAGAGTGCATCTGCGGTCGCCCTTGCCATGAAGCATGCATCCGCCACCGTCCCCGTCATGGAGCGGCCATCGGGTGTTGCACCGGCCACTGCCGTGCGGCCCGAGCCCGGTGTCGCGCGCGGATCAGAAGGATCGGGGTCCGCAAGCGCGGGGACCGCCGCCGGACCGACTCGTCCGATCGATCATGCCCCGACGGGTCCGCGCGGCCGGGTTGCTGCGACCGAGTCGGCACGTGCGCGAGCCATGGCCTATCTGTCGACACGGGGACCGGCCCCTCGATTCGCGCAGTCGTCGGGCGCGAGTTCGACGCCCGCGCCTGCGCGCACATTTGGGCCTGCGCCTGCACCTGCACCCACCCCGGCAGCGCTGTCCGCGGCAGCAGTACCCGCGACCGCACCGGCGCTCGCGGCCGCGCCGATACCGGCCACTGCGCCGTCGCCTGCGCCTGCCGTCATGGCCGCGTTGCCCGCGACGCCGTCGGACGACCTGCCTGCCGCACCGCCGAGAGACTACGCCGCGCGAGCGAGCGAACTGATGGTGGGCCAGATTCCCCGCATCGTGCAGCGCGCCGAACGTCTGGTGCTGCGCGTCCTGTTCGTCGCGGCCCATTCAGACGATGCGGCGCAGGACGACGCGATCCGCAGGGCAGCGAGCGAGGTCCGGCGCGAGCCGCAGGATCGGCCCATCGAGATCGCGATTGCCGTCAACGATGCCCGGCGCTTGAACGAAGCAGCGCGACTCGCGTTCTGGCGCCGCGGCAACGTGCAGGAGGCGTTGAGCCTCCAGACCCACGCGTTCGGCGCCAACCCGCTGGATGCGGAGGTCGTGGGCAACCTGGCGTTCCTGCACCTGAAGCAACGTCCGCGGCAGGCAGAGCCTGCGCGTCAACTTGCGCTGTATGCCCTGACCCTGCACGATCCGAGATACCCCGCTGGTCGCATCGAAGACTGGAACACGCTGGCGATCGCCAACGCGCTGCTGGGCCGCGACCGCGACGCGCGCAACGCCTGGTTCGTGATGCTCGCGCTCGCACCGAATCTCGAACAGCAGTGCAGGGCCGCGATCCACGCGGTTGCAACGTATGGCGAACCGCTGCGCTCGCCGGTCGAGGCCATGCTGTCGCGCGTGCATTCATCGGGCCGGTCGGCACGATCGCCATTCTGTGAATGGCCGCCCTACTGGATGGCGACCAGCCAGTCGCGGTGACATCGACGACGGAATGACCGTCGATGTCAGACCAGGCCTGCAAAGACAAGCGGCCCCGCCCTGCAGCCCCCGGAACCGCTGCCATCGAACATCGAGGTCGCGTCGGGCTGCGCAGCCATCGAAGTCGGCGGGGCCGGCGGACCGTGCGGACGCGCAGGTTGTCGAGCAGACCCGCATCAGGAAAGGACCGGCCTCATGGCGATCCGATCGATCGCGTCGCTGTCGCTCACCTTTGGCCTGGTCTCGATTCCGGTCAAGGTCTATCTTGCGACCGAGAGTTCGGCGGCCATCAAGTTCAAGCTCATGGCAGCCAGTGGCGCCCGCGTGCGACAGCAGTTTGTCGCCGACGTGCCCGCAGCGCAAGTCCGGGGACGTTCCACCGACGAGGACGAAGCGGCTCTCGAACTGCCTCGTGCGCCCCAGCGCGGCGACGTGATATTGCCATTTCATTCCGACAACGGGCGACCCGTCGGGCGCGCCGAGAAACCCGAGCCGCAAGACCCGCCGCAGGTGATCGAACGCGCGGAAATGGTCAAGGGGTATGAATTCGAGAAGGGCCGGTTCGTCCTCTTCACCGCGGATGAACTGAAAGCGCTGGAGGCCGAATCGCGACAGACCATCGACATCGTGTCGTTCATTCCCGAACAGTCGGTCGATCCGATCTACTTCGACAAGGCGTACTACCTGGCACCCGACAAACACGGCGGCAAACCGTACAGCCTGCTGCGTCGCGCGATGCAGGAGACGCACCGATGTGCGCTCGCCAGGTGGGCTTGGCGCTCGAAGGAGTATGTGGTCCAGATCCGCCCGGAAGAACGCGGCATGGTGCTGCAACAGCTTCTGTATGCCGATGAAGTGCGATCCATCGATGCGCTCGGGATCGAGCTCTCGGCGGTCGGCAACACCGAACTGAGGCTGGCGATGCAGCTGATCGATCAGGTCGCGCAGCCGTCCTACGATCCCGATGCGTTTGTCGATGAAGAGAAGAGACGGATCCTCGCCGCCGTCGAACGCAAGATCGCCGGCAAGCAGGTCGTGACCCACGGTCGCGTCGATACACGAGCGGGCGCCGACGTCGTCGATCTGGCCGCGGCTCTGCGTGCCAGCCTCGCGAAGCCGGGTCGAAGGCGCGGCGGCGCAGACCTGTTGGACGCTCGGTCTTCCGTGCCGGAACGCAAGCCTGCCAGGCGCGCGCCGGGACACTCCGGCGCCAAGGTCCCGAAGGTGCGAAAAGGCTGATCGCGAAGGGTGCCCTCTCAGAGGGCCGCGGGGTTTCAGGCAAGAACCCGGGTGCCTGGGACAGGACACCCGAGCGGCTGGCGCAGACATTGGTGAGCGTTGCGGCGCCAACCGATCGTTGCCGCAACGGTCCCGCACTGTCCGCCATCGCGCTCGCCGAGAGCCATGGTGGTTCTCCATCCACCAGGAACATGACCATGACCTTCAAAGATCAACATCGCCCCGGCGATTTCAATGCGAACGCCAAACTCGCAGTGCAAGCCGGCCTCGGAGCCCTTCTGGCCTGCGCGGTGGCCGCTCCGGCCGCGAGCGCGCGGCCGATCTGAACATCACGCAGCGCGGCCAACCAGCCACGACTTTCAGTCGGCAGCGTCTCGGCGCCGAGCGCAATGCGCAGCACGCGCTCTCAGGGATCCCCGCACCCGCGGGATGTGCGTGCTGCGCAGGAGCCGGGTGTCTCCGGGGCCCCCTAGAATTCCGCTCCGCCCGCCTCCCGAGAAAGCCGCCCGTGACGACCGAGCCAGCCGCCCTGCCAATGCCGACGGGTCTCGCGCTGACGAAGTTTCGTGTGCCGCGAGCGCGCCGCGATTTCGTGCGGCGCGATGCCTTGTTGGCCCACCTGCGCCAGCTCACGCTCGACAACCCCGTCACCTTGATCTGCGCGCCGGCGGGCTCGGGCAAGACCACCTTGATGGTCCAGCTCGCTGCAGCGGATGCGCCGGGCGAACTGGCGGTCTGGGTGGCGCTGGACGACAGCGACAACAACCCGGCCCGGCTGCTGGCCACGCTGGTGCATTCGCTGCTGTCGCTCGACCTGACCTGGGAGATGGACCCGCGCGCACTGGTGGCCAACGTCACTGGCAGCGGTCCCGAGGCGCGCGCCGTGCTCGCCGGCATCGTCAACGCGCTGTGCACCGTGCCGGCCCAGCGCGTGGTCTGGCTGCTCGACGACCTGCACCGCATCACCGACGCGGACACCGTCAGCCTGCTCGATTCGCTGATCGAGCGACTGCCCGAGCACGTGGCGCTGGTGCTGGGCTCACGCACCGAGCCGGCCTTGCCGCTGGCGCGCCTGCGCGCCCACGGCGAGCTGGGCGAGATCGACGCCAACCCGCTGCGATTCGACGAACCGACCGTCGTCGCGCTTGCACGGCACCGCTGGGGCAGCGCACCGGCGCTCGAGATCGTGCGCGACACGCTGGCGCGCACCGGCGGCTGGGCGGTCGGCGTCAATCTGCTGCTGGCCTCCAGCACCGGCACGGGCATCGTGCGCGCACCCCTGCAGCACGAGGCGCCGCGGCGCGCCTTGTTCGACTTCCTGGCCCAGGAAGTCCTTGATGAGCTGCCGCCGGCGCTGCGCGACTTCGCGGTCGACTGCGCGGTGTTGCCCGAGCTGAATCCGGCACGCTGCCAGGCTGTCACGCTGCGCAGCGACAGCCGGGACGCGCTCGATGCCTTGCTGCGCCGCCACCTGTTCCTGAGCGTGGTCGACGAGCGCCAGCCGGTACTTCGCTTCCATGACCTGTTTCGCGACTTTCTGCTGGCGCAGCTGGCGCGCCAGCCCGCGGCCCGCGCACGCCTGCTGCATGAGCGTGCCGCGGCGGCCGAAGAGCTGCCTGAGCGCGCGATCAGCCACTGGCTGGACGCCGAGCGCTGGAGCGAAGCAACCGACCTGATCGTGCGCCATGGCTTGCGTTTGGCCGACGAAGGGGCCTATGCCACGCTGGAGCGCTGGATCGAACGGCTGCCGGCCGACGTCGTGGCGGCCGATCCGCGGCTGGCCTTGCTGCGCACCGAATGCGCCTGGTCGCGCTGGGACTGGGAGCAGGTGCTGCTGCATGCGGCACCGGCCGCCCAAGGCCTGGTGCAGTCGGGTGACCTGCCGGGCCAGCTTCGGGCCCAGGTGCTATTGGCCGCCGCGCTCGGCGCGCTGGGCCACCTGGAGGAGCGCGCGGCACTGACCGAGCGCACCCTGCGCATGGACCTGCCTGCGAGCGATGCCGCGCAGTTCCACCTGCAGCGGGCCTGGAGCGATTTCTCACTCGGCCACAGCGGCCAGGTCGGCCAGCATCTGGCCACGATGAACGCGCTGGTGGCCGAAGACCCGGCGCGGTATGCGCCGCAAGTCGCACCCACGATCAACTGCCACTTCGGCGGCCTGCCCGGCGTGACCGAGGCCTACCTTCAGTTCGCAGCGTTGTGCGACTCGGTGCCCAAGCCGGCCGCGATGCCATGGCATTCGACACCCGTGGTGCTCGGTGCCTGGGCCGCCCTGTGGCAGGCGCGCCGAGCCGGTGCGACGCAGGCACTGCAGCGCGCCGAGCAGATCCAGCACCGCTTCGGCAAGGTGCGCTACGTGCTGCTCGACGCCACCCACCTGCAGGCGCTGCTGCTGGCCGCGACCGGCGAATTCGGCGCTGCACGTCAGGTGCTCGAGGCCCTGCTGACGGACCTGGCGTCGAGCGACGCCGACGGCCTGCGCCGCGTCTGGCAGCGGCCGTACCGCAGCGTGCTGGCCCGCACGCTGTGGATGGCGCAGGATGCCGCGGGGCTTGCGGCCCAGGCCGCCCAGCTCGAAGGGCCGCTGCGCCATCGCGAATGGCCATTGACGACGGGCGCAGTGGAAACCGTTCGTGGCCAGGCCGCCCTGCTGGCAGGCGCGCTGGACGCTGCGCAAGGCGCACTGGAATCGGCGGTCGCGCATCATGCGCGCTATCCGGCGCCGGCCTTTTATGCCGACCCACGGATGGCGCTTGCCGGTGTCCATCTGCGGCGTCACGATCCGGCGCGCGCCTGGGCCACGGTCGTGCCCATGCTGCAGGAGATCGCGCGCGACGGCACGCCCGGCCGCTTGTTGCTCGAACCGGCTCCGCTGGTCGCCAGCGTGCTGGCTCTGTGCCCGGCCCAGGCGCCCCAGGCCGCCCAGGTGGCGGGGCTGCAGCAGATGCTGGCCGCCTGGCAGTCGCCAGCCGTGCAGGCGGCTGCCGACACGGCCGCCCGCGCCGAGCCGACGCCGCTCGGCACGCCCGGGCTGCGCCTGACCGATCGCGAGCGCGAAGTGCTCGAACTGGTGGCGCAAGGCCTGTCCAACAAGCTGCTGGCGCGGCAGCTCTCGCTGAGCGCGCACACCGTCAAGCGCCACCTCGCCAACATCCTGGACAAGCTCGATTGCGACAACCGCGTCCAGGCAGCAGCGCTGTGGCGGCGCAACACCGACTGAAGCTTCGCGCCGGCATGCCCATCGCCAAGGGGCGTGGCTCTTTTGGGCGATGACGCGGCGGCTGGCGTTGCCGACACTGGCCGTTTCCGTTCCGGGGCCGACGGCTGCCGATGAGGACAGATCACGCTGGGACCGATCCCATCTCGCTGGCACTGCAGTTGCTGACGCGGCCCGAGGACTGGCCGCTGACCGCCGCTGTGCTGTACGACGCCGCCGTGTGCTGGCGGGCGCCGGCGCGCGGGCTGCTCATCGACGGCCGTGATGCGGTGCTGGCACAACTGCGCGACGAAGCGCGTCGCCTCGCTTCGGCCGAGCAAGTGGTCCTGCGGCGCGTGGTGGCGGGCATGCGGCTGATCGACGAGTCGGCGCTGACCTTCATCTGCCCCGCCGACGGCATTAGCGGCATCGAATTGACCGCCGGCGACCGCATCGAACTCAAACGCACCCGGCTGCTCAGCTTCGCCAATGACCTGATCGTCGACGACCTGAACCTGGAAACCTGGACGGTCCTGCAGCGCGCCGGCTGATGGCGGCGCGCTCGCGCCCGCTCGCCGACGCACCCGGGGCGCGCAGCGACGGGACAGCACACGATCAGCCGAAGCTGCTCACTGCGCGGCGCGCGGCGCCTCTGGTTCGGGCACGCGGTTCTTCACCGGCGGGATCGTCCGCAAGTAGGCGAACACCGCTTCCAGGTCGTCGTCGCTGAAGTTGTCATAGACCGCGATCGGCATCGGCGGCAGCACCGGCCGGCCGCGGCCCATGTGGCGACCGCCTCGGATCGTCGCCTTGAAGTCGTCGACGGTCCATGCGCCGAGTCCGGTCTCGACATCGGGTGTCAGGTTCGCGGTGTAGCTGACGCCCCAGGGGCCGGACCACGCGGTGTTCGTCGCCGCCACCGTCACCAGCCAGGGGCCGGCCGGCAGCGCTGGCGCCGGCGGCATCTTCAACGCCTGCGGATGCCCCGACAGCAGCCGGCTCATGTCGGGCGCGGGGCCGTTCGGTCCGGGCTTCAGCGGGGTATGGCAATCCATGCAGCCCGAGGTGTTGACGAGGTAGCGGCCGCGCTCGATCTGGCCGACCTTCGGCGTCGAGTCCGCGGCGTGCACGGTCGGCGCGAAGGCGATGCTGAGTGCGGCGGTGCAAAACGCGAGCGCGATCTGCGACGCGGTAACGAGCAGTGGAGATGGGGTCATGGTCTTGGCTCCGGGGTTGATGAAGGCAGTTGAAGGATCCATTGCGCAACGAGGGCCAGACCCTCGGCATCGGGCACGTGCGTGCCCAGCGGTGGCATCTGTACGCGCGCATCGCGCGAGGCCATGCGCGCAACGAGCGCGCTGCGTTCTGGATGGCCGGCGGCGATCACGCGGGCCTCGTCGCCGAAGCCCGGCGGCCGGTAGCGGCTCGGAGCTTCGAGCATCGAGCGCAATACCTCGTCGCGGCTGGCCTGGCTGTCGGCGATGCGCTGCATCAGCGCCAGCCTCACCGGCGCCTGCGTGCCGGTCGTGTTGTGGCAATGGCCGCAGTTCGCATGCAGGTAGCCGAGCGCCGCGCGTTCGAGCGGTGTCGCGGCCGCGACGCGCGGCGGCTGATCGATGAGCGCCGGCGGCAGGCCGCGCAACAAGCCGCGGGCGACCAGGCTGCGCAGGTCGAGGTCGCCCGGCCGGGCGCGTGTCGCGCGCGCCGGCGACAACTGCAGGGCGCCGAAGCCGAGAACCTTCTGCGCGCCGCCGTGGCAGGCGATGCAATCGCCGCGCCCCGGCACGGCATAGCGGCCGTCCGGCGCCGCAGCGACAGGCAGCGCGGCAATGCCGCCTGCGGGGGCGAGCTGCGCGTCGTCGCCGCGCTCGTTCCAGACGTAGGTCGCGAAGCGCCACGAGCCGTCGGCCAGGCGCTCGATGTAGCGTGTCTCGACCGGCTTGCCGCCGTGCGCGAACTGCTTCCACAGTCGGGTGCCCGCCGGAAACTGCCAGTCATCGGGCTGCGACGCGTCGATGGCCGCGTCGGGTGGCAACGCGATCCAGCGGCGCTTGTCGGCGCCGTCGGACCACAGCGGGTACTGCGGTGTGAAGCTCATCACCCCGGGCGCCTGCCAGCCGGTGTCGGCCAGATGCTGCGGCAAGGCGTCGCGCGCCTGCACGGCGAGTGC
>Ga0207691_10005851_pt1 | contig 11892 bp, 6 predicted proteins | sample KBSM13metaG_FD_184327 | JGI IMG/M metagenome (GOLD analysis project Ga0207691, IMG submission 184327) | Miscanthus rhizosphere microbial communities from Kellogg Biological Station, Michigan, USA - KBS M1-3 metaG (SPAdes) (version 2) | ecosystem: Host-associated > Plants > Roots > Rhizosphere >...
CGGCGGCGGCGGCGGCGGGGGCGTGCCCATCAGCACTTCCATCACCCACTTGCCGCGCAGCACCGGCGACGTGCGGTTGGCCAGCGAGGTCTGCACCAGCACGCTGCCCTGGCCCAGCAGGCCGCGCCGCGTGTCGTCCGGGTAGGTGATGCGGCGGAAGTCGTCGCCGGCGATCCCGGCGAACCCGTAGTGCCGCGCGAGACGCTCGTTCACGAACGTGTAGTCGGCGCGATAGAGATCCAGCAGGCTGCGGTCTTCTCGCACGAGGCTGTTGAAGAACAGCTCCGTCTCGCGCCGCATCGCGCCGGCGAGGTTGTCGTCGAAGTTCGGGTAGTTGTTCGGATCCGGGTGGACCTTGTCGATGTCCTGCAGCCGCAGCCATTGCGCCGCGAAGCGGCTGCCGAGCGCGTCGGAGCGGGAATCGGCGAGCATCCGCCTCGCCTGCTTCTCGACTGCGCCGGGCGCCGACAGCTTGTTCTGCTCCGCGAGCGTCAGCAGTTCCTGATCCGGCAGCGTGCCCCAGAGAAAGAAGGACAGGCGCGAAGCGAGATCGACGTCGGCGACGCGGTAGGTGGAACCCGGCGCAGCCGTCGGCGGCTCCTTCTCGAGACGGAAGATGAAGTGCGGGCTGGCGAGAATCGCTTCGAGCGCGGTGCGAACGCCCTCTTCAAATCCGCCCACCTTCGCGCGATTCGCTTCTGTGGGCAAGCCTTCCGCTCCTGCCCTTCCCGCCCCTTTGCCATAGAACGGCATCAGGCGATCGATCTCGCCTGGCGTCAGCGGCCGGCGATATGCCTCGCCGGCAAGCCGCGCGACGATCTGCCGCGCGCACGGCTGCTCTTCCGCCGGACGCGTCGGCCGGCAGGTGAAGATCCGCTGGCGGCTGGCGGTTTCGGACAGGCCCGTGATGCGCGACGGGCCCTTGATCGTCAGGTCGCGGACGTGCGGGAGCGTGGTAATGCCGGGCCCGCCCGACCCGCCGCCCGCAAACGACCAGTCGTGCGGCCGAATCAAGTCTTCGTAGGGGCCGTCGGCCTTGCGCACGAACGCCGCCGCGACGCGCTGCTGGCCAGCGCGGACAAGCACCGGCTCGGTCCGGATCGAACGGCCGCCGCGGCCGTCGGCGCCGCCGGCCGGGCCCGGCTCGTATTCGAGCAGCGCGACGCGCTCGCCGTTGATGGAGATATCGATGTCCTCGAACCGGGCGTTCGACCCGGAGACGAGGTCGATCTCGAAGACGTACTCACCGTCGGCCGGGAAGACGTGTTCGACGACCATGCCGCCGCGGGTGCCGAACGGCGCGCCCTCGACGTGGTTCCATGGGTGCTGCGAGACATACCCCGCGTTCGTGTAGACGGAATCGACCGACGGCGCATGCCGATCGCCGACCGCCAACCGGCTGATCGCCGCCGCGGCGTTGAGATACGACTCGAGCAGCGTCGGCGACAAGGCTTGCGCGTCCGCGATGTTGTCGAAGTTCGCGCTCTTGGTGTCGAGCGGCAGCCAGCTACCGGCGTCCACGTCGAGCGCGAGCAGGTCGCGCACGGCGCGCGCGTACTCGGGCCGGTTGAGACGCTGGAAGGTGCGGATGCCCGGATTGGGATTCGCTGACGCCGCGGTATCGACGGTGTGTTCGAGGGCGCGGATCAGCGCGCCGTAGGTCGCCGGATCCGGACGCGCCGCCAGCGGTGGCGGCATGAAGCCGGCCTGCAGCTTGCGAATCACCTTCTCCGTCACCTCGGCATTCGCCGCCGCCGCGGCGACGTCGAACGCCGCCAGCGACAGGCCGCCGCTCTTCGTCTTCTCGTTGTGGCAGCCGACGCAATAGCGGCGGATGACCGCGTTCTGATCCGGCGCAGGCGCCGACGGATGAGACGCCGCCGGCACGGGGCGTGGGGTCGACCCCTGGCCGGCCGGCTTGCGTGGAGCGCTTTTCTGGGCCTGGGCGAAACCGGTGCTCGTCGCGGCGCCCCCCCACGCGAGGACGCCAACGACCAACGCCGCTCTAATTAGGTGAGAACGCAAGGCCTTAGCGCGAATCTTACAACGATTCAACCACCGCCTCGGTGTCAAAGATCGTCACCGCGGCGCGCGTGTGCGGGCGTTTTTGGCGACCACGGCCTCGGCGTCCACAATGAATTCAACACCGCGCAACGAACGCAAAGAAAACACGTGGGCTTCGCGGCTAGTTGATCGCGAAGCAATACAAGAGACCCGCGCCGCCGGTGGCGACGAGGTTCTCCTGGCTGCACCCGCGGCTCGGGTGCGTCGAGTTCCACGACGTGTTGCCGCCGCCGGTGCGATCGTGGTGCCCGAGTTGGGCCGTCCCGGCTGCCCCGCTCGTCCAGTTGCCGCACGTGTGGTCGGCGCCGTCGGCGTACGCGCGGCCGTCGGGCTGAGATCCGGTGAGGATGTCGTGTTGATTCGGCGTATCGCCGACACCCTTGATCGGCTCGCCCTTCTCGCTGATGGCGGTCGTCTTGTTGATGTTGTTGCCCAGACGCGCCTGCTCGATGGTGTCGCCGTGCAGATCGCCGACGTTCTGTGCGACGCGCCCGCCTTTGGCGCTGTACCACGGCCCCGCGCCGATGCGATCGCGCGCGTTGACGGCAGCCTGCCCACCCGAACCACTGGTGCTCAAGTACGCGTGCCACGTCTTGGCGCCGGCGCCCGCCGCGGTCGCGAGCGCCTGACAATGCCGATCGGCGCCGGCCAACCCGCCAAGATTGGCGCCGTTGCCGAGACCGACGCTGGTGACGAAAAAGGACATCGGCTGTTGCGGTGCCGGGGGTTGTTGCGCCGCCACCAGATACGCGCCGAGCACGACGGATGACACGAGAGCGGCCAGCATCTTCATAGGTAGCACTCCTCGCGCGTAACCGTAACACAGCGTCTTGATTGCATTCTTACGATCTGGCAAAGACATTCCTTGACAAGCATGCACAGTCGGTTTACAACCGCGTGGCGCACTCGCTCACGAGGAACGCAAAGGTCGCAAAAGCGCGCAAAGAATCGCCTGGTCAGCAGAACTGACTTTGCGGTCTTCGCGGTCTTTGCGTTGTTCGTTCACGCGCCACACGAGAGGTAAAGCCACATGCGGCAAAGACGACCGGGGACTGTATTGGTGTTGCTACTCGTCGCCCTGCTGGCGACGACACACGCCGCGTTCGCGCAGCGGACAACCGGGGGCATTTCAGGGACGATTTCCGACAGCACCGGCGGCGTGCTGCCAGGAGCCAATGTCACCGCCACCTGCACGGAAACCAATCAGGCCCGGACCGCCGTCAGCGACACGCAAGGCGGCTTTGTCTTTCCCGAACTTCCCGTCTGTCTCTACCGCGTGACCGCCGAACTTCCCGGTTTCAAGACCGTCGCCCGCGACGCACCGGTCGTGCCGAACGGCGTCGCCAAGGTGGACTTCAAGCTCGAGGTCGGTGCGCAGTCCGAGACGATCACCGTCGAAGCGTCCTCGGCCGTCGTCGAGTTCTCCGACAAGCTGAATAACCGCGTCGACGCCAAGCGCATCGAAGCGATGCCGCTCAGCGGCCGCGACTTCAACTCGCTGCTGAACGTCACCCCGGGCGTGCAGCACAATCCGGGAGGCGGCTTCCAGGCCGTCAACGTCAGCGGCGCGCGGACCTCGTCGAACAACTTCATGATCGACGGCATCTCGAACAACGACCGCTACTACGGCGACACCGTGCTGAACTCGCCCGGCGTGGTCGGCGTGCCGGCGACGCTGGTCCCGACTGATGCGATCGGCGACTTCACCGTGCAGCAGACGCCGTCGGCTGAATTCGGCGTGAAGGGCGGCGCGGTGATCAACGTCGTGATGAAGAGCGGCGGCAACATCCCGCACGGCACCGGCTACTACTTCCGCCACGACGAGTGGACCGATTCGCCCAACTTCTTCGTCAAGCGGCAGGGCGGCGAGACGACGCCGGTGAAGAACGCCCAGTACGGCGGCACGTTCGGCGGACCGATTCAAAAAGACAAGACCTTCATCTTCGGCTACTACGAAGGCCAGCGCCTGGCCGTGACCTCGCCGTACGTCGTGCACGTACCGACGGACGGCCAGATCTCGCAGGCACGCGCCCGGATCGCGGCGGCCGGCCTGACGCCCAGTCCGATCGGCGAAAACCTGTTGAAGTTCTATCCGACCGATCCGTCGGGCAACCTGAACGTCAACGCGCCGAACATCTCGAACATGAACACGTTCTCGGTGAAGTTCGATCACCAGCTGAACGCGAACAACCTGCTCAACGAGCGCGTGTTCTACGGCAGCAACTTCCAGTCGGCGCCCGCGGGCAACAGCGGTGAAATCATTCCGCCAAACGGACCGATCGACATGTTCAACTCGGTCGGCGATCCCACGATCGCTGCCCTGGTCGGCGTGGTCTGGAACCGGACGATCTCGAACCGGACGCTGCTCGAAACGCGGTTCGGCTTCAACCTCTTCTCCCAGACGCTCGAGCCGAACAACAAGATCGATCCGAAGACGCTCGGCATCAACACCGGGCCACTCGACGCCGCAGATCTCGGCGTGCCTGGCGTCACGACGCCGTTCGGACACATCGGCGGCGTCGGCGGCTACCCGATCACCACCGCGCCGACGACGACGACGCAGGTGTCGACCGCGCTGACACACACACGCGGGCAGCACACGTTGAAGATGGGCGGCAGTTGGGACTATGCGTACAACCGAAGCGTGCGGAACCAGGCCCGCACGACGCTCACGGCCAACGGGCGGTCAGGCGGCGACGTCGACGCGCTGGTCGGTCTGCTGCTCGCGCGCTTCGAGATCGCGGCGCGGTCGTTCGGGCAGACCGAGCGCCACATGACGCAGACGTCGGTCGGCGTCTTCATCAACGACGACTGGAAAGTCAATTCCCGCCTGACCCTGAGCGCCGGGCTGCGCTACGAGCTATTCACGCCCATGAGCGAGCGCGACAACCTCGCGACAAACTTCTTTCCAGACAAGGGGCTGGTCCAACTGGGAAGTAACGGTCTGAACAGCCTGTACAAGACGGACAAGAACAATTTCGGACCGCGCGCCGGCCTGGCCTGGGATGTGACCGGTGACGGCCGAACCAGCGTACGTGCGGGATACTCGCTGACCTACGACGCACCGCAGATGGGAACGGTCCACCCAGGATTGTTCTCGACGCCGACCCTGGGAGTATTTCGCGTCTCCTTCTCGCAGTCGCCGCGAACCGTGCCGGAAGCCGCCGGCGTCACCTGCCTGGATCCCAATAACTCCACCGCCGGCGGCGATTACGTCTGCCTCCAGCCCGGCGTTCCCGTGTTCGGATCGTCGCCCACCGGTGCTCCGCCGTTCAATATTTTCCAGGTGCCGGAGGACTTCCAGTTGGGTCGGTACCACTACTACCACCTCACGTTCCAGCGCGAGGTGCTGCGCAACAACTCCGTGACGGTGTCCTACATCGGATCGCGCGGCCAGGGCCTGGTGTGGCGCAAAGAAACCAACGCGCCGCCGCTCGGCTCGACGACGGGCGATCTGGCGCGGCCGTACCGGTCGACGTTCCCGCAATATCGCAGCATCTTCGAGTTCACCAACGACAGCCAGTCGTGGTACGACAGTCTTCAGTTGTCCTTCCGTCAGCGCTCGTGGCACGGCATCAACACGCAGTACAACTACACCTGGTCGAACTGCACCGACTACAACTCGGGCAATCGAGATACCGGCCCGTCGCAGATGACCAATCCGTACAATCCGGCGGATAGCAAGGGGCCGTGCAACTTCGACATCCGCCACAACTTCAACGTCGGCGGCAGCTACGAGATCCCCAAGGCGTCGTTCGGCGGCGGACCACTCCAAATCGGAACCGTCTTCACCGCCCTGTCCGGCCGGCCGTTCACCTTCGGGCAGGGGACGACCGACAACTCGGGGCAGGTGATTAACGTCATCCGCGCGAACTGCCTGGCCGACCCGATTTACAACTGGGATCTCGGCTATCTCTTCCCCGATGCGAACACCACGCGATCGGTGATTACGAACGCCGCGCAGGCCTTTAGCAATCCTGCGGCGGGCACCGTCGGCACCTGTGGCCGCAACACCGGCCATCGCGCCGGATTCGCCGCGTTGGATCTCAACTTCCTCAAGGAGTTCAAGCTGCACGGCAACACGCGGCTGCAGGCGCGGTGGGAAATCTTCAATGTCACCAACCGCGTCAACCTCGGCACCTTCCTGAGCACCAGCACCCGCAGCGGCGTGTTCGGGCAAATCGGCTCGACGCCGGATGTGGATCGCGGCAATCCGGTGGTCGGATCCGGTGGTCCGCGCGCGATGCAGTGGGCGTTGAAGGTGCTTTTCTGAGTTCCGCCGCGGCCAGGGGCTAGCTGATCCCCGGGGGGACTCGGGGACTAGGGGACTCGGGGACTACGGGACTACGATGGGGACGGGCCGCAGCGCGGCTCGTCCCTTTTTTTCATGCGCATCTGGTTTGCGGCGACGGTCCTTCTCCTTCCGGTGCTCGCGGCACAGCCGCGGCCGCAGCCTGCTCGACATCCGAACATCCTGCTCGTCACGCTCGACACGACACGCGCGGATCGGATGGGCTTTCTGGGATCGAAGCGCGGGCTGACACCGGCGCTCGACGCCTTTGCGCGGAGCGCCGCCGTCTTCACCCGCGCGTATTCGCAGGCGCCGGTGACAACCGTATCGCACGCGACGCTTCTGACCGGCAGCTATCCCGCGGGGCATCGCGTCAACGACTTTGGCGCTCCGCTGCCGGGGACCGTGCCGTATCTCCCCCAGCTCCTGCGCGACGCCGGCTATCGAACGGCGGCGTTCGTCGGGTCGCTGATCCTCGATCCACGCAACGGCACCGCGCCAGGATTCGACCGCGGCTTCGACGTCTACGACGCGGGCTTCCGGCTTCGCCGTCCCGGCGATGACCGCTACCGTTCGGTCGAACGGCGCGGCGACGACGTCGTCGCCCGCGCGCTCGCCTGGTCTCGACAGCCGGCGTCCGAAGGCGCGTCGTTCCTGTGGGTGCACCTGTTCGATCCCCACGACCCGTACGATCCGCCCGCCGATCTGAAGACGCGCTTCGCCGCGTCGCCGTACGATGGCGAGATTGCGGTGGTCGATCGACTCGTCGGCCGTCTCATTCAGTCGGCGTCGCCCGAGACCATCGTCGCCATCGCTGCCGATCACGGCGAGTCGCTCGGCGATCACGGCGAGGAGACGCACGGCGTGTTCCTCTACGAGGCCGTGCTGCACGTGCCGCTGGTGATTCGTGTCCCTGGGACTGGCGCGGGCGCCCGGATCGACACCCGCGTCCGCCTGGCCGACGTCGCGCCGACACTCCTCGAAGCGGCAGGATTGCCTGTTCCGCGGGCGATGCAGGGAGAAACGTTGATGCCGCTGGTCCGGCTAAAGCCGGACACGACGTACGGCAAGAACGCGAGCAACCCGACATCCGACGCCGCTCAGAAAGCGACCAACCCGACATCCGAGGGCGCTCAGAAAGTAGTGTCCGGCTTTAGCCGGACCGTCACCGCCGATCGTCCTGTTTACGCCGAAACCGAGTATCCACGCCGCGCGTTCGGCTGGAGTCCGCTGGCGGCGTGGCGCAACGACCGCTTCCTGCTCGTTCGCGCGCCGAAGCCCGAGCTGTACGACCTGGTCGCCGATCCGAGCGCGACGAACAACCTCGCCGCGACGCGGCCGCGCGTGCTCGAGGGGATATCGGCAGAACTCCGCGAGTTTCTGGTGCGCTCCGCTGAGCCCGCCCCGGCGAAGCTCGGCGGAGCCCGTGCGAGCGAAGGGCAGGACCCGGAGCTTGCAAGACGGCTCGCGGCGCTCGGATACATCAGCGGCGGCAGTCGTACGAATCGATCCGGCGTCGACCCCAAGGATCGGATTGCCATCGCCAACGCGCTGCACCAGGCGGTCGTCGCCGTCGAAGACGGCGCCTTTCAGAAGGCGATCCCGCTGCTCGAGAAGGTGACAGCCGCAGAGCCCGACATTCCGCTCGCGCAGCTCCAACTCGGGATCGCCCGCGTCCGCACCAAGCAGTACGCGCGCGCCATCGCTCCGCTCACCAGGTTGGTGTCGCTCGATCCGGATCAACTGTTCGGACACTACGAGCTCGGCATCGCGCTGTACGAAACTGGCGACCTTCAGGGCGCCGCACGGCATCTCGCCGTCGTCGCCGCAAAGATGCCGGGGTGGGCCGATGCGCGCTACTCGCTCGGCTCCGTCTACGCCCGCATCGATCGGGTCGCCGATGCGACGATTGAGCTGCGCGCGGCGCTCGCGCTCGAGCCGCGTCATTTTCGCGCGAACCTGCTCCTCGGCCGCATCCTGACGCTGCAGAACCAGGCGAACGCTGCGATTCCGTTGCTGCGGACCGCCGTCGAAGTGGATCCGAAATCGACCGAGGCGAAGGCGTTTCTCGAGGAAGCGGTACGGAAGAAGACTCAGTAGTCGTCAGTCCCCAGTCGTCAGGCGTCAGTCGTAAGTCACCAGTCCGCTGTCACTTCATGGATCCTCTGATCAACGTCACCGCTTCGTCCGGCCCCGCCCATCCGAGGATGCGCGCGTCCTTGCCTTCGAGCGCCGTCGCGGCGAGAAAGAACTGATTCAGCTCCTCCCGGATCCGCGCGGGGAAATCGCCGGGCGCTGAAACGTGTTCCCGCCTCACCTCAATCGGGACGGCGACGATACGGTCGTTGCGAATGCGAGTGTCGCCGCCGCCGCCGCGCTGATCGACCTTGACGACGCCGATCGCGCGGCACGGAATGACGACGCCCGGATAACTCGAGACGTCCCAGTAGACAAGCGCGTCGATCGGATCCCCGTCGGGCCCTTCAGTCGACGGCACGAAGCCCCAGTCGTACGGAAACGAGAGGCCGAGGTTCAGCGGACGCGACACCGACATCGCGCCGAGGCGTGGATCCCACTTGAGCTTAACCGTCGAGCCGCGCGGCGATTCGACGACGACGTGGAAGACGTCCTTCTCTGCAAACGCGTCGAGCGTGTGGAGAGGCGCCACACGCTCACGCCGCCACGGGCTTCGCCGCGCCCTGTTCCGCCTGGCGCCGGAGCCAGGATGCAAAGTCGCGCGTGGTCTTGCGGTGGAGGCGGGCGCCGATGGCGAACAGGCGCTTGCGCAAGCCATGTCGCATCCGCGCGGCCATCGCGTCGATCTGGCGCACCTCGGCGGTCATTGCCTTCAGTTCCGAACAGGCGCGGAGCAGGGCGGCGAGCACGACCAGGTTGTGATCCTCTCCGAGATCGGTCTCGAGACGCTTCACGCTGGCGACGAGAGGCGTCAGGCCCGGCATCAGCGGCTTGACGAGGCGCAGCTGATACCACAGGGTTTTCAGCTCCTTGCGCCAGCCGTGCAGCGTCGCCGACAAGTGCGTCTGACGTGCACGCTTCATCGCCCGCCGGCTGCGCCGGTACGACAGGACGACGACGTCGATCAGCGCCGGCACGTCGACGGCGGGCGCCTGCCAGCGCTTCGCTCTCGCCCGTGTCTTGTCGAGTTGATTCGCGACGCGATCGAGGATGCCATCGCGGCGGGCGCCCTTCTCACCTCGTTCGCGCGCCTCGAGCAATGCACGGCGGAGGATTCCGTAGGTGTGCTCGGCCAGGCGCTTCGGGTAGCGCTTCCGCAAGCGCTGGAAGGTGTCCACGATCGCGGCGCTGTCGCGTAGTCCCGACAGCTCGCGCGACGCTTTCCTCAGTCGCCGTCGATCCTTGCGTGGCACGTCGGCGCCAGCCTCGCGCAGAGTTTTGACGACGGCCCGCGCTTTCTTCACGCTCCGGCGGGCCTCGTGGACGCTCGTGCCAAGCGTTCGGGCGTCACGCTGCTTCAGCGCCTCGCTCCCACGGCGGAGCTGGCGGCGCGCAGTATTCCTGAGTTCGTCCTCGATGTGCTTCCGCCGATGGAGTGTGAACGCCATGCGAGGCTCCGCTCTGCGTAACGGTATTGCACATCAGATGCCGGCCTAGGAAGAGGTGTCGGCGAGTACCTGGATCAGCGACGCCAGCGACCGATCGCCGCACGACTCGGCGGCGCGCGCCGCAAAGCCGGTCATGTTCGCCACCGCCAGACTGATCCCGTGCAGGTTTCTCTCGCGCGGGACGCCTGGAATCTCACGTGCGAATCCCGACGCGTGGAACCGCGTCACGCCTCCCTCGGCGGTCACTCGATAGCGGTCGCGTGCGAGCGTGTAGTCCACCAGTACCGGAATTACGCCAGGCAGACTTCCCGGCAGCCACCGCGTTCCCCCATCCTCGTACGCCGACACAATCAGGGTGCCGCGTGCCGCCGCACGCTCGACTGCATCCCGCAGCGCCGGCTCGTGCACCTGCTGCGGCGTGCCCAGACTGAGGTTGATGAGGTGCGCGCCGGCGTTTGCGGCCCAGTCGATGCCGGCGACGAGGGACGCCATGTTGGTCGACAGCGACCGGTCGAACACCTTGACCGCGAACAGCCGTGCGTCGGGCGCCTTCTCGCGGATCGCCGCGGTAACCGCCGTCCCGTGGCCGAGCCTGTCCAGGTAGTCGGCGCGCTCGACGCCGTGCTCGTCGATCGCGATGCCGCCCGCGACCCCGCCGACATGTGGATGCGTGGCATTGACGCCGCTGTCGACCACTGCCACGCACACGCCGCGGCCGGTCAACATCGCATCAAGGCTCGGAGGCCTCTCGTAGCGCAGGCCTTTCCGCCTCCGCTCGCTGAGAGATCAGGCGAGCTACGGCGAGACCCAGCCCAAGCGCAAAGCGCGAAGGCTGGTAGGCCTGCTATCGCCGCCGAGGCAGCCCTGAAGGGCTGCGCTACATTCTGCTCACCAGCCACTAGAAGACCGGTTCGACGATGCGCGCGCCCGAAAGCGTCAGCACGCGATTCGCGCGGCGGGCCAGTTCGGGGCGATGGGTGATGACCATCGTCGTCCGGCCCCGCATCACCTCTTCATATCCTTCGGCAATCCGGCGCTCCGATTCGGGGTCGAGCGCGGCCGACGGCTCGTCCAGGATCAGAATCGCGGGGTTCACCAGGAACGCGCGGGCAATGGCGATCCGCTGGCGCTCGCCGGCGGACAGCGCCATGCCGCGCTCGCCAACGATTGTCTCGAATTGCTGCGGCAGCCGTTCGATGAAGGCGGCGAGCGCGGCGCGGCGCGCGGCTTCCCGCACCTCGGCGTCCGACGCCTCGGGCCGCGCGTAGCGGATGTTCTCGGCGACGGTTGCGTGCAACAGACACGGCTCCTGCTCGACGAGCGCGACCGAGCGCCGCAAGTCGGCCAGCGGCCAGTCGCGCACGTCGCGGCCGTCAATCAGCACGCGCCCCTCGTCCGGGTCGATGAGCCGCAGCAGCAGGTCCGCAATGGTCGATTTGCCGCTCCCGCTCGGACCGACGAGCGCCAGCGTCTCGCTGCGGCGCAGGACGAACGACACGCCCTCGAGGACCGGCGCGCCGCGGTTGAACGACACCGTCACGTTGTCGAATTCGACGTCACCGACGACCGTCGTCACCGATGCCGCGCGGTCCCGCTCCTGTACTTCGACCGGTTCGTCGAGAATCTCGGACACCCGGCGCAGCGACACGCGGACGGTGGCGAGGTTCGCGTACATCCCCATCAACGCCTGCAGCGGCGGCATCACGCGCATCTGGAGCGCCATGAAGGCGACGAAAGTGCCGACGGTGATGTCGCCACGGATGACGCGCATCCCGCCGTAGACGAAGACCGCGCCGCTGCCGAGCGACAGAATCACGCCCGGCAGGCCTCCGGCCAGATAGGTCAGCCGCTGCATCGACATCAGCGCGCCGACAAACGAGTCGTTGCGGGCGCGGAATCGCGCCACCTCGCGCGCCTGGGCGTTCGACGCGACGACGAGGCGCATCGCCTGCA
>Ga0207691_10005853_pt1 | contig 11887 bp, 10 predicted proteins | sample KBSM13metaG_FD_184327 | JGI IMG/M metagenome (GOLD analysis project Ga0207691, IMG submission 184327) | Miscanthus rhizosphere microbial communities from Kellogg Biological Station, Michigan, USA - KBS M1-3 metaG (SPAdes) (version 2) | ecosystem: Host-associated > Plants > Roots > Rhizosphere >...
TTCCTGGGTGAAATCGCGCGCAAGAAAGGCTTCGAACATGTCGCTTCCGGCCCGCTGGTGCGCAGCTCCTATCACGCGGCGGACTTTCATCCTGTCGTACGTTAGCAGGTCGGTGCTGTAGCGGCGCTCTGTAGCGCCGGAACCTGCTGGTTGCCGCGGCGACGGTCATAGGTGCGAGGCGCACTGCCGTTTGCCGTTACAGCGACATTGAGCGCGGATTTTCCATCAGTTTAGACAAGTCTTTTGTTCGTTGTGCCGCGCCTTTGGCACTCAACGCGCTGTTTCTTGTCATTCTAAGCGTAGTCGGGGGATCTCTAACCTAAAATGTCAAGAGATGTCTCGACTTCGCTCGACATGACAGGAATGCGAGTTAGGCGTTATGTCTACGCGACGTCCGATTCAATTGCCCCATCAGTCACACGCGTCCGCAATCTGTCGCCGCGTTTCACTTGTGCGACGGAACGAACCAGATTGCCGGTCGCGTCCAGAGTCATGCTGTAGCCCCGGCGCAACGTCGCGTCTGGGCCGACTACCGCGAGAATTTTCTCCGCGCGCTCAAAGCGTCTTTGCATTGTGTTGACTAACTGCGGCGGACATGTCGCCAGTCGCCGTGAGAACTCGGCAAATCGGCTCCGCCGCAAAACAATCTCGCGCGACGGATCGTGCCGCCGCAGTGCAGCGGTATTTTCCGCTAAACGGCCGCCCGAGTTTCCCAGAAACCCCATCGCGTTTCGTTGCAGATTCTCGCGTCTCCAATCCAGCGTTTGTTTGCCTTCCTGAATTCGTGTCAGCAATTCGCGCGAAACAGTCCGCTCGGAAAACAAGCGCAATCGCGTTTGCTCACGCACGATGAAGTTTCGCCAGCAGCGCTGCAAACAAACGGCCAGCTCATTCACGCGCCGATCGAGTTCGACTGCGGCTGGCACAATCAATTCCGCCGCGGCGCTCGGCGTGGCCGCGCGCAAATCGGCCACGAAATCGGCAATGGTGAAATCGATTTCATGTCCGACCGCGGAAACAATGGGGACCAGCGCGGCTGCGATCGCGCGGGCGACAATTTCCTCATTAAACTCCCACAAATCCTCGATACTGCCGCCACCGCGCGCGATGACAATTAAATCGATGGGCGGCCAGATCGCGCTTGGATTGGAAAGCTCGTTAATGGCCGAGGCGATTTCCGCGGCTGCACCGGTCCCCTGCACCCGAACAGGATTGATCAGGATTTCGATGCCGCGGGCGCGCCGCCGCAAGATGTTGAGAATGTCGCGGATGGCAGCCCCGCTCGGGGAAGTGACAATTCCGATTCGCTTCGGAAATTTCGGCAGCGCTTTTTTCCGCGCCGGATCGAATAACCCTTCCGCTTCCAATTTTCGTTTGAGCGCTTCGAATTTTGCCTGCAGCAAACCCAACCCACGCGGCTGAACGATTTCGACGCTGAGCTGGTATTGACCGCGTGCCTCGAAGACGCTGACGTTTCCATAAACCTGCACTTGTGCGCCATCCGCCAGGGGCTGCCGAATTGAGAGCGGCGCGTTCCGAAAAATCACGCACGCGATCTGGGCACGTGAATCTTTGAGGGTGAAATATTGATGTCCCGAGGGGTGTTGTTTGTAGTTCGAAATTTCGCCCTGGACCCAGACCGCGCCGAATCTCGTTTCAAGCGTTCCGCGAATCGCGCGGGTTAGTTCGGCGACGGTGAGGACCTTTGCGGTTCGCTCGAAAAAATCGGTGATGAGTTCCATAAAGCGCCTTGCGATTATTCCGGGGAGCGCAGGCTGCCTGCGCTCCCCGGAGAAGATTGTTTCGGCGAGACGCCGAAACCAGCACGCGAGACGCGTGCGCTACCCGGAATTATTGCGCGCGCGATCATTCGGCAAATAACTCATTCTGCGCCCCACTCGGCGGTTTTAGCCCGAGCTTGCGATACGCTTTCGGCATTGCCACCCGCCCCTGCGGGGTGCGCTTAATATAACCTTCCATGATCAAATAGGGCTCGTTCACTTCTTCCAGCGTGCCTGCTTCTTCCCCGATCGCGACGGCGAGCGAATTCAGTCCGACCGGCCCGCCATTGAATTTGTGGATCAACGTTTCGATGATGCGTTTGTCCCACTCATCGAACCCATCGCGATCGATCTCGAGCATGGCCAGCGCACGATCCGCCAATTCTCCGTTTATTTTTCCGTCAGCTTTGACCTGAACATAATCGCGCACCCACCAGAGGAGATTGTTGGCAGTTCTAGGTGTTCCCCGTGCCCGAGAAGCGATTTCCGCCGCACCGGGATCATCAATCTCGACATCAAGCAATCCCGCACTACGCCGGACAATCTTCTGCATTTCTTCGGCACTGTAATAATCGAGCCGCGCAGTCATTCCAAAGCGCGAGCGCAAGGGCGCGCTTACCATTCCAGCGCGTGTCGTCGCACCGATGAGGGTGAATTTTGGCAATTGCAATCGCAGACTGCGCGCTTGTGGCCCCTGGTCGATGATAATGTCGAGCCGATAATCTTCCATCGCCGGGTAAAGATACTCTTCGATCGTGGGTTGGAGCCGATGGATCTCGTCAATAAAGAGAACGTCGCCTTTTTCCAGACTCGTGAGCAGCCCCGCCAACTCGCCCGCTTTTTCAATGACCGGCCCGCTGGTATTTTTAATATTCACATCCATTTCGCGCGCAATGATGTTGGCCAGCGTGGTTTTACCGAGACCAGGTGGCCCGATTAGCAGAATGTGCTGGAGAACGTCACGGCGCTTTTTTGCCGCGGCCACCAAAAGTTCCAACCTTTCGCAGACCTTCCTCTGCCCGGTGAACTCGCTGAACATTGGCGGTCGCAGCGAGACTTCGAAGGCGGCATCGGGTTCCGGCGGTTTCATGATCGAGTTCGCGGAAATCTGATAACATCGAACCAGAAGTTACGCACGACGGGATTTGCCGTCTGGCAATCTTCTCCGGGGAGCGCAGGCTGCCAGCCTGCAATCGTCGGCAGCTTGCCGACGAAATCGTGTTCGGCAAGCTGCCGAACACCGCAGGCAAGCTGCCTGCGCTCCCCGGAGAAGATTGTTTCGGCGAGACGCCGAAACCAACACGCGAGACGCGTGCGCTACCCGGCATTAGCGTTGCCGCGCGTTTCCTTACCCGCTCACACAATCTTCTTCGTCAACACCAGTTCGGTCCCGCGGCGCCGCAAAATATAATCCACCTGATCGAAGGCGTTCCGGATCATCATCAGACCGAGACCACCCGGTCTGATAACCTCATCACGTCGTCGTCGGCGATGCAGCGCTTCTACTGGCGGTTGCATGCCATAGTCCCGAAGTCGCATCCGCACACAATCGTCCCGGATTTCGAGCGAGAGGGCGATCAGTTTATCGTCACGCAATTCGTAAGCGTGTCGAATGATATTCGTGCACGCTTCATCCACACCCAGCACCATCAGCGTGCGATCGCGCTCCGAGATGGGCATATTGTCGAGAAAATGGCGCACAAAATTGCGCATCAGCGCGAGGTTGCCGGGATGGCTAGAGAACTCGAGCTTCCTTTTTTTCATTTCCGACCGCATCACGCTGGCGAGGGTTAGCATGGCTTCAAGTTTCGATCATAGAAAGATACGTGCCGCGGAGCGATCAGATGCGCTCGCCAGAGCATACCGCCAGATCGTCTCGACGTCGTTACAATTCCTCCTATCCAGCGTTTGCGAAGCCAAAACCTCAAGACCGCGGTGGACACAATTCGAAAGCGAGGTTCAATTCCGGGCATGTTGAAAAGTTTCGCTGCGCTCCTGTTCTCTGCCTCAGCCGTTTTCGCACAAGCAAATCCTACCGCATATGACGCTCTTCGCACCGTCGGCAATCAAGTAAACCGCGATTTCGTTAACCGTGTTGTGTCAGTCACCGGAGTCGATGGAAATCCGCAACCGTCCACTTGGAGAATTTTCATCGATGATCCGAATGCGCGCGGTGGAATCCGCGAAGTCGAAGTCACGGATGGGCGTGTCACTTCCAATCGTGTTTCCAGTCGCCAAGTTACGGGCACGCCGCAAGGCGCTACCGTCAACCCCGCGCGCTTGAATCTCGATTCCAGCGGAGCTTACGAAGTGGCAAGCCGCACCGCCGATTCATCCCACGTCCCTTTCGCGCTCGTCAGTTATACCCTGCGCACCAACGAACGCGGCGATGCGACTTGGATTGTTACGTTGCAAAATCAAAATCGCCGGCCCGTCGGCACGATTCACATCGGCGCAAATAAGGGAACAGTCACACGCACCGAAGGAATGTTTGCCGGGGCGCCCATGGATGCGGTAGTGGAAGATCGGCGCGAAGGAGACGTCGAAGACGAGGAGCACAGCGGGGATAACCCGATCATGCGCAGCGTCCGTCAGACTTTTTATCGCGCACGCGAACAGGCGCAGGAAACCTTCAAGCGAGTGCGCCATAATTTTGCCGATTACATTCGCGGCAACGACTGACCGTGGCTGAAGAATCACGCGAGCAAATCTGGCCATCGCTCGATTACGCGGCGTGGCGCGAGACCTGCGCGACGTTGCAGCTGTGGACGCAGATTGCCGGCAAAATCCGCCTGGCCCTCGGCCCCTGGATTAACCACTCGTGGGGCGTAACTCTCTACGTCACTTCGCGCGGTTTAACCACCTCACTGATTCCGTATGGGACGCGCGCTTTCGAAATCGAGTTCGATTTTATCCGGCATCAGCTGGGCGTCAGCACGACCGAGGGCGATGAGCGCGCGATCAGATTACAGCCACAGAGCGTCGCGAGTTTTTACCGCGAGGTGATGAGTAAACTGCGAGAGCTCGCAATTGAGGTGCAGATCGGAATGAGGCCGAACGAAACGCTGGAAGCGATCCCGTTCGACCGCGATGAGAAACACGCAGCTTACGATCCGGAATACGCCAATCGGTTCTGGCGTGTGCTTTTGCAGGCTGATCGGGTTTTCAAGGAATTTCGTTCGCGTTTCTGCGGCAAGTGCAGTCCGGTGCATTTTTTCTGGGGCAGCTTCGATCTCGCGGTAACCCGCTTTTCCGGGCGGCCCGCGCCGCCGCATCCCGGCGGCATTCCCCATTTGCCCGACGCGATCACGCGCGAAGCCTATTCACAGGAGGTGAGCAGTCTCGGTTTCTGGCCGGGCAACGACCAGATTCCCACGGCGCTCTTCTATTCCTACGCCTATCCTTCGCCCGATGGTTTTGCCCAGGCAAAAGTAAAGCCGGCCGCGGCTTCATTTCATCCGCAGTTAGGCGAGTTCGTTCTCCCCTACGATGACGTGCGTGGCGCGGAATCACCTGATGATGCGGTTCTGGAATTTGCGCAAACTACTTATGACGCCGCTGCTACCCTGGCGAAGTGGGACCGAGCCGCCTTCGAGGAGAAGAAACCAGCTTCGCTTCCGGCGACGCAGCAACATTCTAATTAATCAGCGGCGGATCAGGCCCCCATTCCTTTCGGTTCTCGTAAATGACATCCAGATCCTTCGGCGGTGTTCTTGCCCCGCATTTCTGTCATGTCGAGCGAAGTCGAGACATCTCTAATTATTTCCTGGATAGCTAGAGATTCCTCGACTTCGCTCGGAATCACAAAGGATGCTTCTTTCCAGAAGCTTGCAGCATTACCGGCGCGGTCTCTGATCGCAGGAGGGCAAACGCTTTTGCGGTGAGTTGGAATGCGAATTCGCTCGCTAGGCCAGTGAGGTCGGGAAATATTCGAGAAAAGGAACCCAGCCTTGCATTTCGCGTCCCGACATTCGTAATTACGTGAAATGATTTCCAGATGCGCGGCCGAGGTGGATGCTTGGCGTGAGGTGAAAGATGGATGGCGCCCGCTCTACGGCGATGTTGATCAGTTCGGGGTTGCGGTCGAATGGCATGACTTTCGGACCGAGCGTTCGTTCGATTGGGGCCGCAGTTTTCATCCGCGCAGCCTCGAGTTTTGTTTGAACCTGCAGGGTCACGGCGCGGTCGGTGCAGTTGGACGAAGGCAGAGCGACTATGTGCCGGGTGATTCTGGCTATTACGCAGTAGGGGACGAGCGGTTGCCGGCGTCGCGTCGCGCGCACGACCATCACCAGTTCGTCACCCTGGAATTTTCCCGAAAACATTTGCAAAAGCAGCTCGTGCAGAACGAATCCGATCTCGAACCGGAGATTCGGCGTGTGATTTTCGGCGACAAGAACGAAAACGTAGTCGCGCCGGCGCGGCCCATGTCGATCCAACAACGAAATGTGGTGGCGACGCTGGCGGATCCGCCGGTGGCGAAAGCCGCCCAAATTCTCTGGTATCAAAGCAAAGCCCTCGAATTGATGGCGCATTTTCTCTTCGAACCGAAGGACCCGGAATTTTTTTGCATGCGACAAAAAAGAGTGGCGCGCGACCGGGTGGAACGGACCAAGGAATTGTTGGCGCGCGATCTGGCCAACCCGCCGCCATTGGAGATGCTCGGACAGGAAGTTGGTTGCAGTCCGTTTTACTTGAGCCGAATTTTTTCGCGTGAAGTCGGCCTTACCATTCCGCAGTATTTGCGTAACATCCGGATGGAACGCGCGGCCGAACTCTTACGCAGCGGTCGATTTAATGTCACCGAAGCGGCAATCGAGGTCGGCTACTCCAGTTTGAGTCACTTCAGCAAAGCGTTCTGCGAAACGATCGGTTGTTGCCCGGTCCTCTATCCGGCGGCGAAGAACGTGATTCTGGATCGTTAAAGCGTTGAGGTCATTCTAAGCGAAAACGCCAGTCCGGCTCGGACCGAAGGATCCCATGGAGTTACCTTAAACCTTTCGCAGCGGGATTCCTCGACTACGCTCGGAATGACGGACTTCTTCCTATGAAAATCACCCGCGCGCTCATCTCCGTTTCCGACAAGAAGGGGATCGCGGAATTCGCGCGCGCCCTCGAGAAACAGGGGGTCGATATCATCTCGACCGGCGGTACCGCGGAGTTACTGCGCAAAAAAGGCGTGCCGGTGCGCGAAATATCCAGCTTCACTGGCTACCCGGAAGTGTTGGAAGGGCGCGTGAAAACTTTGCATCCGCGCGTGCACGGCGGATTGCTCTACAAACGGGCTAACCCGAAGCATGAAAAGGAAGCGCGCGAACAAGGTTTCGAGCCGATCGATCTGGTCGTGGTCAATCTCTATCCCTTCGAACAGACAATCGCGAAACCTGATGTGACCCTGGCAGAGGCGATCGAAAATATTGATATCGGAGGGCCATCAATGATTCGAAGCGCCGCCAAAAATTATGAGAGCGTCACAGTCGTGGTCGATCCGGCAGATTACAATCTCGTGCTCGAAACCATGCGTGATAACGATGGGGAGACGACGCTGAAGTTGCGTGAGCGCCTCGCCATTAAGGCATTCGTTAAAACTTCTTCCTACGATCGCGCCATTAGCACATTTCTGAACCAGGAGCAAACAACTGATGCCTCCTTTTCATTGACGATGCCACTGGTGGCGCATTTGCGTTACGGCGAAAATCCCCATCAGAAAGCGGCGCTCTACGGTGATTTTGATCGGCACTTTGAAAAACTGCACGGCAAGGACCTGTCGTTTAACAACATTCTCGACATCAGCGCGGCGACTAGTTTGATTTGCGACTTTGAGGAAGCGACGGTTGCAATCTTGAAGCATACCAACCCGTGCGGGGTCGGGAGTGCTTCTGATCTTCGCCAGGCTTGGGAGAAAGCATTTGCCACGGACAAGCAGGCGCCCTTTGGCGGCATCATTATTTGCAATCGCGAGATCGATGAGTCGCTCGCCAAAGTTATCAGCGAAATTTTCAGCGAGGTAATTATTGCACCTGAATTTTCTGGAGAAGCGCGCACGATTTTGCAGAAGAAAAAAAATCTGCGCCTCATTCGGTTGCTGGCTCCCTGTCCCGAATTATTGCCGAAAAAGGACGTGCGGTCCGTTTGCGGCGGTTTGCTGGTGCAGGACCCGGACACGGGTGCGGAAGACAAGGAACGTGTGGTTTCAAAACGCCAGCCGACTCAAAGCGAACTGGAATCGATGCGGTTCGGCTGGCGGGTGGTCAAACATGTGAAATCAAATGCGATTGTTTACTCTGCATCTGACCGCACCCTCGCTATTGGAGCGGGCCAAATGTCGCGGGTTGATTCATCGCGGATTGCCATCTGGAAGGCACAGGAAGCTGGGCTCTCCCTCAAGGGTAGCGCCATTGCCAGCGACGCGTTTTTCCCATTTGCGGACGGCCTTATTGCCGCCGCCGATGCCGGTGCGACCTGCGCCGTTCAGCCGGGCGGATCAATGCGCGACGCAGAGGTGATCGCGGCTGCCGACGAACGCGAGATGGCAATGATTTTCACCGGCGTCCGTCATTTTCGGCACTGAAACGCGCCTTTGGCGCCAAGCTCCAAATCCCAAGGAAACTCCAGCATTCAACTCAAAGGAGTTGTTCATTGAGTTTTGTTTGGAGCTTGGGATTTGCGTTTTGGGATTTCCGTGGGCTTCGGGCCGCGGCGCTATGGTTTAAACGTAATTGGTACAACCAGACTCCACTCCCGCCCTGGTTCCGAACGCCAATCGTGAAGAGCCGAAACGGCGGCTTGGTCGAGCACTGGATCGCCGGTCGAGCGCAGCGTCTGAACTGCGGCGGCATGCCCATTTGCATCGAACAAGACGCGGAAACTGCCCCTGCCTGGTGCTGTTCCACGTCTTGCCTCCGCTGGGTACCGTGGCACCGGTGCGTAAATCAATTTTGATCCGCGGAGCGGAATTTTTGCCGGCGTTGGACTTCGGGTCGTCGTTGGTGATGCCGTCGGAGTCGTTAATTGCGATGAGCCCGTCAGCGTTTGCCAGGTCGCGATCGTGTTCGATGAAACTTGTGCCAGCAGGTTGCCAGCGGTAGCAGCGGGCCTGATCGCGCACGAATTGTTTCCGGCGCGAAAGGAGACGATGCCAATCACCTTGCCTCGATGATCGATGACGGGTGCACCCGCGCTCGTTTTCGGGAGAGCGGGTGTCACGTCAAACCATTCTCCCGCTTCGTCGGAGAAGCGTCCGCTGATTTTCTCCTCGAGCACTACGGAGTTAGCTCGTTCGAGCGGACTGAGAACAACCGCGACAGTACCGCCGATATCTGGCAGGGCCGTCGCACTCGGCGCAAGAAACGGTGACGCCCGTGTCGTGTCAGCCTTCAAAAGAACAAGATTTTGGGTGGGCGTTTGGGCGAGCGCGCCCGAAACATTATAAATCGCGCCATCAGCCGCTTTCGCAACCGCATTAACACCACCGGCCAGCACACTCCGATCGGCAATGAATTTGCCGTCGCCGGAAACGAAGAAGCCATGGCCGTTTGCACTTAAATGTCCTGTTTCGTCGAAAACAGAGACGATTATGACAGCCGGCCGAATCGATTGCGCGACTTCGGCGAAATCATTTGTCGCCTGCGAAGGCTGTGTCGAGGGTGCGACAATTGATTCGACCGGGACGGAAGATGTTGGCGATGGCGAGGGTTCAGGTGCGCGAGCCGCTGAATTCCTGCGCTCGCATGAAACGAAGGCGCACAAGGCAAGAAGGGAGTAGAGCGGAAGGTGCCTCATGCGATCCATTTAACGACATTCCCGGAACGCCGCCCACTCAAGAAAAAAAGGCGCTTCCCTATCGTCATCCCGAGCGCCAGTCGAGGGATCCCGTCGCGCAATGGAGAAGGCTAAGCGGGCAGTCTCGTCCTTCGCATCGACGCTGTCTGAATGAGAACGCCGAGAAGCAAGAGCGCCGTAAATAACAACACTGCGCCTGTCGGTGGCAAAGTAATCGCGCTCGTAATCAGATGTGCGCCGATTAGCGACGAAATAAAAATGAGAGCCCAATCAAACAACATCAGAAGCAATATCGCGCCAATCAATCCGCCGATAATAAAAGTAAGCCAGTAATACGAGGCGTATTGCGCCATAAACGTCGCCACCAAACCAACGGCAAGCCGACCGCCGGCGAGGAAACCGGCCAGCCCGATTGCCAGTTTTTGCAGAAACAACGCCAGTAATGCGCCAATGAAGCCAAGCAGGATCGCGAAGGTTAATTGCAGCAACGGTGTTGGCTCATTCACGAGGTGCGAAGCGAGCGTCACGCCCGCCGCGAATCCAATCGCCGCCACGCAAAGCCAGAAGAGTTTGCGTCCAAAAAGCAGCACGACCGCTCCGATCACGACGCTCAGGATGGGAATGGACGCATTCATGGATGTCTTGTTGCCCCGCCCGGCCCCTGATCAACGGCTACTCTACCCGCATCCTATCGTAATTTTGGTGCCGTTTCGTCATCCCAAGCGGAATCTAGGAGTCTTTAACTATTGGTCTGCCGAGAAAATAGCAAGAGATGAGTCGGAATGACGTATTCGCTCGACATGACAAAAATTTCAGTGCGAGTCGATCGCGTTAAGGGCCCAACAGGTCCTTCACATGTGGCCAAAAAATGATTGCGCCGATCACTGATGACGCGAGCGCAGTTATCAGCACCGCGCCGGCAGCTACATCCTTGGCGTCGCGCACTACAGGATGAAAATTCGGTGACGCCGCGTCGGCCAAAAATTCGAACGCCGTGTTTAAAGCCTCCGCCGTCCAAACGATCGAGACCGCGAGTACAATCCAGCACCATTCCGGGGGCGAGAGATGGAAAAAGAATCCGGCCGCGATCACCATGGCTGTGGCGACCAAATGAATCCACGCATTGTGCTGCCAGCGTACCATCCGGATTATCCCCGCAATCGCATGACCGAAGCTTCGGATGCGTCCCGTAAATTGAAACGGGCGAGTCTCCATAAGATTCAGCTGCCAGCGTTACGGTTTTCTCAACATCGCATCGCGTTTCGACTTAAACTCGTTGCCTGGTTTCCATTCCGGGAAGTTGGCGCCGCTCGCGACTTCGTCGCCGACCACGAACAGAAGTTGCGCGTCCTGCACTGCGCCGGACAAATCCCAATCCGGTTTCACTTCGTCGGAAACCTGATGGTAATCGTGGAGGTCGAATTCATCGGCTCGCAGCGGCGCGTCGGGCGCACGCGCAACTAGATGCTCCTTGTCACCGATGTAGAGCGACGGAACCCCGGCTTTCGCAAATTCAAAATTATCCGCGCGATAAATGCTGCCTTTTTCCGGCCGCGGATTGGGGATGGCGATGCGTTCCTGTTCTCCTGCCACCCGCGCGAGGGCATCGTCCAGAGTAGACATGCCGAAACTGGTGTCCTCGATGTCGCGCGCTTTCCCCCACACGTTCATGCTGTCGATGTTGATATCAGCCAGCGTTTTCTCGAGCGGGTAAAGTGGATGCGTGGCATAATATTTTGCCCCGAGTAGTCCCGCTTCCTCTGCCGTGGTTGCTAAGAAAAGGAGAGTGCGTTTCGGCGGCGGGTTCAATTTTGTAAATGCGCGTCCCAGCGTGATGACGGCCGCGACCCCAGAAGCGTTATCCACCGCGCCGTTGAAAATCTGATCGCCCTGTAGCTCAGGATGTTTGCCGAGGTGATCCCAATGTGCGCTAAAAATGACGTATTCTTTCGTTAACTTCGGATCGCTGCCTTCCAGTTTGCCGATAACATTGTGCGATTGGAATGAACGAACTTGCTGTTTGATATCGAAGTTCGCCTTCGCCCCGAGCGGAACCGGCCGGAAGTCTTTGCTAACCGCAGATTTTTTCAATGCCTCGAAATCCTGTCCGCAATCAGCGAGCAATTTCTTCGCGACATCTAGCGTAATCCAGGAACGCACCGAAACCGCGCTCGCGTTCTTGTCCGGGGCATCGAGTTCGAAATTTTCCTTCGACCAACTCGTGCGCACGACCGAATACGGATATGCCGCCGGTTCGGTCTCATGAACAATGATGGCTGCGGCCGCGCCTTTCTGCGCCGCAATTTCGTACTTGTACGTCCAGC
>Ga0207691_10005854_pt1 | contig 11886 bp, 4 predicted proteins | sample KBSM13metaG_FD_184327 | JGI IMG/M metagenome (GOLD analysis project Ga0207691, IMG submission 184327) | Miscanthus rhizosphere microbial communities from Kellogg Biological Station, Michigan, USA - KBS M1-3 metaG (SPAdes) (version 2) | ecosystem: Host-associated > Plants > Roots > Rhizosphere >...
GAGAAGCGGCCCGACCGCGCCATCGCCATCGCCAAGGCCGCCGGCATGCCGTTGCGCATCGCGGCGAAGGTCGACGCTGCCGATGCGGCTTATTTCCGCGAGGAAATCGAGCCGCTGTTGAACGACGACTCGATCGAATTCATCGGTGAGATCGGCGATAGCGACAAATCCCGGTTTCTGGGCGACGCGACCGCACTCCTGTTCCCGATCGACTGGCCCGAGCCGTTCGGGCTGGTGATGATCGAAGCGATGGCGTGCGGAACGCCGGTGATTGCCTGGAATTGCGGTTCGGTACCCGAAATCGTCGACGACGGCGTCACTGGGCGCGTTGTCGACACGTTGGACGAAGCGGTCGCTGCGGTCGCGCAAGTCGCGACATTGGATCGTGCGCGCATCCGCCAGACGTTCGAGCGTCGGTTCACCGCGCGGACGATGGCCAAACGCTATGTGGCGCTCTACGAGCGACTCCTGCGAACCGGACAAGACCTGACGTCCTTGCGCGTCGGAACCTGATGCCATGGTCGAGATGCAGCCGGCGGCGACGGCCGCATCGTTCGCCACCCACGTGCTCAAGGATGGCGACAGCTTCATCGTCGCCAACGCCTATGGCGACATCGAGGGCGGCAGCGACGGCTTCTTCCACAACGACACGCGCCTGCTCTCGGTCTTTCGCCTCAGCTTTGCCGGACTCCTGCCCGAAGCACTAAGCGCCGCGGTCACGCAGGACAACGTGTTCTTCATCGCACACCTGACCAATCGCCCGTTGCCAGTGCTGGGCTCGGCGGCAACGGTTTCGGGGCTGGTGCACATCATGCGCACGCGATTCCTCTGCGAGGATCGGCTGTACGAACGCATCAATTGCCGCAACTACGGCAACGCGCCCGTGGGCGCGTCGCTGCGGCTGGAGTTCGCCGCGGATTTCCGCGACATGTTCGAGGTGCGTGGATCGATTCGTGCCGCACGCGGGGAACTGCTGCCCATCGAAACCGGACCGGACGGACTGATGTTCGGATACTGCGGCCTGGATGGCCGGCTGCGCCGCTCCGCAATTACGTTCTCCAGGCAGCCCGATCGTGGCGACGGCACATCCGTGGAATTCCTGCTCGACCTGCCTGTCAACGGGCGCGACGAAATCTACCTTGAGGTCGGACTGGAACCCGGCGACGTCCCGTCGCGCAGCCGGTACCGCAGCGCCGCCGCGATCTCCCGCCGCAAGATGCGTTCGCGGCAACGCCGAGGCGCGAGCGTGCGCAGCGAAGGCCCGTTGTTCACCGCATGGATGGAACGCTCCCGGGCGGACCTGGCCCTGCTCACGAGCGAACTGCCGACGGGGCCGTATCCATACGCGGGGATTCCCTGGTTCTCGACGCCGTTCGGTCGCGACGCGGTCGTCACCTCGCTGCAGACGCTGTGGCTGAATCCCCGACTCGCGCATGGCGTGCTCGCATTCCTCGCAGCACACCAGGCGCACGACAAATCGGCATTCCTGGATTCGGCGCCTGGCAAGATCATGCATGAGACGCGCAAGGGCGAAATGGCCGCGATGCGCGAACTCCCGTTCGGGCTGTACTACGGCGGCGTCGATACGACTCCGTTGTTCGTGATGCTCGCCGGCGCCTACGCGAGACGGACGGGCGATCTCGCCTTCATCGACGTGCTGTGGCCTGCGCTCCTGTCCGCCACCGCGTGGATCGAGCGCGTCTGCGACGCGAATCCGTATGGCTTCCTCGACTACCAGCGTGGCGAAACCAGTGGATTGGCCAACCAGGGATGGAAGGACAGCGAAGACTCGGTCTTCCACGCCGACGGCCGCATCCCCCATGGGCCGATTGCGCTGGTCGAGGTGCAGGGCTACGCATTTGCCGCATTCCGTGCGATGTCCGAGCTGGCCGCGCGTCGCGGTGAAGATGCACGCGCCGCGGAATGGACGCAGCGATCCGAGCACCTGCGCGAGTCCGTCGAAAGACACTTCTGGATGCCCGAACTGAATTTCTATGGCATCGCGATCGACGGCGATGGCGCGTTATGCCGCGTGCGCGCCAGCAATCCCGGGCACCTGCTGTACGTCGGCCTGCCAACGCGCGAGCGCGCGGCCGCCACCGCGCACCAGTTGCTTTCGCCGGCATTCGATTCCGGCTGGGGCATCCGCACGCTGGCCGAAGGCGAACCGCGTTTCAATCCGATGTCCTATCACAACGGCTCGGTCTGGCCGCACGACACCGCGATTTGCGCCGCCGGCATCGCACACCAGAGCGACCGTATCGGCGCGGTTGGCGTCCTGCGTTCGATGTTCGAGACGGCTACCCATTTCGACATGCGCTTACCCGAGTTGTTCTGCGGTTTCGCGCGTGCCCACGGCACCACCCCGGTGTCGTATCCCGTTGCCTGCCTGCCGCAGGCCTGGGCCGCCGGCTCGGCATTCATGCTGCTGCAGGCCTGTCTGGGCGTATCGATCGATGGCTGGCGCAAAGAGGTCCACGTGATCCGCCCACGACTGCCATCGGGCATCGAACAGGTCGCGTTGCGTGGCCTCAACGTCGGCGAAGCCAGCGTCGACCTGGTATTCCAACGCTTCGGCCATCGCGTCGTCGCGTTCGCGGAAGGTCGGGACGCGTCCAAGGTGCCTCTGCGGGTGCGATAGCCCGTCGCGCGTCGGCGGACTTCAGTGCGACGTTTCGTTCGCCACGCCATGGGGCACGTGCCCGGCTGCCACGTGATCGCGTGCCGAGGCGATATTGTGTTCGGAATCGTCGAAAAAGATGTCCGCACCGAACGCATCGAGGAACGGACCTTTCGGACGGCCGCCGAGGAATAACGCCTCGTCCAGCCGGACGCCCCATTCGCGCAGCGTCAGGATCACTCGCTTGTGTGCGGGCGCTGACCGCGCCGTGACCAGCGCTGTGCGAATCGGCGACGCCTCGCCTGCGGGGAATGCCTTCTGGAGGCGGTGCAACGCGTCGAGGAAGCCGCGGAAGGGCCCGCCGGACAACGGTTCTCCGGCGTGGACGCGTTCGTTTTCGGCGAACGCCGCCAGCCCGCCTTCGCGCGACACGCGCTCGGATTCGTCGCCGAAGATCACCGCGTCGCCGTCGAATGCGATGCGCAACTGGTCGGATCGGTGCGTGGTGGACGTGCGCTGTGCCGCCGGCAGGATCGACGCCGCGGCGACGCCTGCCGCCAATGCGCTGCGTACATCGTCTCCATGGGTGGACAGGAACAGATCCGCGCCGAACGGGCGGATATACGGGTACGGAGGCGCGCCGTTGCTGAAGGCTGCGCGGGCGATCGCCAGACCGTGGTGCTCGATCGAATTGAAGATGCGCAGCCCCGTGTCAGACGAATTGCGCGACAGCAGAATCACCTCGACGCGCGGTGCATCCGCCGGCGCGCGCTCGTTCAGCGCAAGCAGCTTGCGCACCAGCGGAAATGCCACCCCTGGCGCGAGCAATTCGTCCTCGTGCTCGCGCTGGTAGGCGGCGTAGGCGTCCAGGCCCTCGCGTTCGAACAGCGCATGGCTGGCCTCGAGGTCGAACAGGGCCCGCGACGAAATCGCGACGATCAGCGGGTTGGGCGAAGGGTCGCGGGGAGGATTCATGGCGTCAGTATCCGCGCCGGAGTATCAGCAGGCGAGATCAGCGCCTCGCGAGGCGATCCCGGTCGTCGCGTCCAGCCGGTTCCCGGTCGCCGATCGGCAGCCGCAAAACGAACTCGGTGCCCGCTCCCAGCCCCGCGCTGTGTACCTCGACCGTGCCACCGTGCATTTCCACCAGGCTCCTGACGAGCGACAGTCCAATGCCCAGCCCACTGGACGAGCGTTCGGTCGACGAGTCGACCTGGGTGAACATGTCGAAGATCCGGCCGAGATGCCCTGGTTCGATCCCGATGCCGGTATCGCGTACCCGGACCAGCGCCTCGTCGCCATCGCGCTCGACGACCAGGTCGATGCAGCCGTTCCTGTCGGTGAATTTGCTGGCATTGGTGAGCAGGTTGCCGATCACCTGCGCAAGTCGCGTCGGGTCCGCGTGCAGCCAGATCGACTCGCGCGGCAACGCCACTGTCAGCACCTGCTCCATCTGCTCCACCAGCGGCCTCGCCGCTTCGACAGCCTGCTCCACCGATGACTGCAATGTCATCGGCTGCGGACGCAGCTCGATCTTGCCGCGACTGATGCGACTCACGTCCAGCAGGTCGTCGACAAGGCGGACCAGCTGTCCGAGCTGGCGTTCCATCACGGTAGTGGCGAACTCCGCACTCTCGGCATCGCCCCTGGACAGGCGCAGGATCTGCAATGCGTTGGAAATCGGCGCCAGCGGATTACGCAGTTCGTGCGCGAGCACGGCGAGGAACTCGTCCTTGCGCCGGTCCGATTCGGCCAGGCTCGATGCGAGCGAACGCAGTTCGTTCGCCGCCTGCCGCTGCTCGTGGATATCGGTGTTGGAACCGATCCACATCAGCACGTCGCCCGCTTCGTTCTTCATCGCTGCGGCGCGGCTGATGTGCCACCGGTATTCGCCATCTGCACGCCGGAAACGCTGCTCGAACTGGAACGGCTCGCCCGTCGCCACCGAGTGTTTCCACATCGCCCTGTTGTCAGGCAGGTCGTCCGCGTGCACGAACCGCGTCGAATCCTGGAGTTGCTCGGTGGAAAGACCAGTGAACTCGATCCAAGCCGGGTTGAAATAGTCGACCACGCCTGCCGGCGTCGCGGTGAAGATCTTCTGCGGCATCGAATCGATCACGAAACGCAGCCGCTGTTCGCTGCCGCGCAATGCCTGTTCGGCAACGATGCGGTCGGTCAGGTCGACACCGTGCACGAAGACCGCGGAAACCTTGCCATCCGCGTCGCGCACCGGTTCGTAGACGAAGTCCACCCACCGCTCTTCTAGGGGCCCGCCGTCGTTGCGGCGCAGCGACACCCGGACATTCCTGCCTTGATATGACTGGCCGGACTCCATCACGTCGTGCACGATCGCTGGAAATTGCGTATCGGCGATCTCCGGCAGGGCTTCGGGAAGCGTTCGTCCGATCAGCGCCCGACCGGCGCCCACGAGTTCGCGATACCCGTCGTTGGCTTTCTCGAACACCATGTCCGGCCCGCGCAGCACCGCCATGAACGCCGGCGCGGCATCGAAGATCTGGCTCAGCAGTTGCTCGCTGTGCTGCACCGACGCGCGCGCGAGTTCGCGGTCGGTGACATCGCGCGTGGTACCGGCGATGGCCTCCACCTCGCCATCCGGCCCGAAGATCGGCACGAAGATGTAGTCGTAAATGCGCCGTCCTTGCACGCCGGTGAAGGGCACCTCGCCACGTACCGGCCGCCGGGTGGCGATGACCTGCTCGAGCTCGCGATCGTGCCGCGCCGCATGCCAGGGTTCGTACCCCAGTTCAAGGCAGGTGCGGCCGATCGACTCCTCCCACGTCCTGCCCCACATCTGGAGCAATGCATTGTTCGCGTAGGTGAAGCGATGCTGCAGGTCGAAGACATAGACCAGGTCCGGCAACGACGACAGGATCGTGTCGTACAACCGGCGCTGGCGCTCGGATTCGACGCTCAGCCGCTGGAACTGCTCGCGCCGTCGTACCCTGTCGGAAATGTCCTTGAAGTAGGACACGACGGCGTGCTGGCCGCCGGGCAGCGTGATCCGGCCGATACGCCATTCGTAATACTCGACGACATCCGTGTCGCGACGTACTTCCGCGCGTTCGTCGACGATGTATTCCTCTCCGGTCTGGAGTGTGTGGCGAAAGCGACCGACGATCTCGTTCGCGTACTCATCGGGCCACAGGATACGGATCACCTCTTCGAAGCTGCGCCCGATCAGCTCCGGAATGTCGCCGAATACCGGCGCCGCGGTGCGGTTGACGGCCGCGATGCGGAAGTCCGAATCCACCAGGTACGCGCCCATCGGCGCGGCATCGAGAAGCGCCTGCATGCGGGCCGCAAGGCTGGCCTGCACCTGCTCTCCGCCCCTGCGCTCGCTGATGTCCTCGTACGTCACCAGGACCTGCGTGATGTGCCCCCCGCCTTCGATGGGGGCCGCAGTGATCCGCACATCGAGCAGGGACCCGTCGCGCCGCAGGCGCTGGCTGTCGGAAGTGCAGGCTTCGCCACGCGCGACGCTCTCGAAGAAGGTCGCGCACTCGTGTTCCCTGTCGGTCGGGATGAACGGCGCCTTCCTGCCGAGGACTTCGCTCCCGCTCCAGCCGAACAGGCGCTCGGCGGCAGTGCTCCACAGCCGCACGTTGCCGTGGAGATCGAACACGACGACGGCCAGCGGCATGGACGCGACCGGCGTTGGTGCAGTGCGCGAGCCGCCCGGACCAGCGGCGGCCTGCGGATTGGCTTCGGCTTGAGCGTCCTGCTGATCCATGGCGTCTCGATGGCGGGCGATTGCGCTCCACGGCAACGATACCGCGCCGAAGGGCTGCGTCGCGTGTCCTTGGGCGGGCGTTCGCTTGGTGCCGCCGCGTGTCCTCAGACGACGAACTGCTCGCTCAGGATGCGTTCTTCCAGGTTGTGTTCCGGATCGAACAGCAGTGTGACCGTGCGATCGCGCGACTCGCGGATCGTGACCTCGACGACGTCACGGACCTCGTGCGAATCGGCGGTTGCGCTCACGGGACGCTTGTACGGGTCGAGCACGCGGAAACGGACTTCGGTGGCGGACTTGAGCAGCGCCCCGCGCCAACGACGCGGCCTGAACGCGGCAATCGGGGTCAACGCGATGACGCTCGAACCCAGCGGCAGGATCGGACCATGCGCGGAAAAGTTGTAGGCAGTGCTGCCGGCGGCCGTGGCGACCATGACGCCATCACAGATCAGCTCGTCCAGTCGCGGCTTGCCATTGAGGTCGATCGCCAGGTGTGCGGCCTGGCGCGTCTGTCGCAGCAGCGAAACCTCGTTATACGCGAGCGATGCGACACTCGCCCCTGATTCGGTCTGCGCCAGCATCTCCAGCGGATGCAGCACCGCGGGTTCGGCCGCCCCGATGCGCTCGAGCAACCCGTCCTCCCGATAATGGTTCATCAGGAAGCCGACGCTGCCCAGCTTCATCCCATACACCGGCTTGCGCATGTCGCCGTGGCGATGGAGCGTCTGCAACATGAAGCCGTCGCCGCCGAGCGCGACCAGCACGTCGGCATCTTCCGGTGAATGCTGGCCATGCCGCGTGGCGAGCAGCGCGAGCGCCTCCTGCGCATCCTCGGTCGGACTCGCCAGCAGGGCGATGCGGGGCGATGTCATCGGCGGCTCCGGGTCATGCCGGGAGGATAACGCGTGCGTGGAGCAGGAATTAAGCACCCTCTCCAGCCAGGGGCAAAAGGCCCGGGGCTAGGGGCTGCGATCGCGTTATCCCCCGAGCCTCCTCACCCGCCCATGCAACTCCAGACGTGAACCCCTTCTCCCGCAGGCGGGAGAAGGGAAACCACCGCTCTCATCCGCGCGACGCCAACTGCGACAGGCGCTGCACCGCGACCGACGCCGTGGGGTAATCCAGCGTCTTCTGCGCGGCGAGTTCGGTCAGCATCGTGAGCGTAAAACGCAGCGAAGCGTCGTCGCGTTCCAGCCAGTGCCTGACTTTCGCATCGGCGTTGTTCCCAGGCATCGACAGCACCTGCTGCACGAGCGCGCGTTGTTGCGCGGCGAGTTCCTCGCGCAGCACGCCACGCGCGACCGCGTGCCAGCGACCTTCGACCGGAAGCGCGTCGATCTGCGCCAGCAACCAAGGCACGTTCAGTGCATCGCCCAGCCGGAAATGCACCTTCGCGACGTCGATCGGACGCAGCTTGCGCTCGCGGGCAACCTCGATGATGTCGGGACAGGGTTCGAGGTATGGCAGCGCCGCCAGCTGGAGACCGAGGTCCGTGGGAACGCCTTTCGCATGCCAGTCCCGGATGCTGGCCTCGTAACCCGGACGCTGCGAGGCAGCAAGGATGTTTTCGCCCGCGCGAATGTCCCGGAAGCCGTCGTGTGCGCGATCGACCGCCGTGGCGATGTCTGGAATGGCGCCCGGCCGCGACAACAGCCAGCGCGTGAACGAGCGCTGCAGCGACCAGATCACCTGCAGGGCATCGACCTGTACGGATTCGGGAACCTTGCCGTCGAGTGCGTCGATCTGCGCCCAGAGCTCGCGCGCATCCAGCGCCTCGCGGGTAATGGTGTAGGCCTTCGCCACTTCGCCCGGCGTGCGGCCGGTGTCCTCCTGCATGCGCAGGAGGAACGTGGCGCCCATCCGGTTGATCGTCGAGTTGGTGACGGCCGTGGCGATGATCTCGCGCTTGAGGCGGTGGTCCTCCATCGCCTTGGCGTATTTCTGCTGCAGAGGCTCAGGGAAGTAACGGATCAGCTCCTTCGACAGGTACGGATCCTCCGGCACATCCGACACCAGCAATTGCTGGTAGGCGACGAGCTTCGCGTACGACAGCAGCACCGCGAGCTCGGGCCGGGTCAGGCCCAGCCCGCGCGCCTTGCGATCGGCCATCTCCGCGTCGGTTGGCAGGTATTCGATCTGGCGATCGAGCAGCCCCTGCGACTCCAGGGTGCGGATGAAGTGCTGCTTGGAGCCCAGGCGCTTGACGCTCATCCGCTCCATCAGGCTCAGCGCCTGGTTCTGGCGGTAGTTGTCGTTGAGCACCAGCGCCGCGACTTCGTCGGTCATCGAGGCAAGCAGCGTATTGCGCGCCTCGAACGCGAGCTTCTTCTTCTGTACTTCGCCGTTGAGCAGGATCTTGATGTTCACCTCGTGGTCGGAGGTGTCCACGCCGGCGGAGTTGTCGATGAAGTCCGTGTTGAGCAGTACGCCCTGCATCGCAGCCTCGATGCGGCCCAGTTGCGTGAAGCCGAGGTTGCCACCCTCGCCCACCACCTTGCAGCGCAGGTCGCGGCCGTCCACACGCAACGCGTTGTTGGCGCGGTCGCCGACGTTTGCGTTGGTCTCGTTGCTGGATTTGACGTAGGTCCCGATACCGCCGTTCCAGAACAGGTCGACCGGCGACTTGAGGATCGCGCTCATCAGTTCGGCCGGGCTCATGGCCTCGACCGTTGCATCGATGCCGAGAACGGCCTTGACTTCCGGCGTCAGATCGATCGATTTCGCCGAGCGCGGATACACGCCGCCGCCCTTGCTGATCCGCGTCTTGTCGTAGTCGTCCCAGGACGAACGCGGCAGCCTGAACATGCGGCTGCGTTCCTTGAACGACGCCGCGGCATCCGGGCTTGGATCGAGGAAGATGTGGCGGTGGTCGAATGCCGCGAGCAGTCGGATGTGCTTCGACAGGAGCATGCCATTGCCGAACACGTCGCCGGACATGTCGCCGATTCCGACGCAGGTGAAATCCTCCTTCTGGCAATCGCGGCCCATGGCGCGGAAATGGCGCATGACCGATTCCCACGCACCCTTCGCGGTGATGCCCATGGCCTTGTGGTCGTAACCGACCGACCCGCCCGAAGCGAACGCGTCGTCCAGCCAATACCCATGCGCGCGCGCGATCGCGTTCGCGATGTCGGAGAACGTCGCCGTGCCTTTGTCCGCCGCGACCACGAGGTACGGATCGTCGCCATCATGGCGCACCACGTCCTGCGGATGCACCACGGCGCGACCGGCGAGGTTGTCGGTGATATCGAGCAGGCCGTTGATGAAACGCTGGTAACAGGCGATGCCTTCGGCCAGCCAGGCGTCGCGGTCCGCCGCGGGATTCGGCAACTGCTTGCAGAAGAATCCACCTTTCGAACCCACGGGCACGATGACCGTGTTCTTGACCATCTGCGCCTTGACCAGGCCCAGCACCTCGGTGCGGAAGTCCTCGCGGCGATCCGACCAGCGCAGGCCGCCGCGCGCGACCGGGCCGAAGCGCAGGTGCACGCCTTCCACGCGCGGACCATAGACCCAGATTTCGCGGTACGGTCGCGGCTTGGGCAGGTCGGGAACCAGCGCCGAGTCGAGCTTGTAGCTGACGTAGTCGCGCGGGCCGCCATCGGCGCGCGGACGGCCGAGCACGTTGAGGTAGTAACTAGTCCGCAGGGTGGCTTCGATCACGCCGATGAAGCTGCGCAGGATGCGGTCCTCGTCGAGGCTCGATACCCGATCCAGGAGCCCGAGCAGCGCCGTGCGCGTGGCTTCGACCTGGCGATCGCGCGAGCCCGAGCGCGCGTCGAGCACCGGCTGCAGTGCCGCTCTCGTCGCCGCGTCGTCGCCGACGAGTGCCTGGAACTGCCGCTGCAGGCGCTCCATGCCGTCCTTGACGGCCGCCTTGCCTTCGCTGCCGGTGGCCGGATCGAAACGCGCTTCGAACAATTCCACCAGCAGGCGCGACAGCAGCGGATATTGCGACAGCGTCTGCTCGACGTAACTCTGGGAGAACGGCACGCCGACCTGCTGGAGGTACTTGCTGTACGCGCGCAGCATCGCGACCTGGCGCCACGACAGGCCGGCGCCGAGGATCAGGCGATTGAAGCCGTCGTTTTCCGCCTGTCCGCGCCACAACTGCCCAAATGCCTCCTCGAAGCTCTCGTCGACACGGTCGATATCGAAGCCCGTGCGCACGGCTTCGACCTCGAAGTCCTGGATGTACGCGATGCGCTCGCCGATCTCGATGCGGTACGGGTGCTCGGCGAGGACGCGCAGGCCCATGTTCTCCATCATCGGCAGGATGTCGGAAAGCGGAATGTCGTCGCCCAGGCGATAGAACTTCAGCCTCAGGCTGCCGTCGTCGCGCCGATACAGACTGGTGCGCAGGTCATCCTGCCCACTCAATGCGGCGAGCGAGTCCACGTCGTCGGCGGCAACCCCAGGTGACACCTGCTCGATATAACCGGTTGGCAGCGCACGGCCATAGGTGTTTGCCAGCCGCAGCCCATGCTCCTCGCCGTGGCGCGCAATCAACTGGTCGCGCAGATCGTCATGGCGATTGCGCACGATTTCGGCGAGTTCCGCTTCGAGTTCCCTGGTGTCGAAGTCGACCGCTTCGCCACTCTTCGGCCGGATGATCATGTGCAGCTGCGCCAGTGGCGACTCCCCGACTTGCACGGTGGTGTCGACGCTGTCGCCGTGCAGGCCGCGCCGCAACATCGCCTCGATGCGGGTGCGCACTTCGGTGTTGAAGCGGTCGCGCGGGATATAGACGAGCGCCGAGAAGAACCGGCCGTAGCGGTCGCGCCTCAGGAACAGCTTGCTGCGCACGCGCTCCTGCAGGCCGAGGATTCCGGTGGCCGTGCGCAGCAGCTCGGCTTCGCTGGACTGGAACAACTCGTCGCGCGGGAGCGTCTCGAGGATATGCCGCAACGCCTTGCCGCTGTGTCCGGAAGGCGTCAACCCGGATTGCTGCATCACGTAGTCGTGCCGACCGCGCACGAGCGGGATTTCCCACGGACGGCGGTTGTAGGCGCTGGATGTGTACAGGCCGAGGAAGCGCTGCTCGGCGACGGGCTTGCCCTTGGCGTCGAACTTGAGCACGCCGATGTAATCCATATAGCCGGGCCGATGGACCGTCGCGCGCGAATTGGTCTTGGTGAGGATCAGCGCGTCGACCGAACCGGATTGCGGCATGTAGTGCGCCGCAAGCGACTTCAGCGCGCGTGGCTTGTGCCTGTCCTCGCCACGAAGCAATCCGAGCCCCGATTTTTCGACCGGGCGCAGCACTTCTTCTCCGCCCTGCTTGACGACTTCGTACTCGCGATAGCCAAGGAAGGTGAAGTGATCGTCCGCCGCCCATCGCAGGAATTCCTGCGCTTCCGCGCGGCCGGCGTCGGGAACGGGCATTTTGCGCGTGGCGAGATCGTCGGAAATCTCGAGCATCCTGGAGCGCATCGCGTTCCAGTCGACGACGATCTCGCGCACATCGGCCAGTCGCGCCTGGATCGTGTCCGCAATGCCCTCCATCGCCTCGGCC
>Ga0207691_10005855_pt1 | contig 11885 bp, 10 predicted proteins | sample KBSM13metaG_FD_184327 | JGI IMG/M metagenome (GOLD analysis project Ga0207691, IMG submission 184327) | Miscanthus rhizosphere microbial communities from Kellogg Biological Station, Michigan, USA - KBS M1-3 metaG (SPAdes) (version 2) | ecosystem: Host-associated > Plants > Roots > Rhizosphere >...
ATCAGACGGATCGCGTCTTCCTGATAGACGAAGCTCTTGCCGAGCTGGCCGTGCAGCGCGCCGTCGACGAAGGCGAGGTACTGGCGCCACAGCGGCTGGTCGAGTCCGAGGCGGGCGATGGCCTGCAGCCGCTCCTGCTGGTTCAGGTCTTCGCCGATCAGGATGTCGATCGGGTTGCCGATCGCGTGCAGGCCGACGAAGACGATCGCCGTCATCAGCAACACGACCAGCGCCGCCTGCGCGAGGCGGCGCAGCAGCCAGCCGGTCACCGTGCGCCCTCGTCGTCGGCCACGTAGGCTGGAAATGCCGCCGGCGTCCACTCGTCGCCGAACAGTTCGGGTTCGTCGTAGCGCAGCATCGCAGCGAAGTGCTGATCCACGTCTTCGGACAACAGCCGCGCCGCGAGGCCACGCGCCAGCCGCTGCGCGCCGTCGCTGATCTGCGGAATGTCGCCGGTGGCCGCGCCGTGCGACAGCGCGGCGGGGTAGCAAAAGCAGTGCACACGGTCCAGGCCGGGGCAGGCGCCTGGTGTCTTTTCCTGAAACTCGAACAGCGGCCCGAGATCGGGCGAGGTGGCGAGTTCAGTGTCTTCCTCGCCGGCAGGCGCCGTGAAGCGGTCCTGCCACAAGCGTACATGCGACGCGAACGGCGCGAACTCAGGGCGCAGCGACCAGTCGGTGCGAAAGCCGGTGCAGAAGATCAGCACATCTGCCGCGAGCGGGCCCTTGGCAGTGTCCACGCGCAACGCGCCATCGGCACGCTGCGCGACCGAACGCACCGGCGCGCCGAGATGGAAGAACGCGTTCGCATGGCGCGACACGCGCAGCGTGCTGCCGTGCGGCGGCGGCACCTGCTGCACGTTGAGGTAGTGACGGAAGCGCCACTTCCATGCGTCGGGCAAGGCCCAGAAGCCGTGGGCCATGCCGGGACTGCCGGCCCCCTTGCCCTTGTTGATGCGCGGCAGATCGGGCCGGCGGATCAGCAGGTCGACACGCTGCGCGCCGCTCTCCAGTGCGGTGCCCGCGGCATCCATGGCCGACGAGCCGCCGCCGATGACGGCCACGCGCAACCCTCGCAGCGATGCGCCATCCCATTCGTCGGACGAATGCTTCCAGCGTTCGCGCGGCAGCGCGTGCGCCCATTCCGGCACCCACGGCCCGCCCAGTCCGTCGCGGCCGGCGGCCAGCGCCACGTGGCGGGCCAGCACCTGGTACGACCGTCCGCCGCGGGTCTCATCCGACAAGTCCAGCTGCACCAGGCCATCGGCACGCGGACGCACGGCCAGCACGCGCTGCCGGTTGCGCAGGTCCAGACCGAGCACCTTGCGATACCAGCGCAGATAGTCGGCCCATTGCAGGCGCGGGATCTTGTCCAGCGCCGCCCAGGCCGCCAGCCCGAACTGGGCTTCGAACCAGGCGCGAAAGGTCAGCGCAGGCAAGCCCAGCGCCGGCCCGGTCAGTTCTTTCGGCGAACGCAGGGTCTCCATACGGGCGGTCGTGGCCCACGGGCCTTCGAAACCCGCGGGCGCGCGGTCGAAGATGCGCGCCTGGACGCCGAGCTGCGCCAGCGACGCGGCCAACGCCAGGCCGGCCATGCCGCCACCGACGATGGCGACGTCGAGCACGTCCTGTCCGTCGTGACGCGCCGCTGTCTGCACCCAGCGGCGCGCCGGCAGCGCCAGCCATTCCAGGTCTTGGTGCAAACGCGCTTCGAGCGCCGGCAGGCCGGCGGGCGGTGCGGCTTCGATCATCGGGCGGATCTCCGCTTGGCGGAGCGTTTGGGCGCACCATCATCGAGCAACTGCGCATGGTCGGCGAGCTCGCGCTGCACGAAACCGGGCAGCGCCGCGGCCGCTTGCAGCAGCGCGTCGGCCAGCGCCTGAACCGGGGCGGTCAGCGGCCGCGATTGCGGCGTGACGACGCCGAAGAAGAACGGGATGTCGGTGTCGATGGGCCGAACCGCCAGGCCAGCCAGCGGCATGCCATGCGCCGTCAGCGGCTCCAGCACCGCGACGCCGAGCCCGGCGCGCACGAGTGCTTGCGCGCTCGTCGAGGAATTGGTCTCGATCAGCGCAGCGCGGCGATCGGGCTCGCGCCCCGCTCGCGCGAGTTCGGCATCGAGCCGGTGGCGCAGTCGGAACGGATTGCTCATCGTGACGATGCGCCGCTGCGCCAGCGCCGCCAGGGGCACGACCGTGTGCCTAGCCAACGGATCGCGCTGCGGCAGCACGGCCACGCACGGCAGCTGTGCGATCCAGTGCACCTGCAGGCCGTGGTGCGCCAGCGGCAGGCTGCAAACGCCCAGCTGCACCGCACCCGTCAGCACGGCATGCAGCACCTGCTCGGGCGCGGCGGTGCGCAGCTGGATCGGCACCGCGCCGGTCTGCGCCTCGACGTTCTTCAAGGCCTGCGGCAACAGGCCAACTGCCAACGCCGAGGTCGCCGCGAGCAGCAGCGGCTGCGCGTCACCACGCGCGATCTCCGCAGCACGGAGGTGGATCTGCCGCATGCTGGTCAGAACGCGCTCGGCGTCCTCATGCAGCAGAAAACCTTGCGCCGTCGGCGCGACGCGCGGGCCGTGGCGCGTGAACAGCGCGTAGCCGATCTCCGCCTCGAGCTCCTGCACCAGGCGCGTGATGGCCGGCTGCGAACGCGCCAGCAAGCGTGCGGCGCCGGTGACGCTTCCGGTCGACATCACGGCGGCGAAAGCTTCGAGTTGGCGCGGTTCCATGCTTCAATCATGCAAGATGCGGATCATCATGCATGGAGTATGCCAATTGCAAATACTTTATGCGCGCATGCTTATCTGCTGTCCGCACGATGGCTGGTGAGTTCCAGCGGCAGTGCGGTCGTGGACTTGATCTGCTCCATCGAGAAGGCCGACGAGACACCGGTCAGCTGCGCCGCCCGGATCAGCTTCTTGTAGAAGGCGTCGTAGCCATCGATGTCGGTCGTGACCACCTTCAGCAGGTAGTCGACGTCGCCACTCATGCGGTGGAACTCCAGCACCTCAGGCAGCGTCGCCACCGCCGCGGCGAACTTCTTCAGCCACTTCTCGTCGTGCTGGCCGGTGCGCACGCTGACGAACACGGTAACGCCGAGGCCGACCTTCTTTCGATTGACGATCGCGACGCGCTTCTCTATGAAGCCTTCGTCCTCGAGACGCTTCACGCGCTTCCAGCACGGTGTGGTGGACAGGCCGATGCGTTCGCTCAACGCTGCGATCGACAGCGCGCCATCCTCCTGCAGAGCAACGAGGATTGCTTGATCGAACTTGTCGAGTGATTTCATGCCCCCAAATACGTCGCTAGCGAAACATTCATTCTATATAGAACGTCATCACGGGTTGAAATTGGTATGTCTTCGTCGCGACCACCGGGCAAACTACTCACCGAACAAGGCTTTCTTTCCCGTCATGACGACCGACATCTACCTCGACAGCAATGCCACCAACCCTGTGCTCGCGGCAGCGGTAGACGCCGCCAGGCAGGCGATGGAACAAGACTTCGGCAATCCAAGCAGCACGCACCGGGCCGGGCTGCGCGCGAAGGCCGCGCTCGAGGCGGTGCGGACGAAGGCCGCGCACGTGCTGGGCGCCGGTGATGGCCGCCTGATGTTCAACAGCGGCGCCACCGAAGGCATCCACACCGCCGTCCTGTCGGCGCTGATGGCGCTGCGTGAGCGCCGTGCTCGCGGAGCGCGCATCGGCCGCTGGCTGCTGTGCGGCGCGACCGAACACAAGGCGGTGCCGGAGAGCCTCGCGCACTGGAATTGCCTGCTCGGGCTGGACCTCGAGATCCTCGAGTTGCCGGTCGATGGCGCCGGCCGGCATGATTTGTCGCGCCTGCACGCGGTCGCGCCCGAGTGCGCGCTGGTGTGCACGATGGCGGCCAACAACGAGACCGGCGTCATCTCTGATCTCGCCGGCATCGAAGGCGTGCTGGCCGCGGCCGACAGCCCGGCCTATTGGCTGGTCGACGGCGTGCAGGCGCTCGGCAAGCTGCCGCTGAACCTGGCGGCCACGCGCATCGACTACGCGCCCTTCTCCGGCCACAAGCTCTACGCACCCAAGGGCATCGGCATGCTGTACGTGCGCGCCGGCGCGCCGTTCACCCCCTTGATGGTGGGCGGCGGGCAAGAGGCCGGCTGGCGTTCAGGCACCGAGAACATGGCTGGCATCGCCGCTTTGGGCGCCGTGCTCGACGGGCTCGAAGGCGGCCGCACGCTGCGCCATCCGAATGAGTTGAGCGCCATGCGCGACCAACTGGCCGGCGCGCTGCGCGCCGCCTTCCCGGACCTGCAGTTCAACGCGCCATTCGACAAGGCCTTGCCGACGACGCTGAACTTCTCGGTGCCAGGCCGCGCCAGCGCTGAACTGCTGAAGCTGTTCGACGACGCCGGGATTCACGTCAGCGCGGGCAGCGCCTGTTCGTCGGGTCAGGCCACGTCCAGCCACGTGCTGCAGGCGATGCACCTGCCACGCTGGCGCAGCGCTTCGGCGGTCCGGATGTCGTTCGGCCCGCTCACGGACACGGCCACGATCGCCGCCGCCTGCGACGCGATCGCGCGCTGTGGTGCGGCGCTTGCCGTGCAGCCGCTGGCTGCGGATCACGCGATCGCCGATGCTGCTGCGCTGGCCGTCTTTCTGCGGCAGCACCCGGATGCCACCTTGGTCGACGTGCGCGAAGCCCACGAACACGCCGCTGGCGGTGGGGTGCAGATCAATGGATGCACCGCCATCAACGTACCGATGGCGCAATTGAGCGCACACGTCAACCTGTGGGTGCGGGCCAATGGTTCGCCGCCGCTGGTTTTCATCTGTCGCAGTGGTCAGCGTGCCCGACAGGCCGCGGCGTCGATGCGCGATCAGGGACACGAGCACGCCTGGCACTTGGCAGGCGGTCTGACGGAGGCCGCCGCTGTACCGATGTTGGCAGACGTCCTGCTCGGCGCGGCCTAGCTGTCCGTCTCCCGCATTGGCTTCGTCCCCTTCAAGCCGTCGTTCGTGACCGGCAGGTTGTGGCCGGGACTACCAATTCGCGACGCTGGCCGACAGCTGCCGCTGAGCAATCTAGGAATCACGCTGAAGGACTGCTGCCGAGCTTCGCCACGAACTCACCGTCTCGGCCACTTTGCGACGTTCAGCACCTGGACCTCGGCGCCGAAAAGCTGCCGTCGGATTGCTTGACTCCGGTGCCCGCACTTCGTAGTGGCTTTGGTGCAGCTCAGAGACAACGCAACGACGGATCACGCACATAGCGCAGGTAGGAGCGCACCTTGCGGACGCCACCTTGGTCGGCGAACATGCGCTCTGCCTCCTCATCCGAAATGAAGGGCAGCACCACCGTGTCATCTCCCGGGTGCCAGTTCGCCGGCGTGGCCACGCGATACTTCGCTGAGAGTTGCAGGGCGTCGAGGACGCGCAAGATTTCATCGAAGTTTCGGCCAATGTAGGCCGGGTAAGAGAGGACCAACTCGACTCGCTTCGACGGCGAGATGATGAACACGCTACGCACGGTCATGGTCTCGCCCGCGCTAGACCCGTGGCGGAACGTGGTGGAGTCGAGCATGCCGAAGAGCATCGACACCCGACGATCCTTGTCCGCGATGATCGGGAAGTTCACCCGGGTGTGCTGCGTCTCGTTGATGTCCGCGATCCAGCGATCGTGGTCGCCAGCGCTGTCGACGCTCAGACCGATGACCTTCGTGCCGCGCTTGCTCCACTCTTCCCCGAGCTTGGCCGTGACCCCGAGCTCGGTGGTGCACACCGGCGTGAAGTCCGCCGGGTGCGAGAAGAACACACACCACGAGTCGCCGATGAACTCGTGGAAGTTGATCGGCCCCATGCTGGTCTCGGCGGTGAAGTTGGGGACGCTGTCACCGATCCGAATGTAGCCCTGCTTCCTCAGTTGCTCCTGCGTCTTGGTGAAGACGACGTCCGGTCCCAAGTACTTGAACTCGAAGGCCCTGTGCCCGACCTCGTCGAGGTCCGGCAGCAGGGTCTCGTACTCGTGGTCGAGCAGCTTCACGGTGCGCGTCTTCACCGCGCCGGCGAACGCAAACGTGCCATCCGACCGCCGGATCAGCGGCAAGTCGAAGCGGAACGAGCCGTTTTCCAGGAAGTCCTCTTCCGCCACGGTGCTCACCCGCTGCAGGATCTTGTTGCGATGTGGGAAGCGGCCGAAACGTTTTATGACCGCGACGTGTCGGTGGAAGATTTCGTGGAAGACATTCAGCGGGTCATCCGATGCCAACTCTTCCATCGCCCGTCCCCACTCCTCCATGCACAAGAGCTGGTCGTCCAGTGCCTCGGAGTGGGTCAACGCCAAGCACAGGAAGACCCGCTCGATCGGGCGCAGGCGTCCGCTGATACCGACGCGCAGCCCTCGCCTGACCAGGCCCTGACAGCGCGCGTCGCTGGCATACATCTGAGGCGTGTCGCGGTACATGTTGCGATTGAACTGGTCGAGCATGATCACCAGTGCTACCAACAAGCGCGGGTGCTCGACATTCAACGCCCAGTGGTCGTACTGCCCCCTGGATGCCAGGGCCACGTCCGCGCCGAACCGGTTCAAGATCTCGAGGTCCGTCTGCTCGGATTTGCCGAACCACAGGTTCAGGCACTCTTCGATGTTCGGGCGCAGCATGTATTGCAGGACTTGTTCAGCCTTATCGATCTCCCCAGACGCGATCTGAACTCGGTCGATCTGGAGCAGCATGCGCAGCTCATGTCCAAGGGCCTTCAAGTCGTCTCCGGAGAGCGCGTCGCGCTCTTCTAGCCCCGCGAGGACCACGTGCAGGCTCTGCTGGATGCGACGGCCCAGCACTTCGGCTGGTGCGATGGAGAGCGAATTACTTATCTCGCGCAGCCTCCGAACGAGGCTCTTCATGTAGAAGATCGCCCGTTGCGGCTCGTTCTGCATCAATGGGATGAACTCGTCATAAGCAACCACCACGCATTCGGCATGGGTCACCGCCGTGATCGTGGCCGAGCGCGGGCCGGGCTCGATCAGGCACAGTTCACCGAACACTTCGCCCGCGTTGAGCGTCCCGATGGTCTGTGCCTTCGCCTCCTTGCCGACGCTGACATCGACCGAGCCCGAGACAATGAGGAAAGCGTCTTCGCCGTCTTCACCCTCGGAAATGATCGTTTCCCCAGCTCTAAACTTGACGGTCCGCATTGATTCACCTCGAAGACGGCCGACACCTCGTCTATCGGCGGAATGATAGGTGAGCAGGATTGATTAACAACGTCCTAAGGGCGCATTGGGGTGGCACGACATCAAGCGGAGATTGAGATAGTCGAAAGCGGACGGTCGTGAAGTGACGCTTTGGGTCGGGTAGAGCCGATTACCTCTGGTGCAAGCAGTCATTCGCAAACCAAGGTGCAGCAGTCGGTCAGGCGATTGGACTCCGAATGTCCGGTAGTGATGATGGCAGTCGTTGATGTCTCGACACCGAGTGTCCGAGATCAGTCTAATGTTGACCGTCGAAGCCGGTGCGACGGACGGAGCGACGGAGCGATGGCACTGGGAGGACCAATGTCCGTTCCTTGCGAGATGGTCACGGCCGTATGCGCGCACGGCTGACGCTTGCACCACTCCGCCAACTCGGGATTCTCAAGCGAACGGCGCGCGTCGCACCTCGTCCATCAACCAACGCTGGAATGCAGCCACCTTCGCGTTGATTGGCTTGCCTTTGGGCCGTACGAAATAGTACGCCGCTCCGGGATCCACAGTCACGTCGAGCAACTGCACGAGTTGACCGGAGCGCAGGTCGTCCTGCAGGAGCCCGCGGAAGAACAAGGCCACGCCGTGTCCGTCGACCGCTGCACGGCGCAAGGCATGCGAGTCGTCGATCAGCACCACGTCGAGCTGACGGGACGACGTGTCGCCCGCACGCTTGAACCACTCGTCCCAGTGCCGCTTGTCGAACTCGCAGAGCAGACGCTGCCGCGCAAGCGCGGCCAGCCCCTTGCGCGGCGCGAGTTCGCGCGCCAGAGCCGGAGCGCACACGGCGATGAACTCGCCGGTCAGCACCTTCCTGACCTCCGCGTCTTCCCAGCGGCCGTGGCCCCAGCTGATGCCGGCATCGACTTTGTCGTGCAGGAAATCCGCGGGCTGGTAAGCATGGCGAAGCTGCAGATCGATGTTCGGGTGCCGCGTCCACCAGTTGCCCAACCGCGGAGTGAGCCACTTCGCTGAGAAGTACGGCGCGATGCTGACGGTCAGCGCGTCTTGCGCATCGCTGATCATCAATTGCCGAACCGCGCGTTCCAGCGACTCGAACCCCGCGCTGCACTCGCTGCACAGGCGGCGTCCATCATCGGTGAGCTCGATGCGCCGGTGCAGCCGTTGCAGCAGCGCGAGGCCCAGGTGCTGCTCGAGATGCCTCACGTGGTGACTGAGCGCCGACTGCGTCACGTGCAACTCCTCGGCCGCGCGCTTGAAACTGCCGTGCCGGCCCACCGCCTCGAACGCGCGCAGCTGATTGACGAGCATTGCAGACAAGGCCATGGCTCATCTTACGCTTGAGCCAGTCTCAAGTGAACGCAACCGAAAGCGTTTGAGCTTCCGGGTGGCATCGACAAATATGTATGCATCGCCACACCGACATTTGAGCCAAGCTCACTACAAATCATGACGAACGCATCTTCGATGAAGCTTGACAGGGCTGCCTTCGAGATCCGCAAGGGCAGCATCACGGTCCGCACTTTGAGCGAATCCGATGTCGAGCGCTGCCTGGCCCTGCCTGAACTGCTCGATGTCCTGGAAGCCGGATTCAAGGCGCTGGAGCGTGGCGAGGTGCAGGCGCCGGCACGGCCGGAGATCGTGATCCCAGGCAAGGGGTTCAGTCTCGCGATGCCCGCATGGCAACCGGGCTCGAAGATCGCGGTCAAGGTCGTCAACGTCTTCGACGGCAATCTGCGTTCGGGGTTGCCGAGCCACCTGTCGATGATCACGCTGTACGAGGCCGACACGGGAGTGGCGTGCTGCGCGATGGACGGCACCTACATCACGGCCGTTCGCACGGCGGCGTCGGCTGCGCTGTCGGTTCGGATGCTGGCGCGCACGAACGCGCGGGTCGCCACTGTGATCGGCGCCGGCGTGCAGGCACGCGAGCACATGCGCCTGCTGCCGCTGGTGCGCGATTTCGACCACATCAACATTTGCTCGCTGCATGGCGACGAGGCCAAGCGGCTGGCCGCGAGCCATCCACTGGCGCGCGCGCCAAGCAGCATGAGCGCCGCGATAGCCGAATCCGACGTGGTGTGCCTGGCCACTCACAGCGCGCAGCCCGTCATCGATGCAGACTGGGTTCGGCCCGGCACGCACGTGTCATCCGTCGGCTACCACCCTCCGGGCGGCGAGTTGCCGGCGAGCCTGCCGCGCAATCACCGGCTCTTCATTGAAACGCTGGATGCGCTCGAGCCCCCGCCGGTTGGCTGCGCTGAGTTGTCGACGATCGATCGTGCGCGTGCGACCACGCTCGGTGCCGTGGCTCTCGGCAAGGCGCCGGGCCGGCGCAACGAACTCGACATCACCGTCTACAAGGCCATGGGCATTGCGATGGAAGACCTGGTGGCCGCGAACCTCGCCCTGCGCAGCGCGGTCGAGCAGGGCATCGGCGACTTCATGCGCTGGTGATGCGCACGGTCGCGAATTGTTCACTTCAACCAGGCCATACCGGCCTCATCAACCCCAGGAGAGTCATGATGAAACTGAACGCCATCCTTGCCTGCATCGGCCTCGCACTGGGCGCCGCTTGCCTGCCGACGACCACCTACGCTCACGGCGACCTCGCCCCTGCCGACTTCGACCTGCAGGAACTGCTGCACCACGTGCGAAAAGCCACGAAGCCGTTCACCGACCTGCAGGCGGCACTGGCCGCCGGCTACACGAAGTTTCCCGACCTGCACGGCGACTGCGTCGACCAGCCCGGTCAGGGTGGCATGGGCATCCACTACGTGAACCCGACGCTGGTGAGCGACGCAGAGCTCGACCCGATGCGCCCGGAGTTCCTTGTCTATCGCCAGGACCGCCACGGCAAGGACGAGCTGGTGGCGCTCGAGTACGTGGTGTTCGCGCCGTACTGGGACGCCGCGCATGCGCAGCCGCCCGTGCTGTTCGGCCACCCGATGCACCTGGTGCGCACGCCGAACCGCTACGGCACACCGATGCCCTTTTACGAGCTCCACGTGTGGCTGTGGGATCACAACCCCAACGGCCTGTTCAACGACTGGAACCCGACGTTCAGCTGCCGCTAGAGATCTCCACGCGCGGTAGCGTCCGCTCCGCAACGCTACGCGTGTACTCATTCCGATGCGGGCACAACTCTCGACAAAGGACCCATGACATGAAACGCTATCTGATCGAACGCAGCATCCCCGGCGTCGGCCAACTAAACGGCCAGCAGCTCAAGGAGGCCAGCGCCACCTCGAACGCCGCGCTGGCCAAGTTGTCGGGCAAGGTCCAGTGGGTGCAGTCGTACGTCGTCGACGACAAGACCTTCTGCGAATACCTTGCCGACGACGAGTTGTCGGTGCAAGAGCACGCTCGGCTGAGCGGCTTCCCCGCGAACAAGGTGAGCGAGGTGCGCAAGGTTATCGACCCGATGACCGCGGCCTGAAGGCCTGGTGCGGGCACATTTGCCGAAGCGGCCCGGCGGGTCCTTCGGCATTCCGCATTCTGACAAGTATCTGGCTGTGAAATGCGGGTGCCTCGCAGCAACGTCATGCTCGGGCACTCCGCAGATGTCAACAGGCATCGTTGGAGAGTTCAGCTGCGGTCGACTTCCATGCCGGAGTGGCGGCTCTGCGGCGTGTCCGGTCCCTCGCGGTCGGCCTTCGAACTCACGGTCTCGGCGCCTTTCCGGTCTTCGTCGGGCCCAGGCGGTCGGCGACACCAACGACCGGTATGAAGCAGGTCTGCGGCAACAAGGTCGAGTCGGCACAGCCCAACCTTGGACCCCATGGTCGTCGATGGGACGGCAGGAAAGCGGAGCCAAGCGCGCCGCGCGGGCCGTGAGCGTCGGCCGCGTCGTCCTGCGGCACACTCATCCTGTTCAAACCTCCGGATGCCGAGCGCCATGACCAACATCTACGACGAACTGCGCGCCAGCCACGCGAGGCAGCGACGTCTGTGCAGCAGCATGGTGCGTACGCTGGCAAGGAATCCCGCGAAACGCGAGGCGTTGTTTCGCGAATTACGCATCGAGCTCGCCGCACATGCCGCGGCAGAGGAGCGATATCTATATGTGCCGATCTTGATGTACGACATGGGCCTGAACAGCGCACGTCACGCGCTGGCCGAGCACCATGACATGGACGAGTTGGTGGAAGAGCTTCAGGCGCTCGATTTGGCTGGAGAGGCCTGGGGCACCAAGGCCAGCGAGCTGGTGCATAAGGTGCGGCACCACTTGAAGGAGGAGGAGACCAAGTTCTTCCAGGTGTCGGGGAAGCTGCTGAGCCCCGCGCAGAAGGCGCGGCTGGCGGAACAGTATCGGAAGGACTACGGGAGGATGTTGGTGGTCGTGGCGGAGCGTTGACATCCGGCGAAGCGAGCCGCTGCGGCACGTTTGTACTCGAGATGCATGCCAACGCGCACAGGGAACCGACAGATCGAACTCGGTAGCACTCGTCTCCAGCCCCGAGCAGCAGCTCGAGCTAGATGAGCCGCTGTCCACGCGTGCCTGCGGCCTGCGCAGTCGCCCGCGAACCGAAAGACACTGCTGGCAGCCACCCCGGCGCTATCGCCGTGCGTCAGCTTCCGGGCGTTGCCGCGACCTCAGCCTTGGGGAAGAAACGATCGTTGGACTTTACGGCCGCACCGAGTGATGGCAGGCGACTGGTCTCCCGCCTGCTCCGTCACATCATGTAGCCGCCGG
>Ga0207691_10005856_pt1 | contig 11884 bp, 8 predicted proteins | sample KBSM13metaG_FD_184327 | JGI IMG/M metagenome (GOLD analysis project Ga0207691, IMG submission 184327) | Miscanthus rhizosphere microbial communities from Kellogg Biological Station, Michigan, USA - KBS M1-3 metaG (SPAdes) (version 2) | ecosystem: Host-associated > Plants > Roots > Rhizosphere >...
TTCGCCGACGTCTCGCCCGAACTGATGGCGGGTGTCGACACGTACAAGAACGCCACCGCCGAGATGATCGAAGGCGGTATCGCCGGTACGGTCAACCTGCGCACCCACGTGCCCTTCGACTCCGAAGGTTTCGTGGCCGCGTTCTCCGGCGAACTCGGATACGGCAACCTCGCCCAGGAAGCAAAGCCTTCCGGTTCGATGCTGATCAGCAATCGCTGGGACACCGGTCTCGGCGAATTCGGACTCATGGCGAATGCCGCGTATTCGCAAGTGGTGACCGAGTCGCAGGGCGTGCAGGTCCTGCGCTTCTTCCAGGTTCAGGGTGTTGACGACTACGGCGGTGGCACCAAATGGTTCCCCGGCGGTATCGACCTGCGCCAGAACATTTACGACCGCACCCGCAAGGGCTTTTCGCTGTCCGGCCAATACCGCAGTCCCGAAGACTCGGTGCTGGCGACCCTGCAGTACAACCGCTCCGAGTACCAGAACGACTGGCATGAACACGCGCTGACGGCCGGTATCGGCAATGCGCAGACCGCGCAGAACCTGGTGCTGACCAGTGCGCTCGGCCACGCGCCGGACGGTACCGATCCTTACGAGTTCAGCAGCCAGGGCGTATTCCAGTACGGCGTGATCGCCGACTCGGTGAACGGCTGGGCCGGTCCGAACAACAATCATCTGCTGGACCACGAGGGCGGCTACCCGACCACCGGTGACAACGGTCAGCCGATGCTGAACTGGTTCTGCTACACGTGGTCAACCACCGCCGGCGCCTGCCCGTCCACACGCGGCATCAACACCGGAGCAGACACGCGCTTCGCCACGACCAAGAACATGACGCAGGACGTGTCGTTGAACGTGCGCTGGGACGTCAATGAACGCTTCGGACTGAACTTCGATGTTCAGAAGATCGAGGCCACGGTCGACAACTTCGACAACAGCGCCAGCACGCATACCGCCTCGAATCTCGAGCTCGACCTGCGCGGTGGCAAACCGAAGTTCCGTTTCCTGGCGCCGAGCGGATTTGGCATGACGGAAGGCGGCTTCGCCGACCCGGCCAACTACTACTACGAGTGGACGATGGAACACACCGAGAACAGCACCGGCGATGAACTCGCCATGCGTCTCGATGCCGACATCCAGCTCGACACCGGCTGGCTCGACAGCATGCGCGTCGGCGTGCGCCGCGCCGAGCGCGACCAGAAGGTCAACTGGTCGACCTACAACTGGGGTTCGGTGAACCCGTTGTGGGGCGTACAGGGTGATGAAGCCTATTACGCCAACCAGGGCCGCTGGGCGGGCACCACAGAGGCGCTCGATTTCGGTCCGGACCTGGTCGGCGGTGGTGTGTTCGCCGGTGGCACGTTCATCCACCCGCAGATGCAATACATCGAGGACTACCAGAAAAACATCGACCTGTTCGGCGCCGGGCACAGCAACAGCTGGACCAACCTGGGTGCCCGCACCAACTGCCCGGTCGACGGGAACAGCCCGGGCGGGCTGTACTGCCCGATCGAACAGCAGGACGTCACCGAAGACGTCGACGCCGCCTACATCATGCTGAAGTTCGGCGGCGACGACACCAAGATCGGCAACGTCGGCTTCCGCGGCAACATCGGTGCGCGCTACGTCGTGACGAAAGTGTCGGCCACCGGCGGTATCCAGTATCCGATCTGGACGCCGCCCGCACCGCAGCCGCCGCCGGCTCCGGGTGCACCGGATCGCACCGATCCGCTGACATTGACGCCGGCAGACGATATCGCCTTCATGAACGGCGGCACGGACGCACAGAGTGGTGGCGCCGAGCACAACACCTGGCTGCCGAGCCTGAACCTGCGCTTTGGTCTGACCGACGACACGTTCATCCGCTTCGCGGTGTCGCGTGCGCTCGCACGACCTGACATGGGTCTGTACAAGAACTACATCACGGTGGCGCGTGTCGGCCCCGACTGTACGTCGGGTACCGTCACGTACGATCCGCCGGGCGATTGCGAAGGCGAGCCAACGGCGTATCAACCTAGATATACCGGCACGGCCGGCAATCCCGGACTGGCCCCCACCACGGCTGACCAGATCGACCTGACGTACGAGTGGTACTTCTCGAATACGGGCTCGTTGACCATGGCCCTGTTCGCCAAGTCGTTCAACGACTACATCCAGTACGGCAGCTACCTGCGCACGTTCACCAACAACGGTGTGACGCGCGACGTGAGCGTCACCGGTCCGATCACCGGCGACGGCGCCAAGCTCAGAGGCTTCGAAGTCGCCTACCAGCAGTTCTTCGATGCTCTGCCGGAGCCGTGGAACGGCCTCGGTGTGCAGGCGAACTTCACGTACGTGGACAACCAGGGCATCACCAATGCCAACCTGACGACGGTGTCGGGTTCCGGTGCCACGCAGCAGGATCCGCTGATCACGTTCACGGACCTGCCGCTGGAAGGCTACTCGCCCAAGTCGTACAACCTGGTGGCCATGTTCGAGCGGCCGAAGTTCGGTGCGCGTCTCGCCTGGAACTGGCGTGACCAGTACCTGATCAGCCAGTCGGACTGCTGTATCAAACTGCCCATCTGGCAGGATGCGTACGGCCAGCTCGACGGGTCGATGCACTTCCGTCCGGATGAGAACTGGGACATCTTCCTCGATGCGCAGAACCTGCTGCAGGCCGAAACGGTCCTGAAGCAACAGGTGAACCAGCAAGGCCTCAAGCTTGCTCGTTCCTGGTTCACGAACGACCGCCGATTCCAGATTGGCGTTCGCTATCGCATCCAGTAAGGCTCGGGTACCGCAGTAACTGGGCGCGCCGTATACGATACGGCGCGCCCATTTTTTTACGCGGGGTTAAACGTTTGCGGCCACAACCGCTCAAGATCGTCATCGTCGGTGGCGGGACCGCTGGCTGGATGACCGCGGCAGCATTTGCCGCGGTGCTTCGTCCGGAACAGCGCGACATCCGTCTGATCGAGTCCAGCGAGATCGGCATCGTCGGCGTAGGCGAGGCCACGCTGCCGCACATCCGTTTCTTCAATCGCCGCATCGGTCTCGATGAGGCCGACCTGATGGCGAAGACCCAGGCCACGTTCAAGCTCGGCATCGAGTTCGTGAACTGGGCGCGTATCGGCGACAGCTATATCCATCCTTTTGGCGCGTACGGCTCGAAGATAGCCGGCGTTCCGTTTCACAACTACTGGCTGCGGCAGGAAGCCGAGGGGGTCTCGACACCCATCGAGGACTATTCACTACCCATCGTCGCATCGCGACTGAATCGATTTGCGCTGCCATCGGAGGATCCGTCGTCGGTGATGTCCACCTTCGGCTACGCCTTCCAGTTCGACGCTTCGCTGTACGCCCGGTACCTGCGTGGCTTCGCGGAGCAGCGCGGCGTGCGACGCACCGACAGCAAGATCGTCGACGTCAAATTGCGCGGCGAAGATGGCTGGGTCGAATCAGTCAGGCTCGAAAGCGGCGAAGCGGTGAGCGGCGACCTGTTCATCGACTGCTCGGGCTTCCGCGGTCTTCTCATCGAGCAGGCACTCAAGACCGGCTACGACGAATGGACGCGCTGGTTGCCCTGCGATCGCGCCATGGCCGTGCCCTGCGAAAATTCCGGACCCCTCACGCCGTACACGCGCGCGACGGCGCGCGAGGCCGGCTGGCAGTGGCGCATACCTCTGCAACACCGCATGGGCAATGGCTACGTCTACAGCAGCAATTTCATCAGCGACGATGAAGCCGCGGCGAAACTTCTGTCGCGGCTCGATGGCAAGCCGCTGGCGGATCCGCGGCCGCTGCGTTTCACCGCTGGCCGGCGCCGCAAGACCTGGAACCGCAACGTGATCGGCATCGGCCTCGCGGGCGGGTTCCTCGAGCCGCTCGAATCGACCAGCATCTACCTGATCCAGATCGCCATCACGACCTTGCTCGACTATCTCACTGATGGAAACGGGACTGATGGAAGTGGTGCCGATCGCGCGGCGGCGGACGGCAACCGGTTCGATCCGCGCATCGTCGAGGCCTACAACCGCTGGATCGAGATGGAGTACGACCGCGTCCGCGATTTCCTGATCCTGCACTATCACGCCACCGAACGTGACGACGCGCCGATCTGGAACTACTGCCGCACGATGGATGTGCCCGACAGCCTGAAGCACAAGATGGAGCTGTTCCGCCGGCGTGCCCGCGTGGTCACTTACAAGGACGGATTGTTCCTCGAGCCCTCGTGGCTGGCCGTGTACTTCGGGCAGCGCGTCATGCCCACGGCGTGGGATCCGCTGGCCGACGCCCTCGACGGGGCGGAGGTCCGGCGTCAGCTGCAGGCGGTGCGTGAACAGGTCCAGTCGACCGTTGTGCGCATGCCCACGCATGAGGAATTCCTGGCGCGGTACTGCCCGGCAGTGCCACCGTCGACGGGCGCTGGAGCGCGCGCATGACGGCCACCATCATGCGCGTGGTCGTGGTCGGTGGCGGTTCGGTGGCCTGGCTCGCGGCCGCGGGTCTGCGCCGGGCATTCCGCAAGCGCGGCGTCGACGTCCTGGTGCTCGACACTGGCATGCCGGCCGATGCGCCGGTGGGCCGCTGGACGCTGCCATCGCAACGCGGCATGCATGGCCTGCTGGGAATTCCTGAAGCCGATCTGATTCGGCGCACCGGCGCCACGTTCAAGCTGGCCACCGAACATGTGGGCTGGCAGGGCGACGGCAGCCACTTCCTGCACGCGCACGGTGACATCGGCGCCGACATCGCCGAGACGCCCTTCTACAAATACCTGGTGATGCAGGCCATCAACGGCCGCGCCGAATCTGCGGAGGTTTATTCGCTGGCCGCCACGGCGGCGCGTACCGGGCGGTTTGCCCGTCCCACGGGCGACGAGAAGGCCCTCACCTCGAGTTTCACCTACGGCTTCCATCTCGACGAGGCGGCCTACGTCGCCTACCTCGCTGCTCATGCGGCGCAACTCGGCGTACGCCGCATGAACGCGTCGCTGACCTCAGTGGATCGGCTGCCGGGCGGTGAGGTGGAATCGCTGCGGATGGCGAATGGCGAGCGGATCGCCGGTGACCTGTTCCTCGATTGCAGTGGTTCGGCGGCGCTGCTGATGCGGCAGATCGGCGCGGACGAACGCGACGACTGGTCGACGTGGTTGCCCTGCGATCGCATGATTTCCGCGCGCGCGCCATTCATTCCGGAGCTGCCCCCGTTCACGCGCACCGTCGCCGCGGATGCCGGATGGGGCTGGCGCCTGCCGCTGGCGCGCGCCTCGGCAGCGGGCTACGTCTACAGCAGCGCCTTCGCGACCGATGAGGCGGCGCTGCGATATCTGCAGTCGGCCGTGCCGGGCGTGGAAACTCCCGGCCGCGCCGTGCCACTGGCTTCCGGCCGGCGGCGCCGCTTCTGGGAGAAGAATTGCGTGGCGCTCGGCGCCTCGGCCATGCAGCTGGAGCCGTTGGCGGGTGCCGACCTGCACTTCGCGCAACTCGGGCTGGGGACGCTCATCGAACTCTTTCCCCTGGACGTGTCGGGCGCCATTGAAGGGGCGGAATACAACCGCGTCATGACGGATCACGCTGATGCGCTGCGTGATTTCACGATCGCGCACTATCGCGCCGGTCGCGCACGAGCCGGTGAATTCTGGACCGCCACTCGCACCGTACCGCCACCGCAACGGCTGGCCGACAGGCTGGATCTTTTCCAGGCCAGCGCACGCATCAACCTGACGGATTTCGAAACCTTCGAAGAGGTGGACTGGGCCTGGTTGCTGCTGGGAGCGGGACTCATTCCGTCAGCGCTGGAGCTGCACATCCGCGCACGGGTCGAAAATGTCACGGCGCAACAGGTCGCACCGTTGCGCGCGCACATCGATGGGCTGGCTGCTTCCATGCCACGGCACAGCGAGTATGTTCAGCGTTCGAACGCCTGAGGACTCATGCAGCAGAACTTCAAACGCATTCTCATCGTCGGTGGCGGTACGGCCGGATGGATGACCGCGGCCGCGTTCGCACGGATGCTCAAGGGTGGCGGTTTCCAGATCGAGCTCATCGAATCCGATGAAATCGGCACGATTGGCGTCGGCGAGGCGACCATCCCGCCCATCGTCGACTTCAACCGGACCATGGGAATCGACGAGGTGGAGTTCATCCGCGCCACCCAGGCCAGCTTCAAGCTGGCCATCGAGTTCGTCGACTGGACGCGCCTCGGCCATTCCTACATTCATCCCTTCGGCGCCTACGGCGTGCCGATGCAGAACGTGTACTTCCACCATTTCTGGCTGCGGCATCGCGCGCAGGGCGGCACGCTCAGTCACGACCTGTTCAATTCGAGCACGATGGGCGCGCGCGCCGGGCGCTTCGCGCGACCCATGCCCACCGATCGCTCACCGCTGCCGCCGCTCGGTTACGCCTATCACTTCGATGCCGGCCTTTACGCCGCCTATCTGCGCAAATTGGCGGAAGCCGACGGCGTGCGGCGCATCGAAGGCAAAGTGGTCGACGTCAAGCTGCGCGGGGAAGACGGATTCATCGAGTCCGTGACCCTGGGCGACGGACGCGTAGTCGCGGCCGATTTCTTCATCGACTGCTCGGGATTTCGCGGACTGCTCATCGAACAGCAGCTGCACGCAGGGTACGAAGACTGGAGCGAGTGGCTGCCCTGTGACCGCGCACTGGCGGTGCCCTGCGAGCGCCTCGCGGCCACCACGCCGTACACCCGCTCGACCGCACGCGAGGCCGGCTGGCAGTGGCGCATTCCGCTGCAGCATCGCACCGGCAATGGCTATGTCTATTGCAGCCAGTTCATCAGTGACGACGAAGCCGCGAGCCTGCTGCTGAGCCGGCTCGACGGTGCCGCGCGCGCGACGCCGCGCCCGCTGCGCTTCGTCGCCGGCCGCCGCAAGGAAAGCTGGAAGAAGAATTGCGTGGCCATCGGCCTCTCCAGCGGATTCCTCGAACCGCTCGAATCCACCAGCATTCATCTGATCCAGACTGCGATCGCGAAGCTGCTGTTCCTGCTGCCACGCGACCACATCGATCCGTCGGTCATTGCCAAGTACAACGCCATGCTGGCCACCGAGCTGGAGGAAATCCGCGATTTCCTGGTGCTGCACTACACCGCCACGGAACGCAACGACACGCCGTTCTGGCGCCATTGCCAGGCCATACGCAAACCCGACTCACTGCTGCGCAAGTGGGAAATGTACGAGCGCGCTGCGGTTATCGTGTCGCCGCCCGGCGAGCTGTTCCGCGAGTCGAGCTGGTTCGCGGTGTTCACGGGGCAGAACGTCATTCCGCAGTCGTATCACCCGAGTGCCGACATTCCGTCGAACGACGAGCTCGAGCGGCGCATGCAACTCATCAGCGGCGACGTGCGCAAACGCGTCGATGGTTTCCCGACGCATGACGACTACATCCGCCAGAACTGCGCGGCACCACCCATGGCGGCGAAGCCCATGATGGAGAAGGTGATGTGAGTACGCCGACGCGCCAGGCCAGCGTGGGCGGCCGCGACGTGTTCGTATTCGACGGGCTGGTCGACAATGCGGAGATCAATCGTTACTTCGCGGGAATGTCGCAGGCCTCCTTCACGCGCACCGAGACCGCGCGGCCCGACAGCCAGGAATTCCGGCACTGGGTCTGCGAGACACCGCTCGCCAACCTTTCGCGTATCGCCATGGGACCGGCAACCGAGGCAGTCGTTGCACGGCTGCGTCCCGGCGAGCGTTACCAGCCGTATCGCGCCTACACCAACTTCGCCTCCTACGGCGACACACTGCTCACGCATGTCGACGCACTGCCAAACGCGCGCGAGCTGACCGCGCTGTGGTTCATCTGCGAACGCTGGGACACGGACTGGGGTGGCGAGACGCTGTTCTATGACGATGCAGGTGATGCCGAAATCGCGGTCAGCCCGAAGCCCGGGCGCCTGCTGCTGTTCGACGGCGCCATCCGGCACGCCGGCAAGCCGCCCAATCGCAATTGCGCTGTTGCGCGCTTCACCTTCGCAGTAAAACTCCGCGCTGTCTGACTAGTCGCGGAAGTTTTTGAACTGCAGCGGGCGGTCCAGCTCGGTTTTCTTCAGCAGCGCCATCGCGGCCTGCAGGTCATCGCGCTGTTTGCCGGTGACGCGGAGCTGCTCGCCCTGGATTTGCGCCTGCACCTTAAGCTTTGATTCTTTTATGATTTTTTGCAATTTCTTGCCAGTGTCCTGGTCAATACCGTGGCGCAGGACGACGTCCTGGCGCGCCTCGGCGAGGTTGGTCACCGCATCCTTTTTTTCCATGCAGCGCACATCGATGCCACGCTTGGCGAGCCGCTGCGTGAGGATGTCGATCATCTGCTTGAGCTGAAACTCCGCCGGCGCCCTGAGGCTCACGGTGAATTCCTTCTCCTTGAGTTCGTAGCTGGCGCCCGTGTCCTTGAAGTCGAAGCGTTGCGAAAGTTCGCGGTTCGCCTGGTCAACTGCATTGGTCAGCTCGTGGCTGTCGATATCGGAGACGGCGTCGAAAGAGGGCATGTTCCAGTCCTGGGTTCAGGCGCGCAGAGTCTTTTCGAGTTTCGATACCACGTCGGGCGGCACCTGGGTCTTGAGGAACTCGAACATCACGGGGGCAAAGCGCTTGGCGTCCTCTGCCGTGAGGCCCAGTTTCCCGAAGCCTCCGACAATGGTGCTGATGAGTGCTGCATTGCCGCCAATGGCGCCGGCGAGCCCGCCCAACAAGCCGCCGAGGCCGCCACCGCCCGACGCGGGCGCCTTCTTCATGAGATCGCCGAGTCCGGGTACACCACCCAGCAGCGTGCCGAAATCTTCGGAGCCCAGCTTGTCCTTCGCGGCCTTGAGGAGCACCGCGGCGCCCCCCTCGGCCTGGCCCGCGGTGACGCCAAGCTTGGTCGTCAGCATGTCTATGAGTTCTTTCATGACTTCTTTCCGGTGGGTCAATCGTACGCCGGTGCGGGAAAGCCATCGGCGCCCTTGCGCCACGGAGCCCAGACCAGCGCCACTTCGCCCACGGCAATGTCGGACTTGCGCGCCGGGACCTCGATGGTGCGCAGGGCTATTGTGCCTGCATCGAGTGAGGATTCGAGCTTCGCGGCTTCTGCTTCCACCTCGCGTTGCGCATCCGCGAGACGTTGTTTGAGAAGTTCGATGCTTTCCTCGGCACGCTCGACATCCTGGGACTCGCGTCCCCAGCGGCTGGCGGAGCGTGCCGCCGTGCCGGCGCGTTGCATGTTCGCGGCTGAGATGGCCTTGCGGCCGAGCAGCGCGCCGAGAATGGAGCTGCCGATGGAAACCGCGGTCTGCATTTTCTGTTGCGAGAGTTGCGCCTGCTCACGCTCACGCCGATCTTCCGCGCGGCGGACCTGGTCCTGCAGCTGCAGCAGCCTGGTCTGCCACTTGCTGCGCAACTCGGCCACCGCCTGGTCGCGTCTCTCGCGCGCCGCCAGCGCCAGTCGCGCGCGGAAATCGCCTTCGGATTCGCCAGGCCTGGAACCCGTACTGAGAGCGTCGCTGTAGAAGACGCTGGCGCGCGCAGTCTCGTAGAGATGCGCTTGCAGACTCTTGCCCCAGGCCGGGTAGCTGCCCGCGCGCAACGGCGGGCCCGCCAATTCCGCGTATTGGGCGTCTTCGGCCGGTGCCGTGGTGAGTCGCGACTTGAGCTGCGCATCGCGCGTGGCGTCTTCCCACGAGGCATTACCGCCGCCGTCGTCCAGCGGCGCCAGCCAGCCCGAAGTCTGCCAGTCATCGAGACCCAGTTTGGCGTCGACGTAGTGCAGCTTCGAGAAGCCCGCGATCATCGGCTTGTAGAGCAGGGGACCGGTGCCGCGATTGGCGGCAAGAAAATATTCGGGGATTCCGGCGCCCACCGGGGGTCGGGATCCCTCCGCGGTGGCGGGTGGCGCAGCAGCGGCCCTGTCTACGGCGGCCGGCGCCGCCGTGGTGGTCGCCTTCTTGCGAGCCTCCATCACGCGCGCGATCTCGGGCCCCGTAAGCGGACCGCGCAGATAGGACAGCGCCCAGCGCGTTTTCATGAGCACCGGCGCATCGTCGTGCACGTTGCGCATGAGGAATACGCGCTGCGTGAGGCTGGACATCAGTGCCTCGAGATTGGCACCGTCTTCACCGCCGGCCAGCGCCGACTTCAATCCTTCGATGACACGCAGCTTGTCGCGCTCGGTCTGCAGTCGCCCGATGAACCAGGTGCCGCAATTGGCAAGACCTTTGTAGTCCAGGTCCACGGGGTTCTGCGTCGCGAGCACGCAGCCCAGCCCGAAGGCGCGCGCCTGCTTGAGCAGCGTGAGCATGGGCTGCTTGGACGCCGGGTTCGCGGTCGGTGGAAAGAACCCGAAGATCTCGTCCATGTAGAGAATGGCGCGCAGCGACGAGGTTCCCGACTGCGCGCGCATCCAGCTGACCAGCTCGTTGAGCACCAGCGTCACGACAAACATGCGCTCGGCATCGTTGAGATGGGCGATCGAGATGATCGAGATGCGCGGCTTGCCTTCGGCGGTGAACAGCAGCCGCTGCGCGTCGAGTGGCTCGCCGGTCATCCACGCGGCGAAGCCGGGACTGGCGATGAGAGAATTGATGCTCATCGCGAGCTTGAGCCGGTCTTTCGCCGGGTAGAAAGTCTCGAGATCGAATGCGCCCAGCTTGTCGAAGGCCGGCTTCTGCACCGCCTGGATCAGCCCGGTCATGTCGAGTGACAGGCCCTGCCGCCAGGCTCCTTCGAGAATGTTGGCGAGCAGTATGTGTTCGCGCGACCCGATCGGATCCGCCTCGATGCCTAACAAGCTGAGCAGGCCGGACACCACGGATGACACGCGATCGGGGACTGTCCCCGCAGGGGACTGTCCCCCTTCCTGAGGCGGCCCAAACGAACGCAACACCGACAACGGCAACCCGGTCTCAGCGCCGGGCGTGTAGATAGACACGTCCGCAGCGGCGCGCAGTCTCGAGATCCGCTCTGGCGCCTGGCCCCAGTCAGCCAGGCCCTTCTTCCAGGTTTCCGCGGTGGCCGCGGCGTACTGCGAAACGCTCTGGCCCTTGCGCGCCGCTTCGCCCGCATCCACCCACGGCTCGAAGTCGGCCGGCGCGAGATTGGGAAAGGTGAGCAGCAGGTTGCCGAGGTCGCCCTTGGGATCGATGCAGATCGCGGGCACGCCGTCGATCGCAGCCTCCTCGAGCAGCGACAGGCACAGGCCAGTCTTGCCTGAGCCCGTCATGCCAACGCACACCGCGTGCGTGGTCAGGTCTTTGGAATCGTAGAGGACGAGATCGTCCTTGAGTTCGCCGGAGGCCGCGTCGAACTCGCGGCCCAGGTAGAAGACGCCTAACTTTTCGTAATCGGGCGTCATCCTATTTCTTGCGGCGTGTCGCCTTTGATTTCGCACTCGGCACAGTCTTGGCCTTGGCCTTGGCCTTGGCCCTGGCCTTCTCCTTCGCGGCGACGCCGCGGGCCTTGCCTCGCTTCAGTGCCGTCACTTCGATCTCGATTTTCATGCGCGGGTCCGCGAGACCCACGACCATCATGGTCGCTGCGGGGCGCACTTCGCCAAACGCCTTGCCCATCGCCGGCCAGCAGCGTTCGAAATCGGCGCCGCTGGTCATGAGGTAGTGCACGCGCACCACGTCCTTTAATCCCGAACCAGCCTGCGCGAGTGCCGCCTCGATGTTCTTCAATGTCTGCTCGCACTGCGCGACGACATCGTCCTGGATAGTCATGGTCGAATAATCGAAGCCGGTCGTACCGGAGACGAACACCCAGTCGCCGTCGATCACGGCGCGCGAATAGCCGATGCTCTTTTCGAACGTCGATCCGGAAGAAATGAGTCGGCGGGCCATCATCGATCCTCGGGTGATTGTTCGGACGTGGATTCTGCCATGTCGCGCCCCGTGC
>Ga0207691_10005857_pt1 | contig 11884 bp, 10 predicted proteins | sample KBSM13metaG_FD_184327 | JGI IMG/M metagenome (GOLD analysis project Ga0207691, IMG submission 184327) | Miscanthus rhizosphere microbial communities from Kellogg Biological Station, Michigan, USA - KBS M1-3 metaG (SPAdes) (version 2) | ecosystem: Host-associated > Plants > Roots > Rhizosphere >...
AGTGCGAACACAGCCGGCATCAGGCCGGAAACGTCCACCAAGCAGCCCTCAAAAGGGTTGGACAGCGTTGTCGCAACAAGACACATGCGAGCTGCTTGGGACGACGATAGGCTCAAGGCCGAGGGAGTATTGTTATGCTTCCACTTCCTCGGTCAGCTTCTTCAGCTCATCCTCAGAGACGACCTTGCCATCGAACAGGTGCACTTCCCGTTGCGCATGCTTTGCAAAGCGCGGATCGTGCGTCACCATGCAGATGGTGGAACCTTCACGGTGCAGGTCGGCAAGCAGATGCATAACCGCTTCGCCGTTTTTCGAGTCCAGGTTGCCTGTGGGTTCGTCAGCCAGCAGGATCGAAGGTGAACCCGCAAGTGCACGCGCCACGGCGACGCGCTGCTGTTGACCGCCAGAGAGCTGAGCGGGATAGTGACGCATGCGATGCGCCATGTTTACGCGCTCCAGAGCTTCCTTGACGCGCTTCTTGCGTTCAGCAGAAGGCATGCCCGCGCGATATGTGAGCGGCAGCTCAACGTTCTCCTCAACCGTCAGATCCCCGATAAGATTGAAGCTCTGGAAAATAAAGCCAATCTCCTGGTTGCGGATGCGCGAGCGCTCGCCAAAACTTAAGTTCTCGACCGGCTTGTTGTTGAGCAGATATTTTCCGCCAGTCGGCGTATCCAGCAGTCCTAGGATCGACAGCAGCGTTGACTTGCCGCAGCCCGACGGGCCAGACATCGCCACGTACTCGCCACGCGAAATGGTGAGGTGAATGCCGGAGAGCGCGTGGGTCTCCACTTCGTCGGTGTAGAAGACCTTGGTCAAGTCTTCAATCTCAATCAGCTTGTCGTTTGCCATCCAATCCCCCTCATGTTCCAAAAATGTGCTGTTGCTGAAAATGTCTGAAGCAAATTACAAAAAGAATCTTTCAATGTTTAAAATGACCCGCCGTTTTAAAGCCCTATTCGAGGCGAATCCGATCTACGTTGTCGTACCGCGACATGTCAGAAAGAATTACCGTGTCACCTTCTTTCAAACCGTCCAGCACTTGAATGCTGTTCACTGACGCGCGTCCTACCTTGACCGGCACGCGTACAGCGCCCTTGTGGTCGGGGTCCTGTTTGAACAAGCTCAACGTCGAGTTCTCATTCCCCAGCGCCGGACGTCCTACAAAAAGCACATCGGTCAGCCGCTCGAGATCGATTGTCCCGTCCACGCTTAACTGCGGAACCGCGCCTTGCGGAAGCGGCCCATCAAGAGATACGTCAACGGTGCGAGTTCCGTTCAAGACTGAGGGATCAATTCGTGTAACGTGGCCGGGAATGACACCATTGTGCGTGTCGATAGAGGCCGGCTGGCCAATCTGGATATCCCGGGCCTGGGTTTCTGCGATCTGCAGCGCAGCCTTCAGTTTGTCGCGCTGGATCACTTCCGCCACCGAGGTACCGGCCGTCACATGCTGGCCCACCTGTACAGGCGTTGGGAGTTGCGCAAGTGTCCCGGATATCGTCGACCTTACCTGAAGGGCAGCAGCCTGCTTCTGATAGAGATCGAGAAGCGCCTTCGCCTGATCGACTTTGGTCTGCGAGCTGGCAAGCTGTATCTCGATCGCCTTCTCGTTCACCTCAATCTGCTGCAGGCTCAGTTGGTGTTGCGTCGTCAACTGGTCGGCTGTGTTCTTGGACTTGTTGTAGGCAACTCCCGAGATGACACCGAGATCGAACAGGGCCTTGTCAGTCTGCGCTTGCAGTTGGTCCTGCGTGTAATTCGAATTCACTTCCGCCGCAGCCGTTTTCTTGTCCATCAACGTGCTTTGCAGCGTCGCCTGAAGACTCTTGTAATCGGCTTCGGCAGCTTTGAGCGCAAGCTGTGCATTCAGCACTTGCTGCTGCAATTGAGGATCGGCCAGCTCAAGCAGAATTGTGTTCGGGGTGACCTGCGCACCTGGCAGAGCGCGAATCCTCACCACCGTGGCATCGGTCTGCGCCGGAATGAGCTCGATGCTGTCTTCGCGTGGCACGAGCGATCCAGTTGAACCTCTCACTTGGCGAATCATGTTGCCGCGCTTCACTGTATCCGGCCACACGGTTGAGGCGTCTACCGTGGGCGCCGCGGGCTTAAGCCGGGCCACTAAAACCACCGCAGCTGCAAGCACCACCACCGCAATGCCGGCCCATATGATCATCCGGCGAGTCTTTTGCTTCTTAATATCAGGGCGTGCGATATCCATCACGCCAAGTTACAAAGCACTTCCCGTGCCAAAGGTTAATGCTTCTTTCTCCCTGAAAACAGGCAAGTTATGTGCGGAACCACGTGTGCCATCCGAGCGCACATTGACCGGTTGTATCGAGCGGTGTGCGATTCCGGACACTTTTTTGGCGGAGTTAGCCCTCTCGCACCGGTACGCGTTGCTCAGGCTCTTTCAGTCTCTAAAGGACTTAAGGGCGTTCCACCGCGAGTGCCACCGCATTTCCGCCCCCAAGGCACAGCGCCGCAATCCCCCGTTTGGCTCCGCGTTGTGCCATCGCGTGCAGCAACGTAACCAACACCCGGGCGCCGCTCGCCCCAATCGGATGCCCCATCGCGACCGCCCCACCATTTACGTTGACTCGCTGCGGGTCGAGGCCGAGTTCCCGAATTACCGCAAGAGCCTGAACACTGAACGCCTCGTTGAGTTCATAGAGGTCGACGCTCTCCACCGACCATCCGGCTTTGTCGAGCACCTTACGAACGGCATCGATAGGGGCAAGGCTGAACCACTCTGGAGCACGGCCGGCCGTAGCCTGCGCGCAGATGACTGCCAAAGGCATCGTCCCCAATGCTTTCGCCCGCTCCGCGCTTGTCACCACGACAGCAGCCGCGCCATCGCTTATCCCCGGTGCATTCCCTGCCGTGACCGTGCCGCCTTCTTGAAATGCCGGCTTGAGTCGAGCGAGAATCTCGACACTCGTATCGGGCCGAACCGCCTCGTCTGCGTCAAACCTACGCGGGCCTTCCCCCTTCTTCGCGGGTGGAAGATCGATCGCTAAAATCTCTTCGCGGAGGCGGCCCTCCGCGGTGGCTGCCGCGGCGCGGCGATGCGACTCTGCTGCGAAAGCGTCTTGATCTTCGCGAGTAATCCCATACTTCGCGGCTACCATTTCCGCGGCCGATCCCATGTGAAAGTTGTTGTACACATCCCAAAGACCGTCATTGATCATCGCGTCGACAATCGTTGAGTTGCCCATGCGATAGCCGGTCCTGGCCTGCGGCAAAACATAGGGAGCATTGCTCATCGACTCCATACCGCCCGCAACCACAATCTGCGCGTCGCCGGTCTGGATCGCCTGGCTGGCGAGCGACACAGCCCGAAGCCCAGAGCCGCACACTTGATTGACGGTCAGCGCTCCCACCTCGGGTGGCAGTCCGCCATAGATCGCTGCCTGCCGCGCTGGGTTTTGCCCAAGGCCCGCCTGAAGTACGCAACCCATGATGCAGTCATCCACCTGCGCTGGCTCGACCCCGGAACGACGTACAGCTTCCCGCACCACGAGCGAGCCCAACTGCGGAGCTGTAAATGTCTGCAGCGAGCCCTGGAACTTGCCAACCGCTGTCCGTGCGGCCGAAATGATCGCGACCTTCGATGTCGCCATTGCGTTTCTCCAGGTTCTCCCGCGACATTGCAGGCGGGACTGATACGAAGCACGAATCATACAACTGACCAGCCAGATGTGGCAGCCCCCGGCACGTAAGCGCCTCAAACAGACGGCGATAACCCACCCGCCTGTTAGCTGCTTTCTCTTACATGGGAAGGTCTGTTCCATCGGAGTCGCATTCCAGCCCTGCCCCACTGAGCCATCGAAAACTTTTCTGCATTTTGCGTGAAACGCTAGACCCTCTGCTCCGCACTATCTCCTGTAAGCCAAAGTCTTGCCCGTCCTTTGCACGGTGCTGGCTTCACTTGCGCTCCATTTGCCCGTGTTCTGTTTTCGCAATGGCCCGCCTCGCCGTATGTGGCGGACCCGCCCTGGAAACCAGTGGATCGAGAGGAATGGAATGAACCCGCCCCTGAAACAGCCCGTCGCTCCATCGACTAAACCCGCGCTCGAATTGATCGCTCTCGCCAGGCTTTCACCGGAAGTGGCCCGCCAGAATCTACGCGCGCTCCTTCTGGCGAATCCAAACTACTTCGGCAACGTCACCGGTTCTTCATTCAAGGCGGTCCTCAATATCCATGAGGACACGACCTATGAGAGCATTGGCGCCATCGGCTACGACCCGCAACTAGAACGTCTCCGCGCCATCATCAACATCAAGCGGAGTCGTGGCTACTCCGGTGACATCACCACTCGCGGTTCTGAAGAATATGTGCGCTTTTATCTCTCTTACGATGACGGTTCCACCTGGTACGATCAGGGATCCCGGGCCTTCAAAGTCTTCGATGCACCGGGACCAAAGCCCCTCGAATTTGCGGTAACCCTGCAAATCACTCCGAGGAACAAATTCTGCTTCGTCCAGCATCTGGCCAGGGTGCGCGCCATCCTCTCATGGAATTCACCGCCGCCTGCCGGCGCCCCCAACTGGACGCCCGTCTGGGGAAATGTTGTCGAGTCGCAGATACAAATTGATGGCTCGCATTTCATCCTCCGCAGAACGGCGCTGTCGACCGACCTCGAACGACCTGAAGATCTCGCGCATGCGCTCGATCTTGAACAATCGACGGAGGCCGCCGCTCCAAAGAAGCTCAGCCCGTTTGAACTGCACATGCTCTATGCGAAGAGGGCCGTTCCGCAGCATCGATATTTGTCTCCGATGCTGGCGCGAGCGGCCAATCTTTCCGGGCGCGCAAATCTGTCCGCAGTTCTATCGAAAGACACAAATTCCGCCAGCAATGCTTCGGGCCTGGACCTCTCCCGCCTCGTTGAGACGTGGCTGGACACTCGCGGAGACACCGCATTTGAAGCATTAAGTTGCCTTGGTTTCGATCTCGATACAAACCAGTTGACCGCCATCATTGACATCAAACAAAACGCCGGCTACTGCGGTGGCTTCGATACGGCGGGCAGCAATGAGTTCGTCGCCTTCTGGGTCGACTGGGGCTCTGGGTGGGACTACGCAGGAACCACTTCAGTTGCCGTGCACGATTCCAGCCCCCTGCCCGTCAGAACTCTGCGATATAGCGTCGTTCTTTCCATGGATCTCCTGCCGCATCGCAAGACCCGCAAGGACAGTCCGCATGTCGCAAAGGTCAGAGCAGTGCTCTCGTGGGGTACGCCGCCATCAACCACGAATCCTTACGCCCGAGTTGTCTGGGGCAATAGCGTGGAGGGCCTTGTGCTGAACCCTTCTAAGCACACCTCCGCCCTCACCGAGGCCGGCGATATTGATCTTGAACAAGTCCGCAATCATGGCAACGATGACTGCATCACGAACGCGGTGACCATTTCGACCGGCGCGCGCCGCGTTGATACCTATGGAATGGGCCTTCGAGGCCATCCCTTGGCCATTGGCGTCTGGGATCGCACCAACGTCAATAGTGGACAGACCAGCAACTATAACCAAAGCTCCGCTGGCTTCTGTCTGCAAACTGGCAGTTAGCAAATCGACTGTCCTCCCCCAAGCCGACGGAGTCCGCCAGAAACGGCAGGCTCCGTCGGCGCCCCCAGTGGAGTCCACGCGATGACCGACAGCAACGCAATCTGGAGATTCACCCTCTCCACGCTCGCAATCTGGCGGCTCACGCACCTCGTTGCAGAAGAGGACGGCCCATGGGATCTGCTTGTTCACTTTCGCGCGAAGCTAGGCAATAACGTATTCGGCAGATTGATGGATTGCTTTTACTGTCTCAGCCTTTGGTTCTCTCTCCCTTTGTCGATCTGGCTCGCAAGTGGCTGGGTCGGTCTAATCCTCCACTGGCAGGCCCTCTCCGGTGCGGCCTGCCTACTCCAAAGAATCACGCAAAAACGGGAGCCCGTTTTCTCCGGGTCGGTGGTCTCTCAAGGAGACGCAACATGTGTTGTGGTCAAAAGCGAAGCGCATTGATAGAAAGTCGAAAGACAGATCCCGCGATCGTAAGACTTCATTACTGTGGCGGATTGAGTTCCGCGCAACTCCGAGGCGCCGTCACCGGTCAGCTCTACCAGTTTTCACGCCCCCATCCCGTGCAGGCAGTCGATTGGCGCGATGCGGCATTGCTGATGCAGACACGCATGTTCCGGCAGGTCCCATGCCGATGACTCCCCCGCCACTCCGAAACTCAAATTCCCGAGCCCGCGGTGAGGCTCAATCTCGTCCTCGTACGCGCCCCTGCCAGCCCAGGCGCACCTCTTCGCAAGTCTCCGCGATGCTATACTTACGTCCTCTCAAGTTGGCGGAGACTGGCTTGCAATTTCGTGAGTTCGATGCAGACTATGTTGAAAATCTCTGCGCGGGAGACCTGGCTACCCAGGAGCATTTCGTCAGCTACTTTACAGAGCTACTTCAGCTGAAACTTCGCTCGCGGTTGCGGTCCCCTCAAGCGATCGAAGACGTACGTCAGGAAACATTTGCCCGCGTCCTCAACACCCTCCGCAAGGAGACCGGATTGCGCCAACCTGACCGTCTCGGCGCTTTCGTCAATACCGTTTGTAATAACGTCCTGCTTGAGCACTACCGCTTCTCCAGCCGCAATCAGTCCCTCGATCAAGAGGGACGGCCGGAACCTGTTGCAACCGGGGCGGATACCCTGAGCATCGTCTCCGCTGCCCAGCTGAAATCAAAAGTGCGGGAAATCCTGCTTGGGATGCCTGCGCGCGACCGCTCGCTCCTGAAGGCAGTTTTCCTCGATGAAAGGGATCGGGACGAAGTCTGCCGGGAATTCGGCGTGGACCGGGAATACCTGAGAGTCCTCCTCTTCCGCGCCAAGCAGGACTTCAAAACCGAGTACGTAAGACGAATGAATTTGGGACTAAATGCAGCACAATCTTGAAACGGTTATGTGATTTTGTTCACCATGCTGTAACCGGGCCTGCAGAGGATCTGATCGATGGATCATAGAGAAGCGATTCAGCAAATGGCGGCGGAGCGTTACCTGCTCGATGAGATGACGCCGGAGCTCCGTGAGTCATTCGAAGAACACGCCTTCGACTGCCCCGAATGTTCCATGGATCTTCGGGCCGGAGCCGCATTCATCACAGCCGCCAAGGCCGAGCTTCCAGGTCTTGTTGATGCTTCCCCGTCTCCATCCGGGCCTGCCCCGAAGCCTGCGATCAAGAAATCCAACTGGTTTATCTGGCTGCGCCCGGCCTTCGCCATTCCTGCCTTCGCCGCCCTGCTGGCCGTCATCGCATACCAGAATCTCGGCACAATTCCTGCCTTGCGCTCAGCCGGCTCTGCACCGCAAATCCTGCCATCAACCGGCTTCCACGCTGGAACACGCGGCACTTCCCACACCTCCGTTCTCGCAGATCGCAAGCAGGGATTGGTGCTGTCCATTCAGCTTCCACAGGATTCTGCCTTCGCGTCATATGCCTTTGAGTTCTCCGATCCCCAGGGTAAGCAGCTTTGGACCCGAGCCGCAACCGCTTCTGACGTATCTACCAATGCAGAGAGAACAATCTCATTGGTCATTCCCGGCCAGAATCTCAAGCAGTCCTCGTATACCTTGTCCATCTTCGGCATAACCACACAGGGTACGCGCACCGAAATCGACCGTCGCATACTGGAAATCCACTTTGACGAATAGCACGCGCCAAGAAAGTGAGCATTTAATGTCCGAGAAAAGTCCGAGAAAGCACGTCTACCACGCGGAAGCATCCGCTCTTTCCGGTTCCCTGGTTCTTCCACTCGCTCACGAAATCAAACCTCAAAGTTATGTGAAACTCAGCGAGCATGGGGGATACCTTTCGCAGCGTTCCGAAAACTATCGGCTCGAGGGAGTTGTCTCCTTCGGGTCCGCCTACACCCAGGTCGCAGGCAACCTCGACACCAAGCCCAGCCACGGCTGGAACACCCTGGCCACCGCTGTCATTGAAAATCTCAATGTGCTCGATGTGGTGACCTGCGACCGAATCGTTGCGCAAGTATCGACAGATCATCCGCTCGTCGGATACGTGCCCACCGTCAGCTTCCTCGGCTCCCGCTTTGAAAACCTCCGCATTGCCGGACACCCCGTCAAGCTTGATCTCGATATGGAAATCTTTGGACCAAAGCCGAAAGGCGACGCTGCCTACACCAGCGATGACGGCTTCATGAAGCGAGTCTCTGCTCAACGCGAACGCATTCGCAGCCATCGGAATCTTCCGTCAGATATCTCCGCGCGTTACAATCAACTTCCGTCAAGCTCGCGCAATCTGGGGAAGATCGAATGCTCATTGGTCAACAATGCGGATGGATCCTACCCTGGCCTAAGCTTTGGACACGTCATCGACGTCCCGAACTTCGGCAAGATCCATCTCGCCACCATAACCCTCGAGCAAGAGAACTTCGAACCCAAAACGGGCACCCCGAAGCAAACCCTCATCAACCTCACAATGATCTCGATGGAAATGGGCTGCATCGGCGGCGGCACAGTCGCCGGAGGCACCGGCAAGACCAACGGAACAAGCCAGCCGTAGGACTAGTCTCCTTTCGTAGAGCCCGCTTCACGATTGCCACATGGGCGCTGGAGCGGGCATTTTGAATTGGAATGAAGGGCCTCGCTCACGTTTCTCGTGGTTTCTCCTGGCATTCCTCCTGCTGCTGCTGATCCCGCTGCAGGAGGCACGCACTTCTACTCCCCAGGAATCCTATGAACATGCCCGTCAGCTATTCCTGCACGGCCATCTTGAAAGGAGCCAGCAGGAAGCAGAACGAGGATACAAGCGACTGGCCTCGCGTCATTCAACATGGGCTTCGAAGTTCCAGCTTCTTGAAGCAGCAGCCATGGTGTGGCGAGGGATGTATGAGAATGCGCTTGGCATTCTCTCATCCACCTCTCTCGCGATAACTGACCCCGCCGACAAGATTGAAAGGCTAACCCTCGAGGCCGTTGCCTACGCTCACCTGCATCAGTTTGCGACGGCTGAAAACAAGCTCCGCGAGGCGGAAAGACTCTGTTCAGCCGGGGACTATCTGGGATGTGGTGCGGTCATAAGGGCGGGCGGAAACCTGGCAGTGGAGCATGGAGACTTTGCAAAAGCGCGAGTGTTTTTTCTCGCCAGCCTCTCGTTTGCCCGGGCCCATCACGATCTCTCGCTTGAATCAACCGCGCTTTTGAATCTGGGGTTCGTCGCGCTTCAAAATGAGCACTACGACGAAGCGGTGGATTGGTCCGAAGCTGCATATCGAGCGGGTTTGGCGATCGACAACGAAAACGAGATACAGGGTGCGCTCGGCAACCTCGGATGGGCCTATTTTGAGCTCGGAGATACCGATCGAGCACTCGATCTGTTCATCGACGCAGAAAAGCGTGCAGGCAAGCTTGGAAATATCCGAGGACAACTAGGATGGCTGACGACCGCCGGATATGTTTATCAGGAATCCGGCGACTTGCCTCGAGCCCTTCGGTCCTACAACAAAGCGCTCGAACTGGCCCAGGTCATCAATAGCAAGCAGGACATCATTGATTGCCTTGAAGACCTAGCACATGTTTCCGCCGACGCCGGAAAACTGAATGAAGCCAGTGCATACATCGAAAGGGTAACTCCTCTCATTCGCGCCAGCGGCAGCCGTCTCGACGAGCTATACGTGATGCTGGCGCAGGCGAAAGTTGCCGCAGCGCGACATCAGCATCAGCAGGCTGAATCGCTTTTCCGCGTGGTTGAGAGAGACCCGGCAAGCCAGACATCCATGCGCTTGGTTGCCGAACACGCACTCGCCCAGCTCTATGAATCCGAAGGCAACAATGCCGAAGCGGATCGAACCTACCGCAACTCGTTCACAACCTATGAGACGGCGCGCGCTCAGCTCAAAAACGAAGACTCGAGGCTTCCCTTCCTTGCCAACGCCTCGGCCATCTACGACGACTACATCCAATTCCTCGTCGCGCGCGGAAAGAGGGACGAGGCTCTCACCATCGCCGACCAAAGTCGCGCGCGCACCTTGCTTCAAGGCCTCGGCCTTGCCTCTGACAAGCCCCATTTCACCGACGCGGCTTTGCAACCTCAAGAGATCGCGCGCAAAACCAATGCGACCCTCCTCTTCTACTGGCTTGGAGAAAAGCAATCCTGGCTCTGGGCAATCACTCAGAACAAGACCGCGATGTTTCCCCTGCCTTCTCGAAACCAGATCGCTCCGATGATTGCGCGATATCGCAAAGCCCTGCTGGGACTGAGCGACCCTGCTGAGTCTTCCAACCCCGATGGCCTCGCCCTCTATCGCGCCCTCATCGCTCCCGCGCGGGATCTCATCCCTCCAGGTTCCCCCGTCATCATTTTTAGTGATGGCATCCTCAGCCAGCTCAATTTTGAAACTCTCATTGAGCCCGGCCCCACACCGCGCTACTTCATCGAAGATGCAACCCTGATCTCCGCCCCATCTCTTTTCATGCTTGCGTCCGCGAAACCGCCCCGGCGATCCGGCCGCAAGCTCCTCTTGCTCGGCGACGCCATCTCGCCTAACCCCGACTATCCCGCCCTGCCCAAGGCATCAATGGAGATGGCGCAGATCCAGCAGCACTTCGCACCGCAGGACGAATCAATCTTTGCGCGTGAACATGCGACCGCAGGCTCCTATCTCACCAGCACTCCGCAGCAATTCGCATTCATCCACTTCGTCGCTCACGGAGTCGCCAGCCGCACCGATCCGCTCGACTCTGCAATCATCCTTTCGCGCTCAACGGCGGCAGAAGACTCCTTCAAACTCCACGCCCGCGAAATCATTCAGCATCCTATCCATGCGCAGCTCGTCACGATTTCTGCCTGCTATGGCAGCGGAGAGCGCTCTTTTGCCGGTGAAGGATTGGTTGGCCTCGCATGGGCGTTTCTGCGCGCGGGCGCGCACAATGTGATTGGCGCGCTTTGGGAAGTGAGTGATGAATCCACTCCCCGTCTCATGGATAACCTGTATCAGGGCCTTCAAGACGGCATGACGCCGGGCGCCGCATTGCGACAGGCAAAACTCACGCTCCTACATTCGAAGAGCGAGTTCCGCAAGCCTTTCTTCTGGGCGCCCCTTCAGGTCTACACCGGCCTCTAGCGCCAGCACAGCCGCGTGCTCCACTTGCCCGTAGTTCAAATCCAAAGCAAAAACAGAAGCAGTAACCATTTGCCTGAGCACACGCAAACACTCACTATCCGATCTCGATTCTCTCTCGAAAGAACTGAGAACCACCCCGCGACTTCAAGCCCCTTGTGCATGCATTCTCCCGCCGGAATTCCGTTGACGGCCGATTCCGAATCGCGCTCCTTGCTCTTCGCTCCGACCCAACCTCTCGCCAAAGAGGTAGTGAATCCACCCTTTCCAACGTTTCAACAAACGGCAGCTTAATCACGGCCCCGAGCCAAGAATTCAAGCAACATTCAAACTGCGGCCGTTACTCGGTTCATAGAATGGCAAGCGATGTGCCCAATCGAATCGGAGGAAATCACCCTATGACCCGGGGAATCTTAATGGCGTTTGCCATCACGGCATTTGCGATATCAACGGCCTCTGCGCAAATCGCGCTTATCGCCAAAGGAACATTGACCGGCACTTCTGCGGGCAGCAACGCAGATCTTTCTGGCCTCACGGGGCTACTTGAAAATGGAGCTGCTGCGAACCTGCTCGGCGGCTTAGGTTCTGGAATCGCTTATCTGGATGGGGATACTTTTCTGGCCCTGCCCGACAGGGGACCAAATGCGGTCAGTTTCGACGCGGCGATCGACGACACTGTCAGCTATGTCAATCGCTTCCATACAGTCCGAATGCACTTGCAGCCTGGCAATGGTGCCACTCTCCCGTTCACAATTGCGCC
>Ga0207691_10005858_pt1 | contig 11883 bp, 10 predicted proteins | sample KBSM13metaG_FD_184327 | JGI IMG/M metagenome (GOLD analysis project Ga0207691, IMG submission 184327) | Miscanthus rhizosphere microbial communities from Kellogg Biological Station, Michigan, USA - KBS M1-3 metaG (SPAdes) (version 2) | ecosystem: Host-associated > Plants > Roots > Rhizosphere >...
CCGCTGTTTTCGGTCGAACGCGCGCGTGCGCTGTATCGCGGCCTCTGCCAACTGCGGGACGAACTCGCGCCCGGGACCGAGCTGCCGATCACCGCGCTCACCGGCATGCCAGATTTGGTCACGACTCCGACCAGTGCGGACTCCGAAGGCGCACGTGCGGCGCTCAAGGGGGCGTTCGAGATTGCCCTCAGCCGCCTGGACGAAATGCGCGTTCAGGAGGGCCTGGCCCTGGCTCGCGAGCTGCACTCGCGGCTCGACTCAGCGCGTCGTTTGCGCGCTACGATCTCCGCCCGCGGCGGCGAAATGCTGGACGGCTACCGAACGCGGCTACGCGAACGCCTAGAGCGGCTGCTGTCCGAATCCGGGGTCCAGCTCGACCCCGGCCGTCTCGAGGCCGAGATCGTGATTTTGGCCGACCGCAGCGATGTGACCGAGGAGCTGGTCCGCCTCGATTCCCATTTCGAACAATTCGCACAATTGCTCGCGGCAGACGGCCCGGTCGGGCGTCGCCTCGACTTTCTGCTGCAGGAAATTGGCCGAGAATCGAATACCATTGGCGCGAAGAGCCAAGATGCGAAAATCTCCCATTTGGTCGTGGAGATGAAGGCAGAGCTCGAGCGGATTCGGGAGCAGGTCCAGAATGTCGAGTGAAGGTCCCCTACCGTTGATCGTGTCTTCGCCCTCGGGCGCAGGCAAAACCACGCTCACGGCGCGTCTGCTCAAGGAGATCCCGCAGCTCCGCTTCAGCGTGTCGCACACCACGCGCAAGCCCCGCCAGAACGAGCAGAACGGCCGCGAGTACCACTTCGTGGATCGCAACCAATTCCTGCGCCTGATCGAGCAGGGCGCGTTTCTCGAGTGGGCGGAGGTGCACGGCAACCTGTACGGTACCGGCAAGGCCGAGCTGGAACGCGGCGAGCGCCCGCGCGGCATCATCTTCGACATCGACCATCAGGGCGCGCGTCAGATCAAGAGCGCCGCGCCCGACGCGGTGGCGGTGTTCATCCTGCCGCCCAGCATGGCCATCCTGGAGCAACGCTTGCGCGGTCGGGCGAGTGAGGACGAGGACACCGTGCAGCAGCGCTTCGGCGTCGCCCTGCGCGAGATCGAGCACTATGGTCTATTCGACTACGTGCTCGTGAACGAGGAGCTGGAAGAAGCCACCAAGCAACTCGTATCCATCTTCCGCGCCGAAGAATGCCGCCGCCATCGCGCCGCGCGTCACGCCGAGCGCCTGCTCGCCGAGGGCCGCGGCTTCGGCGGCTCAAAACCGCCTTCGATCACCTAACAGAAAGCAGCAGCATGATGACCAACAAACCTCGCGAGCAAGCGTCCCCAGTTCTGATCGTCGGCTCGATGGCCTTCGATGATCTCGATCTGCCGAGCGGTAGCGAGAAGGACGTCGTGGGTGGTTCGGCCACGTACGCCGCATACTCGGCGGCGTTGTTCGCGCCCGTGCAAATCGTGGCCGTGGTGGGTACCGATTTTCCGCAGGCCACCTTGACGGACCTCGCCCGCGCTGGTGTCGACTGTGCCGGCGTCGAGAAGGCGAACGGCAAAACCTTCCGCTGGGCAGGTCGCTATGCCGCCAATCTGGCCAGCCGCACCACGCTCGACACGCAGCTCAACGTGTTCGCCGATTTTCAGCCCAAGTTGCCGGCAAACTTCACCACGACCCCGTTCGTGCTGCTCGGCAACATCCACCCAGCGTTGCAGCTGGACGTGCTGGCACAAGTGCAAAAGCCACGACTCGTGGCCGCCGATACCATGAATTTCTGGATCGAGGGCGAGCGCAAGGTGCTGGGCGAGGTCTTGTCCAAGATCGATCTATTGATCATCAACGACGAAGAGCTGCGCCAGCTGGCCGAGGATCACAACGTCAAGCGCGCCGCCAGGAAGGTCTTGGCCATGGGCCCGAAGCGCTTGGTCGTGAAGCGCGGCGAGTGCGGCGCGATGCTGTTCGACGATCACGGTTGCTTCTTCGCTCCCGCGTATCCGCTGGAGAATGAAGTCGATCCGACGGGCGCGGGCGACACCTTTGCCGGCGCGCTGCTCGGTTATCTGGCCAACGTCGGCGAGCTCGACGCGGGCGCCTACCGCCGCGGCTTGATGATGGCCGGCTGCGTCGCCTCGTTCTGCGTGGAGGACGTCGGCACGCGCCGCACCTCGAAGCTCAACGCCCAAGCCGTGGCCGCGCGCTTGGAAGAGCTGCGCAGCCTGGTTCAGTTCGGCTGAGCCTGCCGTGTCAGGCGGCGTGCGCCCGGCGGGTGCGCGCCGCATCGCTGACGGTCGACTCGACCCGGGCTTCACGGGCGTCTGCCGTGACAATGCCCGTGGCGGGCCCGTCATGCAGATTCCGCTCCTCCGAAATCAGGGCCAACAGCTCTTTTTGGCTGAACAGCCCCGTCTCGAGCAAGACGCGCATATAGCCGTCGAGGTAGCCGTGGGCGCGCGAGAGCTTGGCGTAGGCGACGCCCTCGGTGCGCAAGCGCAAGACGTCTCGCAACATTCCGCGGAGATTTTCGAGCATTTCGGTCTTCGACGCGCTGGCCATGTGAAATGACTCCCTTCGGCAGCGGCCGAGCTCCAAGTCGAGCTCGCCGGCCTAACCGCTTGGGTACCTACGTTCGTGTGCGACGGCCAAGTTGTCGACTGCGTTTTCCGGCATTATGCTGATCGGGTCCGACAGGAGGACCCGCAAACCGTGGGCCTCCATGACGCGACGCATCAGGAGCCAGCCATGAAACTCTCCATGTTCAAGTCGAAGATCCACCGTGCGACGGTCACGCACGCGGACTTGGCTTATGAAGGCAGCGTCACCATCGACCGTGACCTGCTCGAGCTCGCGGGCATCCTTCCGTTCGAGGCGGTGCACATCTGGAACGCGACCCAGGGCACCCGGCTGATGACGTACGCGTTGGAAGGTCCGCGCGGCTCCGGTGCGATCTGTGTCAATGGCGCGGCCGCGCACCTGAACAAGCCGGGGGATTTGGTGATCCTGGCAACGTTCGCGGAGATGACCCCTGAAGAGGCCCGCGCGCACAAGCCGATCGTGGTTCGGGTGGACTCCCACAACCGCCCGCTTGCCGATCGCAGTGAAGAAAAGCCGGGCCCCGTGCTCGATTCGCTGGGGTTTTCACGAGCACAACTCTGAGCGCCCAGCCCGAGCGCGCGGGCATCGCGTTGCTTCCCTTGGCCTTGAGCCGAGCATTCGACTAAGAAGGGGCTGTTTCGAGCCCTGAACGATGCCTGACGTGCCGAGCCCTCCCAACGCGGTCACCACGCTTTCCGAGCACCCGCACGTCGACGCTTTGGCCGAGCTCGTGCGCGCCGTGGCCTTCGATGCCGCCGCGGCTCGACGCTCGGACTTCGCGTCGCGCTTCCACACCGCCCCGCCCTTCACGGGCAGTAGCGTCGAAGTGACGATGGAAGACGCGAATACACCGCTCGGCAATGCGCGAGCGGCGATGGAGCGCGGCATCGAAAACCCCGACGAGCAAAACTTGCTGGGAGCCTTGTTGGCCCTCGGTGTGGCACGCGCCCTGCCCGATGAGGCAGAGCCGCTGCAGACCATGGCCGCCAATTTGGTTTGGCTCGCCGCACACACGCCCTGCAGCGCGCTGGAGTTCTTGGACGACGCACTCAAGGATCGCGCGGGCGTGATCTGGGAAGCGATCGCGCGGGTGGCGCGCAACCCCGGCTTGAGCTCGCCGGATTTCGGGCACACCGAGGCGCTCGTGGCCGCCGCGGCCCTGTGTCGCAGCGAGTCGGACGTCGCGCATCGCGCGCGCGTGCATTTGGGCCAAAACACCAGCGACCCGGTGCTGCGCGCCATCCTGTCGGGGGGCGTGCCGCGCACCGAGCTGTCCGGTGAGCTGCGCAGCGCGCCGCTCGGCCCCGTAGTCACCACCCTGCTCGCGCTGTCCTTGCTGTTGTTCATCGGCCGCGGTCTTTCGCTGATCGCCCGCTTGGCTTTGGCCTACCGCAGGCCCGCGACGCTGCGCATCGGCCCCCAGGGCTTGGAGCTCACGCATCGCATCGAGCTCATGGGGCGCGTGCTGCGCGACCGCGCCACCCTGGTGCCGCTTTCGAACTTGTCGCGCGTGACGCGCGAGGTCCGCTATGCGCGGGTCGGACTCTACGCTGGCCTCGCGGCCTTGGTGATTGGCACCTATTTCGGCGTCGGCCTGATCGTGGATGGAGTGCGCGTCCCGGGCGGTTCGCCGCCCCTGCTGGGCATGGCCGTCACCTGCATCATCGTCGGCCTAGGCCTGGATTTCTTGCTCTCGACGGCCGCAGACAGCGCGCGCGGCAAGTGCCGGATCGTGATCGTGCCGCAGACCGGCAAGCGCTTGTGCGTCGGTTCACTGGATCCGGTGAGCGCAGACGCCATGCTGAACAGCATCGCCGAACACGCGCACGCTTAACTCAGTGTCCCGCTGAGCTCAGCGGGCGCGCGCGACGCTTGTTGCCGCGGTCCGACAGGAACGCGCCGGCCATGTCGAGCGCGGTCTGCAGCTGGTCGGCGGTGACGCTTGCGCTGCCGTGAATCATCTTGCCCTCGGAAGTGAAGGCGACGTGCTCGATGAAGCGATGCGACGATTGACCGAGTAGCGAGCCGAGGAAACCCAGATCGAGTTGCGAGAGCGCGTTCGCGGTGCGCGTCAGATAGGCGGCATCTTCCCTGGCGGCCTCGGCATTTTCGTCCTCGGCCTCGAGCTCTGCGCTGGCTCCGCCATCCGCGCTGGGCGTGATCCGAATGCGCGCCCACTTGATCGAATCGGGAACCTTGATCGGCAGTCCGAGGAACGCCCGGGAAGGGGTCGCGAGATAGATCATGGCCGCTTCGGGGCCATTGCTCGGCCGCAGCGTCAGCAGCTTGCCGGCAGCGGCGGCGGCCGCGAACGCGCTGGGCGGCGTGACGACGACGGTGTGCGCGTTGGCCACCACGAAACGCCGCTCCGCGCCGTCGGCGTGCGCGCTCGCCACCGGCACCCCCGCATCGAGCCACTCTCCGCCCTGCTTGTCTGCGCGCACCAGCAAATCGAGCGCCGCGTGCAGCTTGGCGGGCGGGAGGTGGTGCCTCAGAATCGCCACCACGTTGCTGGAATTTCTGAGCTGCGGACCGACGATGTAAATCTGGTCGATATCCTTGATCGGATCGATCCCGGCAGGCCCGAAGAAGTCCCGCCACTGATACAGCGAGCCCAACAGCGGCCCGATCCGCGCGCCCAGGGGGTTTGCCCGGATCTTGTCGGTGTACAGCGTGATGCGAACATTGGCGTTCGGATCCGCCACGCGCTTCACGCCGGCGACGAGCTGGGGATCCGAGAGCGGCTTCGCGCCCGCGTCGCCCGGCGGCCCCGCGTCGGCGGCGCCCGCGTCGTTCGCGGGCAGCCGCGCGCCGGCGTCGCTCGCCAGCGTGCCAGCGTCCGTAGCGCCCGCGTCGGCAACCGCGCCATCCGCGCCCGCGTCCGCGTCCGCGGTCTCCGCATCGGGCGCCCCGGCGTCGACGATTGCCTTGGCTGGCAGCCGTTTCTTGGGCCTAGCGGCTAGCTCCGGCTCGGCCGGGCCCGAGGGCGGGGCCGCCGTTGCGGGTTGCTCCGGAGCCGGCGCGGGCGGCGCATCTTCGATCACATCGATGGGAATGCCGGTGATCGGCGGCGCGTCGACGTCCTGGGCGGGTGGCGACCACAAACTGAGCAAGCCGACCAGGGCCGCCCAGGGAGTGAGCGGCATGTGCAACAAGGCCGAGACGACCAACAGTTTGGTGAAGCGGCCGCTGCTCGTGTCGGCTTGGCCGCGCCGGTGCGTCTTCGGGTCCACGTGCGGAACATAGCTAAAGCACACCCGACCGGCGAATCCGCAGGCTTTTGTGTTGGCACGCGGCTCGCAGATTCGTCCTGACAAGCACATGAAAATCACCGAGAAGTGGATCGCACCGGCCGGCTGTGGAAAGAACCCGGAGAAAGCCTTGCTCCGGATGCCTCGACCCCGCCCCAGCGCCCGCCCCCGAATCACCTGCCCCCTCGCATCGGCGCTGTTGCTCGCCTCGTTGACCGGCTGTGACCGCACTCCCCCGCCCGGGGCGGAGGTGGTACCCAGCGCGGCGCCCACGCAACCTCAAGCGGGTTCCCCCACCCTGCCCAAGGAGCTGCTCGTGGCGGCGCCCAGAGCGAGCGGCCTGAGCGCCGCCCCGAACGCGCCCGCCGCTCCCGCGGGCAGTGAGGGCGCCCCCGGGGTCGGGCCGGCGGCTCCGCCCGCGGAGTACAAAGGCCCATGGCTCGCGATCACGGCCAGCGCCGCCGGTGTCTACGGCGAGGCGAGCTTCGAAGCCAAGAAGCTCGGCTACATCAGAAACGGTGGGCGCGTCGCGGTCGAAGCCAGCACCGTGTCCAAGCGCAACTGCACGAGCGGTTGGTACAAGCTGCTCGGGGGCGGCTTCGTGTGCGGCAACCTGGGCACCACCGATCTCAACCACCCAGACGTGAAGTTCGCGACGCAGGGGCCGAACCTCGACGAGGTGCTGCCTTACCCATATGCGCGCAACGCCAAGAACGGCACACCGCTCTACAAGTCCGTGCCCTCGCGCGAACAGATGGAAAAGTACGAGCCGTACCTGAAGGTAAAGGCAGAAGACACCGTCAGCGACGAGGAACGAAGCGCAAAGAGGAAAATCCGGGATTCGGGCGCCGACGCAGGTGCACCGAGCGCGCTCCCCGCGCGCCTGGACGCCGCCCTGGCCGACGCTGGTGTGGCTTTGCCCACGGCCTCGGAAACCGCGGATCCGGAGCCGGAAAAGCCTTGGTGGCAGCGCGAGGACATGAAAGATCGCATGCACGAGCTGAAGCTCGATCAGCTGTCCGAGGACGCCGACGCGATCTTGGCCAAGCGCATGGTGAGCGGCTTTTACGTCGCGGTCGACAAGACCTTCCGCTGGAACAATCGCTCTTGGTACAAGACCACACGCGGCCTGGTCACGCCGAGCGATCGCTTTTGGCAGACCAGCGGCTCCAAGTTCAAAGGCGTCGAGCTGACCTCCGATTGGAGGCTGCCACTGGGCTTCGTGTTCGGCGGGAACAAGAGCATCTCGAGCTACAGCATCGACGGCGACAAGATCAAACCCGAAAAGACGTACGAGCACTTTGCGCCGCTCCAGCTGACCGGCAAAGAGCAAGAGTTCCGCGGCACGAAATACGCAGAAACGGCCGACGGCAGCTGGGTCAAGCGGGCGCAGATCCGCAGCACCAGCCCCGGGCCACTGCCCGTCGATCTGAAGCCCAATGAGCGCTGGATCGACGTCAACCTGACGACGCAGACGGTGGTCGCATTCGAAGGCGACAAGGCCATCTACGCGACCCTGATCTCGAGCGGGCGTGAGTCGAAAATCAAGGACAAGGACCACCGCACGCCCACCGGCGAGTGGCGCATCCGCGAAAAGCACATCACGACCACGATGGACGGCGACGGTAGCGCAGCCGGCGATTTGCCCTACAGCATCGAAGACGTCCCGTACGTGATGTACTTCTTCCGCTCATACGCGACACACGGCGCGTTCTGGCATTCCAACTTCGGCACGCAGATGAGCCACGGTTGCGTGAATTTGTCGCCGCTGGACGCCAAATATCTGTTCTTTTTCGCCGACCCTCCCCTACCCAAAGGGTGGCACGGCGTACACGCCACAGACGCCAGCCCCGGCAGCCGCGTCGTCGTTCATTTGTGAAATAATCGGCCCACTTCTCGCGCCTAAATGCACGAGAGTGAGGAACACCCCTAAACTTTCCCCGAAAGCGGTCGGATGGAATTGACGCGTCCCTGCGACAGGACCATCACCACGCGGCCATGGATCAGTTTTCGGCTCACCTCGACCGCGGATGGGACCTCGTTCAACGCGGGGACCCACGTGGCGCGGAATTGTCTGCGCGCCGTGCGCTCGAGATCGACAGCCAATCGCCCGAGGCATACAACCTGCTCGGCTACGTCGCGGCGCTCAAGGGTGAGTTCGACGAAGCCACCGAGCACTACCGGCAAGCGATCACGCTCGACGACACCTACCTGGAAGCGATGTTGAACGCGGCCGAGGTGTACGTGCATCCCCTGGGTGATTTCGAAGAAGCCCTCTCGCTCTGCGATCAAGCGCTGGATTTGGCCGAGACGGACGACGAAGTCGTGGATGCCTTGCTGCTCAAGTTCGACGCGCTACTCGGCAAGGGTGAAACCGACGCGGCCAGCGAGCTGTGCCGGAAGTTCCCCGAGGGCCCGTTCGAGAACCCGAACCACACGTTCTTGGTCGGTCGCGCGCTGTATGAAATCGGCGACCTCGATCGCGCGTTCCCACTGATCGACGATGCGGTGAAGCGCAACCTCAAGAACGCGGAAGCTTGGTACTACCTCGGGCTCTTGCGCGACGAGCGCGGCGATTCGCACGGCGCCACCGCGGCCTTCTTGGCCTCTCGTGATTTGGACTTGGAGCTCGGCACGCCGCCTTGGTCTTTGTCGCGCGAAACCTTCGAAATGACCGCGCGCGCCGCGTTGGCCTCGCTGCCCGAAGAGCTGCGTCGCTTCGTGCGCGAAGACGAGGTCTACGCCGCGGACGTCCCGGGTGTGGAGGTCGTGGTCGACGGCGTCGATCCACGCGCGCTGCTGTTGCTCGACGGCGTGAACGCCGGCGCCACGGTCGCCACCATGACCGCGCGCGTGTTCGTCTATCAACGCAACGTCGAACGCTTGGCGGGCTCGATCGAGCACGTCGCAGCGGAGATCAGCGCCGCGCTCGAACGCGAGATCAGCGCGACCTTCCTCGAGCCCGACGGCCCGCTCGCCGTGGCACAGAAGACGCTCAACTGAGCCAAAGCTCGAAGCAGAGCCGGTGCTAGCGGCCCGGCCCTGCTAAGCTGCGCGCGCAGCCAGCTGCTGCGCAACCGATTCGAGCAGCACGCGCGCAGGGCCGGGCTGCACGCTCCTCAGCGCTTCGACCGCCGAGCGCGTGTGGTCACTGGCGCGACGCCTCACTTCGTCGCACGCGCCGCTCTCCACGACCGCGCGGCTGACCAGCGTCACCGATTCGCAGTCACCGGCGTAGATGCGCCGCAGCGGCTGCACGAGCTCCGGCATACGCGCGACCGCCAGCACCAGCGGCAGCGTGAGCTTGCCCTCGCGAAGATCGGTGAGCAGCGTCTTGCCCGTGCTTTCGCCGGAGTAGTCGAGCACGTCGTCGACCAGCTGGAAGGCGATACCCAGGCGTTCACCAAAGCCAGCCAAACGCTCCTGATCTTCGAGACTTGCGCCGGCCAGGCGCGCACCGGTGCGCGTGGACCAGGCAAACAACGAAGCGGTCTTGTCGCGCAAAATGCGTTCGTACGTGGCTTCCGAGACATCGAGCTCGTTGCGTCCACGCAGCTGCACGATTTCGCCGTCGACCAAGCGACGCAGCGTCGCGATCAAATCCGGCATGATCTCGGGCGCATGTTGTTGGGTGCGTTGCAGCGCGTGCACCAGCAGCAGATCGCCGCCGAGCACGCTGATGGCGTTGCCCCAAGCCAAGCGTGACGTCGGCACGCCTCGCCGCTCCATGCCCTCGTCTACGACGTCGTCGTGAAGCAAGGTCGCGGAATGGACCAACTCGGAGACCACCGCCAATTCGCGCACGGCGGGCGTGACGCGGCCGAAGCAAGCAGCGCTGAGCATCAGCGCCATCGGCCGTACGCGTTTGCCGCCGCGAGTCACCAAATGCCGGGCGGCCAGAGTCGCTGGGGCTTCACCCACATCCACCGAGTCCGACAAGGCCGATTCGATCCAGCGCAGGTCGTCCGACAACAGGTCTTGCACGCTGGCGATACGATCAGTCACGCGCGCCTCGGTGCCCTGAGCTTCGGCTGCACGACCGAGGATCTCCGCAGCGGCGGCAGCGGGCATATCGGGAACCTCTTCGAGTTTCTGAGTTTTCAAATCTTTGTGAAACCACTATGGGGCAGCCGCTGTCAGCGGTCAACGACCCATGAGCGGCCGTTCGGCCGCATTTTGACGACTTGCGGACTCTCGGGAAAGCGGAATTGACGGGACGGTGAAGCGCAGGCACATGCTCCGCGCCCATGGCTACCGCCAAACCCAGCTTGACTCCAGGCCAGCGCCTCGGGCGTCGCATCGGGATTGCGGTTTTTGGCCTGATTGTCGGTGGTGCGACCGCCACCTGGACGATTCAGATCCTGCAGGCGGTGTTCGCGCCGCCCGTCCTTGCAGTGGCCAAAGAGTGCCGCGCTGGGACCCGAGACCTGCTGCTTGCGGTGCGCCGAGCGAGCTTGGCGGCCGCGGCGGAGACCGGCGACGAGCGCGCGGCCGTCGGCCGCTTCCGCGCCGCTCTCGAGCCAGAATGGAGCACTCGCGCTAGTCTGGACTCGGTTTGCGGGGCAGACAGCAAAGCTCAGGCCGCCTTGGCCGAGATCGACGCGCTCCGCTATGCGGAGGAGCACGCCGTGCGCTATGAGGCAGTGGGGCTCGCTCCCCAAAGACGGCGAGTTCAAGCCCTTTACCAGTTCGAAAGCGATGGGCCCAAGCGCCCCGCCCCCCCGTGAGGTTTTGCTCGATGAGCACTGAGACGACCACAGAAGCTGAAGCCCCGCCTCCGACATTCGACAGCCTGCCGTTGTCCGCTGAGCTGCGGCGCGCGATCGACGAGCTCGGCTACACGCACCCGACGCCCGTGCAACGCGCGGTGTTCGAGCCCGCGGTGCGCGGCGGTGACTTGGTCGTGCAAGCCCAGACGGGCACCGGCAAGACGGCGTCGTTTGCGATGCCGCTGGTCGATTCGCTGGTCAAGCGCAGCGTCAACGCCGTTCAAGCGCTGATCTTGTGCCCCACGCGCGAGCTCGCGCTGCAAGTGAACCGCGAGCTCGAAGCGCTCGGTAAGCATCGCAACATCCAGTGCACCGCGGTGTACGGCGGCGCGCCGATGCCACGTCAGGTGGAAGCCATTCAAGGCGGCGCGCAGGTCGTCGTGGGCACACCCGGTCGTGTGCTCGACCATTTGCGACGCGGCACGCTCGACCCAACCGGCATCCGCACGTTCATCTTGGACGAGAGCGACGAGATGCTGTCCATGGGCTTTCTGCCGCAGATCACCGAGATTCTGGGCTTTTTGCCGAAGACGCTGCAAACCCTGTTGTTCAGCGCCACGCTGCCGCCGGACATTCGCCGCTACGCCCAGCGCCACCTCAAAGCTCCGCAGTTCATCACCTTGAGCGGCGACCACATCGGCGCGCTCTCGATCGAGCACACCATCTATTTGAGCCGCGGCGACAAGCTCGGCGAGCTGATGCAAGTGATCGAGGTCGAGAACCCCGAGAGCGCGATCGTGTTCTGCAATACGCGCGACGAGACGAAGCGTGTCGCCGAAGCATTGCAGCAGCAGGGCTTCGCCGCGGGCTGGTTGAACGCCGACTTGGCGCAGAACGACCGCGAAAAGGTGATGGCGGCCACGCGCAACAGCGAGCTCCGCTTCCTGGTTTGCACCGACGTCGCGGCGCGCGGCATCGACATCTCGCACCTGACGCACGTGATCAACTACGACTTCCCGGAGTCGGCCGAGAACTACGTGCACCGCACCGGGCGCACCGGGCGCGCAGGCCGCACCGGCAAAGCGATTGCGTTGATCGAACCGGGTGATATCGGCAATTTGTATTTGCTGCGCCTCACCTACAAAGTGAAGCCGGTCGAACGACAGCTGCCGTCTGCTCGCGAAATGAAGACGCGGGCCGAGGCCGATTTACTCAATTTGTTCATCTCGGCCTTCGAGAAGCGCAAAACGCACCCCGACGATCTCGCGTTGGCACGGCGCCTGTTGAGCCATGCCCAGGCCGAAAAAGTGATCGCCGGGCTACTGCGGGA